>Ga0116151_10002335_pt1 | contig 17453 bp, 15 predicted proteins | sample AD_UKC117_MetaG_FD_89893 | JGI IMG/M metagenome (GOLD analysis project Ga0116151, IMG submission 89893) | Active sludge microbial communities of municipal wastewater-treating anaerobic digesters from Hong Kong - AD_UKC117_MetaG | ecosystem: Engineered > Bioreactor > Anaerobic > Digestate...
AAGTTCTCAAGAAGCGTATCGAGGCCCGGTTCGTCTCCATACTGAATGGTGTCGACGAGAATGAAAGCGCCGCCCGGCTTCAGGAGCCGTGAAATCTCCTTCGCCACTTCCTTGCGCACCGCTGGCGGCAGCTCATGGAAGAGGTAGACCGCTGTGATGATGTCGAACGAAGCGTCGGCGAGCCGCGTCGCTTCCGCCCGCGCCTCGATAAAACGCATGTTCCGCTCGCCGCCAAGCGCCGCGCGCGCCTTGCCAAGATAAGCGGGGGAAAGATCGAGCGCCGTCGCATCGAGCAGCGGCCAGTTATGCTTCACCTCTTTCAGGAATCCGCCTGTTCCGCACGCCATATCGAGATAGGTGATCGAGGCGGGATCGCGCCCATCGATTGCGCGGCGAATAAAAGGCAGCGCCTGACGCCGCATCGCGCCCGCAGCGCCTGTGAACAGCGTTTCGACCTGCATCTCATAACGTTCGGCCGAATCGTCAGAGAGCCAGCCATCTGATTGATAATGAAAATTCTGCAGATAATAGCGGGGGTATTTTTCGGAGAGGTCAGGCCGCAACACTTCAGAATGAGCGTTTCCATATTTGCGGCGCGCGACGCTTTCCGTGTCTCGGAGATAATCCTTGCTGAGACGAAGCAGCTTGCCGAGCGACGGGGGCCGGCTCGTTTCCAGCGGAAGCTTGTAGACGCCGCTCTCAATATTGCGCCAATCCGTGCGGAACAGATCGCGGAAAGCTATCTTCAATCTCTCGCGGTCGAGCGATGCGAATTCTTCCGCATAGGGCGCTTCGCCGGGATTGGTGAGCGGACCCATTTTCCGCCGACCGGCGACATAATGGCCGGTATACCAGGCGATGCGCGCAAGCTGCGTCGCGCTATAGGCGGCGCGCTTCGCCGCCAGCTCAATCGCGCCTGCAAGGGACGCCATCGGTCAACCCTTCCTGAAAACGCCGACGAGTTCGACATGGGAAGAATAGACAAACTGGTCGACCGGCGTCACCTCCTCAAGGCGGTATCCGCCTGCGACCAGAAGCGCCGCGTCGCGCGCGAATGTCGCGGGATTGCACGACACGCCGATGACGAGCGGCACGCGGGAAGCAGCCAGCGTTTCCGCCTGCGCGCGCGCGCCGGCCCGCGGCGGGTCAAAAACGGCGGCGTCGAAACCGGAAAGCTCATCCACCTGAAGGGGCCGCTCGAAAAGGTCCCGCGCTTCTGCGCGGACCGGATTGATAGCAAGCCCCGCGCGCTGCGCGTTCGCAGCGCCCGTCGAGAGCGCGCCGATCGCGCCAGCGTCGCTGTCATAAGCAGAAAGCGAAGCGCTTCTCGCGAGCGGTAAAGCGAACGAGCCGCATCCGGCGAAGAGATCGCAAATCTTGCGGGCGCCGCCGACGCCCTTCTTCACGAGACCGATAAGCGCCGCCTCCCCTTCCTTGCTTGCTTGCAGGAAGGCGCCCGGCGGCGGCGTAACCGCGACGCCGTCGAAATCGATGAGCGGCGGCTCGAAGGTGATCAGCGCCTCCCCATTGATGCAGATCCGCACGCAACCTGCCGCCATCGCCACATCCGTAATTTTGAGAAGCGCCGCTCCGCGCGGCTCTTCCATGCGCGCGCCGGTGATGTCGATGTCGAGGCCATTGCGGCAGAGCGTCACCGCGAGGTCGAAGGAAGGCGCGCCGAGCGAAGCGGCGAGCGCGCGCAAACCGCTTAATCGCGCCAAAAGATCGGGATGCAGAATGAGGCACTTTTTCAGGTCGACGATGTTCGACGATTGCCGCTCGTTGAAACCAAGGACCACCCCGCCCTTCAACCTTCGAACAGCGAATGTTGCGCGCCGGCGCGTTGCGGGCGGCGTCGCGACAAGATCGTTCACAGGAACATCGCCAAGCCCTGCACGCGCCAGCGCTTCGATCACGCGCTCGCGTTTCCACGCGCGATAGAACACTTCATCGACATGCTGCAGCGCGCAGCCGCCGCAAGCGCCGTAATGCGGGCATGGAGGCGCGACTCTATTCGGACTTTGCTCGATCAGCTCGATCAGGCGTCCGCGCTCGCCGCGGGCTTCGATGAGCGCGATATCCCCCGGCGCCGTCAGCGGCACGAAGATTTCGCGGCCATCTGCGTGTGCCACGCCATCGCCGCGCGCGCCGATTTCGCCGATCGAAACCGTCAGGCGTTTTGCAGGAGGGGAAGGCTTAGCGCGACGCCGCAATGAGAAATTCCTTCGCGCCTTCCCCGCCGAGGATCGGGCTATCAATGACGCCCGAGACGCGCCAGCCTTCGGCGGTCAGCCAGTCGCGCATTTCGGCAAGCATTTCGTTCATCTCTTCCTCGGTCGCCGTCACCATGCCGCCTTTGCCGATCTTGTCCGGGCCGAACTCGAATTGCGGCTTGATGAGCGACACGATTTGCGCCGTCGGGGCGCAGAGCGCAAGCGCCGGCGGAAGCGCCTTGCGCATGCTGATGAAGCTCACATCGCAGACGAGAAAATCTATCGCATCCGGAATCAGCGTTCGCGACAAATCCTTCGCATGGGTCTTCTCAAGGCTGACGACGCGCGGCTCGGCGCGCAGGGATTCATGTAATTGCCCGGCGCCGACGTCGACTGCGTAAACCTTCGCTGCGCCGCGCCTTAAGAGAACATCCGTAAAGCCGCCTGTTGAGGCGCCGAGGTCGAGACAAGTCTTGCCCGAAGGGTCGACGCCGAAGCGATCGAGCGCGCCTTCGAGTTTCAGCCCGCCGCGCGAGACGTATGGGTGAACGTCGCCTTCGACCGAAATATCCGCATCTGCAGCGACGTTTTGCGAGGCCTTCGTCGCTAGCGCGCCATTGATGCGCACGAGCCCCGCAGCGATCGCGGCCTGTGCGCGGGCGCGCGTCGGGAATGCGCCGATTTCAACCAGACGCCGGTCGAGCCGCGCCGATTCAGACCGTTCACTCATTGGGCCGGAGCAACGGCGGCGCGCTTCTCAAAGCTCGCAAAGAGCACATAGGTGATGAGCGAGGCGGCGATGGAATAAAGGAAGTAGCCGGGGATCGGCTCGACATCGCCGGAGAGAACGGCGCTCAGCGCCGCCGGCAACCCCATGCCGCCAGACAGTGAGTCATAGAGCGGAAGGACGAGAAGCGTCATCAGGTTGAAGATGACGCAAACATAGATCGACAGAAGCGCCGCGCGCGTGCCGCCAAAGCGGGTGCGAAGACCGAAGAGCGTCGCGATGAGGATGCCGCCCTGCCCGAACACAGAGGTCATGGCGATCAGCTCGTAAATGTCCGACCCCGCCATCGCGACGCAGAGCGCGAGAAGACCGGCGCCGACAGTCGCAAAACGTGCGGTTCTGAGCTGCAGCTTCTCGCTCGCATGCGAATGGAAACGGCGAAGAATGTTGATCGAAACGAGCGACGACACGGCGAGGAGGTTCGAGTCGACGGTCGACAGGATCGCCGAAAAAAGCGCGCCGGTGAAAATGATCGCAAGCATTGGCGGCAATGTCGCAAGAGCCAACGCCGGGATGAAATTGTCGCCGTCAGCTCCCGGAATGTCGAGATGCGCGCCCGCAAGACCTATCAGGACCGGCAGGCAGCCGACCGCGAGGTAAAGTCCGGCGGCGGAGTAACACGCCCGCCGCGCGACCTTCACATTGCGCGCCGCGAGAAAGCGCGTGATGACTTCCTGCGTGACAAGGCTGCCAAGCACAGGGATCGCCCAGGAATCGACGCGGCCGAAAACGCTTTCGCCAGGGCTCACTAACCGCAACTGCTCCGTCTGGATCGATCCGATCATCGCTCCGACGCCGCCGAACTGTTGGGCCACTGCAAGGAAGAGCACGACGGCGCCGCCGATCAGGAAAACGCCCTGAATGATGTCAGTCACGACATCGCCCATAAGCCCGCCGAAATAGCAGTAGAAAATCACGATGGCGGCGGCGACGAAGAGCGTGATGACGCCGGGAATATTCAGCGCGGTTTCGAGAATAGCCGACACGGCGAGAAGCTGCGCGCCAGCCCAGATGACAGAGATGATGACAGAGATGACCGCGACGAGAAGCTCGGCGTGATGCCCGAACCGATCGCGGAAGAAGTCCGCAATCGTCACATAGCCCTTCTCGCGGATCGAACCGGCGATGAGGATCGCCATGCCGACAAGACAGATCGCATAGCCGAAAGGTTCGGCGCGCGCGCCGGCGAGCCCGCCTTCCGCAATTGCCGCCGACGACCCGAGGATCGTTTCCGCGCCGAACCATGTCGCAAAAATCGACAGGGAAAGCGGCAGGAAACCAAGCTTGCGTCCGGCGAGGTAATAATCCGTGTCCGACTTCGCGCCGCGCGCAAACCAGAGCCCGATCCCGATCTGCGCCGCCACATAAAGGACGATAAAGATGGCGAGCTTGGTCGGCGAAAGTTCGTGCACGGGGAAGCCTCCGGTGGGAAACGCCGGTCATTCAGCAACAGGTTGGCTGGCGAGGGAAGAAAAAACTTCTGTCGGCCGCATTACACCGACACAAAAGAAGAACGGCGCCCCGGAAGGGACGCCGTTGCTTTCTTCAGGGGATCCGGACCGCCCCTAGCCCCGAAGATTGATGACCGTCGCCGACATGCCGAGGGCTTCGCGGGCGCGCTCGACGATGTGCGCCGCGTTAAGATGCGCCGTCTCATACATGTTGAACGGCGAATCCTGATCCTGGAAGATGTCAGGCAGCGTCATGACGCGGATCTTGAGCCCATTGTCGAGCAGGCCCTGATCGGCGAGGAAGTGGAGCACGAACGCGCCAAAGCCGCCGCGCGAGCCTTCCTCGACGGTGATAATGACCTCGTGATTGCGCACGAGCTGAAGGACGAGATCGTGATCGAGCGGCTTTGCAAAGCGCGCATCGGCGACCGTCGTCGAAAGCCCTTGGGCGTCGAGCATGTCCGCCGCTTTCAGCGCTTCCGCCAGACGCGTGCCATAGGCGAGGATCGCAACTTTCGTCCCTTCACGGACAATGCGTCCTTTACCGATTTCGAGAATCTTGCCGCGCTCAGGCAGCTCGACGCCGACGCCCTCGCCGCGCGGATAACGGAACGCGATCGGGCCTTCGTCATACTCGACCGCCGTGCGAGTCATGTGAACGAGCTCGGCTTCATCGCCCGCCGCCATCAGCACCATGTTCGGCAGACAACCGAGATAGGCGATGTCGAACGAGCCTGCATGCGTCGAGCCGTCAGCGCCGACGAGACCCGCACGGTCCATCGGGAAGCGAACCGGCAGGTTCTGGATTGCGACGTCGTGAACGACAGAGTCGTAAGCGCGCTGCAGGAAGGTCGAGTAGATCGCCGCGAAGGGACGCATGCCGTCCGCCGCAAGGCCCGCGGCGAAAGTCACCGCGTGCTGCTCGGCGATGCCGACATCGTACATGCGGTCCGGAAATGCGTCCGCAAAGAGATCGAGGCTCGTTCCGGACGGCATCGCCGCGGTGATGCCGACGATCCGCTCGTCTTCCTTCGCTTCGCGAACGAGCGCCTGGCCGAAGACTTTCTGATAGGCCGGCGCGTTCGCCGAGCCCTTCTTCTGTTTGCCCGACACGACATCGAACTTCGTGACGCCGTGATATTTGTCATAGGCTTCTTCCGCAGGCGGATAGCCTTTGCCCTTTTTGGTCACGACGTGAACGAGCACCGGCCCATCTTTCATGTCGCGCACATTTTCGAGCACTGGAATAAGATGATCGAGATTGTGACCGTCGATCGGGCCGACATAGTAGAAGCCGAGCTCTTCGAAGAGCGTGCCGCCGGTGACCATGCCGCGGCCGTATTCCTCAGCCTTGGCGAGCTTCGAGTAGAGCGCCGGCGGAAGGCGTTTCGCGAGCTGTTTGCCGAAATTACGGAAGCCCTGATAGACGCCCGAAGAAGAAGCGCGCGCGAGATAAGCGCTCATGGCGCCGACCGGCGGCGCGATCGACATGTCGTTGTCGTTCAGGATGACGATAAATTTCGTGCCGAGATGGCCGGCATTGTTGAGGCCTTCATAGGCCATGCCGCCTGACATCGACCCGTCACCGATAACGGCGATGGCGTGATTGTCCTTCTTGAGATGATCGCGCGCGCGCGCAAAACCAAGCGCGGCGGAAATCGACGTCGCGGCGTGCGCTGCGCCGAACGGATCATACTCGCTTTCGGAACGCTTGGTGAAACCTGAAAGGCCGCCGGGTTGGCGCAGGGTACGGATGCGGTCACGCCGTCCGGTGATGATCTTGTGCGGATAGCACTGGTGGCCGACGTCCCAGACGAGCCTATCGTCCGGCGTGTTGAAGACATAATGGATCGCCGTCGTCAGTTCGACGACGCCGAGGCCCGAGCCCAGATGTCCGCCCGTCTCGGAGACAGCGTCGATCATCTCCGCCCGCAGTTCGTCTGCGAACTGGCGAAGCTGGCTCTTTTCGAGCTTGCGCAGGTCCGCCGGAATTTTGACGGTGTCGAGGAGCGGCGTGGTGACGGCCATGTTCTTGTCCCCTTGAGACTCAACCCGGTTGCTGGGCGGCTTGGCCGCCTGTGGTTTTCATTTCGCCCGCACGCCCTATGACGCACCGCAGCAATTTACTCTGATCTGTCGTTTTACCGTCTTTAGCGGAATGTTCCAGCCCGTCCGGGGCGCTGTCCGCGGAAAATGGCCATTCCAGCCATCAGGGCGGCTGAACTCGCCTCGCGGCTGTTGCAAAATGGTACCGGTAGGACCTCCCCGAGCCCCGCCAGCGCGCGCGGTTACTACCGGCCGAGAGGGTGATCAGCCTGGCTTGGGGCAGGTGTTGGCTTCAATTCCCAAAAAATGAGGGAGGGAGCGCCCGCAACTATTCGAACTTCGCGGGCTCCGTTTTCACGCCGCCTGCGTCGCTGACGACGATCTTCTCGATCTTTTCCTGCGCGGATTTGAGCTTGGCTTCGCAATGCGCTTTCAGGGCCGCGCCGCGCTCGTAGAGCGCGATCGAATCCTCAAGCGCGACGCCGCCCGATTCGAGTTTCTGAACGATGTCTTCGAGTTCGGCGAGCGCCTTCTCGAAGGAAAGAGCAGCGATGTCGTTCGGGGCCTTCGCCATGCGAGCTCCTTTTCTTTTTCTACTCGGCGATCGCCGGCTGAGCGGCTTTCGCCGGAACGGCCGGCGCTTCATAGATGCGCCACGACCAGTAATGATGCCCGCCGTCGCTCATCGTCATTTTCCAGCCGGCGCGGCGCAGTCTGCGGTCGATCATCCAGTTGAGGAAGCCGTGTGCGCACAGAAGCACGTCGCCGTCCTTCGTCAGCGCGCCGAGCCGCGTGATGATCTCGTCAACCCGCACCCAGGCTTGCCTGCAATCCTCAACGCCCGGCGGCGCATAGCCGAAGAGCCAGAAGATTCGTGAGACGACGCCCCAATTGCCGGGCGAGAGCTTCACCCATGTGGGAATAGGCGGCGGCGGCAATGGCGCTTCGACATATATCGGATCGGCCGGCACCTCGCGCGCGGCGCGCGTGACTTCTCGCGCTGTTTCGATTGCGCGCGGCAAGGTGGAGGAGAGCACCGTCTTGGCGGCGCCGGCGAGCTTGATCAGCTGTTCCGGCGGCTCCTCATCGGGGTGGAGGCCGCTCGCGTCATAGCGGCGCCACCAGTCCCCATATTCGCGGGACGTGATTTTCATGTCGCGCGAAAGATTGGGCCGGCCATGCCGGGCGGTGATGATGCGGCCTGTCATGAGCGAATGCGATTCCCGTCCCTCATCGCCCTTATGGCGCGGTTTCTACGCCTCCATCAAGGCTTTGACATGCGCCGCGGCGGAGCGGGCGAGCGCCCCAAGGTCATAGCCGCCTTCGAGGAACGAGACGACCCTTCCCTGGCAGGCGGAAGCCGCGATTGCGAGTATGTCGCGCGTCACGGCGGCGAAATCCTCCTCGACGAGGAGAAGGCCGCCGAGCGGGTCCGCGCGGTGCGCGTCGAACCCTGCGGAGATGACGACGAAATCCGGCCGGAAATCCGACAGCGCCGGCAGCAGGCGCTCGCCCCAGACGCGGCGAAAGCCGTCTCCGCCCGTCCCCGTCGCGAGGGGCGCGTTGAAGATATTGTCGAAGGCGCCGCGATCGCTCTCCCTGCCCGTGCCGGGATATTGCGGGAATTCATGCGAAGACGCGAAAAAGGCGTCGGCGTCGTACCAGAAGGCGGCTTCCGTGCCGTTGCCGTGATGGACGTCGAAGTCGACGACGGCGATTCGCGTTGCTCCGTGCACAGCGCGCGCATGGCGCGCCGCGATCGCCGCGCTGCTCAGGAGGCAGAAGCCCATCGCGCGTTCCGGCATCGCATGATGACCGGGCGGGCGCGCGGCGATGAAGGCGTTCGACGCCTCGCCGGCGAAGATCGCATCGACAGCGGCGCAACCGGCGCCGGCCGCGCGCCGGGCAGCTTCAAGCGAAGAAGGCCCCATGAAGGTGTCGCCGTCGAGGCGAACCAGTTCTGCCGAGGGGGCGGCCATCTCCAGCGCCTCGAAATAGCGTTCCGTATGAACGCGTTCGATCATTTCCACAGAAGCTTCGGACGGCGTGCGGCGCGACAGCGCTTCGAACTCCGGCGCGCTCAGCGCCTCAGCCACGACGCGATAACGCTCAGCGCATTCAGGGTGGCCCTGCGGCATTTCATGCGCCCCGAATGACGGGTGAGCGTAGAGCAGCGTCGTCACGGGCCAGCGGCGCCTTTCGTCCTCGATCATTCTCGCACAATGCGCAATTATGCCGCCCTATCGGGCGGCGCAAGCAATATCACGCTGGTTCGGACGACAAGAATTTGGAAGGTGTGAGCATGAAAAAGCTTTCGGTCCTATTGCCTGCGGGCGTGCTCCTCATTGTCGCCATCGTCGCATTGCGCACATTGATGCTGCCAGCGGGCTCGCCACCGACTGAGAGCAAAGCAAGCGAGGCGACCGACACATCGCTTGGCATGGAGACGGCCGCGCGCCTGAGCCGGGCGATACAATTCCAGACAGTCTCGTGGGGCGGCGAGCGCGGCCCGGACGCTGATGCGTTCGAGGGGTTCTCCGCCTATCTCGAAGACGCCTATCCAGCCGCGCATCACGCCATGACGCGCGAGATCATCAACGGTCATTCCCTGCTCTACCGCTGGGCGGGCGCGAATCCGAACGCCAAACCAATCGCCTTCATCGCGCATATCGATGTCGTGCCGGTCGAGCCGGGAACAGAGTCTGGCTGGACGGCGCCGCCTTTCGCCGGCGAAATTGAAGACGGCGCAGTTTGGGGCCGCGGCGCGCTCGACAATAAAGGCCAGCTTATCTCGATCATGGAAGCGGTCGAGAAGCTGGCGGCGTCAGGCTTCAAGCCCTCACGCGACATCTATCTTCTGTTCGGTCACGATGAAGAACTCGGCGGCGAGAACGGCGCCGCAATGATCGCCAAGACGCTCGCGGAACGCGGTGTTCATTTCGAATGGACGCTCGATGAAGGGTCAGGCCTTGTCGCGGGGCTCGTGCCCGGCGTCGAGCGCCCGCTCGCGCTCATTTCAACGGCGGAAAAAGGGTCGACGACGTTGCACATCACCGCGAAGGCGGCCGGCGGGCATTCTTCGGCGCCCGGAAAGGATACCGCCGTCAGCCTCGTCGCCCGCGCCGTCGCAAGGGTGACGGACGAACCCTACCCGCTCGAAATCGACGCCGACATGGTCGCGTTCCTTCATGCGGTCGCGGGAGAAATGCCTTTCGTGCCGCGCGCGCTCCTCGCCAATCTCTGGCTGACGGCGCCCATCATCAAGAAACAGCTTGGTGAAGACCCGACGACGGCCGCGGCGCTGCGCACGACGACGGCGGCGACAATGATCAATGGCGGCGCGAAGGTGAACATCCTGCCGCAACACGCCGACGCTTATGTGAATTACCGGATTCACCCGCGCGACACGGCCGCGAGCGTCCTCGATCGCGCCATCAGCATCATCGACGATGAGAATGTCGAAATAGAAGCCGTCGGCGCGCGCGATCCGAGCCCGCAATCTTCAACCAGATCCGACGGTTACCGGGCGATCGCAGAGGCGACGGCGGACGTCTTCGGCGCTGTGCCGACGTCGCCCTTCCTGACGCTGCAGGGGACCGACACGCGCAACTATATCGGCCTCGCCGACGATTATTATCGCTTCACGCCTTTCATTTACCACAAGGACGACCTCAAGCGCATTCACGGCACGGATGAACGCGTGCTGATCGAGGATCTCGTTCGCGCTTCCGCATGGTACGAAGCGCTGATAAGAAAGACCGCCAGCTAGGAACGGACTCCCATGCCGCAATTCAACATGATCCTGATTGACGAAGCCGACGCTAAAGGCATGCAGGTCGAAACGCATGTCGCGGGAAGCCCCTTGCGCGAAGGCGGCGGCGACGAGACCTATCGCTGCGGCGCCTGCAAGACGAAGCTTCTCGTCAATGTCGCGCACCGCGATGCGCATGGCGCCGTGATCAAATGCGGCAAGTGCGGGCGGATCAATATCGAACCGCACCACCATCATCACTAGGCGCAATTACGCTTAAGCGATTGGCCAGCCTTCCGGCCGGGCTTCAGCGATTTCGACTTTATCGCCAACGGCGATAGAGCCGAGCTTGCGCCCGACCGCGTTCCAGCCGAACAGAACGCCGTTGACGCGCCGGTCCGCCGAACGGCGAATGCGCGCCAGACTCGCCAACGGCTCCTTGCCGAGGGAAACGCCGGTTTTCGGATTCTTCGTTGTCACGACACAGCGCTCGCAAGGCTTCACAAGCTCAACGAGAGTTTCGCCGATGCGCAACGCGCGCCAACGGTCTTCCTCCCAAGCGTCTGCGCCCGATACGACGATATTCGGCCGAAACCGCGCCATTTCTACCGGCGTCTCGCCCGCTCCCGCGATCTCCCGATTGAGCGCTTCCAGCGATGCTGTCGTCGCTATTAGAAGCGGCAGACCATCGGCGAAGCTGACCGGCTGATCGGCGGCCCACTGCGCCGGCGCGCTGCGCGCCGAGACATCATCCATGAAGAAAAGCCGCGCCTTCCGGCCGAGCGCGCGAGATAGCCAGCCCGCCGCTTCCGCGTCGGCGGCGATGGCGTCCACATTGTCAATCCAGACTGTCACGGCTCGCCGTTCGCCTTCCGAGCAGATCACCGCCGTGACGCCCTCGGGGTCATCGTCCGTAGAAAGATGAAGTCCGCCCGAGACAGGACGCGCCTTAATCCGGGCGAGCGCATCGCAATCGCGCTGCGTGAAAAACTTGCCCTCCTCGTCCGTCGCGAGCCAGCGGCGATCGTTTTCAAAGCCGCGCGCTTCAAGGGCCGCACGCTCGACGCCAAGTCCGCGCACGCCCTTGATGGGATAGATGAAAAGGCTCTCGACCTTCAGGCGGCTCATCACCCGATCATCGAAGTTACGATCGTTTCGGAAACGCCCGGCGGCGCCGGAATGTTCTCCGGCACGAAGAAGTCAGGCATCAACATTCGCGACGGATCGACGCGATATTTCTCGAAGTCCTTCACGCCATTTGCGTAGAGGAACGTGTCGTCGATGAAGAAATTGCCCGTGCACTCGCGCGACGGCTTCGTGAGGATGATATGCGCTGCATCCGACAGGATTTCGACAGTTCGCGAGCCCTTGACCATTTCCTGCCCGCCGAGCGCAAACTCCACCGCCGCCGTCGCAATCGCCGTGCGCGGCCAGAGCGCGTTGAAGGCGATCCCGTCATTGCGGAACTCTTCCGACATGCCGAGCACGCAGAGCGACATGCCGTATTTCGCCATCGTGTAGGCGACATGCGGCGCGAACCATCGCGGTCTCATGTCGAGCGGCGGCGAGAGCATCAGCACATGCGGGTTCTCGGCGTTTTTCAGGTGCGGAATACAGGTCTTTGAAACGAGAAACGTGCCGCGCGCATTGATGCTGTGCATCAGGTCCCAGCGCTTCATTTCAGTCGATTCCGTTCCGGTGAGCGAAATCGCCGAAGCGTTGTTGATGCAGATGTCGATGCCGCCGAATTTCTCCGCCGCCGCGGCGACAGCGTCCTGCACCTGCTCTTCATAGCGAATGTCGACGACCAGCGGCAGCGCCTTGCCGCCCGCTTTCTCGATCTCTTCGGCCGCCGTATAGACCGTGCCCGGAAGATGTTTGTGCGGCTCTGCGGTCTTGGCGGCGATCGCGATGTTAGCGCCGTCTTTCGCGGCCCGCAGCGCAATCGCAAGGCCGATGCCCCTTGAGGCGCCGGTGATGAAGAGGGTCTTGCCTTTAAGCGTCGTCATGCGCGGCCTCCTGCGTTCTTTTGCGCGATCATGCCTCTGGAAGGTCTCTCGCGTCAAAGAGCAATCTCAGGTCTTCCTTCGTGTGACGGGCCCCCAACCAGAAGCCGCCCGTGACGAGCGCCCATCCGAATATGAGCATGAAAAGCGGGAGCAGCACTCCCGCCAGAAGCCCCGCTTCGCCTGTGGCTCCGTTTACGCCAACTCCGAAAAGCACCAACCCGAGAAACGCAATTACGCTGGAAAACCAGAACAGCATGAATGTGGCGACGACGTAATGCAGACGTTGCACCACGTCGATCCGAGTCCCATCATGGCGTGGCCCAAAGCGCCCGACGATCACTGGCAGGAAGCTGTTTCGGTATCCGATCACGCGTTGGATCTTGAAGCCAGACTGGCTGGCTGTACCCACGTAAGGCTCCGAAGGTTTGCTGAAAAGGCGGAACTGGCGCCGCGCAATCTTTGCGCTGAGGATCGCAGCAAGCTCCTCTTGTGTCTTCGAACTTACAAAGCTGAACCGATCAAACGGAATTAGCCTCACCGACGTCCCCTGCTTTCGTTTTTCGAAATATAGAGGTGACAGGCCCGCGTTCCTATTCCTTACTGCACGCCTTGTAACGGACATTCAGCATATCAATTCGCGGCGGCATGTTGAAACGCAGCGGCAGGCCTGACATGCCCGTTCCCGACGTCACGAACGCCTCGACCTTGCCGAGGCCGGCGAAGCCATAGCGGTCCACCGCACACGCGAAACGCACCAGCCAGCAGGTGAGGCCCGGCAGATAGATCTGTCCGCCATGCGTGTGCCCCGCGATGAACAGGTCGACATGCGGATTGGCGGGAAGCCTGAAGACGGCCTTCGGATTGTGAACCAGCAGAAACCGCGGATTTTCCGTTTCAGGCGCGATGACGCTCCTGTTCGGTCTTGCGACGCGCCAATCGGAAAGGCCCGCGAACTCTATCTCGGCGCCGCCGATCTTCTCCGTCACGCGCTCATTATCGATGACGTCAACGCCGTATTCGCCCAGCGCATCCGAAAGCGCCTTCAAATAAGCGGGCGCCTTGCGATGACCGTCATGATTGCCAAGCACCGCGAAAGCGGGCGCGCTCAAATCGCCCAGGGCGGCGAACGTCTTGTCGAACTTTTCCGGGTGCAGCATTGAAGTGAGATCGCCGGCGATGAGAACAGCGTCCGGGTTGGACGCATTCACACGCCGGACGATGCGATCGATCGGCATGACGTTCCCGAACAGGCCCTGATGCGTGTCCGAGAAGACCGCGAGCCGCACTTCCCCTGCGCCCGCAAAGCAGCGCTTCAGTTCGATGTCATGCTCGACCGTTAAAAGAATGCGCGGTTCGATGAACCGCGCATAAGCAAGCGCTGACAGCCCGCAAAACGCGATGACGCACGCCCATCTGAAAAATCCTGCACGCCTTGCAATCGCCCAGATCAGCAAAGCCGCTGCGGGGAAATAAAGATAGCTCGCGTAAAAGACCGCGAGCTTGAAATACTCGAGCCCCGTATACTCCGGCACTGATATCCCCGCTCATACGCTACGCCGCCCGGCGCGAGCGTTTACGCATTCAATTGGGCGGGATCGAGGCGCTCGACAATTTTCGCGCCGGAAGTCACCGCCGGCGTGAGGCCCGTCGCTTCCGTGAGATAATTCTCGGCGAAGAAATCCGCGATGGCGATCTTGCCTTCGAGCCACGCCGCGTCGGCGCCCGATTCTCCTAGCGCGAGCGAAGCCGCGATGGCGCCTTTGGCGAGATAGAAGCCGCCGACGACATTGCCGAATTGCCGGAGGAACGGCGTCGCGCCGGCGAGCACATCGTTCTGATCGCCCTTGGCGGCTGCAAGCAACCAATCGGCAGACTGCGCGGTCGCATCCGCCGCTTCCGCAAGGCGCGCGCCGATCGATTTCAGCTCGCCGCGCTTGCCCGCCTTCATGATCGTCGCGGTCTCCTGGACGTTCTTCAGGAACTCGCGCAGGGCCGCCCCGCCATCGCCCTGCAATTTGCGGCCGACGAGGTCCATCGCCTGAATGCCATTCGTGCCTTCGTAGATCGCCGCGATGCGGGCGTCACGCATGTGCTGGGCTGCGCCGGTTTCTTCGATGAAGCCCATGCCGCCGTGAACCTGCACGCCGAGCGAAGTCACGTCATTCGCGCGGTCCGTCGACCAGCCTTTGGAGATCGGCGTCAGCAGCTCCTCAAGCGCCTTGGCCTTGCGGCGCTCTTCTTCCGTCGGCGCATGATGGGCGAGATCGTAGGCGACGGCGTTCGCGTAGCAAATCGCGCGCGAGGCGGACACGAGCGCCTTCATCGAATAGAGCATGCGCCGCACGTCGGCGTGCTCGTAAATCGGGATCATCGGCCCCGTCTTCACGCCGGGGGCGCGGCCTTGGCGGCGATCCTGCGCATAAGCGAGCGCGCGCTGGAACGCGCGTTCGGCGATGCCGACGCCCTGCACGCCGACATCGAGACGCGCCGCGTTCATCATCACGAACATGTTGCGAAGGCCTTTGTGTTCTTCGCCGAGCAACGTGCCGTAACACTCGCCCTTGTCGCCATAGACCATGACGCAGGTGGGGCTGCCGTGAAGGCCCATCTTCTCTTCGAGCTTGATGCAATGCGCGTCATTGCGCGCGCCGAGCGAGCCGTCTTCGTTGATATGGAACTTCGGCACGAGGAACATCGAAATGCCCGCCGTCCCTTCCGGCGCATCGGGCAGGCGCGCGAGGACAAGGTGCACGATGTTGTCGGTAAGATCGTGATCGCCATAGGTGATGAAGATCTTCTGGCCAGTGATCTTGTAGCGCCCGTCGCCGAGCGGCTCCGCTTTCGTGCGCAGCGCCGAGAGGTCAGAGCCCGCCTGCGGTTCGGTGAGGTTCATGGTGCCGGTCCATTCGCCCGAAACCATTTTCGGCAGATAGGTATTCTTCTGTTCTTCCGTGCCCGCGTGCGCGATCGCCTTGACCGCTCCCGTCGTCAGCGTCGTGCCGATCGCGAACGACATGCAGGCGCCGTTCAGCGCATCGACGAGCGCGATGGCGAGCGCCTGCGGCAGGCCCTGACCGCCGATCTCCTCCGGAAAGGCGAGCGCATTCCAGCCGCCCTCGACATATTGCGTGTAGGCCTCCTTAAAGCCCGGGCTCGTCCGCACGACGCCATTTTCGAGGCGCGCGCCCTGCCGGTCGCTGCCCTCGTTCAGCGGCGCGACGACATTGTCGCAGTATTTCGCCATCTCCCCGAGAATGGCCTCAACGAGATCGTCGGAAAGCTCCGGAAAGGCGCCCGAGCGCGAAAGCGCGTCAAAACCCGCAATTTGCTCAAGCGCGAAGCGCATATCGCGGACCGGGGTGGAGAACGTCATGTCGGGGCTTCCTTTCGTGGGTCTGGGCATTTCTGGCGGCCGGAGGGGCCAAGCCGACGCCTTTATGCCGCGACGCCGCGCAAGGCGCCAGCAATTGGGGCAGCGGCGGCCCGCCTCTCCCCAAGGACGGTTTGTCGCCCCTTCATCAGGGCTTCACGCTGAATGTTAACGCGGACTTAGGCACGCGCGCCCTACGAATCTGGCTGGAGAACCGGCCACGGCCGCCAATGAAGGGTAATCCCATGGAATTTCATCCCGTCCTGCAAGCGGGCCCGTTCGCGCAAACGGTCGCCACGCCGGAATTCGTCGCCCAGCGGCTGTTCATTGAGCGAGGCCCGCTTCTGAAGTCGCTTGAGGATACGGTTCGCCCTTTCAGGTTCACTGTCGCCCGCGTCTCCGACGGCGCTGAGCTTTCCGGCGACCGGGTCGCCGTCATGTTCGCTGCGGCGGTTCTGGAACATCTCGCCGCCTACAATCAGCAGACCCAGAGCCTCGACCTGACGACGATCGACGATGCGATCGCCACAATCTCTGAAACGATGCTCAAGCGCGAATTCGCGTTCCGTTTCGAAGGCATGTTCAGCCCGGTCCGCCCTGCGTCCTTCGCGCAGATCGCCTTCATGAAGCTGCTGCTCGCCAAAGACGAAAAGCTGCTTTTCGGAATCGGGCCGACAGGCACGGGGAAGACCCATCTCGCGATCGCTGCGGGCATCAACATGCTCGCCGAAGAGCGGATCAACCATCTCGTCATTACGCGCCCGCACGTACTCCTCGAAGGCGAAGTGGTGACGGCGGCCACGCGGCAGGAAACGCAGTATGACGAGCAGTTCAAAGCGATCGAAGACGCGCTTGAAGCGCTCATCGGCTATGACACGTTCGATCGCCTCGCGCAGCGCCACAAGATCGAGATTACGCCGCTCGGACAACTGCGCGGGCGCACCTTCAATAAGGCGCTTGTTATTGTCGACGATGCGCAAAACCTGACGAAGCGCAAAATGCGCATGGTGGTGACGCGGCTCGGCCAGGGTTCGCGCATGGTGCTTACGGGCGATCCGAGCCAGGTCGATCTGCGCAGCGACGAGCCTTCGGGTCTTCCGCATATCCTGAACCTCGTTCAGGGCACGGATCTTGCGGCCGTCTTCAAGTTCGAACGCTCGGAGATCATTCGCAATCCGATCGTCGCCCGGCTGGAAAATCTCTACGCGCAGGAAGAGGGCGGGCGGCCTTCTCTCGCCGCATAGGCAAGGCTCGCGGGCGTGAGCGCCAATCCATCGATGAAGGGCGAGACGCGAGCAGATTTCCTGCTATATGCGTCCCATGACGACAATCGACTGGAAAGACGTGCAGGAAGCGGCCGCGATCATTCGCGCCGGCGGGCTCGTCGCGATCCCGACAGAGACAGTCTACGGGCTCGCTGCGGACGCAACCAACGACCGCGCGATCGCCAGCATTTATGAAGCGAAGGGCCGCCCGCGCTTCAATCCCCTGATCGTCCATGTGACTGGCGCCGAGATGGCGAACCGGTTCGTGGAAATGACGCCGCTCGCGCGCGCGCTCGCCGCCGAGTTCTGGCCGGGCCCGCTCACGCTGGTGCTGAAGCGCCGCCCAGGCTGCCCGATTTCCCTGCTCGCGAGCGCCGGCCTTGAGACGCTCGGCGTTCGCGCGCCGGCCCATCCGCTCGCCCAGGCGCTGCTGGGCACCATCGATCGGCCGCTCGCCGCGCCGAGCGCCAATCGCTCCGGCGCCGTCAGCCCCACCCGCGCCGAGCATGTGCGCGAGTCGCTCGGCGAGGCCGTGGACATGGTTCTGGACGGCGGCCCTTG
>Ga0116151_10002337_pt1 | contig 17447 bp, 12 predicted proteins | sample AD_UKC117_MetaG_FD_89893 | JGI IMG/M metagenome (GOLD analysis project Ga0116151, IMG submission 89893) | Active sludge microbial communities of municipal wastewater-treating anaerobic digesters from Hong Kong - AD_UKC117_MetaG | ecosystem: Engineered > Bioreactor > Anaerobic > Digestate...
CAGGCAAGCAAACCCAGCCTGCCCGAAGGGTCGCCAGACGAGGCGAAATATGCGGCGTGGTCTTCGCTTGAATATGCTCTGCATGTCCAGCGCTGCGTCCACTTGCCTCTTTCGCCTCGTCTGGCGATCTTGCGGACCCATTGCTATTGAGGCCGGACCCTAATCCTAAGGGGATGCGCATGACACGCAAGTCAGCTATCGATCGTCGCGAATTCATTGTCTCTGCCGCCGCCGCGGCCTCGGTGTTGGGCCTTGATGGGCGCATCGCTTTTGCCGAAAGCAAGGCTGCGTCGGATCTGATGACGAAGGGCTTTTTCGCGTTCAAGGTGGGCGATATCGAGGTAACGACTGTTTCTGATGGGCAGTGGCTGAAGCCGCACGATCCGGGCTTCATCAAGAATGCCAGTGTCGAAGAAACCAAGGCGGCGCTCGCGGCTGCCGGGTTGGCTGACGACAAGGTCACGATTCCCTTCACGGTGACGATCGTGAAGACCGGTGGCAAGACCATCATGTTCGACGCCGGTACAGGTGCGCAGCTAGCGCCAACAGCGGGCACGCTTGCCACCAACATGGCGGCGGCCGGCATTGATCGGTCGAAAATCGACATGGTTGTGGTGACGCATTTCCACCCCGACCACATCTTCGGCCTGATGGAAAAGGAGACCAACGCCCAGGTCTATCCCAATGCCGAGATCGTCGTGCCCGACACCGAATATGTCTATTGGACCGATCCGGGCACGCTCGCCAAGCTGCCGGAAAATCGCCAGGGTCTCGTCAAGCGCATCCAGGCGACCATGCCGACGTGGAAAAACCTCAAGCGTGTCGAGGACGGTGCGGAGGTGGCTGCGGGTATCGTCGCAGTGGCGGCATACGGGCACACACCAGGACATACAACGTATCTTGTCGGGTCGGGCAAGGATCAGCTCTATGTGCTTGCTGACATCGCCAACATGCCGGCGCTGTTCGTGCGCCATCCCGGCTGGCATGTCGTCTTCGACGCCGATCCGCAGATGGCCGAGGTGAGCCGGCGCCGCATGTTCGACCGGGTGATTGCCGACAAGGCGATCATCACCGGTTATCACTACGGCATGCCGGGTGCCGGGCGCATCGAGAAGGACGGCAATGGCTACGCGTTCATCCCGCTTGCTTAGAGCGGGCCGCTTGGCCGATGTGGGCTGGGCTCGGCGTCTCGTGATCATGGTGAAGGCGCCGCAAGCTGGCCGCGTGAAGACGCGGCTTGCACGCGAGATCGGCGTCGTTGGTGCCACATCCTTTTATCGTCACGCCAGTGCTGCCGTCGTGGGACGGCTCGGTTGTGATCGGCGCTGGCAGACGCTGCTGGCGGTGGCTCCCGACACGGCGATAAACGCACGCTATTGGCCAGCCCGCTTGGCGCGTCGTGCGCAGGGCCATGGCGATCTGGGCCGGCGCATGCAGGGCCTTTTTGATCGCATGCCACCAGGGCCGGTGATCATCATCGGCTCTGATTGTCCAACTGTGCGCGCTGATGATATTGCCGCTGCCTTTGTTGCGCTGGGCCGTGCCGACGCTGTGCTGGGACCAGCACCCGATGGCGGCTATTGGCTGGTTGGCGAGCGGCGCAGCCCGAAGGCTCTGCCGGCGTTCTCAGGCGTGCGCTGGTCAAGCGAGCACACGCTGGCCGATACGATGGCCAACTTTGCGGCGCGGCGCGTTGCGTTGGTGCGTCAGTTGCCCGATGTCGATACGGCTGCTGATCTGGCGGGCATGAATGGCAAGGCGGCACGGCGCGTTCTGGCTTGGCCTTGATTGCAGTTTCAATGACTGCCAATGGTGGGCCGTGGCGCATGCGCTGGTGTGTCCGCATCGATGATTTCGAGCGCGCTTGGATGTTCGATGTTGATCGAGGGGCCGTTGCGCCGCTCAATCCAGCCGCGCACACGAACCTGTTTTCCTTTGAGGTCGAGGAGCCGTGCTGCCCACGCAGGGTGGGCGCGCGAGACGTCCGGCGCGACCGACGCGGAAAAGTCGGTGCGCCAGTCGTTGCCGAAATTGAGATAGATCCAGCCGCTCCTGGCGCGCTTTGATGCACGCACCTTGCCGGCGATGATCTGGTAGGTGCCACGCAGACGCAAAAGGGTGCGCGTGTGTGCAGCGGCGCGGATCGCATAGGCCGGGTTTGCCCATAGCCCGCGGGCCGCCTCGCGTGCGGGCGCCTCGGCGGAGACCAGGGCATCCATGCAGGCAAAGTTGTCGGGAAGGCCATAGGCGCGCGCCTGCCCGGCCGCCAGCATCGCCCCTTGAAGCCATTGCGCGCCGCCGTCCGCGCTCTTGACGAAGACCTGCGCGAGCACGTGCCCGTAGCGGTCGCGCTTGCGTCCAGCGGTGGCCAGCGTCACGGTGCGGTCATTGACGAGGTGCGCCAGCGCTTGGCGAGCAGCAGCGGCAGGGTGCCAGGTGTCGGCGGCGCCATCTGTTGGCGGTGTCGGTGGCTGTGCCATTGTCATTGCCGTTGCCGGGGCCAAGTCGTGATCTTGGGTGCTGTCACGGCCATCGCCGGGCAGGCGTGGTGCGGGAGCTGCATCGAGCGGGGATGGAGCAAGAGCGCCGATCAGGCGCACCTGCGTTCCGTCGTCCAGGGCAAGCGTCGCGCCATCAATAACGCGGACCACCGAGCGCGGTTCTGGGCGGGGGGAAAGTGCGCATCCGTTTTCGGATTGTGTGACCGCCTCGTGCGCCATGGCGGCTCCCACCCGAATGATGCACCCAATGAAATAGATGCAGATGAGCGCGTAAATGCGCATGGCTTGCGGCCCCCGTGTCGCGGCCGCCTCAGGGTATCACCCACATGCCCTCACGCGAGAAGAAAGTGGTCGGCCGTTAGCTGCTGCAAGCTGACACCGACGAGGGTCAACGATTGCGACGCATCGAGTGTAATGAGGGTGTCGCCATTGGCCTCGCTGGCCGCCGCAAGGAGCGCGGCGTAGTCAGCGAGACCGGCGTCTGCCAGATCAACCACGTCATGTGCCGTTGGCGTTCCGGTCTCGAAATCGACGATGGTGTCGTGACCAAAGCCGGACCGGAACTCGAACGTGTCATTGCCGTCGCCGCCCATGAGGATGTCGTTGGCAGCGCTTGCGACAATGATGTCGTTGCCGGCCCCCGCATCGATCAATTCAACGCCGCTGACGGTGATGCCGGTGAGGTCAAGCGTATCGTTGCCGCCGGTCAGCGCGATCGTGTCGTAGCCGCCGCCAAGATCAATCGCCTCGATGCCATCGAGATTGCCGGCGATATTGGCAAGGCCGAGCGTATCGTTCCAGGCACTGCCGAGGATCGTGTCTGTGCCGGACCCGCCCTGGATAACGTCGAAGCCTTCGGGGTTGCCGAGGATGGTGAAGGTGTCGTCACCATCGCCGCCGATGAGCAGATCATCGCCGGCATTGCCGCGGATCATATCGTTGCCGGCCGATCCGATGACGGTGTCGTTGCCCGCCCCCGCATCGATCAATTCGACGCCGCTGACGGCGATGGTCGACAAGTCGAGATGATCGTTGCCGCCGGTCAGCGCGATCTTGTCGTAGCCGCCGCCAAGGTCGACCGCCTCGATGCCATCGAGGTTGCCGGCGATGTTGGCAAGGCCGAGCGTATCGTTCCAGCCACTGCCGAGGATTGTGTCGGTGCCGGGCCCGCCCTGAATAACGTCGAAGCCTTCGGGGTTGCCGAGGATGGTGAAGGTGTCATCGCCCTCGCCGCCGATGAGCAGATCATTGCCGGCATTGCCGCGGATCACATCGTTGCCCGCCGATCCGATGACGGTGTCGTTGCCGGCACCCGCATCGATCAATTCGACGCCGGTGACGGTGATGGCCGACAGGTCGAGATGATCGTCGCCGCTGGTCAGCGCGATCGTGTCGTGGCCGCCACCAAGATCAATTACCTCGATGCCATCGAGATTGCCGGCGATGTTGGCAAGGCCGAGCGTATCGTTCCAGGCACTGCCGAGGATCGTGTCGGTGCCGGCGCCACCGATCAGGATGTCGTGGCCCATGCCGTTTCCGAGAATCGTAAATGTGTCGTTGCCGCTGCCGCCGATGAACGTATCGTCGCCGCTGGTGCCGGCAAACGTCTGGTCGGGATCGGGGCCCGTACCTTCGATGTCGACCATCAAGGTCGTGTCCGAAACGACAAATCCGTCATAGGCCTCGACACGTAGTGCCAATGGTCCCGCAGTCCCGGCAGGGGGCGTGCCTGTGAATGTCAGAGCGGCGCGATTGAAGGTCAGCCAGGATGGCAGCTCACTGCCGTCGGCCAGCGTTGCGAAATAGGCGAGCGTGTCGCCATCGGCATCGGTGAAAAGGCCGTCGGGAAGCGCGAAGCTCCATGTTTCGCCCGCGCTGATGACCTGGTCGGGCAGCGTCGCGGCCAGTACCGGAGCGGCATTGGCGATAATGGTTACAACGGCGAGCGCGGACGCGGTGGCGCCCGATTGATTGGCGACCGTATAGCGGAAGCGGACCTGCCCTTCATAACCGGGTGGCAGATCCATGGCGATGTTGCCCTCACTTGTCACTGTCGCGCTGCCGATGCTCACGTCGAAGACGGACTGGATCGCCAGGTCTGCGCCGGAGGGATCGATGTCGTTGGCCAGGAGTGCCTCGGCACCCAGCACATTGTCGATGCCGCCATAGACCAGGCCTTCATCGTCGTGGGCATCGGGAGGGAGCGCCTCGATGAGGGCGGCCGACTGGGCAAGCGCACTGAGTTCCGCGGTGGTCCAGACGACACCTGTCTCGAAGGTGATCTGCTCGATGGGAATGCCGGCGCCGGTGAAGGCATCGGCAAGCGTAATCTGGCCGCCACCACGCACGATGAGGATCATGTCGTCGCTCTGGGACGTCAGGCGGGTGGCGCTCAAGTCGTCGGGTGAGACATCCTGGAACAGGAAAAGTGTATCGATGTCGTTGGTTCCGGTTCCCGTATCGATGACGGTATCGTTGCCATCGCCACGCACCCAGCTGTAGACGTCGCTCCCCTCGCCGCCGATCAGGATGTCGTTGCCGGCTCCGCCGAAGAGTGTGTCATTGCCATCCAGTCCGATCAGGGTGTTGTCTTCGCCATTTCCAACGATCCGGTTGGCAAGCCAGTTGCCTGTGCCGATCAGCGCTTGGTTTGCGAGTGTGAGGTTCTCGACGTTGGCGGCAAGGGTGTAATCGACGCTCGACGTGATGGTGTCGGTGCCTGCATTTTGGCTCTCGATGACCAGATCGCCCGAGCTGTCGACGTAATAGTGATCGTTACCCTCACCGCCGGACATCGTGTCATCCCCGGCTCCGCCGTCGATGATGTCGTCGTTGTTGCCAGTTGAGGTGACCGTATCATTGCCATCACCGGCGTCGACGCGGGTCGGCACGTTCAGTGAGATGAGGTCAGGACCATCGGTTCCTTGCTTGTGCTCGGGGGGAGGGGGCGCATTTGCGGGGTCGTTGGGATCGCTGGCCGGTGCGTCCCGCGCATCCGGGAAGGGATCCAGAATCGGTTTGTTGAGTTCAAAAACGGCGGCATCCCAGTTATCGAAACCGGCATATGTCTCGCCGTTGATCTTCTGGGTGAAGATGTTTCCCGGATCGATGAACTGAAGACCAAAATCACCAAGCTGGAAGTCGACGACGCGGATAGTCGTTTCCGTGTCGGTAAGAATAAGGTTCGTCTGGCGATGTTCGGTCTCGCCCGTGTCATCGATCACGATATCCTCTGGGAAGCGTTCGCCCTGCATGAGCGTGATGATGAGATCAGAACCGTCGATGCGATAGCTAATTAAGCCGGCAAAATTGATCACTCCGTCAAGCTCGTCCGTGTTGGTCCAGATGTCGGCCTGCAGGCGTGTTGCGAAGAACAGTTCCCATCCTTGGCTCGCCATGTCGTCGTAGGTGCCGATGGCACCGGTCAGCTGCATCAGCTTGGAGCCCTTGTAGCCCAGAGCGGACTCGTTGAAATAGTTATAGGCAACGTAGAGTCTATCGGACGAATCGGCGTTCTCGATGACCATTTCGGTCTTCGATTCACTGCTGGTCATGGCCGAAGCGACGATCATGTCGGCGCCGGCTCCGCCGCTGATGAAGGTGCGCCCGGCATTGGCGATGATCGTATCGGCGCCTGAGCCGCCGTCGATCTCCACGTCATAGCTGTTGGGACTGGCGCCGGAGAACGCACCGACCAGGTGTGCGTCGATGAAATCGGCACCTTCACCGCCTTCGATGCCGCGCAATGCTTCGTTCGCATAGACCTTGTCATCGTCTGATGAGCCGATCACCCATTCGACCGAATCAATCCAGAGGCCACCTTCACCCTTCTGTCCGGGGGCGCTGACGAAGTGTGCGCTGTCACTCGCGCGGTTGATGATCAACCCCGTCGTTGATGCGCTGAAATCGATGGTATCGCCGGTGTCTTGTGTGGCGTTGGCGCTCTCGCCACCCATGTAGATGGACAAGGGCGTTTCGATCAGCTCGACGCCGGGCCCGGTGGTGATCGTGTCACTGGACTGATCGTCCCAGACCAGTCGCTCGATCGACAGCAGGTAATCGATGCCTGTGTTGAAGAGCGCGATGTATTGGGGCGTCTTGTGTTCGACCCAGCCCGAAACCAGCTCGATATGGACGCTTCCGGCGCCGGCGTAGTTGACCGTATCAAGTCCGTCCTCGGCATAGGTCCATGAGCTGTCGCCGCCATGTAGATAATTCTTGCCCTGCGACCAGCTGAACAAATCGTTGTCGGCGCCGCCGTACATGCGGTCGATCCGGGTGGGATCGTCAAGCCCGCGCAAAAGGTCCTGCCCATAGCCTCCGAACACGGCGGTGAACTGATTCTGAATACGCATGAGATCATCGCCGTTGCCGCCCAGCAGTGTTTCCATGCCAGGGGAATAGCGCATGTGGTTGGGCAGGTTCTGGGTGATGGAGATGCCGCCCGCATAGAGGGCCGAGGCGATGAAACTTGTCGAGTTGAGCGTCGGCGACAGGCTGCCCGCGCCGCCGTAGGCATTGTAATCGTAGTACTGATCGGCAATGCCTGCCGCGTGATTGGACATTTGTGTCCAGGTGCTTAATGGGTCAGAGACCGAAATGATGCGGCTGCCGCGCGCTTCGGGTGTGCCGATGGCTGCCTCCAGGGCGTCACCGGTCAAGCCGCCGTTGGCTATTTTCAGGGTCGTCTTGCCGAGGTCGCCGAGCACGCCGAGTTTGACGCCGTCCGCTCCTGCAACCCTCAGCCCTTCCATCACATACCAGCCCTCCTGCGGCACCGGGACGGACGTCATGGAGTCTTGCTCGAAGACCAATTGCAGATGGTCGAAACCCAGATAACCCAAATAGAATTTCTCAATGGGCACGCGCTCGATACGAATGTTTGCCATCTGAATGTTCCCCCCCGAAAACATGCACACGCGCTGGTAGTGCGCACTGATATATTCAGCGCACATACAACATTGATATTGCTTGAAGCACAAATAAAATATGTGTTCAGAAATGCTAAGACCTATAGGAAATCGTTGTAACTATTCCGAAAAACAACGCTAGAACATCTTGTTGTGTTGTTGCTGTGATGATCTGTGCGAACTTTGTGGGGTCACAGGTGGTCGTGCGCCAATCGGCTGATCTCTGACGCAACTGCGCGCAAAGGTTGTTTTGGCGTGAAGGTAATACGCCGCCTCGCGTCTGCGGTGACCCGATGCAAGCCCGTGCAATAGAGCGCCGTACGATAAATCGGGATCATTCTGCCGCGGCGAATTTGATCCAAGATCAAGCTGGCCGGCGCAGGGCGTAGCGGTGTTACGATCAAGACAGACGGCGAAGAGATTGGGTCAAATTCGCCCGGCCCTTCGGGTTTCCAAGCGGCGGCCGCCCAGGACGTCGAGCGATTTGTCCGTAGCACCACTACGGCCTGCATCGCTCTCTTTCTGGATCGGCGCGCCGCTTGAGAAACAGAATTGGATCCGATTTATCGTACGGCGCTCTAGACACAGGTTTGCCAATGGCCGCATGCCCGGTGAGGGCTATTCACAATAAGCAGCACCACGGCGCTGCTTGAGATCGAAGTGAAAATGATCGTGATGGGCTTGGTTCGCCTGCGGGCCGAGGACGGTGCTGAAGGTACCGCAAGCTCCGTTATGGACTTCCTTGAGGAATGCCAGCTCGGCGGTTTCGCTGAGCGCCTGCTCACCTGGGTCAGGTTTTTCGTCAGCTTTGGCTTCAATGATCCCTTTGGTGAAGGAGCGTGCGCCAAGGCCGCTTGGCTTGTCCGTCTGCTTGGTCGCTGTGTTGGTGGTGTTTGATGTGGCATTTGCCTGTTGCGCGGCGCGTGCGGCTTGCTGGCCTTCGACCACAAGGCCCCAATAGCGTTTGACATCAATTGTTCGCCCATCGGCCAGCTCAAAGGCAGATATGTCGAGCGCGTTGGCGAAGGCGTGTTCGGAGATCTTCTTGGCGGGGTCGTTGTAGCGGTGGCGGCACATGTAGGATGAAGCATTGTGCAACTTGACGATCGTGGAGCCAAATGCGCGCTTTGCTGCGGGTTGTGCCACGGTTTCGAGCCACTGGTAAAGTCGTGCGGTCATGGCGCAGTTTGTCGTTGCCGCGGGCTTCAGTGTCACTCCCGTACCGCTGCCAATGCGCCGCAGGCGCAGCGGCCTGGGCGTACCGCAGTCTCCGATGCGAAGCGGCTCAAGTCGGTCGGCCTCCATCGCGACACCATCCAAAAGGCTCTCACATTGCTGCTCGGCTTCGGCGATCTCCTGGGTTGTCCACGTGTCGGCGGGCGTGTCATTTGTAACAGGCGTATTGGTCGGCGGCAGATTGCCCTCCGATGGTGATGGCTGGGATGGCGCGGGTGCAGAAGGTCGGTGCTGTTCGCGCGCCGTGCTGGCTTGCGCTGTCACCTCGTGCGGGTGTTGTGTCTGCCAGCTTGTCAGCATTGCTTTATACGCTGCACGGCGCGTTGCGCTTGCGCGCCTTGGATGCGGCGGTGGCAGTGGAGGTAACGGGATCGCTGCGCTGGTCGTTGCTGGCGCACCTGCATATCCCATCTCGGCTTGAGCCTCCGTCGTGGGTGGTGCAGCGTGTGCATCTGTGCGGGCTAGGCCAATCGCCATGGCAAGGGCAAGCAGCAGGGCCGCAAATTTCGCCTTGATTCCCTCATGTGATGTCATCATGCCGCGGGGCTCGACCACGCGATATTTCGAGGCGGTGACGGTTGTGTGCCCCATTGCCATGTTCAGCCTGTTGTCCGCCCCCGGTATCGCCTGATCGCAGTTGCGAGGTGAGCCTTGGTGCCGCCAATCCACTTTGCCGAAAAATGCTTTAGCAATCCAATGAGGCACACGCTTGCGGCAGGAAAAGGACGACTTCATTGGCGCCCAGCTGCGCGCCGCGCTGGCGCAGACGTGCCAGGTTGAGTGAGGGAGCCTGCTCGATCAGTAGGCCATCCTCGAGCTTCTCGAAGTTGCCACTTTCGTGTCGGCGGATGAGTATGAAGCGAGTTCCACCTGGTAGGTCCGGACACCAGATGAGCGCACATCGCAACTGGCCGTCGCTGTCTGGAACTGGAACGGGCCTTTGCGTATCAAAATCGACACCGGCCAGCATTCCATGCGCTTGATTGCGTGCATGGGGCGGATCGGATTTGTTGTGCGTCGTCTCGTCCGCAACGCAAGCGGGGCTTGTGTCGTCTGTCTGTGTGGAGCTCCCCGCCTCATCGATCTGCCATGGCGCTGGCTTTGCCTTGGCCGCCTGTTGCGTGCCAATTGCAGCCGCCGTATCTGGCTCACCTTTATTGGTGGCCCTAATTGCAGACTCCTTCGTTTCTGCCGCGCAAGCAGCAGGTATGAGCGAAGGATCTTTGGCGATTGGCCTCATGTTGGATATGCCCGAACTGATTACGGGGGCAGGTAGCTTGCACGGCAATCTATATCAAAAGGCTACTGTACCGCATTTGTTCAATAAAATGTAGAAAAGAAGGTGTAAGATGGCTGCTTCGTGATCGTTCGTTCAGACCCAGCAGCCCCCTTGCCGTGCAGGAGAGTAGGGGGGTAGCTGTCTTTGGGTGCCTGCTGGCGTCGTCTGTAACGGGCTGTCGGATCAACCGGACTTGACGCTGGATCAACGCCGGCCCAAAAAGCTTTCAGGCTCAATCCTGTGCCCCAGCGGAGCCTGGCTCGCGCTAACCTTCGTAGAGGTCCGTGATGGGGTCCTGTGTGGAGCGTTTTGCCAAGCGTTCTGGGTGTATCTTGGTGTTTATGTATTGTTCCATTTGTGGCTGGCCATCCCGCGCGCCAGCATCAAGGCCCCGTAGCTCAGCAGGATAGAGCATCAGATTCCTAATCTGAGGGTCACAGGTTCGAATCCTGTCGGGGTCACCAATGATTTCAATGTGTTAGATGTCTTCCGCCGAAGACGCTCTGGGTGCTTTCCGATTTAATGGAAAAGGATCGGTGCTCTGGTTTTTTGGGTCGGTTGCATTTTTTGCGACGAACCGGTGTCCACGTTGTCGGAAAATGTTCTAAGCCGACTTGCGTGTGTTGCAATCGAGCGAGGCAATGAGGTAGGTGAACTTTTCGCCTTGTACTACGACATGTGCGCGCAATGCATCAGCCGCTTGCTCCGGGTCGCCGGCTCTGATCGCAACCACGATGCGCTCGTGTTCGCTTTGCGAGACATGCAGCCGGTTGCGGACACGCAGCTGCAGTCTGCGGAAGGGTGCCAAACGCTTGTGGAGGTTCAGTGCTTGATCGGCGAGAAATGAGTTCTCACTCGCCTGGTAAATGGCGCGATGGAATCGCTCATTCTCATAATAGTAGGAGTCGGGATCTCCATTTTCGGCCGCCTCGGCACATGCCTGGAGCGTCTCCAATAACTTCTTTTCGCTTTCATCGTCGAGACGCTGGGCTGCCAGGCGACCGCACATGGCTTCAAGTTCAGCCATAACTTCGAACATCTCCATGAGGCTCCTGGGATCAGGCGAGGAGACAACGGCGCCGCGGTATGGGCGCAGCTCCACAAGGCCCTGGGCGGCAAGTTGGAGGAGCACCTCGCGCACAGGTGTGCGCGATACACCAAAGCGGGTCGCAAGAGACGCTTCGTCCAACCGCGCACCAGGCGCGAGCCTGCCGGTGGCGATATCATCTTCAAGTTCTTCTTTGAAGCTTGCTGCACCCTTCTTCATGGCTCTCCCTTGAGCGCACATCCGCTCGTTAGTTTCTGCCTGTCTCTATCGCCCCATTGCATTGCATGAGCCGTTGATCCGCGCACGTTAGGAAATGTTCCGAACGCTAGGAAAATGCGGTGAACGGCCCAGTACTCGCGTTCCGATACTTCGTATCTGAAGTCACTTTGCCGGAAAACGAGCCTATCTTTCGTTTATGTTCTGAAGATACTGACGTTTGACAAGCTGTGCCTGAAGACCAAAATGTCAGATACCAGAACATTAGAGTGCTTTTTGATCCGATAGATATGGATCGGTGCTTTAGCTCTTTGGTCGGCTGCATTTTCCGGTGAACCGGAGACCGCTTCGCCGGAAAATGCCCTAGAGTTCGGGCCTAATGGCTATCGGCCCGGCCCCTCGTCACAATAAATGTCTATAGCAACACGCCCATTTTGTATACAATTTAATTGACATTGCATTCTTTTTTGTGTTTTGAGTTGTCCATACGCTCTCTAGAAGAAGGAGCGGAAATCCCAAACGTCGAACGTCCCGGGCGAAACCGGGACTATCGCCATCATGGAGGAAACTGATGAAAGCGTACAAGGGCGCTGCTCTTTTAGGAGCAGCTGCGATTTCTCTCACATTGGCTGCCCCCCTCAGCGCGGAGACTGTCCTGAAAGCCTCGCACCAGTTTCCTGGCGGCAAGGGCGATGCACGCGATGAAATGGTTCAGTTGATTGCCCGCGAAGTCGAGAAGGCCAATGTCGGCCTCAAGATCCAGGTCTACCCCGGGTCTTCGCTGGTGAAACCTAAAGAGCAGTGGGGCGCCCTGACCAAGGGACAGATCGATTTATCTTCCTTCCCGCTCGACTACGCCGCTGGCCGCCATCCGGAATTTTCCGCAACGCTCATGCCGGGCCTCGTTCGCAATCACGAACGCGCCCAGCGTATGAACAGTTCGCCATTCATGGCCGACATCAAGAAGATCATCAATGATGCCGGCGCCATGGTCATTTCTGATGCATGGCTTGCGGGTGCCTTCGCCTCCAAGAAGGATTGCATTACGTCGCCTGAATCCATCAAGGGACAGGTGACGCGCGCGGCAGGTCCCGCCTTCGAACAGATGCTGGTCGGCGCGGGCGCCTCGATCTCCTCGATGCCGTCCTCGGAAATCTACACCGGCATGCAGACCGGTGTTCTGGATGCCGCCAACACCTCGTCGGGCTCGTTCGTTTCCTATCGCCTTTATGAGCAGGTCAAGTGCCTGACCGCTCCGGGTGCCAATGCGCTGTGGTTCATGTATGAGCCGATCTTGATGTCGAAGCGCACCTTCGACAGGCTGACCCCTGAGCAGCAGAAGGCGATCCTGGCCGCTGGCAAGAAGGCTGAGGAGTACTTTGCAGGCGAAGCCAAGAAACTCGACGATAAGATGATCGATACATACAAGAAGGCGGGTGTCGAAGTCGTCGAAATGTCGAAAGAGAACTACGATGCCTGGTTGGCGATCGCCAAGACGACTTCCTACAAGGAATTCGCAGCCAAGGTGCCGAATGGCCAGAAGCTGATCGATGAAGCGTTGGCGGTCAAATAACCACCCGACACTTATTGCCTATCGATGAACTCAACCGGAGCGGCGTGCCGCTCCGGTTCGAGAACCAGGAACCTCATAGAAAAATTTAAGGACGCTCGCGATGCGCCTCTTTCTCCGCGCTGTTGATCGCATGTCCGAAGTGCTCGGCGTGCTGTCGATGCTGCTGCTGGCTTCTGCCGTACTGGTGGTTTGCCAGATGATCCTCATGCGATACGTGTTCCGCGCTTCCACGGTGTGGCAGACGGAATACGTGGTCTACGCGCTGGTTGCCGCGACGTTCCTCGGCTCCTCCTATGTGCTGCTGCATCGCGGCCATGTCGGTGTCGATCTGCTGCCGACGATGCTGGGTGGCAAAGCCAAGCTCGCCCTTGAATTGCTGGGCGGGCTCATCTCGCTGGCCTTCTGCGCCATCCTGGCTTATTCGGGCTGGATCTATTTCCACGAGGCGTGGGCGCACAACTGGACCACCGATACGGTCTGGGCGTTGCCGCTGTGGATTCCGCTGTTGCCGCTCCCCCTCGGCATTGGTGCGCTGTGTCTGCAATACGTTGCCGAACTGATCAAACTGGTGGAAGGCAGCTCCAGCCTTACCGCATCCGAACTCAGCGTCATCAGGGAGAATGAGTGATGGGTCCTCTCGAAATCGGCCTGCTCGTCCTCCTGGGCCTGCTGGTTCTCCTCTCCACCGGTATGCCCATTGCCTTTGCGCTGGGCGCTGTTTCGGTCGCTACGCTCTTGATGACCGATGGCAGCCGCGCATTGTTGACGCTGGGTGAAACATTCTTTGGCGGACTCAATTCGTTTGGCCTTGTCTCGATCCCGATGTTCATCTTGATGGGCGCTGCCGTCGCATCGAGCCCCGCGGGCAAGGATCTTTATGCCGCGCTCGACCGATGGTTGAACCGCGTGCCCGGCGGCCTGGTGCTGTCGAACCTCGGCGCCTGCTCGATCTTTGCAGCGCTGTCGGGGTCTTCACCGGCAACCTGTGCCGCGATCGGCAAGATGGGCATTCCCGAAATGCGCGATCGCGGCTATCCCGCCGACATCGCAACGGGCTCCATCGCGGCAGGTGGCACGCTTGGCATTCTCATCCCGCCCTCGATCACGATGATCGTCTATGGTATCGCCACCGAGACCTCAATCGGGCGTTTGTTCATTGCGGGCATCATCCCGGGCATTCTGCTCACCGGGTTGTTCATGGCATGGACCGTGATTGCCTGCCGCATGAAGGGTATCGGCCTGGCCGATGTGACCCGCCACTACTCTATGGCCGAAAAGCTCGAAGTCCTGCCACGCGTTTTGCCATTCCTGGCGATCATCGCGGGTATCTTGTTCGTGCTTTATGGCGGCGTAGCCACGCCATCGGAGGCAGCGGGCGCGGGGGCGCTGTTCTGCCTGGTCCTGGTGGTGGTCATCTACCGGATGTGGCAAGCGGGCCCGATTGTGCGCATGTTCCGCGACACGCTGCGCGAATCGATCATGATCATGATGATCATCGGCGCCTCCGAGCTGTTCGCCTACACGCTCTCCTCGACGTTCGTCACACAGTCGATCGCGCAATGGATCTCTGGGCTCGACGTCAACAAGTGGGTGCTGATGGCGATCATCAACGTCTTCCTGTTGGTGGCCGGCTTCTTCCTGCCGCCCGTCGCGGTGATCTTGATGACCGCTCCGATCCTCTTGCCAATTATCACGCAGGCCGGATTTGATCCCTACTGGTTCGCCGTGATCTTGACCATCAATATGGAGATCGGTCTCATCACACCGCCCGTTGGGCTCAATCTCTACGTGATCAACGGCATCGTTCCAGATGTTCCGCTGTCCACCGTGCTGAAGGGCTCGCTACCCTATGTACTCTGCATGGTGCTGGCGATTATCCTGCTGTGCTTTGTCCCTGAGCTGGCCACCGGCCTACCGGATCTTCTAATGGGCAAAGCCGTTTGACGAACTTCGCATCTAGAGCACTTTTCGATCCGATTGCATCGGAGCGGCGCTCTAGCTCTTTGGTTTGGTCGCATTTTCTTCGACGAACCGGTAACCACTTCGCCGGAAAATGCTCTAACCAGTTTCGAACATCCAACCCCGGATGATCTGCCATGTCTGAAGCTCACGATCTCTATAGTCAGCTGTCCCGCCACTGGAGCGAACCTCAAAAGGCATTTCTGCGCCTGCTGGACGGTAGTTCGATAACCTACCAGGATGTTGTCGACGGTTCGGCCCGCATTGCCAACGTACTGGTTGATGCCGGTGTGAAGCCGGGTGACCGCGTGGCGGTACAAACCGACAAGTCGCCGGAAGCCATCCTGCTCTATCTGGCCTGTCTGCGTTCTGGAGCGATCTACCTGCCGCTCAACACCGCCTATACGCTCTCCGAACTTGAATATTTCTTCACCGACGCGGAGCCGACAGCGATCGTCGTGCGGCCGTCCAAGGAGAAGGAGCTCAATGACCTCGCCAGCCGTCTCGGCATCGCTCAGGTCTTCACGCTTGGCACCAACCACGATGGCAGCCTCATGGAGCGTGCAGCCGGCGCATCTGCGAAGTTCACCAACGTTGCGCGCACGGGCGATGATGTTGCCGCCATTCTCTACACCTCAGGTACGACCGGCCGCTCCAAGGGCGCGATGCTGACGCATGAGAATCTCGCCTCGAATGCGCAGACACTGGGAACGATCTGGAAGTTTACCGGCAAAGACGTGCTGATCCATGCCCTGCCGATCTTCCATGTGCATGGGCTGTTCACGGCCACCAACATCATCTTGTGGGCCAACGGGTCGATGTTCTTCCTGCCCAAGTTCGACTCTAACGAGATCTTCCGTGTCATGCCCGAAGCCAGCACCATGATGGGCGTGCCGACATTCTATGTGCGCCTGCTTCAGGATGAGCGCCTGACGCGCGAGGCAACGCGGCACATGCGGTTGTTCGTGTCGGGTTCAGCGCCGCTGCTGGCGGAAACCCACCGCGCCTTTACGCAGCGCACGGGCGTCAACATTCTGGAACGCTATGGCATGACCGAGACGAGTATGAACACATCCAATCCCTATGACGGGGAGCGTGTGGCCGGTACCGTTGGCTTCCCGCTGCCAGGCGTGTCATTGCGCGTCACCGATCCTGAATCCGACGCCATTGTCGCCACCAACGAGATCGGCATGATCGAAGTGAAAGGACCAAACGTCTTCAAGGGCTATTGGCGCATGCCGGAGAAAACCGCATCCGAGTTCAAGCCGGACGGATATTTCATCACCGGCGACCTCGGCAAGATCGATGAGAAAGGCTACGTTCACATTGTCGGTCGCGGCAAGGATCTCGTCATCTCCGGCGGCTACAACGTCTATCCGAAGGAAATCGAAAACGAGATCGACGCCATTCCCGGCGTCTCCGAAAGCGCTGTTATCGGCGTGCCGCACGCGGATTTTGGCGAAGGCGTTACGGCCGTGATCGTTCCGGAGGCAGGTGCTAAACTGACCGAGGCGGATGTGGTCGGGGCAATCAAGGGCAAGCTTGCCGCCTTTAAGGTGCCCAAGCGGGTGCTGTTCGTCGATGCCCTGCCCCGCAACAGCATGGGCAAGGTGCAAAAGAACGTCCTGCGCGACACGTATTCAGACCTCTACTCATGAAGGTCGTGAATTTGTGTCGGCACTGTTGCGGTGAAGATTAAACCGGAAGACGAGCCCGTCTTTGGTTTGTGTATTGGAGTAATTGACGTTTGATGACCGATCGTTTGCCGGCCGGCCATTTGATGGCCGGCGCCAAAACATGAGACGTGAGATCCTGCACACCAGCAGTCCGAACCCTGGCGCTGAAGTTGATGCAGGAGCATCTGTAATCAATCTCATTATGGGGTGTGAACGCCTGAGCCCTATTTGCGGGTCGACAGTGGCACTGTGAAGGTGAATTCTGAACCGGACTTGCCGTCGGCTCGTGCTACAACGCAAATGCGCCCGCCGAACTGGCTTACGATGCGCTCTGAGATTGCAAGCCCGAGTCCGGTGCCCGTGCCCAGAGGGTTGCCGTCGCCCATACCCCGCTCTTTTACCTGATAGAACTTGTCGAAGATCGCTTGCCGGTCTGCCTCTGGAATCCCAGGGCCGTTGTCGATGACGGCAATGCGCGCCATGTCACCTTCGTGGTGCACGACGACTTCAACGCGTCCGCCGGGTTTGGGACAGAACTTCTCTGCGTTGGAAATGAGGTTGATCATCACCTGGATCAGCCGGTCGCCATCGGCACGCACGGGTGGTAGGTCCACCGGCATCGGTGCCGCCGTGAGCGAGACCTCGTCGCGGTCGAAAATCGGCATAAGGAGGCGCACGCCTCACGCACGATCGCGCCAACGTCGATATCGCGGATGTGCCATTGCATGCGCCCAGCCTCGATCTTGGCAAGATCGAGCACCTGATTGATGAGCCGCGTCAGCCGTTCGCTCTCCGACACGATGATGCCCAAGAACGCATTGCGCTGGTCGGCCGGCATATCGTGATCGTCCTGCAGGATCTCCGAGAAGGAGCGGATCGAGGTGAGGGGGGTTCGCAACTCGTGGCTCACCGTCGACATGAACTCGTCCTTGAGCCGGTCCGCCTCACGCAGTTGATCGTTGGCGGCCTTCAGTTCGCGGCTGGCAACCTCCAGTTCGTTGGACTTCTGCTCCAGCTGCCGCGAGTATTCCAGAACATGCGAGGTCTCA
>Ga0116151_10002339_pt1 | contig 17440 bp, 22 predicted proteins | sample AD_UKC117_MetaG_FD_89893 | JGI IMG/M metagenome (GOLD analysis project Ga0116151, IMG submission 89893) | Active sludge microbial communities of municipal wastewater-treating anaerobic digesters from Hong Kong - AD_UKC117_MetaG | ecosystem: Engineered > Bioreactor > Anaerobic > Digestate...
CTTTGTTTGTGAGCTTCAAAATATCAAAAAACCAGCACCCAAAATACAACATATGAGATAATATACAATTTAGTGGTATAATAAGCCCAGACAACAACTATCCAGTAAATACACACAAAATATCAAATGAAAAACAAGATATAGGTATAAAAAGTAGTACAATCAATTTAAACAACTTCTTAGATCAAAATTTAAATATATTTGGTACCATAGATTCCATATGAGGAGAATATCCTGTAGTAAAGATAAATACTATCAAAAATCCTAAATCAAAACTCATTATAAATGACAATAAATATTTTTTTACAGACAAATTGATATCTTTTAACTTTTCAGAAGATACAAATATCACAGCCAAAAAAGTATGAAAATACATAAAAATATACTATCAAGACAAAGAAATGCTAGAGATAGAAAGCTTTATATGCAACAAAGTAACTCCCACACAAGATTGTGATAAAATGCAATTTGAATATATCAAAAGACTAAATGATGTTTTCACAAGTTTTCTATGACATATGTTTTACAAAAATCCAGATGGATCTCGAGTTACCTTCAATTGAAACACATTGGGATATATACTCAAACCCACAAACGAAGAATTTCTTTTAGACATATCACACTTGATCAACATCATAAATCCAAAATTTATAGCAGAATTTAAAAATGAAATCATATCCAACAATTGTGTAGAATGATCTTGATCTAAAGTCAAATCTATAAACAATATAAAAATAGACATAATAGATGAGAACCTTATCAAACTTGATACAACAATAATAAATCAAGAAAATACCACAAAAAAATGTAAACTTACAATAGATGTTCGAAATGACCGAGATGTAAAAACTATAACTATAAACTAAAAATTCTACCTGCAGGTAGAATTTTTAAATTTATTATTTTTTTTAATTTATTTCACTTTCAATATATTAATTTTCTTTCTTTCATTACCAAGCCTCATCTTTACTTCATCTCCAGCTTTATGTCATTTTATTGCAGCTCATATAGGAGAATCCAAAGAAATAAGTAGATCATCATCTCATTTTACCTCTACCTCTCAAGTACCCACAATCTTTACTTTATATTCATCTTTATCTCATTCTATCTTTAATACAACATCAGAACCATAACCTACTATATCTTTTTTTGTCTTTTTAGACTCATCAATAATCTCAGCATTTTCCAACAATTCCTCAATCTCAGATATTTTTGAATTTACAAAATCTCTATCCTCCATAGCAGATTTATATTCAAAGTTTTCAGAAAGATCTCACATAGCTTTGGCTTCAGAAAGTCTTTCCAAGACCTCGGGCATCTTTACATCTTTGAGTTCTTTCAGTTCTGCTACCAATTTTTCGTATCATTCTTTTGTGATAAAATTCTTTTTGTCTTTTTTGATCATAATTAAACTTTATTTATAAAAACAAATAACTTGTAACTTGTAACCTGCAACTTGTAACTACTTAGCAAGCACTCTTTGTTTAAAATTTTCAAACGCATGATTTACAAGATCAGCCAATATTTCAAATCATTCACGATCATATTCAAATATCTTACCATCATATTCCAATTTAAAATTTCCATTGTAACCTTCTTTCTCTTTAGATACATTTACCCTTATCAATACCTTTACATCATCTCATTTTGAATAAATCTTCTTTAAGCTAGAAGACATCTTTACTTCTAAATTGTTTTCTACCAAATCTTTTAATTCTTCCTCCATCACCTCATTAACATTTTCCAACTTATAAACAACATTTAGTCTTTGCATATTACAATAATATTATTTTATAAAAACAACAGTACAAAAGATACATAAAATAGCTCAAAATTCAATCCCAAATAATAATTACAATTCTAATTTTTTCATAAAATCTTTTTTTACATCATCTTTCTTTTTCTTGTCTCTAAGGCTCAAATATCATTTTCTAAACAATTCTCTCATATCAGCATAATATACCAAATTTAATACCTCTGCTATAGTTGCCCATTTATATTTTCAAAGATATCACTCTACAAGTTGAATGTCTACCAAATCTGGATCTCCCTCATATTGCATCAAAAAATATGTTACTTCTTTCTCAAACTTACCATTTTGATCTTCTAATCCCCTTATCATAAGATCTCATAAAGACTCTCTTATCTTCAATAAATTTATAGGTATACCAGTTTCTTCACTTACTTCTCTAGCCGCAGCTTTTTCAGCACCCTCCTTATTTTGCAATTTACCTTTTGGAGCAACTCGTTCTATTTTACCAGAAAGAGCATGTCTTTTAATCAACAAAAATTTTATCTCCCCATCTGGTTCTAGATAATATACTATTCATCCAGCACTTTTCACCAAATCTATCATATATCAATTTAATTATAAAATTATTTTTCTGTTTTCAATATCCAGTTTGCAATACTCAATAAAGATTTAGCTACAGGATTCTTTTCTTCTTTCCAATTTGTTATTTCGTCTAAAACACTTTCTCAAGATTCTTTTATAGCATTTTGAACATCAATATTACGATTCTCAATGCTATTGTATTTTTTAACTGTTCTTGTTCTCTTAAACTTTCTACCTATCTCTTTTTCTATCTCATCAGTATTTTCTAAATCATTATCTACCTTTTCTGCTTTCTCAAAAAAATCATCTATTATGGTTTCATAATCACCCTCTTGATTCCTAGATTCTGCTTCGGCTTTAGCAATATTTTTAAGCTTCTCCATATAATCATCAAAATCTTTTGCAATATCACTTTCTGATTTTTCTTCATTTGATTCGATATCTTCATTTTCATCCAAATTAGGATCGACTATATTGTCATCTTCTATGTTTTTCATGACTTAATAACTTGATAAATTTTTAACTAATGGTTAGTCTCCAATCATAGAAACTACCTTATTTAATATTGCTACATTTTTCTTATAATCTACTCTAGTTGGTCAGACTATACACACCATTCATTCATACTCTTCTACTACTATCTTTGCATATATACAAGAAACTACTATCTTCTTGTCTTGTATAAAAGTATAATAAACTTTGTTTCTCTTTAGCATCTTTGAGTCCAATTGCTTGACCAAATCTCTAGTCTCAATCAATTTTACTATATATCTAGTAGTATCATATTCATCTCTCAAATCATCTCTCAAAATATTATTCATACCAAGATAATAATATTCATCACTTTTGAGAAATCATACAACAACTCAGTCTGCTACAGCTCATAGATTCTCTACCAAATATTTAAGTCATTTCCTAGCATTTTCCAATTCTAATTCCTGTTGATCTACTACGTTAGACATATAATTTTCTATATAAGCCATCAAACCACTAACTGTAGGTATCCTACCAGAACTATTGTAAGGTTGGTAAACCATACCAGCTTTTTCAAGCAAATTTAAATATTTTCTCAAAGTAGATGGAGCATATTCCACCGAATCCAAAGAGTTTAATGATTTAGATCATACAGGATCTCAACTAGAAATATATTGGTCTATAACCAAGTCTAATAAAGCCAGTAATTTGTCATCCTTCTTCATCCAAAAAAATATAGAAGAAATAAATCTATCAACTAAAATTTTTATATAAATTCAAAACAAAAAAACAATATTAAAAAAACCAAATTAAATATTTGGAATTTATAGATCTATATTTTAAAATATATTAATTGTAAATTGTTAATTGTTAAGCTCCTTTTCCCATATAAGTTTATTTATTGAAAGTCTAGTAGGGGTTGCGTTGCAAAATTCATCTATCGTCAAAAGTAAAAATCATTTGATACCTCTCATGATAGAATTTAAATTGAAATCATTTTCCCATATTTTTTGTTTAATTTTATGCTCTCAAACCACATCAAGACCTTTTTTGGATATGTAATAGTGAATATTGTGTTCTCAAATATCAAATTCATCTACAGGCTCATGATCCAATTGGTGTATTTGTCTTGTACTTTTATGATCCAAAAATACCAAATAATCATTCAAAAAATCTATATTTGAATAAATATTTTTAAGTTTATAAGCGTGAAAATATCACAAAAAGTCTTCAATTTCCTCTTTGAGATATCAGGCTATATCCATATCAGACACATGATCCAATATTTTTTTTATCAAAATATCTTTTTGACTCATCAATCTTGACTATTAAAGTTTGAATAAATTAATCTTTGTATTATTTTTAAAGTAATTCAACAAATGAATATCATGAGTAAACACAAGTACGGTTTTACCAGATTTATGAAGCTTAATAAGCATATCAGCAATTTTTTGTGTACCATCTCGATCTAAATTACCAGTAGGCTCATCAGCAATAATCAATTCTGGATCATGAATCAATGCTCTAGCCATATTTATCTTTTGTTTTTCTCCACCACTCAATTGAGATATATTTCTAGATTCTAATTCAGCCAATCAAAACTCTTTCTTAATCTTATCGTATTTAGCCTCTATTGTTGCTTCTCCAAGTCCGTATATCTTAAGCGGATATATTACATTTTCTTTTACTGTCATAGACTTTATCAGCTTAGAGTCTTGAAAAATCAATCCAAGTTTTCTTCTATATTGTTGTATATCATCACTACTAAATGATGATAAATCTCACATCTTATAATATATAGTCTTTTTTGGTGATTCCAACTTACCAGTCAAAAACTTAGAAAAAGTAGTCTTACCAGTACCAGACTTACCCATAAGTATTGTAAAATCTCACTTATACAGAGAAAATTTAAATTTATCAAATAAAAGTGAGGTAGAATCAGCAAATCCCCATGTCAATTCATCTACATGAAGAAGTAAATTGTGTTGTTGTCTTGCCATGACAAAGTTTTTGATAAATAAAACTTATAATACAATTATAAAAGCCAAAAGTAAATATTGCAAACAATAAAAACATTCAAGCATAAATAGATTTGACAAAGCACAAAAAACACAAAAAAAAGGTAGAAAATAATTGAAAAAATCATATAAAACAATAAATATTAATCATTAGTCGCTAGTCTTTAGTCTGTGGCCAAATTTTTCGAGCGCTATTAACTAACAACAAAAGACTATAGACTAAAATTTTTATAACATAAAATTTCTTATGAATCTAGCAGAAATCTTAAACGAATTAAAACCAATATCCAATATACAAGAATTAGAAAACTTTTTTCAAAAATATTTAGGTAAAAAAGGGCAACTAAACGCAGAATTCTGAAAAATGAAAGATGCTAGTCCAGAAGAAAAAAAAGAATTGGGAGCAAAGCTTTCTGAATTGAAAAATAACCTTACAAAAGCCTACTCAAAAAAAGAAAATGAACTATCTATCATTGAGATCAATAAACAATTGGGGCAAGATATTGTAGATATCAGTGTAAATGCCAAAAAATATGAATGATGACATTATAATCTTTTATCAAAAACAAGAAGAGATCTAGAAAAAATAGCTCAAAATATGTGATTTACCATAGACTATGGACATGAAGTAGTGACAAAATATGAAAATTTCGCTTCTGTAAATATACCATTGTCTCATCCTGCTACTGAAATGCATGATACTATTTATTTAAATGAACAAAGCCCTGATTGAGAAAACTTTGTTCTTAGAACTCACAATTCAGCACATCAAGTACAAGATATGCAAAAATATTGAGTACCTCTAAAATTAGTTTCTCCTGGTAGATGCTACAGATTTGATGATATGGATGCAACACACGACACAATGTTTCAATATATAGAATGAATGTATATCGACAAAAATGTAAGTATAGCACACTTCAAAAGCTATATGACTACTCTACTTTCTGCTATCATTGGAAGAAAGGTAGAAACTAGGTTTAGACCATGTCACTTTCCATTTGTAGAGCCATGATTTGAAATAGACGCAAGATACGACATTATAGACTCAAAAACATGAGAGACTTCAAAGTCTAAACGAATGGAGCTACTTTGAGCTGGTATGATTCACCCAAATGTAATGAAAGAATGATGAATAGATCCAAACCAACGATCATGATTCGCCTTTGGAATATGAATTAGTAGATTGGCAGCTGTAAAATATGGAATAAAAGACATTAGATACTTCACAAACTGAGATTTGAGATTTATCAAAAGTTTTTAGATAAAAAAATAATTTATGCGAATATACTCAAATACACAAGACAATAAGGCTAGATTTTTATTATGAGAAAAAGGCAAAAAAATATTGGTATGTATTTGAATAAATCCAAGCACTGCTAAACCAAACAAATTAGACAACACACTTCGCTCAGTAAAAAGATTTGCTAATAATTTGTGATATGATTGACGAGTAATGATAAATATTTGTCCTCAAAGAGCGACTAATCCAAATGATTTAGATATTAGTATAAATAAAATAAATCATCAAAGAAATGTAGAAGAAATTTCAAATTTTTTTGAAAAAAATAATTGTGATATTCGAGCCGCACGATGAAATTTAATAGAAAAAAGACAATACTTAAAACAATGTTTGGAAAATATTTATGAAAACATAAGAAATAAAGCTATAAATTGGCATTCAATAGGCAAAATAAGCAAAAGGTGACATCCACACCATCCATTATATTTAAATAAGGATTTAAAATTAGACAGTTTTGATATAGAAAAATACATAAATAATCTAAAATTATAAACTAAAATCTCGTAAGGAACACTCGCGAGCGTTCCCTACACAAAAAAATATTTGATGTAAGGGCGATTACTAATCGCCCCTACTTGAAAACTTTATACTTTATAACCAAAAACAATGTCGGTAAAGATTACCTATTTCGTACACGGAACTACAACAGATAATGAAACATGAAAAGCTACATGACGATTGCCATGAGAACTATCTGAACTATGAATTAAACAAGCAAAAGAACTTCCTAATCAAATATGAAATCAAAAATTCGATGCTATGTTTTGTTCTGATCTAAAAAGAGCTATAGATTCAGCTTATTTAGGCTTTGAGTGATCTTGCCCTATAATAGAAGATAAAAGATTGAGAGAATGTAATTATTGAGACTTTAATGGACACAAAGGAAAAGAATTTAAACCAGATATAACAAAATTCATAGACAATCCATTCACAAACTGAGAATCATATAATAATGTAAAAGAAAGAATTTCAGAGTTTTTAAAGGACATTAAAGAAGAATATCAATGAAAGCATATTGCCATAATGGCACATCATGCACCACAATTAGCACTAGATGTGTTATTAAAAAACATAACCATGGAAGAAGCAATAAAAACAGATCGAAGAAAAACTAGATCTCGAAAACCAGGACGAGAATACATTTTACAATAAAAATTAAATCATGCCAACTTCGTAAGTAACGCTCGTAACGTAGTACTGCGTTATTCCCTACAACAAACCAAAACTAAAAAAATACCTTAACTCTGCACTCTTAACTTTTAACTCTTCATTAATTATTATATGCTAATCGCCATCTGATCACTCAGAAAACCAAAATTAGACGCTGTAGAAAAGGCTTTCCAAGACTGCCCATATTTTTGATGACAAAATATAAAATACGAAGCTAGAAAAACATCATCCGGTGTCTCAGATACACCACTAAACATAGAAGAAAATATGCTATGAGCCAAAAATAGGGTAAAAAATCTCAAAAAAGAAATCTCAAATGCAGATTTCTATGTAGGGATGGAATGATGAACTAGCCAAATATGAGATAGATATTTCTTATTTTGAACTACATATATAGAAAATAATAAATGAGAATGATATTATGGATTCTCTCCAATGATGGAAATACCAGATCATTTACAAAAAGAATTGTATGATAACAAAAAAGATCTGTGAGTGATAATAGAAGAAATGTCAGACAGGAATGATGTAAAAAGTAATAATTGAACACTAGGAGAACTATCAGATGATATGATCAAAAGAGCCGAATCATTTAAAATTTCAACTCAAGCTGCTATAGCACCTTTCTTCAATAAATATTGGAAAAACCACCTATAAATTTAGGCGGTCTTTTTTGCATTTTTCTGCAATCTTAGACATTATTTTTGCTGTAAATTTACAACAATAACAAAGTCTCAACACATTTGCAAAAATAAAATTTTCTTTTTCTCCAGAATCTTGGATATAGATATCTGTGATCCCAAAAAAGCTAGCAACTTTTTTAATACGTTTTCCATATATCTGTCCAGCAGTAAATACAATTTGTCTTTTCTTAAACAAAGAAATATTATCTTTAAAAACAGAATATATGTCAAAAACAACATGCGAAGACCATACACCACTCTTTAGATTACCCGAAATACAATCCTCTATATTCATGGTCTCAATCCTGGTACCAGCTACCATAAGATCAAAATCCCCAGACATTTTAACTCCTTCAGGTAAAATATAATACTCTGCAGATTCTATTCTTTTTTTGATAGTTTCTTGGTTGGGATTGCCCAACAATACAATTAATACATTTTTCATAAAGCTTTGTTTTTTGTTTTCAACTTAAATCATAAATATAAGCACAAAAAAGTCAACAAAAGAAAAGCTGTGAAATAATCACAGCTTTCTCAAATAAAGTTTTGATACTATAATGTATGATATATTACTTGATCCCTATCAGGACCATTAGAAACCATACATACAGGAATGCCCGTACATTCCTCTATATAATCAACAAACTTGATAAATTGATCTGGTAAATCCTTCCATGCTTCCACATCAATACTAAGCCATGAATCAAATTCTTGATAAATCACATCTTCAATCTGATCTAATTTATCGGAATAAAATTTATTCGTAATTGTACCATCTTTAAGTTTGTACTCTACAGCAATTTTTATCTTATCAAAACCATTTTGTACTTGTATAACGTCAGCTTTCGTCATAACTAACTTATTTACGCCATTAAGCATGCACGCATACTTAAGAGCAGGTAAATCAAGCCAACCACAACGACGTGGACGACCTGTAGTAGCGCCATATTCATGACCACATTCTGCCATCAACTTTCCATCCGGATCCTGAAATTTAGGATTACCTTCATGATAAAGCTCAGTAGGAAGCGGCCCATTACCTACACGAGTAATATAAGCTTTAAATACACCATACACTTCTCCAATACGACTTGGCGCTATACCAAGACCCGTACATACTGCACCACTTATTGTATTTGAAGATGTCACCATTGGATATGTACCAAAATTTATATCCAATAATGTCCCTTGAGCACCCTCGGCTAAAATCTTTTGACCTTCATCTAACTGCTGATTCAAAAAATACTCAGTATCCTCAATCGAAACATACATACGAATAAAATCAATCGCCTCAAGAAATTGTTTTTCCAATTCTTTAAAGGTTAAATTATCAATTTTATGAGAATGCAGAGGAAAAGAATAACTTTGGATGTATTGTATATGGCGCTGCAATAAATCAAAGTATTTTTCACGAAAATCAGAACAAAAAATATCTCTGATACGTAACCCCACTCTGCCTAAATCATCTTGGTAAGTGGGTCCAATCCCTTTAAGAGTAGAACCAATTTTCTTGCCACCCTTTGACCATTCATTGCAAGCATCCACAAAACGACCAGAAGGAACAATGATTTTAGCTTTATTTGAGACAATAATTCGACTCAAACAATCGGAATCCACAGCAAGAACCATTTCAATTTCTTTTTTAAAGGTAATGGGGTCGATCACAACACCATTTCCAATTACATTGATCAAATCCTTCCTAAATACCCCTGAAGGAATAGTATGAAGAACATACCCTTCCTTATTAAATTCCAAAGTATGTCCAGCATTTGGACCACCCTGAAATCTTGCAACAATGTCATAGCGAAGCGCTAAAACATCCGAAACTTTTCCTTTACCCTCATCTCCATACTGGAGACCTAGTAATACGTCTACTGTACTCATAATAAAATTTTTTAGTTTATGTTTATATTAATTATTAATTTTTTGTTAATTTCACAACAATTACTAATGATTTTATCAAAAAAGTCAATAAAAGAAAAAGGCTACATCTCTGCAGCCTTTTCTTCCATAACTCTTTACTATTTACTCTTAATTCTTCACTGGGTTTAAAGTTTTCTTCTCACTTTAATTCTTCCCATATCATCTATTTCAGATATTTGTACTTTCAATTCTTGTCAAATCTTGAAGTGCTTATCCAATTTGTCTGTAAATCTTTGTCCCAAAGCAGATATATGACAAAGTCATTTTTTACCTTTTGGTAAATCTACAAACAATCCATATTCCTCTATCCTAGCTACTTTTGCATCAAATACTTGACCAACTTCCAAATCCGTAACAATCTCCATGATAATAGCTTCTGCTTTTTCTATCATAACTTGATCTGGATGAGTCAAAAAACATGTACCATCATCATCAAAATCGATTTTAATGTCACCACATCTTTCTATGATATCATTGATTACTTCTCATCACTTACCAATTACTTCTCTAACCTTATCTTCATTTATTTTAAATACTCTAATTTTTGGAGCAAACTCTTTTACTTGTTTATTTGGCTCTGATATAGTTTGTAGCATAAAATCCATAATTTCATTATATCATTCAATAGCTCTATTTACTGTTTCATGTACAATATTCATTGGAAGTCATTTTAATTTTGTATCCAACTGTATTGCTGTGATACCATCCTTTGTACCAGCAACTTTAAAGTCCATATCTCAAGTAAAGTCTTCTGTACCCTGAAGATCATTTAATATGATATATTTTTCTATATTTTCATTGGCATCTAATTTTGTCATAAGACCCATAGCTATACCAGCAACAGGTTTTTTAATAGGTACTCCAGCATCCATCAAAGACAATGTAGAACCACAAACAGATCACATAGAAGTAGATCCACCAGACCCTAAACATTCTGATACAGTTCTAATACTATATGGGAATTCTTCTTTAGAGGGTATCATAGGCATCAATGCTTTTTCTGCCAATTTTCCATGTCCAATTTCTCTTCTACCTACAAATCTAATTGTATTTGCTTCTCATACTGAAAATGGAGGGAAATTGTAATGGTGAAAATATCTTTGTTGTACATTATCATTTTCCATATCTTCATATACTAGATAATCTTTTGGCCCACCCAAAGTAGTGGTTGTCATCACTTGAGTATCTCATCTCCAAAAAAGACCTACACCATGTACTCTAGGCACATTATTTACTTCACAATACAAAGATCTAATATCTTTTTCTCATCTATCATCCAATCTTTTTCCAGTATCCAGTGTACGACTTCTGATAAAATATTTTATCACATGAAACACTCACATCTTTATTGTACTTTCTGTAAATTCTTCATTTTCTTCATCTTCAATTTTATCTTTCGCTGCTTCCAATACTTCATCTTGATAAGCATAAAACAAAGAATTAAATGGTTCTTTTGTGTGTCAAGTCAAAGCATCCAATTTATTTTGTATCAAAATATTTGATACAAAATCTATCACAGCTTCCGATGGTTTATTAAATGTTACTTCTTGTTCTTTGATTATAAGTTTATTTAAAAATTCAGACTGAAGATCACATATTTTATCAATTTCTTTTTGTCCAATCTCAAATGCTTCTTTCAAAATGTCTTCTGGTACTTCATTAGCTCCACATTCAATCATGTTTATACTTCACTTTTTACCAGCGACCAACAAATTAAATAAACTCTTATCTAATTCTTCAATACTTGGATTTACTATATACTTACCATCTACATATCCTATCTGTGTTGCTCATACAGGCCCATCAAATGGTAATCCTGCAGCCATTACAGACAAAGAAGATCATACAATAGTAGCTACATCCATTTCCATTTTTTGATCCAGTGCTAATGGTGTGATAGACACCACAATACTATTGATCATTCACTTTGGAAACATTGGTCTCAATGCTCTATCGGCCATCCTAGCATACAATGTAGCAGCTTCTGATGCTTTACCTTCTCTTCTCCTATACAAAGCTCCAGATATTCTACCTGACGCAGAATAACTCTCTCTATAGTCTATCATCAAAGGCAAAAAGTCTGTCCCTGGTCTAGGATTTTTGTCCATACATGTAGTAAATAAAAGTACATTTTCTCCATACTGAAATCTAATTGAACTATCTGCTTGCATAGCCAATTTTCATGTCTCAAAAGACATTTGTTTTCAAGCCCATTCAAAAGAATGCTGTTTTAGCTCGAATTCTTTTTTTACAATTGTCATAGTTTATCAAAAATTACTAAATAAATAGAAATTTAAGATATGGAAACTAGAAACTTAGAGATTCAATTAACAAATAACAAATAACTCTTCATTTTTCATTGTTAACTGTTAACTAAATTTCTAAGCACCTAAGTTCCAAACATCTTAAATCATATACAATATATAATGATTTAATATAAAATTGCAAAAACATAATAATACTAAAAAAAGGTGGATAAAACCACCTTTAAAAAATACCAAACAAAATCAATTACACTTTTTTGCTAAATCACATTTCTCCCTCGACTGAGTAATTTTTTGAGACGCTAATTCATTTTTTTGCACTACAAAATACAATTTTTCTGCAAATAAATTCAATAAGCTTTGAGATTTTTTTAACTTATTATCAGAGACTTTTCTCAGCCTTTTTGCTCGACATAAATACTCATTCGCATCATCATATTTTCCGTCCTCCATCAATTCAGTTGCCACCTCTAAAGACATTCTTGCTTGATAATCCAATACTAATGACCATTTGTGCAATTGATAAAACTCAGTATACAATACATAAGACTCATCAATAAGATCCGAAACCTCATCAACAAGAACATCGGCTTCTTCAGCTAACTGGTTTGCCTCTTTAATCAATCTAGTTGATTCACTTAAACAAGAAAAAGAAATCATAAATACTCCGAAAAATACCACTAAATTAACAAAATTTTTCATAATAAAAACTATAATTATTACTCCGTTAATAACCTCAATTAAATTACATATTTATTATAGAAAAAGTCAACAAAAAATAATTTTACAACCGACCCTTTTTATTAAAGAAAACCAATAGAATACTAGACACAAAAAGCATTACTCATATTATAATCCACATAACATTTACATTTTCTTGTCCAGGTAAAACAATGTTCATACCATAAAACCCAGTGATAAGAGTCATAATTCATATCAAAGCTGTAAATATAGTCAAAACAGAAATCAAATGATTTGTCTTTATAGACATCAAAGAATTGTATGTATCAGAAAGTGTTTCCGTATTTTCATTTACTATAGCTATATTACTCATAATCTTGTCTTGTTTATACTGAAGATCTTCAAAATATACATCTAATTCTCATTTATATTTTTGCAAAGTTACTTTGTTTAATTCTTCCAATATTTCTTCTTGAGGAAACATAATATGTTTCAATACAATACTATTACGTCTCTTGATCAAAAGTCTCTCTATCAAAGACTTATTCAATTTATTTCACATAAACACACCAGACTCTATATTGTTCAAATCTTTTTTAAATTTATTTAAAGCGTCTAATACCTTATCATACATCACATCTATCATCACATACAATATATAATAAGGAGAAACTTTAAAATCTTCTTTTCAATTTTCCAAATCTTCAAAATATTCTTTCCTAATCCTATCTACATGATTAGTATCAAAACTAGTCAAAGATATGATAAAATCTTTGCCAATAATTACATTAAATTCGTTGCTATAGTATGTCTTTGTTTTGTTATTAAATTTTGGGAAATGTAATACCAAAAAAATAGAATTGTCATAGACATCAATCTTATCTTGAGTGTTTACTTCAGATATATCGTCTTCAATAATCTCATGCAAATCATACTTTTCTTTTATCTCACTCAAATCTTTTGTATCGGGATTAGAAGCATGAAACCAAGTCATATTTCATATTTTCAATATTTTCTCCATATTATCGCATTTTGCCCCCTTTGTGAAGGGGGAGGTGTCCTTTAGGACGGGGGATTTAAAATCCTCCACCACTTCGTGGTCCCCCTCCTTTAAAAAAGGAGGACAATAAAAAAAACTACTTAATAATCATTTTCTCAGCCATAATCAAAATCACCATCAAAATCGTCTTCTTTTTTCTCTCACTTATCTATGTAGTCTTTTACTACTTCTCACAAAGCTTCTACCAATACATCAAATTTTTTACTATTTCAATCATTGTCTGACAAGACATCAGATTGATCCAATACGAAACGATCTTTCAATTGAGATATTTTTGCTGCTTGTTTTTTTGGATAAGTAATATCTTCAAAAGGAAATTCTATACCATGTTCTAGTCTAATCATTATATCTCATCTCAAAAAAAGTTTATCCCAAAATCACTTTTGGTTGTGAGAAATAGTTTCAATTCTTTCCCAGTCAAATATTTCTGTTTTATATTCCAAAAGTCACTCTCGTAAATACAACACAATACCGCTTTCAGTCAGTACTAAAGCATCCAAGTATATATTCAAAAAATCTATACAAAATTTAACAAACAATATCAAGCCAACAGCAGCAAATGTAAGACTCATATATTCCCATTGCACATAATTATTTAATCACAAAAAAATCAAAATAAGTATAGCCAATATAAGTATATATTTAAAAACTAACTTAAAAAAAACACTTCCATTGTGTCCAATTACATGATGGATCTTAGAAGCGTTTATATTTCTCTTTATTATAGATTTTCTAATCATAAATTATGGTATTTCAGTACTTAAAAATAAAGTACCAAAAAAGCAAAATCTTTTAAGATTTTTTCATAGCATCCATTTTCTTTTGTTTTTCCAAGAATTTTTCCATTCTTCATTTTACAACTTTCTTTACAACTTTATCTTTATTAAAGATAGGATGACATTGATAACAAGTTTCTACTTTTATTGGCCCAGGAACTGTAGTATTTACGGTAAATTCAGCTCCACATATACATTGAACTTTTACATCTTTATGATAATCAGCATGTATTCACTTTTTCATTTTTATAATTCAACAAATTAAAATAAATATTTTTTTATAACTAGGTGTGTTATTATCTAGTATAATTTGAGTGTAATGGATCATAATCAAACATCTCTCATTCTGTAAACCAATGTTTGATTTCTTGTTCTGCTTCATTTGCATCAGCAGACGCGTGTATTAGATTATATACTGAAGCTCATGGATTATTGTCTACATAAGCATAAGATATATGTGCAAAATCTCATCTAATTGTACCTGGCATAGCTGATTTCGGTTCAGTAGGTCAAACTAATTTTCTAACATATTCTACTACTTCTACTCATTCAACAACCATAGCCAATACTGGTGTCGCCATCATGTCAGCTATAACCCTATTTAAAATATCTTCTCATTTTCTAGTTCACAATTGACCTATTCATTCATAATGTCATTTGAAAAAATCAGCATCTGGTTTTACCATCTTCATAGCAACTATATGTAAACCAGCTCTTTCAAATCTACCTATTATTTCTCAAATTACAGATCTTCCTACAGCATCAGGCTTTAAAACTACCAAAGTTCTTTGAATTTTTCACATTATCTATTTTTTTCTAAAATATAAAAAATCGTCTGACACATTATTATATTTTTTGGCACCTTTTTCAAGAGAAAATGCAATAAGTAAGGTAAAATTTTCTCTTGAAAATCAAAATTATTTTAGTATATATTACGTCAGTCCTAAATTTGATGGACTTTTTTGTTCTTTGTCAAATAAGATACATTGGGGAATCGTCTAATGGTAGGACAGCGGACTTTGACTCCGTCAGTCTAGGTTCGAATCCTAGTTCCCCAAAGTAAAATGCAAACTTATAAATGTAAAATGTTAAATTAATCAATAATTTTAAATTGTACATTGTACATTTAAAAATTTATAATGCGGGGTAGAGAAACGGTATCTCGTCGGGCTCATAACCCGAAGATAGGTGGTTCAACTCCATCCCCCGCAACCAAAAAAAATAACCAATAAACTCTGGTCAGGAGTAGTTCAGTTGGCAGAACGTCTGACTCTGAATCAGAAGGTCCTAGGTTCGAATCCTAGCTCCTGAAATTTATTTTAAAGGAGTCTAGGCCTGTCTACCGACAGGTAGATTCAAATCCTAGCGTCCCAATATTCAATGCAAAATTATAAATGTAAAATGCAAAATTAATTGATAATTTTAAATTACACATTTCGAAATTGCACATTTAACATGCCGAGATGGTGGAATTGTGCCAAGATTAATAAAAAAGGCACAAGTGCAACACAGTGACTTTTGATTAAGATTTAGTATCCCGCTGAGTGAAATGATTGAAGGAGTAGACACATTATAAAAATTGTGCCGAGATGGTGGAATTGGTAGACACGCCTGGCTTAGAACCAGGTGCCGCAAGGCGTGCAGGTTCAAGTCCTGTTCTCGGTAAATTATTGTTCTTTCCATATTAATGTATGTAAAGGCATACAGATTGAACAACGGAGTCCTCCGTTGCATGGTCCTGTTCTCGGTAAATTATAAAAACTCGAAGTTTAGTGATACCCAAAAATGTATTGAAAAATACTAGTGAATCACTATATCTATCTCTACCAAATATTCCGGGGTAGCTCAGCTGGTAGAGCAAATGACTGTTAATCATTGGGTCGTGGGTTCGAGCCCCTCCCCCGGAGAATTAAATTTTAATATTTGATGTATTTTGAATGCCTATTACGAAATCAGCAAAAAAAGCAGCAAGAAGATCTTTGAAACTACAAAAGAGAAATTTTGAATTTAAGCTAAGAATGAAAATGGCTATAAAAAAATTCAAAAAATCTGCAGAAAAATGAGAAAAGCTTACACAAAAAGATCTAAATACAGTATATAAATACATCGACAAATGTACAAAAATTTGATTAATCAAAAAAAAGAATTGATCAAGAAAAAAATCAAATGTAGCTAAGTTGCTCTCTTCTACAAATACAAAAAGTGACAAAAAGGTAGAGACAAAGACAGCACCAAAAAAAGCTAAAAGTACTGCTACAAAGGCAAGTACCAAAAAACCAACAGCAAAAAAAGAGACAAAATAATAAACATTATTTTGTTTACCTGCCAGTGTAGCTCAATTGGTAGAGCACTCGCCTTGTAAGCGATAGGTTACGAGTTCAAGTCTCGTCACTGGCTCCAGAGCAAAGTAAAATTTGAAACTAAAAATGTGAAATGTTAAATTAAAATATTAAAAAGACATATAAAAGCATTGCACATTTAATGAATTACACATTTAGGCATCTTTATGGGGTGGTAGTTCAGCTGGCTAGAACGCCTGCCTGTCACGCAGGAGGTCGAGGGTTCGAGTCCCTTCCATCCCGCCATTATAAACTAAATGTGAAATGTAAAATCTAAAATGTGAAATTAATCGATAATCAAAACAAAAAATGAAAAAGAATTTAATAGTAGAAAAATCTTATGAATTTGCTTTAAAGATTATAAACTTTTATAAGGAATTACCAAAAGAATATAAAAGCCTTTATCATCAGATA
>Ga0116151_10002344_pt1 | contig 17427 bp, 11 predicted proteins | sample AD_UKC117_MetaG_FD_89893 | JGI IMG/M metagenome (GOLD analysis project Ga0116151, IMG submission 89893) | Active sludge microbial communities of municipal wastewater-treating anaerobic digesters from Hong Kong - AD_UKC117_MetaG | ecosystem: Engineered > Bioreactor > Anaerobic > Digestate...
AAATGCTTTTTTGCAACATCCAGACCCTTTGTGTAAAACTCCAAAGCTTTGGAATAGTCTTTTGTTTTGAAATACACATCGCCCAAGCCTTCGTAGTATTCAACCTGCTGATAGTTGGACAGCAAACTTGTTTTAATTGACTGATAGGTTTCCTTGCTTTCCTGATAGTTTTTATTAAGTTGATAGGCTTTGGCCAGCTTTAGTTGAACATCATTGGAATTAAAATTTTGCAGACTGATACGGTAATTGCTCACGGCCAAATCATGTTGTCTGAGCTGTACAAACACATCGGCCAAAACTTCATAGGCCTCAGCATTTTGCTTGACGGATCTGGATTGTTCCAAAGCTAACGTGACAAATTCAATGCTTTTATTGGCATCATTCTTAATGTTAACAACCGCCGAATCTATGAGCGAATTAAAACTAGTATCTTTCCGGTAGCTTATTTTTTCCTTATCGGTTTCTGTCGTGGGTTCTACTTCAACCGTTATTCTATCTTGATTGGTTACGGTATAATAAACGGTCTCAAAATCCTTATGGCTTATGATAATTTCATCGCCCTTTTTTACTGGGATTCTAAACTCTCCTAAACTATTGGTAGTGGTATATGAACCTCCATTAACTTCAACATTTACTCTAGAAATAGGTTTTCTGCTATCGCTTTCAATTACAGATCCTCTAATGGTAAAAGTAGGTTTGGCTGTCTCCACATTTTGTGACAGTCCCAAAACTGGAAGCAAGCATAGTTGAATAAGAAATATTAACTGTAAAACCTTCTTCATCTAAAAAAATTGACTAAATCTCTTGCTAAACTTACACACTTTAATTGATATCAAAAAATAGTAAAATCCCATTTTGGTAAAATTCAGCTCCAAATTTACTGGCTTTACTCAATTTCCCCACACGTTCACTAATTGAGGCTGCGGGTTTACTCATTCTTCGTTTTTATTGAAAAATTTGGGTTTTAGTTTTAGCCAAAAAACAAATCACACTATGAAAAAACTAATCGTTACCATTCTATTTCTAACGCTTTTGCCAACACTCTATGCTCAACACAAAGGGAATTATGACCAAACAGACCAATCTGCTGAAATGATTTCCAGACAAAATGTTGCCCATGGTGGCAATGCCCCGTTCTATAATCCCAATATCTATGTTCAAGCCAATGCCAATTTAAATCCTACTAATTCCATCACCATCGAAGTTAAAGCACTGCAAAACGTGAAGGCTTCCTCTTATACTGCTATTTTCAATCTTTCGCAAATTGGAACCACAGCAAAGGAAACCGACTCTCTAAGCGCCCTTCGAATTGATAATGTTAGAAATAAACTGCTCCGTTTAGGGATTCCTGAAAAAGATATTGTTGTTGATGTTATTTCATTTGTCCCAGTTTATGAGACTGTCGTGGAAAAGAAACTTTTCAGCAAAAAATACAATGAAATTCCCATTGGTTTTGAGCTTCAACAAAATTTACATATCCAGTTCAAGGAAACCAATGAATTCCCTGAAATTTTAACTGCCTGCGCCGAAAGCGAAATCTATAACTTGGTTAAAGTAGATTATTTTATAGAAAACATAGCACATGTTTACAAAACCCTACAGACCGAATTATTAAAGCTTATTGAGGATAAAAAAACCTATTACAAAACTTTAGGTTTTGATGTGAGCCAAAATTACAATGCCTATATAGCCGACAATAAGTACTGTTATTTCCCAAAAGATTTTTACAAACATTATCAAGCCTACAACAGTATTTCCTTTGAAGCAATAAAGCAAAATAAAGGGGTCACCACGGCCAGGAAACAAACTTCTTACTACTACCAACCCATAACCTATGAAAACTATGATATTGTTATCAATCCATCAATTTTAGAACCTGTAGTTCAAGTAGGAATGCACATTAAACTTCAATACACGCCCAAACCCGAAGAAAAAGTAGAGCCCATTACCAAAACCGAAATTGAGCATAAATATTATGTCATTTCTCCTAATGGAGCGGTTGACATCAAGGAATTAAAAACAAATTAAAAAGAGACACTATGGAAACATTCAAAAAAACGTTAGGATTGGTATTGATCCTCATGACACTCTCGTGCAATGCAAAAGAGAAAAACAAAAATTTAGCTATAGCTCAACCCGCTATTGATACAAATCCTACACCTGAAAAACAGTTTATAAAAGTAGCCTTACTCTTGGACACCAGTAACAGTATGGATGGCTTGATTGACCAAGCCAAAGCCCAACTTTGGGAAATAGTAAACGAATTGTCCTATGCTAAATGCAATGAGGTCAAACCTAATCTGGAAATTGCCCTTTATGAATATGGAAACAATAATTTGAATGGTCAAGAAGGCTACATTAGAAAAGTCCTGTCTTTTAGCAATGACCTAGATGAAATTTCCAAACAACTTTTTTCACTAACTACTAATGGTGGTGAAGAATATTGTGGTTATGTTATTAATACCTCTCTGGAACAATTGGATTGGGGCAGCGATGCAAAAGATCTAAAACTCATTTTCATTGCAGGTAATGAGCCTTTTAATCAAGGGAGTGTGAGTTATGAAAAGGCTGCTGAAATAGCTTGCGGAAAAGAAGTAACTGTTAACACCATATTCTGTGGCGACTACAATCTAGGGGTTTCAACTTTTTGGAAACACGGCGCCGATTTAGGTCATGGCGATTACATGGCCATCAATAGTGACCAAGCAACCGTTCATGTGCCTTCTCCTTATGATGATAAAATTATGGAACTCAATACAAGATTAAACAAAACCTATGTAGCTTATGGTACGCAAGGAAAACAAAAAATGATGCTCCAAGCCGAACAAGATAGCAATGCTTCAGATTATAGTGAAGCCAATGCCGTGAGCAGAACCGTGAGCAAAAGCTCACACTTGTATAAAAACTCCAGTTGGGATTTGATAGATGCTGCTGAGGATAAGAATTTCGACATAAAAAAAATCAATAAAGATCTTTTGCCCGAAAATCTTAAAGGAAAATCGGACGCAGAAATAGAATCTTATATTGGAAAAAAGAAAGCAGAAAGAGAAAAAATAAAAGAAGAAATCCAAGGACTAAACATCAAACGTCAAAAATTTTTATCTACGCAAAAAACAGACAATCAGTTGGAAAATGCTATGCTCAACGCCCTAAAATCACAAGCAAAAAAGAAAAATTATAACTGGTAAAAAGAAAAAGGCCTCTGAATTCAGAGGCCTTTTTTCGTATGATTATGTTAGTTAACAGCTGGGCAATTACAGCTATATTTTTCTCTTCTACAGTTTAAATTATATCCTAAAGTTATCTGGTGAAACCCACCATTATTGAATACAATAGAGTTAGACTGGTAATTGTATGTATAAGCAAAAACAAAATTCTTATAATCAACCCCTATAAAAGGTGTAATATACTGAAGTTTTTGGCTGCTCACACCTGAACCGTCCAAATACTCGGCGCCATCAAAACTTCTTCTATAAGAAAGTCCGCCCCAAAGAGTACCAAAATCCATCTCTTTATACACCTTGGCATTAATATCTATTGAAGATTCTTTTGTTCCATCCTTGTATTGATACATTATAGAAGGCTCGTAGCTCCATTCACTTCCATAATTCGAAATAACATAGCCCAAGCTCAATAAATATCTCCTAAGATTACTTGTTACCTCAATATCATTATTGATGCCATCATTCTTTAAGATGTTCTTAATGGTTGCATGCGCATAAAAATCATAAAGTTGGTAAGAAAACCCAAAGTCAATATTAAAATTAGTGGCACTTTGCTCAATCCCTGCTATAATAGGATCAAAGCCTTCATTAATGAAAGCCGTTTCATCAAGTTTATATTGAATTGCTCCAGCACTTAATCCAAATGAAAGCATGTTAAGATCAGCTTCACTTCTACTGAAAAGAATATGATGGGCATACGTAATATAGCCTCCCGTTTGAGAGTGGTAACCATTTTTATCAGAATATAAAATAGCCCCAATACCTGATTGGGATTCTCCTATACGGCCATTAACACTCAACGTTAATAACCTCGGAGCATCTTCCTGACCAAACCAATTCTGTCTAGCAGTGAGTCTAACTTTGGCACAATTTGCCACTCCAGCCATAGAAGGATGAATCAGATAATAATTATCCGTTAAGTAATCAGTGTAAACGGGCAATCCTTCCTGTGCTTTCATAGCAAGCACTGAAAAAAATGAAAAGTAGATTAAAATTTTTGTTTTGAAATTCATGGTAAACTATTATCGTTTTAGGGTAAAATGTGCCTTAAATTGTTTTATGCTGGTATTAACTGCATCAGCTGGATTAGTCGAGCTTAGCTCGGCATATTCCACCGTAAACCAGTAGTCATCAGTAGGCATAGGGCTTCCATTATAGGTGCCGTCCCAACCTGTACCACTTGGACTGAGCTGCTTGAGCAGTTTCCCGTAGCGGTCAAAGATATAAATTTTTGCGCTGGCCTGCGAGCCCAGGCCGTAAATGTTCCACGTGTCGTGGTAGCCGTCGCCGTTGGGCGTGAAGTACTCGGGGTAGTCCAGTACCGTCACCGTGGCCGTGGCCACCCCGCAGCCGTTGATGTCCCTGGCCGAGACCACGTGCTCCCCTAGGGGCACACCGGTGAACGTCCCGCTCTCCTGCCACGGGCCGTCGTCAAGGCTGTACTCGAAGGCGGACACCCCCGTGCCCGTGGCCACGGCCTCCACCACGTTCACCCCCGAAAAGGCCGCCGTCACGACCTCCGCCACAAGCGAAGGAGGCGAGCTCACCTCCACCTCGGCAACATCCGACGAGCTGCACTGCGTCAGGGGATCGGTCACCGTCACCCCGTAGCTGCCGCCCACCGCCGGAACGTAGCTGCTGCCAGTGGCCCCCGCGATCACCGTACCGTCAAGGCTCCACTCGAACACGTAGAGAGAGGCGTCAAGGCCCGTGTCCAGCACCGCGGGCGCCAGCACCTCGCTGCCGTTGGTCCCCTCGCAGATCACGTAGGCCTCCGCCAGGTCGAACGCCGGGAGCGGGAGCACCACAAGCTCCAGGGAGGCCACCGCGTAGCAGAAATTCTCCGCAGTCCCGTCGTTGTCAACCCGTGCCCAGAGCGTCTGGGGGTTCGACACGTTCTCGTAGAGCGGGGGCAGCGCATTGGCGCCCAGCTCCGCGTCCCCCTGGGTCAGGTAGTAGCTCACCGTGAAGGCCCCAGGGTCCTGCCCGTCAAGCACCTCCGCGTCCCTGGTCGTCAGGTCGAACTGGACGCTGTCGTCCGTCGCGTCGCCGTCGAACTCCATGTTGTCGTCGCACTCCATGTAGGAGATCGGGGCCATGTCCGGGTTGGCCTCCGCCCCGTCGAAGACCTCGATCTCGAAGGTCGACGTCGACACGCTGCAGCCCGTCGCAAGGTCCTCGATCCTCACGTAGATGGTCTGCGGGTTCGTGATGTTGCCGTAGGGGCTCAGAAGGGCCCCCGTGCCGCCGTCGGCCCCCGCCTGCGTCGCATGGTAGGTCACCCCGTAAAGGGACGGGTCCTGCCCTCCCAGGGCCTCGGCGTCCTTCGTCGACAGGTCGAACCCGTAGACGCCGTCCGTCCTCACCTCGCACACCTGGTAATCGCTTACGGAAGGGCTCTCCGGCAGCGGGTGCACCGTTATGTCGAAGTGCACCACCGTGTAGCAGCCCGTGGCATCGTTGGTCACCCGAACGTAGACCGTCTGATGGGGCGCCGTATTGGCGTACGCCGTCGGATCGGCGATCGCATTGGCCCCCAGCTCCGCATCGCCAAGGGTCTCGTGGTAGGTCGGGGTCACCCCGGCCTCCCCGTTGAGCAGCTCCGTCTGGTAGGCCGTCAGGTCGAAGGTCTCCACCATGTCGCCAGGGGCCGTATCGTCGCACAGCTCAAGGTCCTGCAGCAGCTCGCTCGCCGTCGGCGTCGGGTTGGGGAGCACCCGTAGCGTAAGGGTGCCCACCACGTAACAGCCCGTGGAAGGGTCCTCCACCCGCACCCAGAGGGTCTGCGGGTTCGCGGGCGCCCCGTTCACCGAGGCGTTCGTATAGGACGTCGCCGGGGAGATCCAGCCGGTACCGGCCTCGGCCTCCGCAAGTGTCCCGTAGTAGCCCACCGACAGGCTCCCGTCGCCACCGGTGACCTCCGCGTCCCTGACCGTCAGGTCGAACGCCGTCAGGCCGTCCGCAACGCCGTCGTCGCACAGCTCAAGGGGCGACGGCTGGTGGAACACCGGCAAGGGGTTCACCACGATCCCAAGGGGCGCCGTGCTGTGGCAGCCGTTGGCCGTATCGTCCACCCGCACCCACAGCACCTGGCCGCCCGCGACCGTATTGGTGAAGTCCCCGGGGGACGCTATCGCGCCCGTGGGCACCTCGGCATCGGCCTCCGAAAGGTAATAGCCCACCTGGTAGCGGACAGGGTCCAGTCCGTTGAGCACCCCGGCGCTGGCAGACGTCAGGTCGAAACGGGCAAAACCGTCGGCATCGTCGTCGCACACCTCAAGCGGGGCCGGGTCATGTTCTATCGCGGGGGTATCGTACACCACCAGGTGCAGCTCCACGACCGTCGCACAGTCCGTCGCGATGGTAGAGCTCTCCACGCGCACCCAGAGCGTCTGGGCATAGGCCGAGATGTTGCTGTACGGGCTCGCCTGCGCGTTCACGTTCCCCTCGGCCTCCGCAAGCGTCTCGTGGTAGGTCACCGTCAGGGACGCATCGCCACCGGTCACCTGGGGCGTCACGCCCTCAAGGTCGAAGCTCCCGAAACCGTCGCTGTCGGGGTCGCAGAAGGTCAGGTCGGGCGGCACGTTGGCCACCGGGGCCTGCTCCACCGCCAGCTCAAGGGGCACCGTCACGTAGCATCCCGTGGAGGGGTCCTCAACCCTCACGTAGACCGTCTGGGGGTTGGACGTATTGGTATAGACCGTCGGAAGGGTGTCAGCGGGAAGTCCCGCATCGGCCTGTGCCTGCGTCACGTAGTAGCTCAGCTGGTAGGCCCCGTTGCCACCGCTGACCTCCGTGTTCTTGATGCTCAGGTCTATCTGCGTGAAACCGTCCGGGGTGCCGTCGTCGCATACCTCCAAAGGGGTGGGCTGTACCGCGACCGGCTCCGGGTGCACCGTGAAGGGCACCTGGGACGCGTTCGGACAGGGCCCGTTGGTCGCGTACGAAAGCGTATAGGCCGCCCCGGGCGTACCGCCCGTGACCTCGCCCGTCAACGCGTCGACCTGCGCACCGTCACCGGGCGCCGGCGAGAACGTGAACGTGCCACCCGGAAGGCCCGTCACCGTCGCAACGCCGCCGTCACAGGTCGGCGCCACCGTGAACGACGCATCGTCCAATGGGAGCACCGAAACGTCCTGGACCAGCTCCGCAGGACAGGGCCCAGAGGTCACGTACGATACCCCGTAGGTCGCCCCGGGCGTACCGCCCGTGACCTCGCCCGTCAACGCGTCGATCTGGGCACCGTCACCGGGCGCCGGCGAGAACGTGAACGTGCCACCCGCATCGCCCGTGACCGTCACCACCGCGCCGCCGCAGCCAGATACGTACGTGAAACCGGGGTCCTCCTGGCCGGGAACCGTAACATTATGTGAAATACTAGAAGGACAGGGGCCTGCCGTGGTATAGGATACCGTATAGGTCGTTCCTGAAACTGCATTGATAAGCTCTCCAGTTGAAGCGTCAACGGAAGCGCCATCGCCTAGATCGGGAGATAAGGAAAACATGCCCCCTGTATCCCCGTCAACCGCCGCCGTGGCGCCGCCGCAGTTCGCCGTCAGGGTGAACGACGGGTCCTCCGTCGGGTGAACGGTAACCTCATGGGTCTCCGACTGGGAACAGGTCCCGGAGGTCAGGTACTCTATGGTGTACGTTGCCCCGGGCTGGCCGCCAGTGACCGTGCCCGTAACAGCATCTACCACCGTGCCGTCGCCCGGATCCGGGCTCAGGGTGAACGTCCCGCCAGTGGTGCCCACTATCGTGGCAACACCGCCGTCACAGGTCGGATCTATCGTGAACGACGCATCGTCCAATGGGAGCACCGAAACGTCCTGGACCAGCTCCGCAGGACAGGGCCCGGACGTCACGTACGATACCCCGTAGGTCGCCCCGGACGTACCGCCCGTGACCTCGCCCGTCAACGCGTCGATCTGGGCGCCGTCGCCGGGCGCCGGAGAGAACGAGAACGTGCCACCCGCATCGCCAGTGACCGTCACCACCGCGCCGCCGCAGCCCGATACGTACGTGAAACCAGGGTCTTCTGATGGAAGGACCGTGAAATCATGTGAAATACTAGAAGGACAGGGGCCTGTTGTTGTATAGGATACCGTATAGGTCATATTTGGCATACCAGATGTGACCAAACCCGTTGAAGTGTCAATGGTTGTACCATCACCTGGATCTGGACTTAATGTAAAAACTCCCCCTGTATCCCCATCAATTGTGGCTGTAGCACCATCGCAAGTAGAGACCAAACTAAAAGAAGCGTCTTCAAAAGGTAAAACGGTTACTGTTTGAATACCTAAAGTAGGACAAGTTCCAGAGGTCAAGTACTCTACGGTGTACGTTGCCCCGGGCTGGCCGCCCGTGACCGTTCCCGTAACAGTATCTACCACCGTGCCATCGCCCGGATCCGGGCTCAAGGAGAATGTTCCGCCAGTGTCGCCTGTCACAACTGCTGTACCACCATCACAAGTGGAGGTAAGTGTAAAGGCGGCATCTTCAGATTCAAGTACTGTAACGGTATTTGTACCTGTATTAGGACACGGTCCCGGTGTCGTATATTCTACAGTATAGGTTGCCCCTTCTTGACCGCCAGTAATCATTCCTGTTGAGAGATCAATAACAGCGCCATCACCTGGATCTGGACTAAATGCGTACGTTCCTCCAGGAACAGCAACAGTATCTATTATTGCGCCACCACAATTGGCTTGTAAGGTAAATGAGGTATCATCTAAAGGAATTAAAATTAAATTGAATAGCGGGTTCGCAGAAACATTATAACAGCCATCATCATTAGTCATTTCTACTCGCACCCAAATAGGCTGCGGATTTGATATGTTTTGATAGGGACTTGTCAAAGCTCCAGTTCCGGCATCGGCATCGGCAAAATTTGAATAATAGGTCACTGTAAAATCTGTTGGTGATTGAGATCCCAAAATTGTTGCTGTTTGGTCTTCAAGGTTAAACTCTTCAACACCGTCACTCAAGGCATCACATAACTCCATGTCACTTACAGGATTTATTATTGGCTGTGGGATAATATTCAATGTAAAAGAAGTTGTTTGGTAACAAGGTGAGTTAGGGTAATCAATACGTGCATAAATGATTTCCCCATCTGTTCCTACGTAACTATCTGGAGTTGTTATTGCATTTACATCATTGTCTGCATCAGCTTGTGAATTAAAATAAGCTATTTCAAAAGCATCTGGATTGGCTTGAGTCCCTAGAATATAGTCATCATTAGATGTTAAATCAAAAATATAAGGTGGCGCACCAGGATTACATAAAAATAAATTTTTAATATCTTCTATAACCGGATCAGGATAGAATTCAATTAAGATGGAATCTGAAGCTGCACAACTACCCCCGTCACCTATTTCGACGGTATAAGTTCCAGGTTCAGTAACCGCAAGTGTTGGTCCACTTTCTCCAGGGATGAGGGCCCCATTGAGATACCATACATGAGTTAAAATAGAGACCCCTGTATCTAAAACAATACTCTCACCATAACATACCGTGTTTCCTGCATCTATGGTTAAATCGTCACCTAAATCTCCTCCTAAATTAAAACTACCTCCTTCTAAAAACACCGCAGAATTCCAAGCACTATCATTTCTATCAGCAATTACCAATTTAATTCTATAAGTAGTATTTGGCACTACCGTTGCAGAGGCTGTCATGGGAACAGTGACACCATCTAAATCAATTGGAGCTGTAGCTCCTGGTGCATTCCCTCCTGCTCCATAATATTTATCAAAATAACCTGGATTTACGGAACCACAACCTCCATTGTAAGCTCCATTTCTAATAGTGAGAACAGATACTGGATCTCCAGTTCCAGGCACAATAGCTAAATTTGTTGTTGTATTTGTTGCTAAATCAGTTAAGAAAAAGGCAAAAGCATCGGCAAAAGAGCACTGGAAATCTCCATACTCATCAGAAGCAAATAAAAAGTTGAAACTAAAGTTATCCACTAGGGGGACAAAATCAAACTCTAAATAGGTGGCATCATTATAACTTACCAAATCTGGATCAATTCCAAGACCCTGAATATAATTGAATAAGTCTGCATCTCCTGCTCCAGAATTTTGTGAAGAATCAACACCGTCTTCTGGTCCTTCGGCATCTTCGGCTATCCCCGTATATAAAACAACGCCATCTTCAAATTGAAAAGTTGAACCGCTTTTGTGGAAATAAGATATACCCTCTTGTCCACCCCAAGTTAAATTGGATATATTAGCACATTCACTATCTATCAAGACATCTTCTACTAATTCCAGCATAGTATAGGCGTTTGGCTGCACATCTATAAAGGGTGCAAGCACTCTTACATTTATAGTTTCTGTACCATTGCACCCAAGCGGATTAGAGTCTTGGACTGTGAGGGTTACCGTGAAAATTCCATAATTATTATCAAAAACATAATTTGTGTTTTGGCCAACACCTACGCCACCATCACCAAAATTCCAGCTATAGGTGGCTCCAGGGTCATCCCCATTTCCAAAAATGGCATTCCCTGTAAAGTCAACACTACCTCCAAAAGGAATTTCTACAACCCCATCAGTTCCGGGTAGCGGGTCTGTTTCAATACTAGGAGTAATAGTTTGGCAACCTGTCAAACAAGAAATATTGGCAGCCCAACCTGGTCCATTGCCCGTAGCTGTACTTGTAAATTCTATGGTTAAACACCCCGTAGTATTTGCCAAAGTTGCATTTACAAGATGAGGTCCTGAAGCAGAACCTCCAGTATATGGTAAGCCAATAATTGGAGCAGTAGTGCTATCGCCATTATAAATAGTTAGAAAATCATTGTTAAATTGAGTGCTAAATTGTGTGAAATCCAATTGAACATAATCTCCAGGATTATCCGGGCAAATTGTAATTACAAAATTTTCATTGTCCCCATAATTTCCTGAAGCGCCCCCAGAATCATAAAACACTCCCGAACACTGGTTGAAGGTCCCATTTTGCATTAAAAGATCTTGGGAATGAATAGATCCAGCAAAAAGTAAAGTGATTAAAAGTAAAATCTTTCTCATTCAATGTCTTTTTAGTCAGCAATTAGTTTTTTAGGGAAATTTTATCCTAAAAAAATCATTAGATTTTTGGAGCGAATGCGAAATTTAAGGAATTTTAACTAATTAAAGGGCTTTTTTTAACATATAGAAAGCTTAAATCCGACACCGATGCAAAACCCTTACTTTTTATCGAATTTTTTTGCGTTTAATCATTTTTAACGCCGCCCAATTTATTAACTTTTCATTTGCATTGTATTTAGTAATTTTACAACAAAAAAGTAATGCATACCATTTCAATAAAATCAACCAATAACCCATCAATAGTCAAATTTGAATCCAATCAATTTTTGGTTAAAAACCAGAGCTATGAATTCAACAATATTGATGAAGCAAAGTCCTCTACCATAGCCCAACAATTGTTTTATTTACCCTTTGTTAAGAAAGTTTACATTTCGGGAAATTTTATTGCCATTGAAAAATTTAATATTGTTGAGTGGAATGATATAGCAGATGAAGTAGCTAGTCAAATAGAAACCTATCTCAATTCGGGTGAATCAATAGTAACTGCTGAAGAAACAAAAAAAGTACCCGTTACGGTTTATGCTGAAAGCACTCCAAACCCGACGGTAATGAAGTTTGTTGCCAATAAAAAAATAAGCCTAAACCCTTTTGAGTTTCTCAATATTGAAGAGGCCAAAATTTCTCCTTTGGCCACTAAATTGTTCCATTTACCGTTTGTTAAAAGTATCTTTATTGACGAAAACTTTATTTCTGTTTCAAAGTACGATGTTGTTGACTGGAATGAGGTTACCATGGAAGTTCGGGAAATGATAAGGTCCTTTATTGAAAATGGCAATGATGTTATTTCTTCGGAAATTGTCCAAGAAAAAAAGGCAAGCCCTGAAATATCTCCTGAAATTAACAGTGAAACCTCTAAACAAATTGTTTCAATTCTTGATGAATATGTTAAACCTGCCGTAGCTGGTGATGGCGGCAATATTATTTTCAAATCCTACGATGAAAACAGTAAAACAGTAGAATTGATTTTACAAGGTGCTTGTAGTGGTTGTCCATCAGCAACTATTACTCTTAAAAGTGGTATTGAGACCATGTTAAGGGAAATGCTCCATGGCAAAGTGGAATCTGTGGTGGCCTATAATGGTTAGTTGTTTTCTTTTTATTATCTTTAATATAAATTTCTTACACATCAAATTAACATGAAAACACTGATCACTAATTTATTTATATTTCTATTTTCAATTTGCTCTTACTCTCAGCAAAAGGTTTATTTTTCCAATGGAGCCTTCCAAGATGGCGGTAATCGCAATAATCTGTTTCTAGATATTGACAACAATGAAGAAGATAAAACTGAAGGCTCAAGGTTCATAAACGACAATTTTCTACCTGCAAAGCTTAATGATTCCGATGATATTTTTTTTCTGAGGTACGACGCCTTTAATGAAGTGTTTGAAATTAGCAAAAATGAAAAAATCTATTCCCTAAATAAGCATATAGAGAATGTGACTATTTCATTCCTAAACCTAAATTTGGTTTATAAAGCGTTTACTGTTGACGGGACTGAAAAATATTTCGTTCTCTTAAACAATGAAAACCAAAAGATCAATTTATTAAAAAAAGAGTCCATAATCTTTACAGAAGAAAAATTGTCCAAAACCGGTTATGATGAATACCGTCCTCCAAAATACAAAAGAGGTAAAGACGTTTTTTTCATGCACAAAGACGGAGAGGTAATTGAGCTTCCGACAAACAAAAAGAAATTTGCTGCTTTATTCCCAGAAAAAGAAGATCAAATACTTGACCATATTAAAAAAGCAAAGTCGAAATTGAACGATGGGGAAAGTTTATTAGAGCTTTTTAATTATATAAATTCAATATACAAGTAAGATTAAACCTAAAATAAAAACAAATGTCAGTACTAAAAGTAATTGAAATTTTATCAAGTTCTAAAGAAAGCTGGGAAGATGCGACTAGTAAAGCCGTTGCCGAGGCTTCAAAGACCCTTAAGAACATCCGTTCAGCCTATGTTCAAGATCAAAGCGTCACTATTAAAAACAATAAAGTTGATGAGTATCGGGTGAACCTAAAAATAACATTTGAAGTAAATTAATCTTATTTCATGAAAATCAAAGTCCGCCAATAGAGCGGACTTTTTCTTTAAAAAGCGTGATATATTTTAGGGTTTTAAGTACAATCCTTAAATTTGTTACTTAATCAAACTATTTACAACTATGAATATTGAAAAGTGGACTGAAAAAGCCATTGAGCTTGGAACCGATTATGGCCTTAAAATCATAGCAGCAATTGTTATATGGATTGTTGGTAGCTGGGTTATAAAAAACCTATTAAAGGGTACTAAAAAACTCATGGAAAAACGTGATTTTGATGTAAGTCTTCAAAAATTCCTGTTGAATTTTTTAGGTTGGGTTCTTAAAATTCTTTTAATATTGGCCATCTTGGCTAAACTTGGTGTAGAAACCACTTCCTTCGCCGCTATTATAGCTGCCGCTGGTTTAGCTGTAGGCATGGCACTCCAAGGATCATTAGGGAACTTTGCCGGTGGCGTTTTAATCATGATTTTTAAGCCTTTCAAAATAGGTGATCTCATTGAAGCGCAAGGTGAAATAGGCGTCGTCAAGGAAATTGAAATTTTCACCACAAAGCTTACAGGACTTTCCAATAAGGAAATTATTATTCCCAATGGCTCATTATCCAATGGTAACATTATAAATTATTCTACTGAAGGGACAAGACGTGTAGATTTAGTGTTTGGGGTAAGTTATGACTCAAATATCAAACAGACCAAAAATGTCATTATGGATGTGTTGACTTCACATCCTAAAGTTTTGAAAGATCCCGCTCCTGCAGTTACCGTTCTGGAATTGGCAGACAGCTCTGTAAACTTTGCCACCAGACCTTGGTGCAAAACAGAAGATTACTGGACTGTATATTTTGATGTTACCGAACAGGTTAAAGAAGCCCTTGATTCGGCTGGTATTGAAATACCTTACCCACATCAAGTGGAAATTCAAAAAAAGGGTTAGGATTTAGGTTTTAAAGCGATAAAATCTTTTAAATAATAGGGATCAAAATAAGCGACATCTTCGATGTCGTTTTTTTTGTGCTTCTCATAAGCCAAAGGACTCATTTCCTTTGCCGAAGGTAATTTCCCTTCAATAAATATCGCATTGGGATGCTTGATAAGTCGTTGGGTTTTCTCTACCCCATTCCCAACAAAATATACTTTTTGCTGAGTTAAAAATTCTGAATAAGAGTTTTCATTTAAAATTTCGGCTCGAATTTCTCTTACCTCTTCATGCTTAAAATCAAATACCGATGCATAGACTTCCATACGCCTTGCATCCAGCATTGGAACAATGAAACCTTCCTCTACATGAACCTGACATGCTAGACTTTTTAAGGTTGAAACAGAAATGAGTGGGATTCCAAGAGAAAAACACAACCCTTTGGCGGCTGAGACTCCAATTCGTAATCCAGTGTAAGACCCAGGACCTTTACTCACAGCTATGGCTTTTAAATCTCGGAGTTTCAATCCCGCTTGTTCAACTACGTCTTGAATGTACAGATGGAGTGTTTCGGCATGTGAATAATCTGGGCTACTGTCTTCCTTTAAAACCAAAGTCTCTCCATCTTTCGACAAAGAGACTGAACAGTTGGTCGTTGCTGTTTCTATATTAAGTATATAAGTCACTTATTCTTTAGCTTCTTCTGAGTCTTTCTTGCTTTCATTTGAACCTTTAGCCTTGACTTTATCACAATTATCAAGCGTTCTTGATACCATATTGTATGGCCCTGTAATAATCTCGTCATTTTCATTCAATCCAGAAATGACTTCAATATTGGAATCATCTTGGATACCTGTTTTTATAACCCTTAGTTTGGCTTCATCACCTACTTTCACAAAAACACATTCGTATTTTTCTTTCTCTTGGCTTTCTACTTTGTCATCTTTCTTGACAAAAGATTTTGTGCAAGAGGTGTCAGTTTTTACCACTACGGAGCTAATGGGAACCCCTAACGTTTGCGTACGCTTATCGGTTAAAATATCAACCGTGGCCGTCATTCCAGGTCTAAATGGCGAATAATGCTCAGGCTTCCCTTCAACTAAATCTTTATAGGACTCCTCAAGGATTCTTACTTTTACCTTGAAATTAGTTACTTGATCTGCTGTTAAGGCGCCATCAGCCGAGTTTGCAATTTCGGTAACCAATCCCCTGAATTCTTTTTTCAAATAGGCATCTACCTCAACAATTGCGGAATCTCCTATCTGGACTTTTACAATGTCATTTTCATTGACATCAACTTCAACCTCCATATTATTAAGATTGGCCACGCGCAAAATTTCAGTTCCGGCCATTTGTTGTGTTCCAACAACACGTTCACCCAATTCTACGTCCAATTTTGAAATCGTCCCGCTCATAGGAGCATAAATAGTGGTTCTATTCAAGTTATCCGAAGCTTCGTTTACCGTTGCTCCAGCACTTTGAACACTGTAATAAGCAGATTGTTTACTCGCTTGTGCTACTTCATAAGACGATACCGCCTTGTCCCAATCTGCTTTTGAGATAATGCCTTTTTCAAACAGTTGCTTGTTTCTGTCATAGCTAGCTTTAGCCTCTTTTAGCGTAGCTTCGGCTTGATCTAAGCCAGCTCTGGCGTTTTGCAGTGTTGCTTGCGAACGGCTCAAGTTACTTTGATAGATGTCTGGATTGATTTTCACCAGAAGATCTCCTTTTTTTACTTGCTGCCCTTCAACCACTGGTAATTCAATGATTTCACCTGAGACTTCACTGGATAGTTTCACTTCAATTTCAGGTTGAATTTTCCCTGTAGCTGAAACTTTCTCGACAATGTCAATTCGCGTTAGTTTTTTGGTTTCGACTTCCTTAAAATCTTCATTGCCAAACCAACCTGCTTTTTTGCCTACTATCAAAAGAGATAATAAGGCTATCACAAATACTACAAGAATTATAAGCGTCTTTTTGCTCATTTTAATACAAATTTATAGCTGTGTTATAGGGATACCAAAATAGTATTCCAATACTTTTACTTTAAAAAGATAGTCATATTTTGCTCGAATCGCATCGGATTGCGCATTCTCAAATTGCACTTTAGATTGATTAAAATCAAAAGCATTGATCAATCCTACATTGTACCTTTCTCTAGAATAATCAAATGCCAGTTGTCTTGCTTCTTCGGTAGATACTGCAGCCTCATAAGATTTCTTTGCGTTTTTTGCATCATTGTAGGCCTGATAAACAGTTGATTCCAAATCCAATTCAGCTTGATCTAGTAAATACTTGGCATTTTCAACATTTATTTTACTTCTCTTCACATTATTTCTTGTGGAAAATCTATTAAATATAGGTACATTTAATTGAATTCCTATCGCCGTACCGTCAAACAGGTATAACTGATCAATAAAGTTAATTTCTTCTCCAGTAAACGGATCTATTTGCGAACTTGCCCAACGCGTGTTATAGCTAACAAATCCAGAGATGGTAGGCATGTACTGCGCTCTTGCCAGTTGAAGATCTTTTTCGGCAATTAACAAATTACTTTCAGCGATCTTAACATCATTAACTACTTCTTTGGATTTACTTACAATCGTTTCGGCATCTTCATTTAAGATATCCTCTGAGATTAAATTATATTCCGCATCAACAATATCAAAGTTTTTATAGTCTTTAATTTGCAACAATTGTGCAAGTGAAAGCTTAGAAATAAAAAGTGTGTTTTCGGCGGCAATAATTTGCTGTTGTTGAGTTGCGGCAGTTGCCTTTATTTCCAGCAAATCGCCTTCTGGAAGTACGCCTGCATCAACCAATTCTTGGGTTCTGTTCAAATTTTCTTGAGTAACCTCATATTGCGATTGGAAAACCTTAAGTTGTTCCTTATTGAATAAAATTTGCAAAAATGAATTGGCGACAAATAAAGAAATATCATCCTTCATTTTATCCAAATTATAATCTGACGCCAACTTGTTCAGCTTGGCTCTTTGGAGGTTTTTCCAGTTTTGCAACCCTGCAAAAATATTGACTCCGGAACTTAAGCCTCCTGAAGCTGATTTGAAGGTCTCGTTCTCAAATTGGTTGGTTGCCGGGTTAATATTGGAACCCCTATTGATATTATAAGAAGCGCTTCCG
>Ga0116151_10002349_pt1 | contig 17407 bp, 15 predicted proteins | sample AD_UKC117_MetaG_FD_89893 | JGI IMG/M metagenome (GOLD analysis project Ga0116151, IMG submission 89893) | Active sludge microbial communities of municipal wastewater-treating anaerobic digesters from Hong Kong - AD_UKC117_MetaG | ecosystem: Engineered > Bioreactor > Anaerobic > Digestate...
ACAGCGCCGTGTCGCGATCGCGGTAGCGGCGCACGATCTCGGCGCCGGCTGCGGTCAGGTCCGCCTCCGCGGCGGCGCGCTCGGCGCCGCGTTGCAGCGTGACGGTGAGCTTGAGCCGCCCGGTGTCGGCCAGTTCGCGGCGCTCGGCGGTCTGCCACGGCGCGAGCGTCTGGCCGATCTCGGGCGCGATCTTCCACGACGCCTCTGGCCGCCCCAGCCAGTGCACGTAGGGGGTATTGCCCAGCTCGGACCACGCCACGTTGCGCAGATCGACGCGATAGGCGTAGTCGGGCAGGTAATCGCCGAAGCGCACGCCGAGCGCGACGAGTTCCGCGCGCCGGGCGGATGTGATCGGACCGTCGAGTTGCAGGATGTAGATGCCCGCGGGATCGAGCGGTGCGCCGCTGCGCAGCGCTGCGAGCAGGTTGGGCGCGGTCGCCGTGTCGATGGTGCGGCTGCGCAGACGCAGGAGCTGCGGCGCATCCGCGGCCTGCACCGCCAGCGTCGGTGCGAGCACGCTGCAGCACGCCAGCACCCAGCGCCCGGCGCGGGCGCGAAATTGTCGCGGTTTATCGGTCATTGGTGCCCGATTGGAGCGATCGCACGTACCCACCGCTGTGGCGGGCCGCCACTTCGGCGCCCACGATGCGGCCCGGCGGATTTGCCGCGGACCATGTTCCGATTATACCGTTTCGTTGACGGGCTTGCGGCCTGCGTCCAAGATATGTCGCCTGACAGCACCGCGACCTCATCAGCCGCGATACTCCGCGGTCGGGCGGAGCAACGAATCGCGCCGTGCGGCGCCGCACCCCGCGGCGCACGCGGCGCCAAGGATGTCAACACCATGAGAGGCGCCAACGATTCCAACACCGTTCTGCTCATCGAAGACGATGACCGCATTCGCCTCGAAGTCAGCGACGCGCTGCAGGCGGCCGGTTTTGAAGTGCAGGTCTGCACGACGCTCGCCGGCGCGCGCGAGGCGGTGCGCGGGCCGTGCAACCTCGTGCTGCTCGACCTGGGCCTGCCCGACGGCGACGGCCTCGATCTGTGCCGCGAGCTGCGCGCCGGCGGCAGCGACATGCCGATCATCATTCTCACGGCGCGCGACGCGCCCGAGCAGCGCGTGCGCGGCCTCGACGTCGGCGCCGACGACTACGTGGTCAAGCCGTTTCACATTCCCGAACTCATTGCGCGCATCCGCGGCGTGCTGCGCCGCAGCGGGCAGACGCAGGCCGCGGGGGCGGCGCGTTTCGGCGACCTGTGGATCGATCCGCAGGCCCGCACCGCGGGCCGCCGCGACAAGCGCCTCGACCTCAAGCCGCGCGAATTCGACCTGCTGCTCTTCCTGATGAACAACCCCGGGCGGGCCTGGACGCGGGACCAGCTCATCGAGAAGGTCTGGGGAAAATCCTTCGAGGGTGACGCCCGCACCGTGGACCTCCACGTGGCCCGCCTGCGCAGCAAGATCGAGGACGATCCCGCGGACCCGCGCTACGTCGAGACGGTCTGGGGCGTGGGTTACCGCTTCCAGGATGAACCGTGAGCCCGGCGCCGTCGTTGGGAAAAACATCTGCCGCCGCCGCGCGCGGCCCGCGCCCGGTCCGCTGGTACCGGCGCATCAGCGTCAAGCTGGCGCTCGGCCTGGGCCTGGCGATGTTCTCCATCCAGTTCTTCGCCTCGATGCTTATTCTCGAGCGCTACCGGCAGACCATCGACGAATGGGACTCGGGCCGCGGCGGCGCATCGCGCCCCTACGCCCAGTACCTCAGCTCCCGCCTGCGCCTCGATGAGAACGGCCACTGGGTGCCCACCGATGAGGCCCGGCAGGTCATCGAGACTTTTCTCGGCCCGGGTGACTCGTACGTCTGGCTCAGCCCCGACGAGCACGTGCTCGCCAGCAAGTCGGCGCTGCGCTACGTGCACCTCGGCGACGAGTGGCCGCTGTGCGACTCCAGCGAGTACTGCGGCGTGACCCTGGGCGATGACCGCACCGGCGGCTCCACCTGGACGCCGCTCGGCATCGGCGGTCAGCCCATCGGCACCTTCGTGCTCTTCTGGATCGCGGACCCCCAGCTCGCCGAACGCATCGGCGAGCAGCAGGCCCAGGCCGACCTCCTCGCCCGCCTCATCGCCTCGGCGGTGCTCGCCACGCTGACCTCGATCCTGCTCGTGAGCCTGGTCACGCGGCGGCTCTCCCAACTCGCCACCGACGCGTCCACGCCGCTCGACAACAGCCCGGAAAACGTCGACCTGCCCGGCCCGTTCGCCGTCAGCGGCGACGACGAGATCGCCCGCCTCGCCACCGCGCTCAACACCATGCGCGGACGCATCGAGCAGCTCGTCGCCCGCCTCGGCGAACGCGACCGCCAGCGCCGCGAGTGGATCGCCCAGGTCTCCCACGACCTGCGCACGCCGCTCACCGCGCTTTCCGCCTGCCTCGACCGGGCGCTCAAGCGCCAGGGAGATTTGCCAAATCCCAACGAGCGCAGCGGGGTGCACGACGCCATCCTGGTGGCGCGGCAGGACAGCCAGCGCCTCCAGACGCTGGTGGACGATCTCTTCGAACTCGCCCGCCTCGACGCCGGCGAGGAACTCACCGTCGAGCCGGTGCCGCCCGGCGAACTCGTCCGCCAGGCGGTGCGCGGCCTGCGCCCGATGGCCGAGGCCCGCGGCATCACCATGAACGCCGAGGTCGCGCCGGCCCTGCCCACCGTGCAGGCCGACGGCCGGCGACTCATGCGCGCCCTCGAGAACATGCTCCGCAACGCGGTGCACTTCGCCAACCGCGAGATCACGCTGCGCGTCCGCGTCGATGACGGTCAACTGCGGTTCGAAGTCTGCGACGACGGACCGGGCCTGCCCATCAAGGACGGCAACGTCGTCCTCGGCCAATCGCAGACGGGCGCCCGCCGCCCGGACTCCGCCGGCCTGGGCCTGATCGTCACGCGCCGCGTCGCCACCGCCCACGGCGGCGTGCTCGGCGGCGAGAACCAGCCTGGCGGCGGAGCAGCCGTGTGGATCCGCATTCCCATCGTGCCCGTCGAGTAGCTTTGCCAGCCGCGCGACCGCAGCAGCCCGCCAGCGGCGAGCTCGCGCCGACCCGTCTTGTCTGGCGGTCCTGGTTCAATCGCATCTGACCGGCATGCGCACGTCCGCAAACACGCGGCAGCGCCGCTGCGGCCCGCCCACGATTATCTGACGGAATTCCACGCCCGCGCTCCGCTTTGCCCGCATAGCGGCGGTATTGGACATTGAGGCCGACGGTACAGCGCAGCCGCGATGCGGCGGCGCCGGCCATACCTGCTTCGGCACTCGAAACAGCTTTTCCCCAGAGGGGAAATGACGCACGCGTCCGCACCGGACGCGCCCGAGGCCGACGCCCGACCGCTGGGGGGAAGAGAAGTGCAAGGTCCACGATCAGCTTCCAGTCGCGCGATATCACTGCATCAACTCGTGCGCCGGCTCGCCGCCGCGGCGCTGCTGGCCTGCGTGCCGGCGGGCTGCGACGCCGTCTCCGGCCTGCCCTTCGGCGGCGTGGCGTACATCGATGCCGCAGACGTCAGCGCCGCCTCGCGCGCTTCCGGCCCCTTCGGCGTGGCCATCAAGCTGCCCATCGAACTCGGCGTGCAGAACATCGTCGCCGGCGCGGTCGCGAGCCCTGACGAAGTCGTCACCTACGAGATCGGCGCGGTCGAACCGGGTGACCGCATCACCGTCGACGTGGTCGCCCAGGATCGCGGTTTCGATCCGGCTGTCGCGGTGTTCGACGGCGATCTCGACGTGGTTCATTTCAACGACGACCGCAACTACTTTCTGCACAACACCGATCCCGCCCTGCAGTACACGGTGCGCCAGACGACCGACCAGTGCTACGTGGTCGTCGCACCCAGCGTGCACTCGGACTCCACGGGCGCCTATGAACTTCACGTCACCGTTTCACCGAGCGACGACGTACCCGAACCGCAGGCGCAGATCGTCTATCTGGACATGGACGGCGCCAGCAACGTGGTGGTCGGCGGACGGGCGGGCGTTGAGGTACCGGCGTTCACCGGCAGCCTCATCGACCCGTCCTTCGCCGGCGACACCGACGAACTTCGCGCCCGCATGGTCGCCCGTGTGCGGGAGGACTACGCGCCCTACAACGTGACCATCGTCACGTCGGACGACGGGCCGCCGCCGAGCAACCCGCACTCGACCGTCTACTTCGGCAGCTACAACCCGACCCTGCTCGGACTGGCTGACAGCGTCGACACGTTCAACGGCCAGCAGGTCCAGCGCGCCATCGTCTTCGTGGACACGTTCAGCATCTTCATGTCGCAGCAGCCGACGCTCGACGAGATGGCTGATGCGCTCGGCAACGTCGCGAGTCACGAGATCGGCCACCTGCTCGGCCTGCACCACACGCAGGACATCCACGGCATCATGGACACTTCCGCGTCGCTGCGGCAGATGTTGCGCCGCCAGGCGTTCAGCCGCTCGCCGATCAACCACGACACGTTCGCCGTTGGATTTCAGGACGGGCCGCGTACGCTGCTGGCCAACCTGGGTGGCGACGAGGCGGCGGCGTACGCGGCGGCTGCTCAGTTGCTGCGGGCCAAGACGATCGACCCATGGTACGACGAGGGACCGCAGTTTCCGGCGCGGGAGATGCTGCAGTTCGGGAGCAGTTGCGGCGGGCATTGAAACCCGGGGGTGCCCGGGCCCGATAACTGCCGGCGCCGGCGCGGCGGCGTCAATTGGGGTTTATGCCCGACTTGACTGGGGCCGGGCGTGGCGTAGGCTTGAACGCGTCCGGTTTTGCGATCTGCCTCAGTCGCCAAGCCCGCTTGGACCATCATTTCTCCGTACAAGCGGCGTGGTTGTGATCTTCGGAGCATGATCATGTCTACTCACCGCCGCGGCGGTGCGGTCTTGTACCCGGGTCTCCTGCTGCTGATGATCATCCTCGCCGTCCCCACCGACGCCCAGGTGCAGATCGACCCGGCCGATCCGGATGTGAACCGCAAGCAGCCCTACCTGCAGAAGGACCTGGAGGGCATGCCCCCGGACGCGGTGACCTGCAGTGTCACCTGCGAAACAAATCCAAGCTGCTCGGGGACGAATGTACCGTGCCCGGCCTGCGACGAAATCGGGCTGAGCACGTGCGCCGACGTCACCTTAAAGTCCTACAACCCCGGCATGGCCCAGATCCAGTGGGCTGTCAGCCGGTCGGACCCTTGCGTGCAGCAGCAGGCCAACGACGCCGGCCAGGTGCTGTGCTACCGGACGCAGTCGTGCGGCGAAGGGCTCTTCATTTCGTTCACCATGTGCTCGCACGGTGCAGCGTGCGTGGGCACATTCCCTTTGCCGATGATCTGCCAGCAGTGCGTCGCGCTGGGAACACCCAACGACTTCTTTGTCGCGAACGAGACCTGCAGCTACAACAAGTGCTGCTGTCCGGACCCTGACGATACCGAGTGCTTCCCCAGCCCGGAGCCGTAGCACCGCGCCGGGCCGCCCCAGCGGAGATCGTGACATGAACAGTGCAATGCCGCTTCGCCGCATCGTCGCCGGGACGGTCGCCATCTGCGGCTGCGGCGCCGCCTTGTCGTGCGCCCAGGCGCAGGTGCCGCCGCCTCCCGGGCCTCCGCAGGTGGCCACGGCCGGCGTCGACGAGCAGATCGCGGTCATCGAGCGCCTGGCGAACCACGAGCGGGCGAAATGGACGGACGTGCACACCTGGCGAGGCCGGCTGGAGGTGACGGACGTCGAGTGCTACTTCGGGGCGCGCCGGGAGCAACTGCTCGCGAATCTGGGTCGCGACGCGGCGCAGTTTCCGGCGGAGTTCAAGAAGATCCTCAGGGGCACGGTCGATTTTCGCCTCGATCGCGACAGCGCTGCGCTGTTCACGCGTTTCGCAACCGAAGCGGTGGGCGTCGTCGGACTGGAGGACGGTGCCGACACGGGCATCCACCCGGCGCCGTTCGAGCAGTTGGCCATCGTCACGCCGGGCGAGTATCTGCACTTCGAGCCGGGCGTGGCGTACGCCCAGCCGGGCGGAACGCGTGCCCGCGTGGCCTTCCGCGAGCCTGCGGCGGAGGCGCGCCGCCAGCAGATGGGCACGCTGGTCGACCCGCGCGGCCTGATGGGTTACGGCCGGCCCACCTGGGAAAACCTTCAGTTGATCGCCGACGCGCTGCGGGCGGCCGGTGCGCTGCGGGTCGGCGACGCCGAGCTCACCGTCTGGACGGACGCGGCGGAGACCATCATCATCATGCCCGGCCAGGCCGGACAGGACCGTTTGGTTTTCCAGCAGATGAAGTTCGTGGGCGACAACCTCACCGACCTGTCGATGTACGACGCCGCCGGCCGGGTGTACCAGCATGTGACCTGGACGTACCCGGCGGGCGGCGGGGCCGACCGGGCGACCGCGATGGAATTCCAGACGATGAGCGCCGACGGCACGCGCATCGCCTTTCAGCGCACGCTGCGCCTCGTGGACTCCGCGCTGAACGCTCCGGTGGGCGACACCACGTTCACGCGCGCCAACCTTGGGCTCACCGAGGACGATCTCTACGTCGATCGCATCGCCGGAACGTTGAGCAGGCTCCGCGACGGCGGCCTGATCGCGCTGCCGGCGGAGCAGGCGACAGCCTGGCTCGCCGCCGAATGATCGGGCCCGTGCGCGGCGTCACCACGACCTCGACCCGCACGATTGCCCCATGATCGGGCATGCGCCGGGCGGCTGCGCGGCGTGGGCCCGTTTTGCCTTCCTCCCGACCGCCGTGGCGCGGTTGACTTTGCCTTCCAGATTCGTACAGTGCTAGGTTCCCGTCCCGAGGTCAGGGAAGCGAGCGAGCGGGCTCGAAGCCGCGGACGGCTGGTCGCCATGGACGGCCCGGAACCACGAACGGTAGGTACAGTCAGGGGTGCCGGCTGATCGCGCGTGCTGGTCACGAAATCGACGCGGCAACGCAAGTCCGAGGAATACTCGTCACGGAGCCCAGCGACCGCAGGGTCTGGGGCACACACTTCGCAGCGGGCCGTCACGCCCTGATCGTTCCATAAATGTCGCGTCAAACGTGGATATCAGACGTTGCGAAGTACCGTCGCGCGAATGCCGCGCGGGCGGTTGATTGCCGCCCGGCGATCCGCCGATACGGCATGATGCAGTGAATACCGGGACGCAGGGCCGTTCACTGGGGACGGCGCCGCCTCCCAGAAGAAAGAGCAAAGGACCGAAGATGAGTGACACACCTCTCGAACGCGATCCGCAGCAGAGCGCGGAGACTCCTTCCAACCCGCCGGCCGAGGCGCAGGCGCCCGAGAAGCCGGAGCAGCCCGTGGCCGAAACGCCGATTGAGCCGGCTGCCGCGCAGCACGTAGACGTCCCGGCTGCGGCGATGCCGGTGGACACCGGCGCGGCGGTGGACAGGGAGGTTGCCGATGCCATGGCGTCGATGTCGGCGCAGGATCTTGCGGAGCTGACGCTGGGCGAATCAGAGCCGTCATCGGCGGCCCCGGACCCGGGCATTCAGCAGGGCCGCATCGAGGCGATCCACGACGACGAGGTGTTCATCTCGCTCGGGCAGAAGACGCAGGGCGTCCTGCCGCGCAACCAGATCCTGCCGAGCGAAACGCTGGCGGTGGGCGAGCCGATCGAGGTGGTGGTCGACCGCTACGACCGCGAGTCCGACCTGCTGATTCTCTCGCGCAAGGGGCACGCGCGCAGCGCGGCGTGGGACCTGCTCAAGCCGGGCGACGTCGTCGAGGGCCGCGTGGTCGGCCTGAACCGCGGCGGCCTGGAGGTGCAGCTCAAGGGCATCAAGGCGTTCCTGCCCGCGTCCCACGTGGACCTCATGCACGTGAAGGATATTTCGATTTTCCTCAATGAGCAGGTCCGCTGCGAGGTGCTCGAGATCGACCGGCGCGGCAAAAGCCTGACCGTGAGCCGCCGCAAGGTGCAGGAAAAGGAACGCGAGTCCAAGCGCGAAGAGCTTCTCGATGAACTCGAGGTCGGCCAGGTGCGCAAGGGTGTGATCGGCAACCTCGCGGAGTTCGGCGCGTTCGTCGATCTCGGCGGCGTGGACGGCCTGATCCACATCAGCGACCTGTCGCACAAGCAGATCAAGGAGCCCTCCGAGGTCGTCAAGACCGGCGACGTCGTCGAGGTGAAGGTGCTCAAGATCCAGGACAGCAAGGGCAAGAAGCGCATCTCGCTGGGGCTCAAGCAGACCCAGCCCGATCCCTGGACGGGCGTCGAGGACCGTTTTCCCGTCGGCTCGCAGCAGCGCGCCCGCGTCGTGCGCCTCGCGGACTTCGGCGCGTTCGCCGAACTCGAGGAAGGCATCGAGGGGCTTATCCCCATCAGCGAGATGAGCTGGTCGCGCATCAACCGGCCCAAGGAAGTCGTGGACGTCGGGCAGATGGTCGACGTCAGCGTCATCCGCGTCGAGCCGCAGCGCAAGCGCCTCGCGCTGAGCATGAAGCAGGCCCAGCCCGACCCCTGGGCGGAGGTGATGGAGAGCTTCACGCCCGAGTCGACCGCCGACGGCAAGGTGACGCGGATCGCCGACTTCGGCGTGTTCGTGGAGCTCGCGCCGGGCGTCGAGGGCATGGTGCACATCTCCGAGCTCTCCGACAAGCGCGTGAAGGCTTGCGGCGACGTGGTCAAGGTCGGCCAGGAGGTGAAGGCCCGCGTGCTCAAGGTCGATTCGGGCGCGCGGCGCATCAGCCTGTCGCTCAAGCCGGCCTCGTCGCAGCGGGAGGCCGAGGCGGCTGCTTCGATCGATCTCGGCAAGAAGAAGCCGCGCAAGAAGGATCGCCAGCTCCGCGGCGGCCTGTCGATCGAGTGGGACTGGGCCGGCGTCGGCCTCGAGGGGCTGGACAAGGGCGAACGCCCCACCGCCGACTGATCGGAGATTGAAGAAAACTCAAGCCGCACCGCGTGATCGCAGGATCGCGCGGTGCGGTTTTTTCATGCGCGCCGCCCGTTGGGTTCACAGATTCAGCAACGCCTTGCCGAGCGTGATCCAGGTATCAAGCCCGATGCGTTCGGCGCGCTCCTGACCGTCGACGATCGTCAGCGCGGTCGCGAGGTCCTGCTCGTTCAGATACCGCGCGAGGTTGTAGCGCACCGTCTTGCGGCGGTGGGCGAAGGCCGCACGGACCAAGCCCGAAAAGGCGGCCAGTTGCCCCTCCTGCTCGAAGTCATGCGGCTGGTGGTCCAACCGGATCATGCTGGACGCGACCTTGGGCGGCGGCCAGAACGCCTGCGGCGGGAGTTGGGCGATGCGCCTGAGCGTGCACGCGGTCTGCACGACGATCGCGAGCGGACCGAAGTCGCGGCTGCCCGCCTGCGCGAAGAGCCGGTCCGCCACCTCGAGCTGAATCGTGAAGCACATCCGCGCGAAGCGCGGCGTCGCGGTGAGCAGGTTCATCAGCAGCGGCGTGGCCACGTGGTAGGGCAGGTTGGCGACGAGCAGGTAGCGCCGGTCAGCCGCACCGGGCGCGGCCTCCTCCGACAGCGTTGCCAGCACGAGCGGATCGATCGTGCTCTTGTTGGCGAGCACGTCCATGTGCAGCACGGAGACGTGCGGCTGATCCGCGTAGCGGGCCTGGAGGAGCGGCGCGAGGTCGTGGTCGATTTCCACGACGACCAGCCGCTCCGCCTCGGCGGCGAGCAGGTCGCTGAGTCCGCCGGTCCCGCCCCCCACCTCGAGGACGGCGTCGCCGGGGGCGATTTCCGCGCTGGCGAGGAGCTTGCGCATGAGGTTGCCGTCGATGAGGAAATGCTGGCCGAGGTGCTTGTCCGGGCGCAGGCCGGCGGACGCCAGGATGGCCTCGATGTCACGCTTGCTCTGGACCACGGTACTTCCCATAACGTCTGCTGGAACCGTCTGTTAGAATGCGACAGGTCGTTTATAATACCAGCCGTCGAATCGGGTGCGTACTGTTCAAAGGATCGTCCACCTGAAATCCGCGTCCCGGAGAACCCGTCATGCTATCCCACGAGGTGCTGCGCCGCGCGGCTGAGCCGATCGGCGTCAAGGCCCTGGCTGCCAAGCTGCGTCTGTCCCCTGCGATGGTGTACAAGTGGTGCCAGGAGTCCAACCGGGAGGATCCGGACGCGAGCGGGGCCCGCAACCCGCTGGACCGGCTCGCCGAGATCTTCCAGGTGACGGGCAGCATCGACGTGGTGAACTGGCTGTGCCACGAGGCCGGCGGGTTTTACGTGCCGCATCCGGAGGTGGACCGCAAGCGGCTCGATACCGTGCTGCTGCAGAACACCCAGCAGCTCGTGACGGAGTTCAGCCAGTTGCTGCTGACGGTGACGCGGTCGATCGAAGACGACGGGATGATCTCGCCGCGTGAGGCCGACCAGATCCGGGACTCGTGGGAGTGCCTGAAGTCGACCGCCGAGAGTTTCGTGGTGGCCTGCGAGCGCGGCGCGTATTTTTCCAAGAAGGACGTACCGTCATAACCGAGCCGCGCCTGTCAGGAAGCGGATGACATGCGGGCGCCCGCCCAGCGCGGTGCGCGTCGCCAGGATTCATTGACACCATGCCCATGAGTGCCCAGTTCGTGTCCTATGTGACGGGCCTGCGCTGCGTGAACTGCGGCGCGCTCTATGCCCCTGAAAAAGTCGCCTACACCTGCCCCGCCTGCGGGCCCGACGAGGGTATTCTCGACGTGCTCTACGATATGGACCGCGTCGGCCGCGACCTTGCGCTCTCCGACCTGCTCGACGGCCCGCAGAATCACTGGCGGTACGGGCCGCTGCTGCCCGTCTCGGCGCACCACATCGGCAAGACCTGGCCGATCGGGTGGACGCCGCTGGTCGAGGCCGCTCCGCTCGCCCGCGCGGTCGGTGTGAAGCGGCTGCGGCTGAAGGATGATGGGCGCAACAATTCGGGTTCGTTCAAGGACCGGGCGTCGAGCGTGGGCGTGGTGCGGGCGGCTGAGGTGGGCGCTGCGGCGATCGCGTGCGCGTCGACGGGCAACGCGGCGGTGAGTCTCGCGGCATGCGCGGCGATGGCGTCGATGCCGGCGTACATCTTCGTCTCGCGGCGGATTCCTGAGGGCAAGCTGGCCCAGTTGCTGATCTACGGCGCGACGGTGTTCCGCGTGAACGGCACGTACGACGACGCGTACCGCCTGTGTGCAGCCGCGTGCGACCGGTTTGGCTGGTACAACCGCAACTGCGCGTACAACCCGTACCTGGTCGAGGGCAAGAAGACGGGTGGCCTGGAGATCGCCGAGCAGTGCCTCGCGGACCCGCCGGACTGGGTGGTGATGAGCGTGGGCGACGGGTGTTCGATCGCGGGCGTCGCGAAGGGCCTGCGGCAGATGCACGAGTTGGGCCTGATCGACTGGACCACGCGGCTTCTGGGTGTGCAGGCTGCGGGCGTGGCTCCGGTGCAGGCGGCGTTCGAGACCGGTGCGCTGGGGCGCGCGGACGGCGACACGTTTGCCGACAGCATCAACTGCCCGGTGCCGCGGAACTGGCGCAAGGCGGTGAACGCCGTGCGCGATGCGGAGGGCGCGTTCGTCTCGGTGTCGGACGATGAGATCCGCGCGGCGATGCGCGACACGGGCCGGCTCGCGGGCATCTTCGCCGAGCCAGCCGCCGCCACGTCGATCGCCGGCGTCGCAGCCGCGGTCCGCGCCGGCATCATCGCGCCCAAGGCCAGCGTCGTGGCGTACGTCACGGGCAACGGCCTGAAGGACATCAAGGCGGCGATCGAGTGCACCGCCGGACCGATCGACATTTCCCCAGATCTCGACGCGGTCGCCGTTGCGGTCGAGCGAAACGCGTAACGGAACCAGTAGCGCGAGAAGGCGATACCAAGTGAAACCGCGGCACAACTGGTGGGAACTCTTTCTGGTCAGCGAGGCCTGCGCACTCGTCTTTGCATTCACCTACGTCATCGTATTGACACTTAGCCTTCCTCCGACGGACGGAGCGCACAACCAAGTCCCCTTTGCCGATCCGCTTGTCGCTCCAGTGATGTTGGCATTCGCCGGCATGGCAGGCCTGCTGGCATGGCCTTTTGTATGCAGTGTGTTACGAAGACGACGCGTTCGATCATGCCTGCCGGTGATTCTGGGAGTTACCCTGTCGTGGATTCTCTTCGTCACACCGTTCAGTAAGAAGGCTGGCTTGATTGGATCCTTTGCGGCGTTCGCGGCCGCACTAGTTTTTTGCCAATGGTACTTTCGGCCGTGCCAGCCACCGGGTTGCTGTGAACATTGCGGCTACGACCTCACCGGGAACATCAGTGGCAAGTGCCCCGAGTGCGGACGACCGCCTCGCATCGACTCCCGCAATTCCTGACCCTGCGATGCGAAACGAGGGTCGCCAAAACCTTGACGTCAAGCGTCAGTTTGCCGTGAGCGATGCAAACCGATCATGCAGACGCGCTTACTCGCGCGCGTCTCGGAGGGAGGCCGCGAGCTTAGCCCCGCAGTGAGCTACGGGGCTAGATCTCTTCGGTCCCTTCCGGGACCAGTTATCGCGCATGCCATTGTCCGTTGATTTGGGTCTGGAGCCGACTTGCTCCTACTCCTGCAGATGGTGGAGAGTCTGCGCGATCACGCGGAGCTCTGCGGCATCGACACCATCGTGTACTTGCGCAGGTCCACGTCACCAGCTAGCAGGCCCGGCGCCCGGGCGACGAACTCCCGAAACGCCGGCGTTTCGAAGTGCGCCTCCAGGTCCTGCGGGGAACGCCAGTTCTCGTACACGCACCACGCGTCCGTGTCCTCGTTCGCGCGGTGCACGTCGTAGTTGATGCAGCCCGCCTCGCGCCGCGAGGATTCGAGCAGCGTCATCAGCCGCTGCCCCAACTCCTCGGACTTGCCCGGCTGGGCGCGCATCAAGGCCAGTACGGTCAGTCTCTGCATACCTGTCCTTTCGATTACGACGTTCAGTCGAGCCACGCGGTGAAGCGTTGCAGCCCGTCCGCCAGTCCCGTGCCGGGATTGTAGCCCAATTCCCGCCGGGCGAGCGCGGTATCCGCGAAGGTGCGCGTGACGTCGCCTGGCTGCATCGGGCGGCGGTCGATGACGGCCTTTTTGTCCAGCGCGGTTTCCAGCGCGGCGATCAGGTCGCTGAGCGTCACCGGCTCGGACTCGCCGAGGTTGTAGATGTGGTAGCGGCTGCAGCGGTCGAGGGCGCGGAGGACGCCGTCGACGGTGTCGGCGACGTAGGTGTAGTCGCGGCTGGTGCTGCCGTCGCCGAAGACCGGGATCGGCTGGCCGGCGCGCATCAACCGGGCGAACTTGTGGATAGCCAGGTCGGGGCGCTGCCGCGGGCCGTAGACGGTGAAGAAACGCAGGCAGGTGATGTTCATGGCGAAGAGGTGCGCGTACGTGTGGCAGAGCAGCTCGCCGGCCTTCTTCGTCGCGGCGTACGGTGAAATCGGGTCGTCGACGCGATCCGTCTCCGCGAACGGGACCTTGGGGTTGTTGCCGTAGACACTGGAACTGCTGGCGAAAACGAAACGCTGGATCCCCGCCTGCCGGGCCGCCTCGAGCATCACCACCGTCCCGTTGACGTTGACGTCCGTGTAGAGGACTGGCTGCTCGATCGACGGGCGCACGCCGGCGCGGGCGGCGAGGTGGACGACGGCGTCCACGCCGTCCGCGAGCGCCGCGTTCATCGCGTCGCGGTCGCGGATATCCGCCTCGATCAGCCGGAAGTCCTCGTGCGGCGTGCAGTTCGCGAGGTTGGCGCGTTTGATCGCGGGGTCGTAGAAGTCGTCGAAGCAGTCGATGCCGACGACGCGGTCGCCGCGGGCGAGGAGCGCTTCGCAGAGGTGGGAGCCGATGAACCCGGCTGCTCCGGTGACGGCGACGGTGGTCATGACTTGTCCCATCTGACGGGTGGTGGTTTCACCGGGGTCCGTTTCGGCCCTGCACTGCTCAAGAGCAGTGGCACACTAGAATGCTCACTTGCTGGCGGCGCGGCGGCCGATGCAGTGGTACTCGATGCCCATCCGCGCCAGCGTCGCGTGCTCGTAGAGGTTGCGGCCGTCGAAGATCACCGGCTGATTGAGCCGCTCCTTGATCATGGTGAAGTCCGGCGTGCGGAACTCCTGCCAGTCGGTGAAGATCACCAGGGCGTCGGCGCCGTCGAGCGCGGCGTAGCCGTCCTCGAAGAGTTCGATCGTGTCACCGAGCACGGCGCGGGTCGTCTCGAGGGCCTCGGGGTCGTGGGCCCGCACGCGGATGCCCTGGTCGAGGAACATGCGGATGCAGTCGATCGCCGGCGCCTCGCGGACGTCGTCGGTGCGGGCCTTGAACGCGAGGCCCCAGACGGCGAGCACGCGGCCGCGGCAGCCGTCGCCGTAGTAGCGCAGCACGCCCTCCGCGAAGCGGCGGCGCTGGCGCTGGTTGACCGCGTGGACCGCCTCGGTGATGGACATGGGGTACTCGGCGTCCTGGCCCATGGACATCAGGGCCTGGACGTCCTTGGGAAAACACGAACCGCCGTAGCCCACGCCCGGGAAGAGAAACGCCGGGCCGATGCGCGCGTCCGAGCCGATGCCGCGGCGGACCATCTCCACGTCGGCCCCCAACCGGTCGCACAGGCCGCTCATCTCGTTCATGAACGAGATCTTCGTCGCGAGCAGCGCGTTGGCCGCGTACTTGCTCATCTCCGCGCTGGCCGGGTCCATCACCAGGATCCGCTCGCGCGTGCGCATGAACGGCGCGTAGATCTCCTTCATGATCTCGACGACCGCGGGGTTGTCGGCGCCGATGATCACGCGGTCGGGACGCATGAAGTCGTCGATGGCCGCGCCTTCCTTGAGAAATTCCGGGTTGGAGACGTAGTCGAACGGGTGCGGCGTGCGCGCCGCCATATGTTCGCGGATGGCCCGGTGCGTCCCCACGGGCACGGTGCTCTTCATCACCACGATGCGGTAACCGTCCATCGCGTCGGCGATCGCCTCAGCGACGGCGAAGATCGCCGAGAGGTCCGCGGAGCCGTCGGCCGCCGGCGGCGTGCCCACGCCGATGAACATCACCAGCGACTCGCGCACGGCCTGGGCGAGATCGGTGGTGAAGGTGAGGCGGCCGGCCTTCGCGTTGCGCTGGATGATCTCCGCAAGCCCCGGCTCGTAGATGGGCACTTCGCCCTCCTCGAGCATGCGGATCTTGCGCTCGTCCTTGTCGACGAGCATGACGTGATTGCCGCCGTCGGCGAGGCAGGTGCCCGCGACGAGTCCGACGTATCCGGCGCCAACGACCCCGATGCGCATGGTCAGGTTCCTCTGGGTTGCAGATGTCGCTGCGGGAGCGCGCGTGTCAGCGTCCCGCCTCCCACGCCCCCGACCGCCGTGACGGCTGGGGCTCCGGTGCGTCGATCCGCTCGAGCAGTTCGGCATCCACCTCAGCCGTCACCGACTGGCCGAGGATGTCGACGGTGACGACCAGGCGCGTGCGTCCGAGCCGGCGGATCACGCGGCCCTCGACGCCCATGAGCGGCCCGGCGACGACGCGGACCCACTGTCCGACGCGCACGCCGCGGAAGTGCTCGATCGCGGTGTCGCTGAGCAGCATGCGGTGCACGTGGCGGATCTGGGCGACGAGCTGGGCCTGGTCGGGCACGTAGAGCGCGTTGGCCACGCGGTTGGTGGACATCACGCGGTACCGCTGCATTTCCGTCGCGTTGAAAAAGAGATATCCGGAAAAAACCGGCACGGTCGATACGTGGTTGCGGCCGGTGCGGCGATTGCGTGTCGCCCGCCGCTGCAGCGGCAGGTAGTGGAAGATGTCGAGGCGGGTGAGGTCGCGGGCCAGCGCCTTCTCGTTGCGGGCGCGGGTGTGGGCCACCCACCAGGCGCCCGCGAGCGCATCGGGAATGGCCTCCTCGGGCGCCAGCTCGAGGAACGCCGACAGGGTCTGTTCGCCGGGCAGGGAACTCACGCGCTGAGCACTTCCTTGAAATAACCAACCGTACGGGCGAGGCCCTCCGCCAGCGGCACGCGCGCCGACCACCCGAGGCGGGTCTTCGCCCGCTCGGTCAGGGCGCAGCGCCGCACCGGGTCGTCCACGGGCAGCGGCTTGTGCACGATGTCCAGCTTGCGCCCGATGACCGCGCCGAGCGTCTCGACCAGCTCGAGCATGGTGGACTCGCGCGGGCTGCCGATGTTGACCGGCTCGTGCGCGTCGGCGCCGGCGTAGGCCATCAGGGCGAGCACGCCGTCGAGCAGGTCGTCGACGAAAAGGAAGCTGCGCGTCTGCGTGCCGTCGCCGTAGATGGTCAGCGGCTCGCCGCGCAGGGCCTGCACGATGAAGTTGGAAACCACCCGCCCGTCGCCCACCGCCATGCGCGGTCCGTAGGTGTTGAAGATGCGCACGATGCGGATGTCGACGCCGTTCTGATGGTGGTAATCCATCATGAGGGTCTCGGCCACGCGCTTGCCCTCGTCGTAGCAGCTCCGCGGGCCGATGGTGTTGACGTTGCCCCAGTAGTCCTCGGGCTGGGGGTGGACCTGGGGGTCGCCGTAGATCTCGCTGGTCGAGGCCTGGAGGATGCGTGCCCCCACGCGCTTGGCCAGGCCGAGCATGTGCATCGTGCCCGCGACGCTGGTCTTCACCGTCTTGACCGGGTTGTTCTGGTAGTGCACGGGGGAGGCGGGGCAGGCGAAGTTGAAGACCCAGTCCACCTCGAGCAGGATCGGGTTGACGATGTCGTGGCGGATGAGTTCGAAGTCGCTGCGGCCGAGCAGGTGCGCGATGTTGCGCTTGGCCCCGGTGAAGAAGTTGTCGAGGGCGATCACCTCGTGACCGGCGGCGAGCAGCCGGTCACACAGGTGGCTTCCCAGAAAACCTGCTCCGCCTGTGACGAGCGTCCGCAACCTGACACCACCTCTCCTGTCCGCTTCCCGGCCAGGCCGCACGCTGCGGCGCCGGGTGAAAACTCGGCGAATCCTGGCGCCGGCGGCTACTTGGCGCCCGCGGGCGCGGCGCTACGCGGCGCGGCGTTGTAGAACTTCTGGATGCATTCGCCGACGCGGGTGATGTCCGCGTCGGTGAGCATCGGGTGAATCGGCAGCGCGAGGATGCGCCGGGCGCTCTCCTCGCTGACGGGCAGTTGGCCCTCGCGATATCCCAGGTCGGCGAAGCACGGTTGGCGATGGAGCGGAACCGGGTAGTAGATGCCGGAACCGATGCCGGCCTCGGCCAGCGCCGCCTTGAGCGCGTCGCGCCGCGCGCAGAGGATCGAATACTGGTGGTAGATCATCTCGTTGTGCGGGCGGACCACGGGGGTGCGCACGCCGTCGAGGTCGCCGAGCATTTCGTCGTAGCGGGCGGCGTGGGCCCGGCGGGCGGCGTTGAATTCACCCAGGCGGGCGAGCTTCACGCCGAGGATGCCGGCCTTGAGCGTGTCGAGCCGGAAGTTGCCGCCGATGTACGC
>Ga0116151_10002354_pt1 | contig 17375 bp, 18 predicted proteins | sample AD_UKC117_MetaG_FD_89893 | JGI IMG/M metagenome (GOLD analysis project Ga0116151, IMG submission 89893) | Active sludge microbial communities of municipal wastewater-treating anaerobic digesters from Hong Kong - AD_UKC117_MetaG | ecosystem: Engineered > Bioreactor > Anaerobic > Digestate...
GTTCTACCCTCTGGAGACCTGGACTACCTGGTGCTTAATCACGCCGAGATGGATCATACTGGAAGTCTCCCTTCGGTAATGCGGGAACTTCGGCCCGAAAAAGTAATCTGTTCCGGGGCCTGTATGGACGCCATAATTGAACATTTTGGAAAGCAGGACTGGCCCTTCCATGTTGTCAAAACAGGGGATTCCCTTTCCCTGGGGAAGAGAACCGTAAGGTTTATCGAGACAAAGATGCTTCACTGGCCCGACAGCATGTTCTCGTATCTGGAGGAGGACCATCTCCTGGTATCTAGCGATGCCTTTGGTCAGCATTATGCGACGGGCGAACGTTTTGACGATGAAGCCGATCAGTCAGAGCTGATGAAACAGGCAGCCAAGTACTACGCCAACATAATCCTGCCCTACTCCGGTCTGGTTCTTAAACTTCTCGAGAACGTAAAGGCTATGGGAATAAAGATAGAAATGATAGCCCCTGACCACGGTCTTATATGGAGGAAGAAAGTTCCCGATATACTCCAGTCCTACACGGATTGGGCATCAGGCAAGGTGAAAGCCAAGGCAGTTGTAGCATACGACACCATGTGGGGAAGCACAGCCAAAATGGCCCACGCAGTCATCGACGGACTGATATCCCGGGGAGTCGAGGTAAAGGCTACTGATCTGAAGGGGTGGCATCGGAGTGATGTTATGACAGAACTCCTTGATTCCGCGGCCCTGGTTCTTGGGTCGCCGACGCTGAACAACGGTTACCTTCCGCGCATGGCGGATCTCCTATGTTATGCCAGGGGGCTAAGGCCGATGTGCAGGGTGGGAGCATCCTTCGGGTCCTACGGCTGGGGAGGAGAATCTGTAAAGCTGCTTAACGAGGAACTCGGCCGGATGAAGATAGACCTTGCCCATGAGGGCCTGAAGATAAAGTATGTTCCTTCCCCTGGTGATCTTGAAGAGTGCAGGGAAATGGGCATTTCTGTGGGAAGAAAGATCATGGAACTGCCAGGTGCCTGATCTTTGCGAGGAGAGGATACAGTTCCTCGCGGATCATTTCGAGGAGATGTATCATCGGTACAACCGGCCTGAATTTATCGACCCGGACCCAGTAGGTGTTGTCCGGTCTTATCCTGATCTCCCTGACAGGGAAGTGGCGGCGGTTGTGTCCTCGTGCCTTGCCTACGGCCGTGCGGCGGGGATAGTGAAAAGCGCCAGGGCGATACTGGATCCGATGGGTCCTTCGCCCCATGGGTTCCTGACAGGGTCTTCCCCCCTTGAGATTCGAATGATCTGCCAGAATTTCAGGCACCGTTTCACCGATTGCAATGATATTTACGAACTGCTTCTGTCGATTCGGGATATCCTCTTCGAATGGGGTTCGATCGAGGCTCTCTTTGCTTCAGGCCTGGGAAAGGATGAAAAAGTTACGGGCGGGCTTCGCAAGTTGTACCGTTCCCTTCAGAAAAACTCGGGAAAGCGGAAGAATTCTCTTCTTCCGAATGTCTCAAGGGGTAGCGCATGCAAAAGGTACAATCTGATGATCAAGTGGATGGTGCGAAATGACGGGATAGATCCTGGAGGTTGGAGATGCCTTTCACCGGCCTCCCTCATCCTGCCCCTCGACACCCATATGATCAGGATCTGCCAGGAACTTGGCCTTGTGACGAGAAAGACCCCTGATATGGTGACGGCGAATCAGGCGACAAGGTCTTTTCGGCTGATAGCGCCTCAGGACCCGACGAAATACGATTTTACCCTTACCCGTTTCGGGATCAGACCGGATCTCAAGATGTCCGACCTTCTGGGTCAATGCGGACATTCTTAATGTATAATCCCTTCAGAAGAAAATAACAGGGGGTCATTTCAAAGAGGATGGGAATACTACCTTACTGGGACCAGAACGTAGATCTTGAAATATCTCCATGGGCTCCATACGGAAAAGACTTCAACCCCATATCGGTAAACTCCATGCACAGTGACCAGTTGGGAGCCATTGCGTCTCTTGCCCTTGGAATGGACAGCGAACTCATGTTCCTGGAAAGTTCCGTAACAGGGCAGGTAGGTGCCCTTTTTCGGGAAAACCTCATGATGCCAGGGAGACGCCGTGGCCAGGATGGCGGATTCTCTGTCATGTTCGGATACTCCCAGGTTATGGAAGCCCTTCTTGGAATGTTTGCCCAGGCTTATCCCGGCCTCAGGGCCGGTCTTGCCGTATGTGGTGTATGGGACAGATCCATGCTGGTTGATGAGCGCAAGGTCATAGTCCTTGTTGGAGAGACTTTGTTCCTCAACGAGGCAGGGTGCCTGAACGCACTTCAGCAGGTAATGCTGGCGGCCTCAACTGACAGCGGTTCCAGCTCATTTTTTGCGGAGCAGTTCGGATATCGAAGATTCTCCATACCCTTCGAGACCGATGACGTTACCAATCTGGCGATTCTCAAACTGCTTTTCGATTTTGAGTTCGAAGCTACAAGGGCAGTGGTGGGTCCCCCTCCGGAGGTTTCCCTTCCGGTCCTGTTCAAGGAGTCTCCCCTTTGATCAAACCCTTTATTGCGTTAATGTTGGGATCCAGTCTTGCCATGGATGCTCTGGCTGTTTCCGTGGCAATGGTTTTGTGTGCCCGTGTCGCTGTCAGGGTTTCATCTGTCACAAGGGTGGCTGGGGCTTTCGGCCTTTTCCAGGCCCTGATGCCGATGGCCGGATGGGTACTGGCAGAAAGATCAATGTCTGTCATTGGGGAGATAGATCACTGGATAGCTTTTGCGCTGCTGGCCTTTGTGGGGGGCAAAATGGTCTTCGATGGTCTCAGGAACGGGGAAGAATGTCCTTTCAGCAACGATCCTTCACGCGGGGTCCCCCTGTTGATGCTGTCTCTGGGAACAAGCATTGACGCGATGGCGGTGGGGGTAAGTTTTGATCCTCTGGGACTGGCACCTTTTTTTACGTCTGTCGTAATAGGCTTTGTCACCTTCGGGATCGTTTCGGCCGGGATGGTCCTTGCGAACCGCATAGGGAAAAGTTTTGGAGAAAAAATGACAGTAGCAGGTGGTCTTATACTGATAGCTATAGGGGGCAGGATACTAGTGACCCACATTGGGGGCTAGGGGACGGAGGACAAGCCCCAGTCCCGCGAAAAAATTTTTCTGGATAATTATTCAGGCCAGTATTTCCTGGGCTCCCCCCCGGGAAAAATCGACGTAACCCGAATCGGTCAGTTTGAGTTCCGGGATAACCGAAAGGCACAGAAAGCTCATTGTCATGAAAGGGTTTTCAATGGTTGTTCCAAGTTCGGATGCTGCCATTTCAAGGTTTTTCAGGCTTTCAATAACTTCGTCTGGTCTGCCCGGGTTCATCAGCCCCCCGGCGGGAAGCGAAAGGAAGGCCGTTACCTCCGTACCTCTTGCGGCGACCAGTCCCCCACCTGAGGAAACGAGTTTTCTGAAAGCAGTGCTTATGGACAATTCGTCCATCCCCGCTACGACGAAATTGTGAGCGTCATGAGCCACAGAAGAACCGATTGCCCCTTCCTTCAGACCCAACCCTTGGACAAAACCTTGTGAAAGCCTTCCTGTTCCCCTGTTTTTTCCCATTACGGCCATAAGAGCGACGTCTCTTGACGGGTCTGCCGTCGCCTTGCCTGAGATTATCCTGGGTTCCATGACCCTGTGTTCCGTTATTACCTGACCGGGAAGAACGCCGATAACCCTTATCCTGTTGCCGCTTTTCACGGGGATTCCCAGATCTTCCGGCTTGGGGCTGGTCAGATCTGCTCCGGAAACCCTTATTGCATCCGTTATCTCCGTTCCGCCGCAGGGTCTTTCCAGGTTGCCGTATGTTGCTACAGACCTTCCGTTTTTCCAGACCCTCCTCACCCGGCACGATTCAATGTCATCCACTGCCACTATATCGGCAAGGTATCCCGGAGCAATTGCTCCCCGGTCGCGAAGCCCGAAATAGGTTGCCGGAGACAGGGTTACCATACGAAGGGCGGAAAGAGGGGATATACCGCACGCAACCGCCAGCCGGACTTTCTCGTCCATGTGTCCCCTGTCACGAATATAGGAGGCGGTAAGATCATCACTTACCAGCATACACCGGGATGCCCTTCTTTCATCTTCCCTGATCAGAGGGGCCAGTTCCTCCAGGTTTTTTTCAGTTGCTCCCTCTCGTATCATAAGCCACATGCCCCTCCGGAGCTTTTCGAGGGCCTCGCTTGCAAGGGTGCACTCGTGGTCCGAATCACAGCCGCTGACAAGATAGGCACAAAGGTTCCGGCCCGTCAGCCCGGGGGCGTGGCCATTCTTTACTCTGCCTGAAGCTGCCGTTATCTTTCGCCAGATATCCTCCCCGCCTGCTATAACGGCCGGGAAGTTCATTACCTCGCCGAGAGAATGGCACCAGCCTCTCGAGAACATCTCGGACACCATTTCTGCTCCGAGAGGTTCCAGGGGGGTCTCGAAAGACGAAGCTGGCACACACGAAGGGGCGGTATAAAAGAAATCAACGGGACAATTCATAGCGTCGAGGAACATGTATTCGATCCCGGCCATACCGCAGGTGTTGGCTATTTCGTGTGGGTCAGCCGCTACGGCGGAAGTTCCTCTTGCCGCCACCAGTCCCGCAAAGGAGGATGGGACAAGCATGGTGCTCTCGATGTGGCAGTGAGCATCGAAAAAGCCTGGAGCAAGGGTCATTCCCGAAAGGTCCAGGTTCTGTTTTCCTTCGTAACCCTTGCCGACCCCTGCAATACGTCCTTCGTGAATAGCCACGTCGGCCTCTTCAAGTTCCATTGACAGGACATTTGCTACGAGTGCTCCTTTCAGGACGAGTTCAGCCGGTATATCGCCCCTTGAGACCGCAAGCAGCGAAGGTACGGACATATGATCATCTCCCTGTTTCAGTAGTTGACTGTCGGACTTTTGATACTTTAAAATGTCATAAAACCAGTGTCATGCCGAGAAAGGGGAAGTAATAATGAGAAAACTTTCCTGCCTGTTATGCGTGCTGTTTTTTGTGGTTGTCGCGATTCCGGCCGCTGCGAGCGTTATTGACTTGTCGGGCCCCTGGATACTTGAATTCCCGCAAGGGCAGGGACTTGCCGTTCTTCAGCCGACAGGGGGCGATCCCACGAGCTACACGGGGCAGGTCACAATCCCTCACCCGGCCTATTCCAGTGGAAAACTAACCTTCAATGTCAAGATGCTTACCGCGCCGAGTTATGTCGTACCGGGGAACATTATAACTTTCCAGCCAACAACCGTGGCGAACATCGGGTTCTTCCTGATGAATCTTAGCAGTTCCAGTAACGGTATCGCCTGGATAATGCACAACGCCGGATCAGAGAACTATATTATCAACCTGGCCAATGAAAGAGCGCCGGCACACAGGTAGGTTCCGCGAAACACATATGTTTCCATGGCAGGCTCTCACCCTGGGTGAGAGCCTGCCTGCTTCATGAGAGAGCCTTCCTGGCGGCTTCTTCCCCGGCTACGTATCCCGTTGTCCAGCAGGCCTGCAGGTTGAATCCGCCCGTTGGGGCGTCGAGATCCAGGACCTCTCCAGCGAAGAAAAGGTTCTCCAACTTTTTGGAAGCCATTGTCTTTGGGTCCACGTCCTTCAAAGAGACCCCGCCCGCGGTAACGATCGCCCAGCGGTAACCCAGGAGAGCCACAGGGGTAATGGATATGTTCTTCAATGCCTCGACAAGGTTTCGTCGCTCTTCCCGGGTTATGGCATCAATGCTTTTGTCTTCATGAATACCAGCCAGTTTAAGGATGACCGGTACCATTGCCCTTGGTACAAGCCCCCTGACGCAAGTGCTGATCTCTTTACCGGCAAGTTTGCTGAAATCCCGGAGAAGGCGTCCATCCAGTTTCGTTTCGTCCAGGGCGGGTTTCATGTCGAGGAAAAGAGTAACCGGGCCTTTTTTCAGAAGAAGGGATATCGTCCTGGATAGGTCCATTATTATCGGTCCGCTGACGCCGAAGTGTGTGAAGAGCATCTCGCCCGACCTTTCATCCGTTTTTTTCCCGTTCTGCCAGACGGAAACTGAAACATTTCGAAGGCTCAGGCCCTGGAGTTCCTTGCAAAAACTCTCTTTGGCCTCCACGGGACATATCGAAGGTTCAGTGGGGGTGATGTTGTGTCCCATGTCCCGGGCCCACTGCATGCCGTCCCCTGTGGACCCGGTCGAAGGGTAAGATAGCCCACCGGTGCTTACGATGAAATTCCTTCCGGTCACCTTCCGGGAACCGGCCGTTACGGCATGGTTGATCTCCCCGTTCTTCCCTTCCAGGGATCGGACTGATGTACCCGTCATTATCGTTACATCCTTCTCCGTCAAGTATTCCATCAAAGCAGACCTGACGGTATAGGCGTTCTGCCCGGCAGCGGGGAAAAACCTGTTTCCGCGCTCGGCGACGGGTTCTACCCCGCGGCTGCGAAAAAAGTCCAGAGTTTCATAAAGGCCGAACCGGTTCAGTGCCGAGATCAGAAAACGGCCATTTCGACCGAATGCTTCGGCTATCTTGAGGGGATCCTCCTCGTTGTGAGCGAAATTGCATCTGCCCTTGCCCGTGATAAGCAGTTTTTTCCCCAGTTCAGGGTTCTTTTCCAGCAGCGCGACCGAGGCTCCGACTTCCGCCGCACGTCCCGCTGCGATCATTCCGGCCGGGCCACCGCCTATAACCACTACATCGAAAACAGCCATAAATGGCTTTCCTCCCTTATTCGGGCTTTTCGACATGATAACAGGAAACTATAATCAAGAGTGATTTTATGAAAAACATCTGGACAGGAAAAGTGATCGGCATATCAATAAGGACAGGAGGCGGAGTGGATGGAAATCATGCTGTTGTCCCTCAGAGAGATCGAATCTCTCAATATTCACGTATCGGAAGTAATGAAAGTGGTCGAGAGAGGATTTGCGCTTAAAGGTGAAGAGAAGATGGAGATGCCGGCAAAGATCGGCATTCATCCCCGCAAGGATTGCTTCATTCACGCCATGCCATGTTATGTCGGCGGCGATGTGGATGCTGCCGGTATCAAGTGGGTGGCGGGATACCCCATAAATCAGGCCAGGGGGCTTCCGTACATCACTGGCATCATGTGTCTCAACGAATCCGAAACTGGTTTTGCCAAGGCGATCATGGATGCGAACTGGATAACGGCATGGCGAACGGGGGCGGCCACCGGCATCTGCGCAAGACACATGGCGGACCCTTCTTCCGAAACGATAGCTGTTATTGGCCTCGGTGTGCAGGGACGAACAAACACCATGGCTCTTGCCGAGGCGCTCCCAAAACTGAAGACCGTAAAAATATACGATGCGTTCGAGGCCCAGGTTGCAAAATACACTAGCCTAGTTGAACCCGACCTGAAGGGTATTGATGTCGTTCCCTGTAAAAGTGTCGAAGAAACGGTGAAAGATGCCGATGTAGTGGTTACCTGTACTCCGATCGTTGCCGATCCAGAGAGATTCGTAAAATCGAAATGGCTTAAAGAAGATGTTCTGGCCGTAGCTGTCGATTACGACTCTGCCTTCGATGCCGATGTCATGACCGGAGCGACAGCGTTCGTCTGCGACGACATGAACCAGTACTTGTGGACCCAGGAGCACGGTGTCTACTTCCAGAAGGGTTATCCCACTGAATCTCAGATACTGGGCGACATGGGGCACCTTTGCGCGGGAAAGAAAAAAGTCGAACGAAAGGGGAGACGGGGAGCTGTCCTGATGGGTATCGCAAGCCACGACATCATGACGGCGAACCTGATCTTCGATCAGGCAAAGGCAAGAGGCGTGGGCAGGATGGTGGAGATATAAATTCCTGATCAAACCAGTCAGGGGTCCTTTCCGGCAGGGCCCCTGATTATGTCTGGTTACAAGATAAACTGTAATTATGCTAATATTCTGGTGAGGGAGGTGTATGCCTTGAGAGCCCGAGGATCGAGAGCCTTCACCCTTGTTGAACTGCTGATAGTATTGGTAATCATCGGCATATTTGCCGGGTCCCTTATGCTTGTCATGGGTTCCGGGGCCGACAGGTCAAAGGCCACGAGGGTGATCAGCGATATGGCAGTTCTCAAACGGGCCGCCATGGTGCGTTTCTTGGACAGCGGATCCATGCCCTCAGATCCGGAGGAACTGAGGCCCTACGTGGCAAAATACCACCTTGCCGGACCCGACGGAATTCCTTACGGAATTTCCACCGGAGAAAGCGGAAGCGGGATAGCCGCAAATCTCGAGAATGCTCCCGCAGGTGTCAGGGATCAACTGGCAAGATCGGCCTCCAGGGTTGCCCTTTACGGCGACCCTACCTTTACTGAGTATTATAGTGGCGGAAATGTAGCCTATACTCCTTTCTCCAGGATAGGGACGCCAACTGGGGACGGTAATCCGTCATTTTCGCCCGGAGAAGCGGATTTCAGCAGAATATACAACGCGGCCCTGAATGAGACCCGGTGGATAACGACTGATGGCGGACTGACCGCGGAAGGGTCTGGCCGAATGCTTTTTGCAGATCAGGAATGGGGAGATTTCGAAATGAAGATCGATACGCAATTCCTGGCTCTTGCTCCCAACCCGGGATTTGCGGTTTACTACAGGGCCACTGATAACGGAGGCAATTTACCCCAGGCAGGTTACTCTTTCCAGTTCGAGCCAAGATATCAACTCCCTGATGGAAGCTGGACCGGGACAGGTTATTTCCGCGTGCGAAAGTATGAAAACGGTAACGAGTCGACACAGCCAGCGACCCACGTCAGGATTACCGATATTCTCGGCCCCGGCTATGATATGAATGCCAATTACCAGGTGACAATAAGAGCCGAAGGAGAAAGACACCAGGTCTTTATCAGCGACGGTTCCACAGAATACAAGGTCTTCGATTATACCGACGCGGGGCCGTCATCCGGTCAGAGCGGACTGCGCCTTTGGTCAAATACCGAGGTATCCCTCCAGAACATAGAAATAACCCCACTCGATTGATCCTCAAGGGAATGTTTGCATCAAAGGATATGCCTGTTGAGCAACAACTGATATACTAGAGGTATAATAAACCCATATCAGAGGCGGCATAATGAAAGCTCACAAGGAAGAGATATACCGCGTTCTCAGGAACAGGATAATAGGCCTGGATTACAAGCCCGGTGAGGTCCTCTCCGACAGGGACCTTGTCGCGGGATTCGGAACAAGTCGTACTCCCGTGAGGGAAGCCATCCTTAAACTTCAGAAAGACGGGCTCGTGGAAACAGTGCCGAGAGTTGGAACTTTTGTTGCCTCCATAGACATAAAGTCTGTCAGGCATGCCTATGAGATGAAGAAAAACCTGGAGGGTCTGGCTGCCGAACTGGCCGCATCAAGAGCGGGAGAGGAGCAGATCCGGGGCCTTCTTGACCTGGCCGGAGCCTTTGCGGGCCTGGATAACTTTCGTGACTACAGGGAATGCATCGAGAAAGACAGCAGGTTCCACGAGCTTACCCATGAAGCCTCCGGTAACCCTCTGCTTATGAAGACCCTCGAAAACCTCAGCCTAATAACAGTCCGTTTTCTTCAGCATATCCAGTACGTTGAGAACGAATACGAATGGTACAAGGATTCAATTAACGCCATAGCCGAGGCTATCAGGAGAAGAGATCCTGCAAAAGCTCGAAAGGAGGCGGAACAGCACACTGCCGCGTTTCTGACGAAACTGGCGAGTTATTTCTTTGGCTAGAAATGAGAGACAAGAGGGGGTAAATCAATTGCACGAGATAAGATGGCACGGAAGAGGAGGTCAGGGCGGTTTTACAGTAGCCCGGCTTCTCGGGATGGCGGCATCAGTATTCGAGGGGAAGTACTCTCTAGCTTTTCCGTCCTTTGGGCCGGAGAGAAGGGGAGCCCCGGTCCTGGGTTTCACCAGGATCTGCGATGACCCTATCACTGACAGAAGCATGATGGACCAGTGCGATTATGCCGTGTTCCTCGATGAGACTCTTATTGGCCCCGGCACTCTGGGAGGTATCAGGGAGGAAGGGGTCATCCTGGTCAACAGCGTTAATCCCGAACAGTACAGTAAGATGACCGACAGAAAGATCGTGGCCTTTGACGCCACAACACTTGCCCTGGAGATCCTGGGAAGGCCAATCACCAATACGTCGATGCTCGGGGCTCTCGTGGCGGTTTCCGGAGTTGTTTCTCTGGATTCTGTCAAGGAAGCCATAAGGCAGGGGATGAATCCTTCCCTTGTAGAAAAGAACTGCGTGGTAGTGGAGAAGGCCTGTGGAATGGTCAGGGAGGTAATAACCAATGGATAGGCCCAGGATAGTTGAATACAGTAAACCATCAAGGGTTGAAGATTACCCTTGCGGAGCTTTCAAGGCCGGACACCTGGTCCAGGGCAACGCGGGATGGAGAGTCTTCAGGCCGGTAATAGACCACGAAAAATGTGTGTCCTGTCTAAGGTGTTTTCTTGTTTGCCCGGATGGGGCGATAGACAAATCGGGAGAAAAACTGGAGATTGACTACTCTTTCTGCAAGGGATGCGGCGTATGTGCCCACGAGTGCAAGGTCGGGGCCATAAGCATGGCCAGGGAAGGAGATGAGAGCGATGCCGGGTAAAAGGATATTTGTTTCCGGCGACGAGGCTGTGGCGGAGGCAGTCCGGCTCGCAAAACCTCATGTGATATCAGCCTACCCGATAACCCCACAGACCGTTGCGGTGGAGAGGATCTCCGATTTTGTCGAGGATGGGACCCTCAAGTCCGAGTATCTCCACGTAGAGTCGGAGCACACGGCGATGTCGGCGGCACTTGGAGCAGCAGCCGTGGGAGCAAGGACCTTTACGGCAACATCCTCTCAGGGGCTGCTCTACATGGCGGAGGTTCTTCCTTATGTCAGCGGAGCCAGGTTCCCCATAGTAATGATGAACGCCAACCGCACTCTTGCTACGCCGTGGGCATTGCTTGCGGATCACAGGGATTCCCTTTCCCAACTTGACAGTGGCTGGATACAGGTCTATTGCGAGAATGCCCAGGAGACTCTCGACATGGTCCTGCAGGCTTACCGCATAGCGGAAGATCCGCGGGTAATGGCGCCCATGATGGTCAACCTGGACGGGTTCATACTTACTCACACCTACGAAATGGTGGACCTGCCCGATCAGGAAGAAGTTGACGCTTTCCTGCCACCCTACATTACCGAAAACAAAATGGACCTGGACAACCCCAGGACCGTCTGTTATGCCGCGATGGATGATTACATGGAGTTTCATGTAAAGCAGGAACTTGACATGCGTAAGGCTCCGGGGGTCATCCAGGAGGTTGACGCTGATTTCGCAAAAAGATTTGGACGCAGTTATGGAGGGATGGTCGAAGAATACCGCTGCGATGATGCCGAGGTGGTTCTTGCGACCCTTGGAAGCGTTACGGGGACGGCCAGGGCGGTTGTCGACCTGATGAGGGACGAGGGCCGCAAGGTCGGGCTGTTAAAGATCCGCTTCATGCGTCCATTCCCCAGGGAAGAGATAGCGAAGGTTGCCGGAAAGGTTCGTGCCATGGGTGTTCTGGACAAGGATATTTCTGTGGGATATGAAGGGATAGTCTTCACTAATGTGAATTCATCCCTTTGCGGTTCAGGCAAAGCCCCGGCAATGCTGAATTTCATCGGTGGACTTGGAGGCAGAAACATCTCCAAGGGCCATATCAGGGAAATGTTCGAGGAACTTTTCCGGGCAGCAGAAGGAGAGAGATGCGATAGGATCCAGTTCATAAACGTGAGGTGTGAATATGATGGCTGATAAACTGGTCTCCAACGCCAGGGAACTCACCAACACGGAATATTTCTATGGGCACAGGGCGTGCGCCGGATGCGGCGGCAGCCTTGCGCTAAGACTTGCCATGAAGGTTTTGGGCCCAAGGACCTTTGTTGCCATACCGGCAAACTGCATGGCAGCGGTCAGTTTCCTTTATCCCCAGATATCCTTTACGACCAATTCAATGATCACGCCTTTCCCCGCTACGGCCGCGGTGCTCTCCGGGATCGAGGCCGGGGCCCGGGCGCTGGGCCTTAAGGACTACAATGTTGTCGGCTTTGCCGGTGACGGAGGGACTGCTGATATCGGCATACAGGCTCTTTCCGGTTCCATTGACAGGAGAGACAGGGTTATTTATGTCTGCTACGATAATGAGGCCTACATGAACACAGGGATACAGAAGAGCGGGCTGACTCCCTTCGGATCAAAGACCACTACCACTCCGGCCGGGAAGAACATCCCCGGCTCGGTGGGTCGCAAGAAGGACATGTTCGAGATAGTGGCTGCCCACGGCATCGAATATGCCGCGACAGCAAGCATAGGCTACCCTGAGGATTTTTTGAAAAAAATCGGCAAGGCGGCAATATGCAAAACCACGTCCTATGTCCATGTTCTTGCTCCATGCTCTACGGGATGGGGTTTCCCGGTTGAGAAGACCGTGGAGATGGGTAAAGACGCGGTGGATTGCGGACTCTGGTACCTGGCCGAATACGAGAACGAAAAGTTCGTCCTCAACAGGAAGCCGAAGGAATTTTCTCCCATCGGGGATTACCTCAAAAAACAGGCCAGATTCAGGCATCTCAAAGAGAAAGAGATAGATTACATAAAGGCCGGAAGAGACAAGAAGTGGAAAAAGATTCTGGAGAACTGGAAAGGATAAAAAAAAATCGGGGGTGCCTTTTGGGGTGCCCCCGATTTTTATGGCTATTCACGGTCTTTTAAAAACGAGGATAGCCTTTGCAGATCTTCAAGGGTATCGGTGCGGTTCCACCTTCCGAAAAGGCTCGATACAAGGCTTTTCAGGAACATGTACGAAAGGACAAAGATGATCAGCGGGAAAAGAAGCACATCGAAAAGAAAGCAGACAAGAAGGCTGACCATCTTGAGGGTCAGAGCCTTGGTCTGTCCTACTATTGTGTTTTTTATCCCCGAAAGCAACTCCCGGGGATAATTGATCACTCTGGCGGGAGAATCGATCATTTTTTTAAGAAGACTGTCTTCGTTTTTTCCTTCTCCCGTTTTTTCGCTATTTTCGCTATTGGTATCCAGGATGCCCGAAATTTCAGTACTGTATTTTTCTATGTAAACCATGGCCTCGACGGAAGTGGTGTCTGTTATTGACCTGGAGAGCAGGGATGCCCCGAATATGGAAACAGGGATAAGGAAATAAAGAAAGGTGAAAATCATTAACAGGAAGAGCCCTGCTTTTCTGGAAACCCTCTCAAAGGTGGTGAAAATGCGGGGAAGAGTCGATGTCTTCAGGATGATCAATCCTGACACAAAAGACAGGGCGATCATTCCTGCCCCGTAAGACAGGAAAAACCATGCCGACTGGTCCGCCAGAACCAGAAGGAACCTCATGGACATCAGTATTCCAAGGGTTGCGAAAAGGATCTTCCATGTTATATCGACGGCGTCCAGGACCGATTGGACAATATCTCCAAACTGGATATCGGCAAGTGCCAGATTTGCGGTGCTCCCCTCGATTATGGATAGTCCGGCCTTGATCCCCGAGAGTAGAAGAAATCCGGAAAGGGCCTTGTCCTCGGTCTTTTCCAGGTAGGCAGAGTTTTTCCCGTCAAGGGTTCCCCTTAAATATTCACCGGAATATTCCTGGGCTTTGCCGAGAAACACCAGTGTCATGATAATGATGCAGATAACTGTCCCGGCCAGCAGGCCAGGGGCCCTGCGATTATGGTTTTCTTCTCTCAATATTTTTACCACCTGTTATTTCATCAGGATGATTCAGGAAGAAAGGAACCTCTTTAGTTCCTTTGGGTCCCCGGCATGTTCAAGGGCAATATCAAGAGTTATCTCCCTGCTGTTGACCAGTCTGGCCATGCTCTGTTCGAAAGTGTGCATGCCTTCTTCCGGACTTGTGAGCATCGTGTTACGTAACTGCTGGGTCCCCCCGACGCGAACCCTGTTCCTGACTCCTGTTGTCCCAACGAGCATCTCCGTAACCAGGATCCTCCCTCCGCCGACCCGGGGAAGAAGTTGTTGAGAGCATACTCCCAGAAGGGTGTTGGATAGTTCGGCCTTGATCTGGTCCTGCTTCTCGGCAGGGAAAACATCGACTATTCTGTCGATCGAGCCGGGAGCGTCCCTTGTATGGAGAGTGGCAAGAACCAGGTGTCCCGTTTCTGCGGCGGTAACTGCGAGAGAGATGGTCTCGAGATCCCTCATTTCGCCGATCATGATAACATCCGGATCCTGTCGCAGGACCTTTGACAATGCTTTTTCGAAAGATTCCGTGTCCTTCCCTATCTGCCGCTGGGTTATAAGGGCTTTCTTCGAAGAGAAGGAGAACTCGACAGGATCCTCAAGGGTGATAACGTGAACGTTCAGGTTCTGATTGATCTCTTCTACAATCGCGGCAAGGGTCGTGGATTTACCGCTGCCGGTGGGCCCTGTGACCAGGAGCAGGCCGCTTTTGGAGTATGCCATTTTTTTCATGACCGGAGGTAGCCCGAGGGTTTCGATATCAGGTATCAGGTTGTTGATCCTCCGGATACTCAGCGAAGGCGTTCCCATGGAGAGAAAGGCATTCATCCGGAACCTTGCGCCGTTGCTGGTGGCAAAAACAAAATCTGTCTCGATACCGTTGATTATTTTCTCGTAGGTTTCCCGATCCATCATCTCCATAAGCAGTCGGGAAATATCATTCTTGCCCAGGGGATCCATATTTGAGGCGGCATGCAGTTTAAGGTTCCCCATCCGGAAAAGCGGGGGAAAGCCTGTTTTAAGGTGAATATCGCTTGCCCTGAGGGGTAACATGTTTGCCAGTAAGCCCTCACAATCAAGGACCGGGTAATCCAGATCAACAGGGGGGAACCCGTACTCTGCCGGTTTTCCGGGGCCTTTGTCAGAGTCAGGCGGCTTTGGAAAAATCTCTTCGCCGCAAGGGAACGCACCCATAATGACTATAGATTCTTCCCTTTCTGGTTCGTCCATATCATTCACCTCTTCCTCCTGGCCTTTCGCCTTGGGCGGAGATATGACTTCCTTTATTTTCTCTGTTTTTCGCGGTGAAGTAGCGACTGGTTTGGACACCGGCGTTGGGGGGTGAAGGATATCCGGTTTTTGGGGTTGGCCCTTATTGGCCTCCGAAGCCAACTGGAAAGATACCAGGAAATGGTCGCCAGGTTCCTCAAGGCGTATGGAGTGAATGTCGACAATGCACGGCAGGGGGCATCCTTCGCAGCTTTTGAAGACCAGGTGGCTGCTGTAAGGGGTTGAAGGGTCATCGTTAAGGCGCTTCAGGATCCTTTTGGGAACATTGGCAAGTTTTTTGTCCCAAAGGTCGTTAAACCTTGTCAGTCTTTCCGGTTTTCCCTTGTAACCGAGGGTGTCGCGAGCCTTCCCGTTGCAGAGATGGACGATCCCGATCCGGTCGATGACAAGCAACGAAAGCGGACTTGCTTCAATGTCTATCTGTCTCTGTCTGGGGATGGAGAAGTTGCCAGGATCCTTGAAATTTTCACTTTTGTCCAAGGTGATCTCCTCCGGGCTATTGCTGTCGGGAAAAGAGATAACGTTGTCTAAATTCCTTCACTCCTTTTATACACGAAGGAATACCAGGTAGCAATTAACGCTACCTACCCCATATACTGAGGTGTCCGGAGGACCGGATCCCTGCCAAGGAGAAACATGGCGAAATGATCAAAAACTTCGGCGGTTTTTTCATCCCGGTCGTGCCACCTCGCCATAAATTCGCGTTCTCTCAGCCATGTCCTCCTGAATGACGCCGGGTCTTCAAAGAGAAGAACCCCCTTGGCGTGGCCTATAAGAATAGCGTAGTGGCCGTCGTTGAAATTTATCTCCCACTCCTTGAGGGTCTTCGGTTGCTCCGCCCATGCCTGGAGAAGCACTATTGGGGGGGCACCATTATCAATCATTAATTTTATTTCCCTTAACGTCCAGGCGGAGCGTGCTTCAACCTTGAAGCCGTACCTTATGGCGGTGCGTATCATGTTGTGTACGTCGGTTCCGTTCTCGTCAGTTCCGAGGGCTTCCATCAGTTCGTCCAGGCGAACTTCCACTCCGTAGTAAGCCATTACCGTCTGAAGGGCTGTGGCTCCACAATCGTAATCGAAAGCCTGTCTGCCGTAATGAAGGTCGATCAAGGAGTAGCCTCCTCTCAGGTAAGGAATAATTGATATTATAGGTCCACCTGGCAGATACAGGGAGGGCAGGAAAATGAAGAACCCGGACAGGGAAAAGATATCGAAACTTGAGGAACTGCCGAACGTGGGCAGATCTATCTCGGCGGACCTGGTTTCGATAGGTATTTGCAACCCCGGGGAACTGAAGGGGCGCGATCCCCTGGAACTTTACAGAGAGGTATGCGAGAAGTCCGGACAGAGGCAGGACCCCTGTCTTCTCGACGTATTCATGTCCGTTATAAGTTTTATGGAAGGAAATGACCCTCTACCCTGGTGGGCTTTCACCGAAGATAGAAAGAAAAAATACCAGATATAAATCGGGCTGGTCGGGATCCTACCTGACCCGCATCATCAGGAATCTCTCCCCCGGAGTGTTTGAAGTGCTGTTACCGATGGCAGAAATTGTCGAGGGGTTAGAGGAATAAACAGCAAGAGAAGGATTGCCGAAATTTTCACTGAGGTTGCCGTTGTAAATTCCGGCTCCCGGTGACATCGAGGCCAGCTTCTTCCTGACCTCAAAATCCGCGTAATCATCACTGACATTTGCTACTACATAGATGTGATAGTCAGAGGTAGAGTAGTTTGGATCTGATCCCGGCCCTGTGACATAGACAAAAAAACGGTTTTTCGCAAGAGTTCCCCATGCTTGACTTAAAGTACTGTCAGCGAAATCGTTTTTTGGGGTTTTGTCGAGATAGGGAGAGAGAATCTTTATGTTGTATATCCCATAACCGGCGGCGGACTGGTTTGGCCACTCTCCGCTCTCAAAAAAATAGAAGTCGGCCGCGGCCTTGAGGGTACGCAGGTTGGCAACAATACGGGTTGCCTCCGACGATGCGGAGGAACTCCCCAGTAAAAGCATCATTGATCCGGCCAGGATACCGACGATGACTATCGTTACCAGCAGTTCGATAAGGGTGAAACCTTTCCTTTTCAGATTCTCCACGGTTACCTCCCTATCCGCCGCCGGTCAGGCTGGTGTTCCAAGTGTCCCCGCTGCTTCATATCAATAAAAGGAAATTTTCTGCATAGCAGGATAATATACAAACCATTCGAAGGATACAAGGGAAATCCGGATTTGAAAAGACGCACTCTTGTCCAACATGGTATGAGTCTGAGCAGGGTTTCGATATCCAGTGAGGTATGAGTCTGAAGATGCGGTTTTGGTCGATCATGGAGACATGAGCATGGTGATCGACATGAACGACGA
>Ga0116151_10002355_pt1 | contig 17374 bp, 13 predicted proteins | sample AD_UKC117_MetaG_FD_89893 | JGI IMG/M metagenome (GOLD analysis project Ga0116151, IMG submission 89893) | Active sludge microbial communities of municipal wastewater-treating anaerobic digesters from Hong Kong - AD_UKC117_MetaG | ecosystem: Engineered > Bioreactor > Anaerobic > Digestate...
AAAGAATCCGCGTTCATCCGCGTCCCATTAAGTGAGTAAACATGACGTTACCTATTCTTGATTCGGCGGCCGTGCTGGGCGCGGGGGCGCTGGGGGCGTTTTATGCCAGCCAGTTTTACCAGGCCGGCTTCGCCACGACGTTGATTGCCCGCGGGGCGCGGTATGAGGCGCTGGCGCGTGACGGCGTGGTGGTGAATGAACGGCCGTTCCGCCTCCCCGTCACCCATCCCGACGACGGCTATCCGGTTGATCTGATCATCGTGGCCCTGAAGCACCACCATCTGGCGGAGGCGTTAGGCGATTTACGGCCGTTTGTCGGCCCGCGCACCCTCATCCTTTCTGTGATGAACGGCCTGGACAGTGAAACCATCATCGGCGAGGTGGTCGGCCCGGAGAAAGTGCTCTACTGCGTGGCCGTGGGCATTGACGCCGTGCGGGAGGGGCATCGAGTGACGTACAGCGCGCCCGGTAAATTGTTCTTCGGGGAGGCGGATAATACGGCCGTCAGCCCGCGCGTGCAGCGCGTCCAGGCCGCCCTGTCCCGCGCCAACCTGGCTTTCGAGACGCCGCCTGACATGATCCGCATTTTGTGGTGGAAATTTATGATCAACGTGGGCATGAACCAGGCGTCGGCGGTGATGGGCGCGCCGTATGGCGTGTTTCAAACGATGCCAGAGGCCCAGGCGATCATGAAAGCGCTCATGGACGAAGTGATCCAACTGGCGCAGCGCACCGGCGTCAATTTGAGCGATCAGGACATTGCCGACTGGTACAAATTCCTGCATACCCTCTCGCCGCAGGGCAAAACGTCTATGCTGCAAGATATGGAAGCCGGACGAAAAACCGAAGTGGAGGTGTTTGGCGGCAAGGTGGTGGCCTTAGGCCGCGAACACGGCCTGCCCACGCCGGTTAATGAAACCCTACTGCGCATCATCCAGGTGATGGAAGCGGTTAAGGGCACTGAATAATCGCCTGCGCCCAGAGGCAGCCGCCGCAGGCAGGCGCGGGGTTTTCAAAACAGTCGGTGTTGTTGTCGTGGGAAACTTCGCAGCCGCCGCAGTAGGTGCAGGGCGCAAAGCCAAAACCTTGCACGCGCTCGCGGTAGGCTGTGTATTCGGGGTCCTGCCAGAGGGCCAACAAATCCTGGTCGCGCACGTTGCCCACCGTATGTGGATAGGAAATGCGCTCGTAGCCGCGCAGGTAACCGACGTGCTGGTAGAGCAAGGGGGGACAAGGGGCAACACGGCCGTCCCAACCCACCGCCAACGAGCCGCTTTCGATAAACGTGCACACGTCGTTTGAACCGCCCAGATTATTGCCTAAAAAGTTGACGTTATAACCGCTGCTCAGGGCGCGTAAAATTGGCTCGGCCGTCAGATCGTTGATGTCCATCTTGGGCATTTCCAGGCGACGCAGCCAGTCGGACTGGGAGTAGGTGATGCTGTTGAGCGTTTCTTCGTAGAGGATTTCCTCGGCCATTGCGGCTGTATGGGGCAGCACGTTGCTCACCGAAAAGCGCATCGCGCCCAGGCTGATGCCCAGCCGCAGCACTTCCGGCAGGTCGGCGATATTGCGCTTCATGGCGACGAAGGCGATGCCGATGATGGGGCGCGGTTTGTGCGACGGCCGTCGCAGCCGGCGGAACCGACGAATATTGGCCAGCACGTTGGGCAGTTCTGCGCCTAAACGCACGTCGGCATAACTTTCCGGCGTTGCCCCGTCAATCGACACCCACAGCACGTCCAGCCCGGCCTGGATCAGCCCGCGGGCGCGCTTTTCGTCCAGCAGCGTGCCGTTGGTGATCATCTCCGTGCGAAAGCCCATCTGGCTCACCTGGGCAACCATCTCCACGGTGCGGGGATGGGCCAGCGGTTCGCCAATGCCGCCAAAGAAAACGGTAAGCGGCGGCGACAATTGCTCCAGGCTGCGCAGGACAGCAGCAAACGTCTCCGGGGACATCTGGCCCAATTCCACGTCCCAGTTGTGGCGCATGCAGGTGGTGCAGTCAAGGTTGCAGCGATTGGTTGGCTCGACGTAAATTTTGGTCAGGTGGGTGATGGGGCGGTGCAGGCGTACAGTGTTTTTTTCAGCATCCAGGCGCAGGCGCGAACCGGGCTGCACGCCAAACTGAGCGGTAATTTCCGGCGGGAGAATGAGACGGCCGTTCTCATCTACCTCGGCCCACAATGTCGTTTTTACGTCCATACCACACGCTCCTTCGTCACAATGGAGTACAGTGTGGCAGGATCAGGGCATTCGCAACAGTGAGGAACGGCCGTTATCCGCCTGCGAAATGTCACGAGATACGGCCGTTCAGGCCCGCAGTTGAGCAATCACCCGGTTCAGCGCCGATTTGCGCGCCGCGTTTTCTTGCTCCGCCTCCAGCGTCAGCGGCGGGGCCGCCCGCACCCGACATTCTTCCGCCGTCAGGGGGCAGCGCTCGCACGTCTCGTTGATCACCACGTGGGGAATGGCCGGATCGGTCACGAAACGGACCGTGCGGTCCAGGTCCGGCGTCAGGCGAAAGCCCACCGTCACGCTGCTGTTCACCCCCGGCGTCAGCACCAACGACCGGGCGAAACCAAAAGCCACATAGCGGTCTTCAGAATTTAGAAACCGGGAGATGTGCACGTCTGGCGGCGGGAAACGGTCGGTGCTGCCGGCCGATTGGCGCTCGGCCATCTCGCGCAGCAGGCGCACCGAGAGCCAGCGGCGGCAGTAATGCTCGTGCAATCCCAGGCCGCTGGGCACATTCAACTGGTTCATGTTCAGGTGTTTGATCAGTTTGTACTCGTCGCCGACCTGGTGATACCGCAAAAAGTGGATGGGAATGCCAAAATGCTGCGGGATCAATTCACTGAAACGGTAGAACAGCATCTCCGGCGTGACATCATAGCCGGATAGCATATCCATCAGAGGCTGTGGATCCCAGGTTTCCTGGGCAAAAAAGGCTTCCAGATCGGCCAGAATGGCAGCGCGCGGGATCAACAGGGCGCCGCCAAAATAGGCGGCACGAAAATCGTTGAGAAGCTGGCGAAAGGATTTGACCTCGTCGGGAGTGGAGGTTTGGGAGCGCTCTTTGAGCTGCAAGAACTGGTAGCCCAACTCCCGCGCCAGCAGGAATTTAATCTGGCGGGAATAGAGACGGCCGTTTATCAGCAAACGCGACGGCCGTCCCGGCACAAACACCGAACGAAACGCCGACAGGCGATCATCCCCATTGATGGTCTCATAATCCAGTTGATAGCCATAAACCCTGGTCAGGATCTGCTCCAGCGCCTGCTGCGTCACCATCCGCTCCGCGCCAAACCCATACGCCTGGCCAAAATCGGCCGTAAATGCCAGGGCCGCGTCTTCCAGATCCTGAAAATAATTTTCGTGAATTTCCTGGTAAGAGCGCAGTGCGGCGCGCAGAAAATCCTCTTCCTTCACGTCGTAGCGGCGAATCATTTCCAGGATGGCATGCAGCAAGGCGCTGGCCCGTTCCGGTTCGCGGGTCAGCAGGTTCACCAGGTCGCCGGTCTCCAGGCCAAATTCACTGAAGGGAAACTTTTGCAGCATGGTGGAGGAGAGCGTGGATTCCAGGTAGGTCAGCGAAGGCGCCAGCTTGATGGAAACCAGGTCATCGTATTCCTTGCCCAGGGTTTCCGCGATTTTCATGATCTTGTCGGCGCGAGGATATTTGCGCCCTTTTTCGATCTCGGTGACGTAAGAAGGCGAGAGGTCACATTGGGACGCAAATTCAGACAGTGTCAGGCCGTTTTCGGTGCGCGCCTGGCGTACTTTCATACCAAAAATGATGTTCACCAGATTAGGGCTCATGGTTTGTTCCTTTCATCAATCCATTGCTCGCCGTCGGCCAATTGGCCGACAGTTAGGGTTTATGACGCACTGCGCCAAGAGGTGACATTTGTCAGGGTTTTTCCGGCAGGTCAGGACTTGGCGACGGCCGTCTACCTGCTTTATCCTGATCCCATACCGTCGTTGTGGCCATCACCCTGCCCACACCTTACCTTGCGGGGGCCGGGGCATGAATCGGCCAAGTTTACCACAATGGGTTGACAAGAAAATTTTCCCAATTATACTAGTCTTCACGTTTAGCGAATTTTCGCTAAAAGGGATTTTACACCATTTGGAGCCGTTTTGCTACTGGAAACCAAAATTCATACGGTAGCTGCCAGGAGCAAAGCAAGGAGAGGTTGTTTATGCAGTTGGAAGAGTTGACCATCAGTGGCCCAGTAGGCACAGAGTTTGCCGAGATTCTTACGCCGGAAGCCCTAGCCCTCGTCTACAAATTGGAGCAGGCCTTTGGCGAGCGCCGCCGGGCGCTGCTGCAGCGACGCGACGAACGCCAGGCGGCCATCGACGCCGGGCAAATGCCGGACTTTTTGCCAGAAACGGCCGACATTCGCAGCCGCGATTGGACTGTTGCCCCCATCCCGGCCGATTTGCAAGACCGCCGCGTGGAAATCACCGGCCCGGTCGACCGCAAAATGATCATCAATGCCCTCAACTCCGGGGCCAACGTGTTCATGGCCGACTTTGAGGATTCGCACTCGCCCACCTGGCAGGCGACCATCGAAGGGCAAATCAACCTGCGCGACGCCGTGCGCCGCACGATTACCTACACCGACCCGAATTCTGGCAAGTTTTACCAACTCAACGACAAAACGGCCGTGCTCATGGTCCGCCCCCGCGGCTGGCATCTGGAAGAAAAGCATGTGTTGTTAAACGGCCGTGCCATCTCCGCCTCCCTGTTTGATTTTGGCCTCTACTTCTACCACAACGTCCACGCCCTGCTGGACCGCGGCACCGGCCCCTACTTCTACCTGCCCAAGCTGGAAAGCCACCTGGAAGCCCGCCTCTGGAACGACGTCTTCAACATGGCCCAGGACGAACTGGGCATCCCCCGCGGCACCATCCGCGCCACCGTGCTCATCGAAAACATCATGGTCACCTTTGAGATGGACGAAATTTTGTGGGAACTTAAAGACCATTCTGCCGGGCTGAACTGCGGCCGTTGGGACTACATCTTCAGCATCATCCGCAAATTCCGCAATTATCCCAGCTTCGTCATGCCCGACCGCGCCCAGGTGACCATGACCACCCACATGATGCACTCCTACTCGCTGCTGACCATTAAGACCTGCCACCGGCGCGGCATCCACGCCATGGGCGGCATGGCGGCGCAAATTCCCATCAAAAGCGACCCCGAAGCCAACGAAAAGGCGCTGGCCAAAGTGCGCGCCGACAAAGTGCGCGAGGCCAAAGACGGCCACGACGGCACCTGGGTGGCCCATCCCGGCCTGGTCGGCATCGCCAAGGAGGAATTCGACCGCTACATGCCTACGCCCAACCAGATTTTCCGTAAGCGGGAAGACGTGCAGGTCACCACGGCCGATTTGCTGACCGTGCCGCAAGGCACCATCACCGAAGAAGGGCTGCGCACCAACATCGACGTGGGCATTTTGTACATGGCGGCGTGGCTGGATGGCAATGGCTGCGTGCCCATTTACAACCTGATGGAAGATGCGGCCACGGCCGAAATTTCCCGCTCGCAGTTGTGGCAGTGGGTGAACAACGACAATGCGGTGCTGACCGACGGCCGTCCCGTCAACAAAGACCTCTACCGCGAAGTCGCGCCCAAAGTGCTGGCCGACATCAAAACCCGCGTCGGCGCAGAAGCCTTCGCCCAGGGCAAATACGAATTGGCCGCCGAACTGTTCGAAAAGCTCATCACCGACGACCACTTCACCGATTTTCTCACGTTAACCGCTTATGATTATTTGAATTGAAAGATAGAGACAGAGATAGAGATAGAGATAGAGCAAGAAGTAAAGAGTACAACTCTACACTCTACACTCTACACTCTACACTCAACACTCAACATTTGGGAGCCCTGTTTTTAATTTTAATTTTTGGAGGAGTGAACCATGCGTAGCTATAAAATTGAGGCCTTAAAAAATGATTGGCAGTTTAACAAACGGTGGGAGGGGATCAAACGGCCGTACACCGCCGAAGACGTCGTGCGGCTGCGCGGCACCATTCAGATCGAATACACCCTGGCCCGCATGGGCGCAGAGCGCCTCTGGCAGCTCCTGCACGAAGAAAAATACGTCCACGCCCTGGGCGCCGTTACCGGCAATCAGGCCGTGCAGATGGTGCAGGCCGGCCTGAAAGCCATCTACCTCAGCGGCTGGCAGGTGGCCGCCGACGCCAACGTCGCCGCCCAAACCTACCCCGACCAGAGCCTTTACCCGGCCAACAGCGCCCCGGCGCTCGTCCAACGTATCAACAACGCCTTGCAGCGCGCCGACCAGATTTACCACCTGGACAACAAAAACGGCGTCTACTGGTTCGCCCCCATCGTCGCCGACGCCGAATCTGGCTTTGGCGGCCCGCTCAACGCCTACGAACTCACCAAAGCCTTCATCGAAGCGGGCGCAGCGGCCGTGCATTTTGAAGATCAGCTCTCCTCGGCTAAAAAATGCGGCCACATGGGCGGCAAAGTGCTGGTTCCCACCCGTGAAGCCGTGCAGAAGCTGGTTTCGGCCCGCCTGGCCGCCGACGTGATGGGCGTGCCCACCCTCATCGTCGCCCGCACCGACGCCGACGCCGCCAATCTGATCACCAGCGACATCGACGACAACGACAAGCCGTTCATCACCGGCGAACGCTCCATTGAGGGCTACTATTACACCCAGGCCGGGTTGGATCAGGCTATCGCCCGCGGTCTGGCCTACGCCCCTTACGCCGATATCGTCTGGTGCGAGACGTCGCACCCGGACGTGGAGCAGGCGCGCCGCTTCGCCGAAGCCATCCACGCCCAATACCCCGGCAAGATGCTGGCCTACAACTGCTCGCCGTCTTTCAACTGGAAATTGAACCTGGACGAAGAAACCATCGCCAACTTCCAGAAGGAGTTGGGCGAGATGGGTTACGCCTTCCAGTTTGTCACCCTGGCCGGCTTCCACAATCTGAACGCCGGCATGTTTGAACTGGCCCTGGGCTACAAAACCGAAGGTATGGCTGCCTACGCCCGCTTCCAGCAGCGCGAATTTGAGATGCAGAAAGAGCATGGTTTCCGGGCCATCAAACACCAGAGCTTTGTGGGTGCGGGTTACTTTGACGAGGTGCAGATGGTTATCAGCCAGGGCGAATCCTCCACGGTGGCCCTGAAAGGTTCTACTGAAGAGGAACAGTTTAAGAGCACCAATGGCAAGGCGATGCCCGCCGCCGCCTAAGAACATCAACCGCCAGGGCCGCTGGCGCGAATGAAAAAGGGTGACGGCCGTAACGGCCGTCACCCTTTTTGTTTTCAGGTTACCTTTTCTGGCTGTCTGGTTTAGGCGGTGGCGGCGCTGAGCGCCCGCGCCGCGTTGATCTGGTCGCGCAGTTCCTGCGCGGCGTCGCGGGCCGCCGCGGCAAAGTCGCCCTGGAGGGAGGCGTATAAAATGCTGCGGCTGGCGCTGATCACCGGACCGGCGACTGCATCAGGACCGTAGCGCACGGCCGTTTCCAGATCGCCGCCCTGCGCGCCAATGCCGGGAATCAAGAAGTTGGCGTTGGGGGCTATTTGCCGGGCGACGGCCAATTCCTGGGGATACGTAGCCCCGACTACGCAGCCGGTGTGCCCGGCCGTCGGCCAGGTCTGGCTCTGGCGCAGCACGTCGGCTGTTAGCCCCGTGCCGGCGGACAGGTCGCCCTGAAAATCGCTGGCGCTGGGATTCGACGTGCGGGCCAGGACGTAGACGGCTTTATCCGGCCGGTCGCCAATCATGGGCAGCACGGCTTCTGCGCCCACAAAGGGATTCACCGTTACCGCATCCACGTCCCATACGTCGAACAGACCGTGGCCCCAGGCAGCCTGCGTATGGCCGATGTCGCCGGTCTTGCAATCCAAAATCACCGGGATGTGCCGGGGGATATAAGCGATGGTGCGTTCCAGGGCAATGATCCCGGCCGCGCCCCATTGCAAATAAAAGCCTAGATTCGGCTTATAGGCGCAAACCAGATCGGCCGTGGCGTCGATGATGGCCTTGTTGAAGGGCAGCACCGGCTCATCCCATTTCAGAACATCCACGCGCAGGCGCACCGGGTCAGGGTCCAGGCCCACGCATAACCAAGAATTATTTTGGTTTTGAGCAAATTGGAGCTTTTCGAGATAGTTCATGAGGCCCCATTGTACCGGCTAACCGGCGGCTAACCAAAGATTCAGGGGAACGGGGAACTTGTAACGGCCGTTTCCTCGCTACGGCAATGGTCGTCCCTGCTACGGCAGTGGTCATCCCCGCCACGGCAATGGTCGTCCCTGCTACGGCAGTGCTCATCCCCACTACGGCAATGGTCATCCCCGCTACGGCAATGGTCATCCCCGCTACGGCAGTGCTCATCCCCACTACGGCAATGGTCATCCCTGCTACGGCAATGGTCATCCCCGCTACGGCAGTGGTCGTCCCCGTGGGGATGAGGGCTGCGCGGTTAGGGATGAGGGTTGTACGGCTGGTGCACGGCATTGCGCGGCTGGTGCATGGCACTGCGCGGCCTGTGCCCAGCACTGCGCGACTAGAGAAATTGTCTACCAGGAACGGCCGTCCTCCCCCCTCATTAACCATTCACCCATTCATCCATTCACCCATTAACCAATTTTCCCTCTAGCCCGCGCCGCTGGCGCCGCCGCCGGCCGCGCCGGCTCCGGCCGCGCCCGCCCCGGCCGCACTGCCGCCAGAACTTGAGGTCGCCGCCGACATAGCCACAAACACAGTCATCTGCTCGCTAACGGCCGTCGTCGACAAGGTGTGGAAGTAAGCCGGCAGCTTATTCCAGCCGGCCTTCTCGAAATGTTTGGCCCACTGCGGCAGCAAACCAAAGGCCGCGGCATACGGCAGATGCCGCTCGAACATATCCGGGCTGCTCACCGCTTCTTTGCCTTTGCTGACGTTGCGTAAATGTTGGGCGTAGGCTTTCCAGGCCACGGCCGTTTCCGCCCCATCATCCGACAGCGGCGAAAAGGCCACGCCCATAACCAGGCCCACACTGCCCAAAGCCATCAGGCCGCCGGCCACCACAAACGGGCCAAAACCAAGCTCATCAACCAAAAACACCGCCAGCAACAGGCCACCGAGGCCCACCGCCAGCAACAGCCCGCCCAACACCAGCATCACCCGGCGCGCCTGCCGCCGCTCTTCGCTGAAATAGCCGGCCGCTTCCATTTCGCCCTGGAGCGCCTTTTTGTATTTCTCCCACGGCGAAGACGTCACCCGGCCGCTCAAGTCCGAGATGCGCACCTGCTCGACGCGCCCCTTTTTGGTCTCGAAGAGCAGGTCCAGCAGGCTCTCTTCGTGCGGCCGCAGGCCAACGGGCTGCCCTACCGGCTGCACCACAAAATCATGCTCACGATACCACTTTTTCTCCGCCAGCTCGTCAATCCGCAAAAAGCCGCGATCCGCCAGATCGAACAGCGTGCCCAGGGCGCTGGCCCAGGTGGGGCTGGCCGCTTCGGCGGTGATGGCCCCGGCGACGCCCGGTTTTAAATCGCCGGGCGGATTGTAGATGGTTTGTTTGCTCACCAGGCGCGGCGCAAACCGATTTTGCCGCCAGTAGGCCACAAAGCCGCCCACCCCGCCGACAAACACCAGGGCGGCCAACGCCAGCCAGTAGGGCATTTGCGCCTGCTGCGCGGCGCGCACCTCGGCGCGTGCTTGCTCGGCTGTCTGCCAGGCGGGCGGCGCGGAAATCAGGCTGCCGGGGGTAAAGGACAGGCCAACGACCAGCGGCGAGTTGGCCGACAACGGCCCCGTCTGGAATAAAACTGTGCCGGACTGCTGGCTGATTTGCGCCTGGCCGGCATAGACTTTGGGTTCGGCGACCAGGGACGCGGTGGGGGGATAGTGCACGGCCGTTGCGCTGCTGCCAATCGTATATTCGTACTCATCCGGCAGCGCCTGCCACAACAGCGCGTCGGCGCCCGCTTCCTGGCGCACCACACCCTGCGCCCGATACGTCAGGACAAACGTGCGTGCGGCGTTGCTGGTCGCTTCCATGTGCCACGTTACGCGCAGCGGATTGCCGCCGCTAATCTCCACCTGCCCGGCGTTTGTGCCGGGGCTGTACGGCGCGCCATCCACGCTGGCGCTAAGGATTTGCACCCCGTCGGTATGGTCCGTGGGCAGTTCCCGAAAGACAAAGGTAAACGGCCCGCCGACAAAATCGAACACGACGGTTTCCGTCACCAACAGCGAACCGCCGTCCTCCACGGTCACATCCACGTCAAACCGCTCGGCGCTGTACGCTTTTTCCTGCGCCCGGGCGACGCCCATCGTTAAGCACAGCGCCACCAACACGACGACACTGACCCACAATTGACGCTTGTTCATGTTTACTCCTGGTTGACTTGTAACGCCGTCCGCCCGGCAATCGGGCGGGTCAGGCAGATGATCTTCACGGTAAATGAGCCTGTGTAAACAGGGGCTCAATTATTATACGCAGGCGAGAAATTGTTGGTTGCACGGCCGTCAACGCGCCAATCCCTATTCATCGGGGTCATACAAAGGCGCGTACCCTTCGCGCAAAGCATAGAGCGCGGCCTGGGTTCGGGTGGCCAGATGCAGCTTGGAAAGAATGTTGGAGACGTGCGAATAGACGGTGGTCACGCTCAGCACCAGCCGGTCGGCGATTTCCTGGTTGCTCAGGCCGCGTGCCAGCAGCTGCAACACTTCCACTTCGCGCTCGGTGAGGGGGTCGGGGATAGACGGCCGTTCCGCCGGCTGGGCAATCTCCAGCAGCAATTTTTGGGCGATGGTCGGATGCAGGGTCGGCTCGCCCCGGTCAACCTGGCGAATCGCCTGCAGCAGATCATCCGGGCCGGTATCTTTGATCAGGTAGCCCAGCGCCCCCGCTTTGATCGCCGGGAAGACCTTGTCGTCGGTGGCAAAACTGGTCAGCACCAGGATTTTGACCTCTGGCTGGCGGGCCTTGATCTGGCGCGTGGCCTCAATGCCATCCAGCGCCGGCATCACCAGGTCCATCAGCACCACGTCCGGCGCGGTTGCGGCCGCGCCGGACACCGCCTCCTGGCCGTTCACCGCCTCGCCGACCACCAGGAAATCCGGCTCCGTTTCCAGCAAATCCCGGATCCCCCGCCGCACGATAGGGTGATCGTCAACCACAAATACGCGAATGGGCCGGCTCATAGGGGGACCTCCACCTGTATTTGCGTGCCTTCGCCCGGCGCGCTGTGCAGGGTGAAACGGCCGTTCATCTGCGCCACCCGTTCGGCCATGCCGGCCAGACCCAGGCCGCCGCCGGGCACGGCCGTGGGGGTAAAGCCCACGCCGTCATCGGCCACCGTTAACGTGACACGGCCGTCGGCCGGCGCCAGCGTCAGCCAGATTTCCCGAGCCTGGGCGTGGCGCACGATGTTGTTCAGCGCTTCCAGAGCGACCCGGTACAGGTTAGTTTCGACGGCGGGGGGGAGTACGGCCGTCTCCGGCAAATCCAGATGGATGGTCACCCCGCTGCGCCCTTCAACCGCTTCCAGGCGCGCCCGAAGCGCCGCCGGCAATCCCTGGCTCGCCAAAAGCGGCGGGCGCAGTTCAAAAATGAGCAGCCGCGTTTCTTGCAGCGTTTGTTGGGCGCTGGCTTGAATTTGCGCCAGGTAAGTTTGCGCCGCCGCCGGCTGGCCTGCCTGTAATTTCCGATCGGCGGCCGCCGCTTGCAGCGTCAGGCCATACAAGGTTTGGGCCACGGAGTCGTGCAAATCGCGCGCCAGGCGGTTGCGCTCGTTGGCGATGGCCAGTTCTTCGGCCTGATGGGCATAGGCTTGCAGTTGGGCGTGGGCGTCTTGCAGTTCGGCTAAAAGCCGGTCGCTGCGCTGGCGCGCCGCGTCCGCCTCCAGGGTGATGGCCGTAAACGCGGCCACAAAAATCAACCCGGCAGCGTACAATAGGGTGAAGGAGATGGCTTCCGGCCCGCCAAATTGGATGGTTTGGCCAACGGCCGTTACCGCCACCAGCAGCCCCAGCCAGCCCAACCCTGCCCGCCGCGGCAGCAGGGCCATTGCCTGCCCGCACAGCGGCACGTACAGCAGGGCAAAAAAGTCTAGCTCATAATGAAACAGGGAGGCCAGGAAGATGATCCCGGTCTGGAAGGCCAGGTAGAGGTGGACTCTGAGCGGCGAGCCGCGCGTCAACAGCGGCTCCAGACCCATCAGCAAGCCAAAGAGCAGCAAGACGCTGCTGATGGCCCAGGTGTACGGGTGGCGCTGTTGCACAAACACGGTAATCCAGCGCAGGGTCACCGCGCCCCACAGACCATAACTTATGAGCAAAAAAAGCACAGCGCCAGGCCGGCGCAGCCATACGTGTTTCATCAGCACTCACCGGAATTCAGACCGGGATGGAATAGGTTGCCTCTTCATTATAAAACGGCCGTGCCCGCAATCAATCCTAAAAATTATGGAGATCCGAATCGCCAAAATTATGGAAGCCGATTTCCTCCGCTTCACCGATGCGGCTTTGGCGGCCGGGAACCATACTGAAAGCATCCCATTTTGGCCGGCAAACCCGGCAAGGAGGTTCACATGAAACAGGTATGGTTCTTTTTAGCTTTGATTGTCAGCATTGTCTTCCTGGGCGGGCCGGTGCGGCCGGCGGCGGCGCAAACGTCCGTGCCCGACCCCGCACGGACGTTGACTTTTGCCAGCGGCGGCGTGGACCTGGCCGGCGCGTTGTACCTGCCGCCCGGCGACGGCCCGTTCCCGGCCGTGGTCATGATCCACGGCTCCGCGCCGGAAACGCGGTTCATCTTCTGGGAAACGGGCGATGCGCCGGCCTTTTTGTCCGGCGGGGTGGCTGTTTTCCTCTACGACAAACGGGGGACCGGGCAGTCGGGCGGCGACTGGCGCACCGCCTCGCTGACAGACCTGGCCGACGACGCCATCGCCGCCGTGAAGCTGGTGCAGCAGCAGCCGGAAATCAACCCGGCGCAGGTGGGCGTGTTTGGCGTCAGCCAGGGCGGCTGGCTGGGGCCGCTGGCCGCCGCCCGCTCCGACGACGTCGCTTTTGTAATCAATGTGACCGGCGCGAGTGTGCCGCTGGCCAACCAGGAAATGTGGGGCACGGGCAATGAACTGCACGGCCGTGGCTACTCGCCCCAGGCCATCGCCACGACGATGAACGTGATGCACCTGCTCTTTTCGGCACGGCCGTTGCTGGCGCGCCTGCCGCTGGGCGATCTCCACATCTGGTTCCTGGCGTTCGATCCCTACCTGGACCCGGCCGATTTCTGGCAGGACGTGACGCAGCCGGTGTATGTGGCTTACGGCGGCCGGGACAAATTAGTGCCGACGCCAGACAGCACGGCCGTTGTCCAGGCCGCCTTTGCCCGGCAGCCGCATCATCTCAGCCGCCTGGTCGTCTATCCGGAGGCCGGGCATGGTGTCCGGCTGGCCTCCGGGGCCTGGGCGCCCGGGCACATCGCAGCCATGCTCTCCTGGCTGCACCAGACTCTGGAGGGACAGGCAGCGGCGGCAACGGCCGTGCCGTCGCCAGAGGCTATCGACACCGGCTTTAACCGCTGGTATGGCCTGGGTCCCGTCGCCACGCCCTGGTACGCTTCGGCGGCGTTCCAACTGCCGCTCATGCTGTGGTTTGTGGTCGTTTTTCTGGCCGGCCTGGGAACCAGCCTGAACCCGCGCGCCCGCCTCGACCTGGCGCGGTGGGGCCACGGCCCCCGGCTGGCGCTGGGCCTGGCAGGGCTGGTGAACCTGCTGCTCCTTGCCGGGCTGCTGAACGTCATCACCTTCCTGGCCTTCGCCGACGTTAACGGGGCCGGACCGGCCGTGCCCTTCAGCGGCGGGCTGCCGATTCTGGCCGGGGCCAGTCTGGTAGCCACGCTGGGGCTGTTGTTTTTTGCGGCGCAGGGACGCGGCGCCTGGTCGCGGCGTCTATGGGGGCTGTATGCGGTGATGGCGGGAACGGCCGTGGCCTTCGTCCCCTTCCTCGTCTACTGGCATGTTTTAGGGCCGCCGCTGTAACCAGGCTCAAAGCACAAGTTGGCAAGAGGATGCTTGTTTGTTGTATCATCGGTTCAAATTCACCAAATGGACGTATAAACGATGACTGAAACACAACAACATCCTCTGAGCCGCTTGTGGCAATATACCCACGCCTATCACCGCACGGTAATCATCGCCACCATTTACTCCACCCTCAACAAAATTTTCGACCTGGCCCCACCGGTGCTCATCGGCGTGGCCGTGGACGTGGTGGTGCAGCAGCAAGATTCCTTCCTGGCCCATCTGGGCATCCCCAACGTGATGACGCAGTTGGTGGTGCTGGGGGTATTAACGGCCGTGATCTGGGCCTGCGAATCGCTTTTCCAATACCTCTACGCCCTGCAATGGCGCAACCTGGCGCAAACCATCCAGCACGACCTGCGCCTGGACGCCTACGACCACGTGCAGCGCCTGGACATGGCCTTTTTTGAAGAGCGCAGCAGCGGCGGCCTGATGGCCGTCCTCAACGACGACGTGAATCAACTGGAACGCTTCCTGGATATTGGGGCCAACGAAATCATCCAGCTCATCACCACGATTGTGGTGATTGGCGGCATCTTCATGGTGACGGCCCCTTCGGTGGCCTGGATGACCGTGCTGCCCATGCCAATCATCATCTGGGGCTCCATTCGCTTCCAGAAATGGCTGGCGCCGCGCTACATGCGCGTCCGGGAGCAAGTGAGCGTGCTCAACGGCCAGCTTTCCAACAATCTGGGCGGCATTGCCACCATCAAAAGCTTCACCGCCGAAAGCCACGAATTGGAGCGCGTGCGCCAGGAGAGCAACGAATACCGGCAGCGCAACCGGGACGCCATTGCCCTGAGCGCCGCCTTTGTGCCCCTCATCCGCATGGTGATTGTGCTTGGCTTTATCGCCATCATGGTGTTTGGCGGGCGGCTGGTGCTGCAGGGTGCGCTGGCAGTGGGCGCGTACAGCGTGCTGGTGTTTATGACCCAGCGCTTGCTCTGGCCGCTGACGCGCCTGGGGGAAACGCTGGATCTGTACCAGCGAGCCATGGCTTCCACGGCGCGGGTGATGGATTTGTTGGATACACCGGCGGAAATTAACAGCGGGCCGGAGGTGCTGCCGGTGGCTGAAGTAAACGGCGAGATTGTGCTGCGGGACGTGTCGTTTGCGTATGGGGGGTGGGGCAACGGCCGTTCCCCGGTCCATTATCCCACCGTCATCCAAAATCTCTCTTTGCGCATCGATGCGGGCCAAACGGCGGCGATCGTAGGGGCCACCGGCGCGGGCAAGACCACGCTCATGAAGCTGCTCTTGCGCTTTTACGACGTCAGCGGCGGTCAGATTTTGCTGGATGGGCACGATTTGCGCGATCTGCAAATCGCCGATTTGCGGCAGGCCATTGGGTTTGTTAGCCAGGACGTATTCCTTTTTCATGGCACTGTGCGCGAAAACATAGCCTACGGCACGTTTGACGCCCCGCTGGAAAAAATCATCGAAGCCGCCAAACTGGCCGAGGCCGACGAGTTCATCATGGACCTGCCCCAGGGATACGACACTGTAGTCGGCGAGCGCGGTCAGAAATTGTCGGGCGGGCAGCGGCAGCGCATCTCCATCGCCCGAGCGATCCTGAAAGACCCGCCAGTGCTGGTGCTGGATGAAGCGACTTCGTCGGTGGATAACGAGACCGAAGCGGCCATTCAGCGCTCGTTGGAGCGCATTGCCGTCGGTCGCACGACGATTGTGATTGCCCACCGGCTCTCGACAGTGCGGAATGCGGACGTGATTTTTGTGCTGGAGAACGGCCGTTTGCAAGAACAAGGCCGGCACGAAGAGTTGGTTTCCCACAAAGACGGTATTTATGCCGGTTTATGGCGTGTCCAAACGGGGCAGGCGGCCCTGCACATCGCGCATGGACCGCATCTTAACTAAAATGGTAAGCGGCAGCCTATAAAGTACTATTTGTGTTGTATGCCTATCCCGATTATACTTAGCTGTACCTGACCACCCTGGGCAGTAATAGACATGACAAAAAATTTATCTTCAGCACTCGACGTATACGATACACAAAAAAACCGGCTGGTGGCCCGTATTGCTTTGAATGGCTACGACATTAAGCCGGGTGGTCTGCTGCCGAGCACCGGCGCCATGCGCAGCTTCATCATCCTCGACGGCGATTTGTGGGACCAGTGGAATGCGGTAGCGCCCTTACGGATCAGGCATACGTCTGGCACAGAAATTATTGTGCGTATAGCAGCCTTGCCGGTGGAAGAAGATGGGTTTGGTTTGCTAGAATTTCTTTAGACCCCATATATAGTCTGATGCTTGAGAAGCCCTGGGAATCCAGGGCTTTTTTTTTTTCTTTTCCAAGATGTTTATCCAGGTAGGTATCCCCAATATGTATTCTTATTCGTAGTAGATAGTAGGGGGTGTTGATATGTGGAAAGCTTGACCGCGCCCCCGCATGTGCGCGTCATGTCACGGCTTTGTCTGTATATACGGCCGTTTGTCTGGCTTTGCACCTGGCCGTCTGTGGAGAGGCCGACGGCCGTTGTTAGTTACGCCCAAACCCCTTCTTTGGGCCCATCCCCATCGATTGCCCATATTTGGACTCATAAAAAAACGCACCCCAATATCTGGATTTCACGCGCAGTATCAGGCCGACGCGCCGGAATACTTTTCCACAATAAGTACATGTTTTCCACAGTTATGAGGGGGTTATCCACAGATTGGGCCGGAAACGGCCGTAAAATCCCTTGACAAATAGGCGCACCTGGGTTCTAAAAACAAAAAGCCGGTCCTCTCAAGGGGCCGGCTTTTTGCTTTTAGAACCCATTCATGGGCGGGTAAAGCTCAGGTGACGGCAATTTGTCGGCCGTTCGCTTCGTACAGCGCGGCCTTAATCTCCAGCATGTCGCGCCGGGCCGTCGCATCTGTTTCCAGCAGCGCCGCAATCTTTTCATAGCCATAGAGCACGGTTGTATGATCACGATTCCCTAACTGCGCCCCAATATAGGGCAGCGAACTGTCCGTCTCGGTCCGCGCCAGGTACATCGCCATCTGTCTGGGGAAGGCAATGGTGCGGCTGCGGCTGGTGCTGGCCAGGGCATCCTGGGTGACGTTGTAGTAGGCACAGACCGCTTCGATAACCTGGGGGATGGTCACTTTTTCCGGCCGTCTTACCAGATCCGCCAGGGCCATGTTGACCAAATCCGTATCCACCGTTCCGGTGCCCGAAAGCTGAGCATAGGCAATGACCTTGTTCAACGCCCCTTCTAGCTCCCGAATATTGTTCCGCACATGGTGGGCGATCAAATCGATCACATGTGCGGGCACAGCCACGCCATGATCTTC
>Ga0116151_10002358_pt1 | contig 17369 bp, 6 predicted proteins | sample AD_UKC117_MetaG_FD_89893 | JGI IMG/M metagenome (GOLD analysis project Ga0116151, IMG submission 89893) | Active sludge microbial communities of municipal wastewater-treating anaerobic digesters from Hong Kong - AD_UKC117_MetaG | ecosystem: Engineered > Bioreactor > Anaerobic > Digestate...
GAAAAAATTGATATAATTAAAAGTAGATTTAGGGAATGGCGCGCCTATCAATTACAAAAATACGATTTAATAAGGCAATGTGCTTTAAATCAAGATATAGACCCCAAAACAAACGAAATTTATCCACCATTTACCGAAGAGGAAAAACAATGGCGTTTAGATTTATTAAATTTTACTGATTTAATAAATGAAAATACTACTATAGAGGATTATCCCCTTACGCCTACTAGATTTTTATGACAAATATTAAAAGCATTTGGGCTAAAATAGTTATCTATTTGCGTCCATTTGCAAATTGGCGTTTTTTGGTTTGTTTTGGAGCGATGCGATCTGGAAATGTTGTTGGATCTGTTGTTACAAGAATGTATGAGATACCAACATCGACATATTATCTTTATTCAATGAATGATAATAATGGATCAGTTGCTTGTACGTTTAGAAGGAACAGTAGTTATACTGCTTTATATTCTACAAGTATACAATCAGGACATCAAATAAAAGTGTTTGAATTAATTTAATAAAGGAGTGATATTATGAAAGTTTATGTCGGTATTGATAATGATGGAAACATTTTGAAAAGTTATCCTTTTCGTGAAGGGAAAGAGCCGCCCGAAGCAGGACTATATCTTGTAGACGCCCCTGAAGATTTCAACGAAAAAATGCCACAAGAATTTATTATAGACACTGTAAACAAAACAGCAGTCTTCAGTGAAATTAAACATAATAAAATACTTGACCATAACTTACTAGAAGAAGAATTAACAGAAATAAAAAAATGGTTCGCCTCTACCGATTATATTCCTAATAAGATTATAACCGGTGAGTGGCAGACCACCGATCAGAGATGGATTGATTACTTGTCGGAACGTTCTATTAAAAGAGCACGCCAAGATGAAATTCTTGAAAGTCTAGGTGATTTTATATGAAAAAAATATTTAAGCATGGATTAAGTATGTTAATCCCTTTAGCTTTAGTTGCTTGGATTATCATCTGGATCTATAACTTATTTACAAAACTAACCGTAGTTATCTTACCTGCACCCATGGCGTATCAATGGTGGTACCCAATTGTAGTATTGTTCGGAATGCTTATTACAATTTTTTTAATAGGGTTTATCTTTAAATTTATTAAGCCACTACAGTGGGCTAAAGATAAGTTTGACAAATATATCATTAACAGAATTCCAATAGTTAAAACAATCTATGAATTTGGCAATAAATTAGTAAATGGTTTCCTTAATGATATGCAAGAAGGAAAAGATAAGGTAGTTAAAGTAAATGCATTTGGTTGTAAGATGCTTGGAATACTTACAGATGAAAAAAACAAAGTAGTCTTTGCACCCACAGGACCTAATCCAACAAATGGCTTTATTTTTGTAGATGCGGATTATGAAGAAATGGAAATGTCAAGCGTTGAAGTAATCGAATTTGTTACAAGTCTAGGAAAAATAAGCAATAAAAAAAGCACCTAATTATAGGTGCCTTTTTATTAATCGTCAATACCTGTGAATGTTGCTGTCTTCTCAACTGCGACATTACCGGATGCATCTGTGTAATTGTACATAGCAAATACAGAATTTCCTGTAGTAGACAACCAAGTTCTGGCAGCTGCTACATCAGCAAGATCATCGCCTTCAGCATTTGTTTTCTTGTACGTAATTACAACGCTAGCAGATACGTCATCGCCATCATCTAATGCACTTGCAATATTAGATGCGAAATCATATGTAGCTGCAGGAGTATTAGCGACATCAACTGCTGTTGCTGTCAACGTAATTACTGCAATCGTTGCATCTGTTACGGTAATCCTGTACTCTAAAGTCTTTGTCACACCGTCTGGATCTGAAACAGTTACAGTAATATCATAAGCACCAGCAACATTATTATTAGCGTTAGCATAATCCGTCGCATCTACAACGATAGAAGTATCTGGAAGATCTCTATCAGATGCAAAAATGTTTTTGATGATTGAAGTAATGGAAGGCTTTGTTGCTTTTCTTGCAATTAAAATAGGTTCATCTTGTACTACAACAGGTGTAGCTGAAACAAATTTAATTGCATAATACATACGACCCCCGATATTAACTTCAGTAGACATTACATTTGGAGTAACATTTGCTTTCAAGTAATTCAAAACAGTAGCAGCTTTTTCTTTAGGTACAAGCATACGTCTTAAATAAGTCATAACAGTTCTCCTTTCTTTCTTTCTTATTTTTATTATAACATCTTGACAAACTTTAAACAAGCCTTTATAATAAAAGAGAAGATAAGTAGCAGACTACTTTAGTGTCTATGTACGAAACATGTAGCTTCGGCACCTATATGCGGATTTTAATGCCAGAAAGAATTTAAACAGTTTAACTTATGTTAACTCATTTCTTTCTGGCTTTTTATATGTTTTGTACAAAAAATTTAAAATAAGGAGGAAATAAAAATGGCAGAAATTACAGGTAAACTATTACCACTGCATGATCTGCAGAATGTCAATACCGTGTTAGGTATGCTATATGACGAAAACGGCGTCTATAGAGCGGCATTCGAACCCGGTGTATTTTACAACACTATTCTTCTTGACACATTAAAATATGGTGAAGAAAATTATGTGCATTTGAAATACGCGGAAAATTTAAGTATCCGTAAAGGGGATACAGTTGCAAGATTCAGACGTTGGGCTGGCCTTACTCCAACGTTAAGACCTTTGAAAGAAGGTGTGCCGCCTGCACCAGATAAACACGCTATGGAAACTATTGAAGTTGGTAACGTGTTCTCATTTGGGCGCTGGTCAGAATACACAGACAGAATTGACTTGTCTGTAATCTCAGAGATTATCTCTGAAAGATCATTACAATATGGAGAACTCGCAAACCAAACAAAAGAGTTGTATGCTCGTAAAACTTGGTTATCCGCACCAAACGAATTCTTCGCAAACTTCAGAGCAGGCTTTGCTGATTTAGCATTCGGCGATGAAGTATTATTAGACGACTTACGTTTCTTAAAAGCTCGTATGCAACGTATGTTGGTTAAACCTATGGGTGGTAAATATAACTATATTTGTTCTCAAGAGTTTATCAATGGATTAATTGATGACCCTAGAGTAAAACAATTCATGGCTATTGAACAAACCACAGGTAAGCTTTGGAGTTCAGGAGAACCTTTCCCAATGTTCGATTTGCAATTCATTCCAACAATGTTAGATGAATTCGCTTATCCGGATACAGAATTCCCTGGTGTGTATGAATTGTCAGACGGTAAAGAAGTAATCAGATTGTACGCAATCTCAGGTAATACAGTTTATTATCTAGACGTACACCAAGACTTTGTAGTTAAAGGTTCTACTAAAGCAAAAGTTACTACAGCTGGTACAAGTTATTTAGCTGACGGTACTGCTGTTGAAGATCTAGATGCATGGGAGTTCCCAATTGATGCTAACGCATTTGCAGACGGCTCTACAGCATTGCAAGGTAGTGGTGCACCTACTTCTACAAAATGTACATTAAGAAAATCTACAAGATCCGTAACTATGGTAGACGGTGTAAGAACAACTTCTTACACAGCTTTAGCAGACGCTACTGCAGATTTCGCAGCAGTTAATGCTTTGGTAGATGCGGGCGCATTTACACAACTTCCTGTCCATAGAGGTATTTTATTCGGTATGGAAGCTTTAGTTAAACTATCAGTAGATGGTATTTCTGACGCTCCTAAGATTATCGTTAAAGCTCTTGGTTCAAGCGGTGTTTCTGATCCGATCGATCAAAGACAATCATTAGGTTTCAAAGTAGACGGTTTCGGTCTTGCAATCAAGAGACCTGAAGCAATCTGTATTACTTATGGAATTCCTAAGAACGCTGAACTTGCTGCTCTTACAGATAAATTCCTTACAGGGGATTATACACTACTTGATAGCTTAGATGCAGATGATGCTTCTGTAGCTGCAAATAGAATTGATCCTACTACAGGTGAAGCTGTATTAAGAGTTGATGGATTAAATTCTGACGTAGTAGTACCTGGTTCACCATACATTAACGGTGCAGCTGAATACCCTGTATTCTCCGCTTCTACTAATTATGAAATCGGTGACAAAGTATTATACAACGGAGTTCCTTACATCTTCATAGCTACTCATAGCGCAGGCGCATGGGACGGCTCTCATGTATCTAAAGTAGTTATCTCACTTGAAGATAACGTATTAGATAATGGCGGTAACGATCCTACATCAAACGTTAAGTAAGCAGGTTTGTTCATAACCTTGGTAGCGGTATAGGTTAAACTACCAAATATATTTAAGGAGGCAGCACTCAAATGGCAGCTAATGACACATTTGAACTAGCATCTCATATGATTAAAGGTGTTACTGAAAGAGAAAGAATAGCGAAAGTAAACGATGCAAAACTTTACAAAGCTAACCTTATTCAAACTTCAATTTCGCCTTTATACAGACGTTACATTGGTTCTACTGTTACTATCGCGTTTAATGGTAACTTTAAAAAATTTCCAGTTGACGGATCGCAGTTCAGTCTAACACAAGGTCATTACAATGCATTGATGAAATACTTACATCATGTTGATCGACAAATTAAAATCGCTCAAACAAACAGTAAGTTTATGGACAACAATGCACAAGGCGACTTTAAAAAGATTGTATAATAATTAAACCACTCTTTGACGAGTGGTTTTTTTATGCTATAATAAAGCTAGTATATTTTACTTTAAGATAGGAGACACACATATGGCTGTATTAAGACCAATTAAACAATATGTTTATAACAATGCTACTATATATCCTGCTAGTATGTACAGCAGACCATCACTACCCCCTTTCTTTGTAGGTATGAATGGTCTAGGACAAGCTAGACGTTATAGCACACAGCAGTTTCAATATACATTACAACAGATGGCAGCGTCTCCTTTTGCTGTTAACAATAAAGCTTATATAGACCGCATACGTAAAGAATATGATTACCTAAATAATGGTATATATGATACCATGGGTACCGTAGGCGGAGTAACAGGAGCAGCCATAGGTGCTTTATGGGCTTCTGGTGCACACACAGATCTATTAAAAATGAATGGCATCGATATGATGTCAGGTACCCCAAGAGATTATAACTTAAAATTTAATCCGAGACGTACAGCGTTCCATGAGAGCGCTTTTTCTCGTAGCCGTTTAATTAGAGACCACCGTAAAACATTTGACTTGTATAGTGAACAAATTTTAAACTATAATAAAGCACTTGATGAATTCAATACGTATAAAAATACTTTAACAGGACTCGGTGTTTTAAAAGAAACCGATGATCTTAATATTGAAAAACTTGATACTTTATGGGACTCTGTTAAATACAGACGAAATAGCGACACCGTTAAAAGTACTATTAAAAGTGCACGTAATGCATACCTTACAGCAGATAATGCTGCCGATATAGCTAATACTACAGGAGACACATTACGTGCCGCAGGACTTGCAACAGATTCAGTAAAAACAGGTGCAAAGGCTGTTACAAAAGGCGCAGGTCTAATGCCTGCAATAGGAGCGGCTGCTGACATAGCTAGTTTAGGTTTATCCGTAACAGGTTTCACACAAAGTTTACGTTCTGGTAACGCGTTACATATAGGCCTTAACACAATATCAATGATAGCTGACGCCGCAGATGTTGTTGGCGACGTACTTACACTAACAGGTGTTGGTGCTCCTGCTGGTGCCGCCCTGTCTCTTGTTGCTGGTGTTATTAGTTTAGGTGTTTCTGCTATACAAGGCTGGCTTGTTGGTGAAACAATAGGACACTCTATGTCACCTGAAGGAGCGAAGGCTCAACAACTCTTTACAGAGAATTTATATTCAGGTATAATCAATAGACCTATTACTACACTAGGTGCAACACTTGCAATGGTAGGTGTACCCTATGCTTTAAATAGAATCGCATCCGGAAAAGGTTTAATAAATTATCTTCCAGGTGCACGCGGTGCAGCTACATGGTTAACTTCTAATGCTATTGGTAACCAAATCCGCGCAGGTATATCGATGATGACGTTACAAGGTATATCACAATTCACATCTAAAATAGATGATAGTCTTCCATGGGCTTCTGATGATCCTTACAACATGAACTTCGTTTCAGCTATATCTGTATATGGAGATATCAATGATAACTTATATGGAGCTACAAGAAATAAAGCAATCCTGTTAGGTTTAGTAGAAGGTAAATCTGAATCAATGATAGAAGCTTTTGCTCGTTCATGGGGAACTTCAGATGACATCTATAAATCTGTAGCCTTTGATGACATACGTGAAGCCGCAGGCATCGATGTCGGTGTTCTTGGTAACTCCTTTATATCTACAATTGGAGAACTTATTATAGACCCACAAAACTTTAGAGAAGTTTATGATCGTTACGCTACAGAACAAATAACAAAAAGTACTTCACAAATTCTAAATCGTGTACTAGATTATGAAGCAGCTAAAGCACAGATGCAGGGCGGGCTTGGTAAAGAACTAGGAAAACTAGTAGATAACCACGGTATCTTTGCACATAAATATGGTAGAGCTTATAGACATAATAATATCTACAGGATTGTACAAACTTATATAACCGAAGGACATAAAGGTGTTATAAAACTTCTTGATACACTCACTACACACAACGTTAAAGATGCTTTAGGTGATGCTTCTTATAGAACAGCTGGTTTAGATATACAACGTGATGTCTTATTAAAGACATTAGATGATATTTTCTTAAAAGGTTCTTTTAAATACCAGATAGGAACTGAACTAGAACAAACAAGATTCAAACGGGATTATAATAAATATAAAAGACTCCGTAATAAACAAGACCTGTCAGAAAAAGACGCTGCATTTGTAAAACAAGTAAGTCGTACAATGCTAAACCTAAAAGAAATGTATAAAGATAGAGCGGATGAATCTTACCTTGTTGCTAAGTTTATACAAGATTTTAATATAAAAATAGATACAACACAAGCTTCTAAAATGTATGTTAATTATTCTAATATGAGACACCATATGGACATGATGGACGCCTTTGCCACAGGCATAACTAAAATTACAAACCCTACTGCAACAGCGTTTAAGGGTTTGCGTTTTGCTTTAGGTAAATGGTTTGAATCTAGACGCACTACAACTGATACAAAAAAACAAGCACAAACTATTATTGACCTGGATCAATTCATAAAAGATGCTGATGATAATATTAAATTACTGCGTAATGTGTATGAAAATCCTATCACAGATAAAAACAAACCTGCAAAAGAACAATTAAACAAATCAGTAGAAAGCTTAGATGAGTTCTTTGAAAGAGTATCAGAACAAAATGAGAAAGTTGCTAAGATATTTGAAGACGTTGCTTCTAAGTTCAGCACACAAACTAAAGAAGAATTCGAACAAACCATGAATACTATTGAAGATGTAAAAGCTTTAATTAAAAAACGTAAAGAAGCATACAATAAAGATAAAGCTTTAATCGATCTTGTCCCTATTGAGTACTCTAATAAAACAGGTATTAAAGTAACTGTAACAAAAACAAATTATAAAACCATTCAAGATGAAATTAAATTATTCGAAGACACCACACCTAATATTGATTTCCTTTTAAAACAACGTAATAAAAGTAATGAACTAAAACAATACATAGCTAAGAAGAATGCTTTAACATATTTCCTTTATCATACAAAACATAATAAAGCTATTAATACTGTTTTAGAACAACTATTAACTGGTAATGCTATCATTGCAGAGACTTCTGCTATAGCACAAAAGTCTTTACTAAATCTATTAAAGGTTTTACACATCTATAAAGGATATGCTAATACAGTTAAAAAAGTTACACATAAAAGTATTACGTACAATAAAAAACAAATGGAAACAAATAAACTTATTACTGAATACTTTACAAAAAATACAGAAGCGCTTGATGAATTAGACCGTATCGCTGCTTTAATGGGTATTCAAGTTGACTATAAATACACAGATCAACAAGGTAATGTAATACAAGGAAACTCTTTAAGAAAGATTATCCTTGGTAAAGTTACAGCAATTCATGAAGTTGATATTACATACAAACAATCTATTCAACAAGCAATAACAAAAGGTATCTATGATAAGCTTCCTTTAAGCGATATAGAATTTTTAATATTAGGTATTACTAAAGTACCTAATAAAATACTTAAAGATCAATGGGCTAAAGCTACCACTAAAGAACGCTTTGATTCAATTGTAGACCTCATTAATAAAACAGGATTAGTAACTAAAGATAATTTACAGGATGTTTTATCTGGAGATGTATTATATAAAATAGTTAAAGAGATTGATTCAATTATGTCTTCAAGGGACCCTCTAATAAAAACAGTACAAGCCGAAGACATCACTGAAAATTTATTAAAAGAAATTGTATATGGATCTTTATACAATAAAAATAATTCTCCAATTAAAACACAGATGAATGCAGCTATTCATTATTTTAAAAAAGCACAAAAAATTACTGAAAAATTACTAGAACAACAAAACGACTCTGAATTCAAAGACGTATTAGAAGCAGAAATAAAAGTTGTTAATAGTATGCTACATAATAATCCTGGTTATGAGTATTTTAAATCTTATTTCTATAGAGGTAGTGAAGCTACTACAGATTCTTTGTTCTTATCATATGCTGCTGAACATAATATATTACCTAAAACACCTACAACAAAAGTAAAAGATATGAGTGTGTACTCTTTGGAAGAACATGTACGTCAGTATAAAGAATCTAAAGGTGTACAATTCATAATGAAAACCCAAAATGTAGAAGAAGATGCTAAGTACATTCTTGATCGACACAATAATTATGATGATGAAACACAAGCTATAGCTGATGCTAAAACAAAAGCATTAAAAGAAGCGCGTGCTAAACGTGCTATAGAATCTAGAAGACGTGCACGTATAGAAGACAGAGTAGAAGACGCATTACAAAACAGCAAAGCTTCTATTATAAACAAAATAGAAAACAAAAATTTTACTAATTTAAATCCTAATATAACGAAAGAAACATTTATTAAGAAAACAAATCAATCAGAATTGATTTCTTTTGTGCGTAAATTCTTAGCACACCCTTATAAAAACTACGTATATAATTTAGATTTCAGTATTACTGCAGCTAAGTTTATAGATCATAATGAAACTAATGTTGATAAAATGTTATCTTATTATAGTGTCTTAAATAAAACACATAATAAATCTAGAGGTCATTATGATTACATTACTAAAATGTTCCGTACTTTATTACAAGACAGTAAATACTACAAGTTTGACTGGGATTATTTAAACCAGGTTAAATTAAAACACCATAAAACAGAAACCGAGATTGACTATAAGACACGTGTATTAGTAGAGAATTATAAAAGAGAGCGTAATATATCAATACGTTTTAAAATAAACGAACAACGTGTACGTAATAAATTAAACGTTGTTTTAACCAAAAACTTTTACAAAGCCATATCTAATTATATGTATAACCATATCGAAGATATGGAAAATTATGGTTATATGTTAGACGCAGATATGTACTTTAAAGAAGAAGATATTGAAAACTTTAAAGAACGCCTTGAAGTAAACGCAGATAAATTTTCATATGAGTTATATGAAACAATTTTTAATGATGCAATTAAACAAACCAATGAAGATTTCATTTATAAATATTTTGATAATAAACATAAACAATTACAAGACATCATGAAACATGTTCGTAACTATGAAATAAAAGATATCAAAGCAGTATCAGATCGTTACTATACTTTAGCACAAGATGTGGTTAAAGCTATTATATATGGAAATCCTAGATATGAAGCCTTTATTAAAGAAGCTTTGAAGTACCCTACATTAGATTTCAATAATGAAGATGACGTTATGAAACTTGAAAGTCCTTTATTCCAAGTCTTATTCTTACTAGATAAATACATTAGCACAGATAAATCTTACAAAGAAAAATTAGATTTTAAAAACGTAACTGATGTTACTATCAATCCAGATACAAATAAAATAGTATTCACTGTAAATAAAAAACCTGTAACAATGTTCCAACTACTCCTTGGTTATCATTTAAATATCGAGGATATCTATGGTCTCCGTAAAAAAGTTACGGCAAACCTATTAAGTGAAAAAGCTATCGACATACGTAACCGCATAGAATTAGAATATAATCAACTTGTTAACCAATACGGTACGTTGTTAGTCAAAGATGCTTTAGAGCTTCCACGCGAAGTATTTGACGGCACAGACGAAGAATATAAATTATTAACAAACGAAACCAACCGTTACTTAAACAGTTCTTTAACTATGAATCTCTTCTTAGATACTAGAAAAGCAAGTCACAGCCAACGTGATTATATAAATAATATCAAACGTTATTTAGATAAACCTGTTGTTGATCTATATCTTAAAGCACAAAAGGCTATTAACAATACTGCAATAGCTACAATAAAAGTAAATGGAACAAGCGTAGTAAAACCAGAAAACCTTAATTCTTTATTTGCTTTATATATACTTGATTCTAAATTAGATGAAAATACAAAACGAGATTTATTTAAACATATCTTCTTTAGTAATCAACATGTATCTAAAGGTTACGCAACACAAAAGAATATCAATAATTTAAATAAAACTAAAAAGAATTATGAAGAACGTTTAAAGAAATTACAAAGATACCCAGATAAATACAAAGACCGTATTGATGATACACAATTAAGAATTGATGATATCACATTACGTGTCAAAGCTTATGAAGAATTCAACAAAAATATTATGGGCATCAAATATGAAAACACAGATTTATTCTTTGACTATTTAAAAGATAACCCAGATGAATTAGATAATATATTTAGACGCGATTATTCTACAGACCTGGAACGTTATACAATAGCATATGATTCAGAACTAAAAGAATATGTTGTAATAGAGAATAGCACAAAACGTGAGCCTAATTATATTGATGACAGTCTTGGGTTACCTACATATAACATGATTATAGGGGAACAGATTCTTAAAAAGAATTTACCTGACTATACTAAAACTTTAAATGAAGCATTACAAAAAGATTATCCTGGTCTTTATAATGTTGTAGCATCTTCAGATAAAGGCATACTTATTATTTCTGAAGAAGATGTAAAACGGGATATTATAACCAATATAATAAATCAAAATCCAAAACTAACACATATAAAATCAGAACATATTTATATAGTTAACAATAAAAAATATACTGACATCCTTAGTATGAGTAAAACCGGTGACTATGTAAATACATTTGATTATAAAACTAAACGCCATCCTAACACTAATAAAATTATTGGTAAGGTAGAACCAAATATAATTAACACAAGAGGTAAACACAAGACCACTCCTTTATACATACAAGATATTGAAACAATCATAACTAGTGCAAAGAATAGTGGATTGAAAATACCTGAGTTAATTAAACAATATACTGATTACTTAAAACTTAAAATAGAAAAAGATGTTATTGATCGTGGTTACGTAACTAATGTAAGTTTCCATAACTCTAGTGTATTTAAACAGCTCCATCAAAGCGCTGAGTTAGAACAAGCATTCATAAAATTTATTACCCTTATAGGCGGCAATAAAGATTTTAATAAGTATTCACTAGATACAATTGGTAGGTTATTCTTTAATAACGAATACATTATTAGGCAAGATGATGGGCGTTTATTTAATATAGATACCATAGATCTTAAAATACCTAAATTAAAATTAGATGAATTAAATCAAATTAAAATAAGTAAAGATACATTACTTTACCGTGTTAAAAACGCTTTAAAAGAAATGCAAAATATTTATGCTGATAGCACAGTAGATTTTAATTACAACAATATTCTAAATAAAACTTATTTAAATACATTAGGTGAATTAAAAAATACAGCATATAGTTTCATGAGACAATTAGGACAAGACCATTTCTTATACCAACGTATGTCTAATAAATTAAGATCAATTTATAAAACAGATCTTGAGTATCATATAACACCTGAAGAAATGTATGAAAGACAATCAATGGTATCTAATCTAATACCTAATCATTCAAAAGCATATAAGTTTTTAAATAAAGCAGACCATATAGAAGATGCAATCAAGAGTATAGACTTCCTTAAAAAAGCTTTTGAAACAAAAGTCAATGGTATTACACTTGAACACAACTTATATACTAGTGCCATGGACATTAGAGAACGTAACAAGAAACGTGTTAAAGCTTTGAATGATACTAAACGCTATGGGTCTAATAGAATTAAATACAATAATTTAAAATATCTCTTTACTCGTAATAAGAAAGAGCTTTTAACTGAGCTTAATTTAAACTCTGATTTAATTTCAGATGAATTACTATATGACTATATAGGTTTAGCTAATGATTATGCAGCGTTTGATTTAAGTAATCTAGATGCTAAGCATAAAAAAATATTCAAAGATGCTACAGATCCTCTTATAAACTTGTTTCAAGGGAAACAAACAACAAAAGAAATGAAAGAAAAAATCTTACATAAAATTTTATCTACATATATTAATGGCACACGTAATAAACTTATTACAAAAGGAACTATGCAATTAGCTATGAAAGCAAATGCACAATGGGATCCTAATGGTACAGAATCATTTAATGACGTGTTCCAGAAATTAATGAAAGCCGATAAGGATACAAGTAAAGAAGCCTGGTCTAATGGAACACGTGATTATTTTAGAAAACATAAAGGTATTTCTTTAGAAACAGTCATCGATAAAATGTTTGAACCATTTCCTAATAAAGCACGTGCACAAAAAGAAGCTTCAGAAACTCTTGTAGAACACGTGCTTAATACTGTTGAAGCTTATGTTTTTGAAGGAGATACTAAGTATACTAAAAAACCTACTAAAGAAGAAGTCAAACAATATACAAGTAAAGAACAATACCTTAATGACATAACAGATCCAATGATGCGTAACATAACATCATTCTTTATTGATATTGAAATACTTAAGAAAACAAAAAAAGGTAAAACAGTTGAACAACTATTAACAGAAAATAATCTTGTACCATCTGATTTATTAAGTTGGCAAGAAGTTGAGCCTGCTGTTTTTAGAACAATGTACAACATCTTTAATAATAAAAAAACACACGTGAATAAAAAATTCCCTAAGAATTCAGAAATGTACAAACTATTATCTATACCACTACTTGATGATAGCGTTGCTTTTAAAGAATATGTGCATAAAATGTTGTTAGAAAATAAAGAACCACAACGTGTCTTAGCGGCTTTAGGTTTAAAAGATTATGATGCAACTGTTAAATTATTTAATAACTATACTACCATGGACGGTATTATCAATGTTATTAGATCCAAAATAAGTTCTAAAGAAATGTTTGCATTTACTACAATACTTAATGAATTAAAGATAAATTATTTCTACAAAGAGCACGGCGACAACTGGAGTTGGAAATATGTTAAAGGACAGCATAATGATAAAGTTACACACGACAACATGAAAGCAATCATGGGTGTGTCTTTAACTAATGTCTTAGAACGCAGTTATAAAAAAGATATCTTTGATAATAGTTTTACAAACAGCGTCAATGATTCTTTAGACTTCATCGATGACGCACGTATCTATGCTGAAACTATGAACAACAAGTTAAACACTCTAACAATCCCTACAATTGAAACAGTTAAACAAGAAGTGACTGTAAAGCCACAATACATTATGACAGCTGAAACAAACTTAATAACACTAACAAGAGATATCCAACGTAAAGCTGTTGCTTCTATCTTTAAAAAAGATACCTCTTCATTAAGTATGAGTATTCGTTATGAGTTAGAAAAAGCTTTAGGTGATGTATCATTCTTTGTTATTGCAGAAGAATATGCTGATGATGTAGACCATATCAATGCAAAGAATATAGTATACCTAACACTAACTAAACAATTTACTGAAGCCATCAAACAAATCCATAAAGGGTTTAAGCCTATCCAGTTTGTACGTATTAGTGAAATCGGAAATGCTTTTAAAGCCATATTCTCTGACCGCCATTTAATAGGTGCGTATAAACAAGAGTATGAGCGTACAATAAAACTAATACCTAAGCAAGATACAAAACGTACTAAAGCTTTAGAAAACGCTATTATTGAAATAGAAAAAGTATTTAAAGATACAGGTTACTTAATTGACGCTCATAAAAATAATGGAGATAGTATCAAAGCAGCACTTGGTTTTATTCTATCAACAAAGTTTAATAGAGGTAACACTGAAAATACAGAAAGACAAATCCGTATTAAAGATTATATTGTTAAAGCATTAGCACGTGAAAATCGTGTAGCTAAATATGATTTCAAAAAGATAACAAACATTCTTGATAGTATCCCAGACATCAACAAGCTTGTTAAAACAATATACCCTAAAACATTATTAGAACAATTAACAGGACAAGACAAACAAGATGCATTAGCTTTCATAAGCAGCATACGTGATCTAAAAACTATATTACTTAATGAGCTTAATTTAAATGACGCATCTCTATTTGATACCTGGGAATATGCTGAGCTGTTTGATAGTACTGTAGAATATAAAGAACTTCCACTTACTATTAAGCACACAAACATGATGGCAGCTATTGAAGATACTAAAAATAAAATAGATAGTACACAACACTCTATTAATTATTATAAGGGTGTGTTTAAATTTGCTAATACGGATACGAATCTTATAGAACAAACACGTAACGAATTAAATAATAACTTTAATGAAATCAAAAACAAACTTGATCTTCTCAACAAAGAATATAAAGATTTAAAAAAACAACGTAAAAAATTACATAGAGATTTATTAAAAGATATCTTCTTGAATAACCCTGAACTTGTAAAAGATTACATAAAAGAAACACAAGAATTTGTTACAAAAAAAATACAAGAAGCTACCAATGATTATAATGAAGTACGCGCTAAACGTGCTCCTGAATTCTTAGCTATATACGATCAAAGAATCATTGCGTTAGAAAAATTAAATAAGTATTTCCATACTGATGAATACTTATTGTATCAACGTATTAGTAAAGATACAGACCAAGACCTTGTAAATAAATACAAAGAAGAATTATCTTTATTAGGTATAAAAAATCTTACTAGTTGGTTAAAACAAACCAGTAATAAACTTTTATATTTAAATGACGATATTAATAAATTAAAAGAACCTATAAAAGATTTAAAAAATTCTAAAGGAAATAAAATAAGTTGGGATTATAACTATGACCAACTACATAAGGCTGAGTTATTAAAAAATAAACGTATTGAAGGACTTAATAAATACCTATCTACTATCACAGATTTAGAAGAAATTCAAACAGAAAGCCTTGATGCAATTCAAACACGTATCGTTAATTACTATCTAAAAAAAGTTCAAGCAAACTATACTGAAGCTATCAACAGTAAAAAGAAAGATGCATTCAAACAACTAGAAGAACAAAGTATTAAAGGGCTTACTAGAAAAGATATTAATGCACTTAAAGAATCTACAGATAAATTCAATGAACGTGTAACTAAACAATTAGATAACCAAATCAATTATCTAAAATCTTTAACAACTATTAAAGCAGACAAAGATAACTACATGAATGTTATTGATACAGAGATAGAACGTCTTGAAGAAACAACACGTACTATCTATGTAAACCCTAAACCTGAAATAGATAAAACGCTTTACAAAAAAGCTATTGTAGAAGTATACACAAATATAATTAAAGATAGTGCTTCTTTACGCGGGGCTAAACCAAAAGAAGCAGATTATAAACGAAGATCCACAATTAGTCTACTTCAAGGTATATCAAGTAGTTTAAAAACTATTTATAAAGAAAATATTAACTACAAATATACACACGCTATCACTGATATACCAGATGGTGTGTTTGATTATGTACATACAGACATACATAATAAAATTAATAATAGTTATAACCACTTTATCTCTGACAGAATTGATTATCTCAAAGAACTTAAAACTAATATAGGTAAAACTATATCAGCCTTAGAAAATAATGAAACCATTAAAACAAAACTAGATCAAAGCAGAGGAACTTCTATTAAGAAGTTATTTAAGGATGCTGTAAATAAAGTAAATGAAGACTTACCTGGAACAGATGTACCTAGTGTAATTAATTACTTTGTTAATGAAGATTTAGAAACATTCAATAAAGACATTAATACTAAAGCAGCACAGATAAAAGAAACTTCTGAAGCATTTAAAGCTGTTAATAAACAACTTGAACAGTTAAATACATACGTAATCGACGGACCTAACAAACTTGAAACACTTCAACAAAAACTAGGTCGTCAAGAATATGACGAAGAAAAACTTCGTAAACGTATTAATAATGCTAAAGACAAACGTAAAAAAGAAAAACCTCATGACAATTCTAACCTCGGTACTTATAAAAATCTTTATGGATTTAAAAAAGAAGCAACCAATGAAGAAGTATTACAAGATGTTTTAAAACGTACCTCTGGTTATTTTGAAACAACAGATCCAAACGGTAAACCTATTACAATAAAAGAGTTTATAGCTAACAATACTTATAACGGTGTCGTTGATATACATAATTCTATAGTTGACAGTATGATTACGTATTTAAATTATGTTGCACAAAAAGAAATTTTAGGCGAAACAATACCAAATGAACTTTTAGTTCTTGATATGGAAACAATTGATGAAGGTGACTATAAAGTACCTTACCAAATTACAGCCTTAAGACAAACTGAAGTTAATGGTAAAGTAAAACTAGATATCGTTAACCACTACATTAGTAATAGAATTTTTATTGAAGATGAAGATACTGAAACTAGATCTAAAGAACTAGAAGATTTCTATGAACAACAATATCAAATTGCTATTAAAACAAACCCACAATTAGAAGGACAAAAAGATCTTGTTGATAAAGAAACAGATAAATTAATTGAGTACATTAAGTACCAATCTAATGACATCTTATTTGTTAAAACATTTATCAACACATTAAACACAGCTTCTAAAGAAGTACCTATCATAGCACACAATGGTAGACGTTTCGATTTAACTCACTATAATAATTACATCCAACGTATTGCTAGAACATTATTAACAAACGCGTACCATAAAGCAATTCGACAAGCGACTCCTGAAGTTGTAGAAGCTAACCTGCATGCACAAGGAATTACCTGGACTAGTAAGGACGATTTAATTGACCGCGGTAAAGAAGAGTATCTAATTAAAGAATATGAAAAAGTTATCAAAGAAATTATTAAAAAAACAAATCGTGGTATTGAAATAACACATAATGACGCTAGACAACTAATACGTTTCCAAAATGCTATCAATAA
>Ga0116151_10002361_pt1 | contig 17360 bp, 14 predicted proteins | sample AD_UKC117_MetaG_FD_89893 | JGI IMG/M metagenome (GOLD analysis project Ga0116151, IMG submission 89893) | Active sludge microbial communities of municipal wastewater-treating anaerobic digesters from Hong Kong - AD_UKC117_MetaG | ecosystem: Engineered > Bioreactor > Anaerobic > Digestate...
AACATCACCCGCTTGCCGGTCGCCTGGGCATGGCGGTCGATGACCTGCATCACCGCCCGGGCGCGGGCCTCGAACGGGCAGTGCGGCCCGTCCGCCTGCAGCTCGTCGTCCTTGATGAAATCGATGCCGCCCCGGCAGAGGGCGTCGACCATCTCCGCCGTCGCCTCGGGCGAGAGACCGACCGACGGCTTGATGATGGTGCCGATCAGGGGGCCGCTGGCGACGCCGGCAAGGCGCCGCGTCCCTTCAATGCCGAACTGCGGCCCCGGGTAGCGCCCGGCGAAGGCCGGCGGCAGGTCGATGTCGAGGAGGCGCAGGCCCGAGAACTGGTGCAGCTCGAAGAGATTGCCGGCGACCGTGGCGACGAGGTTGGGTAGCGAGGCGCCGAGATTCTCGAGTGGCCAGGAGAGCTCGGCGGCGCAGCGGCGGTAGACCGGGCCAGCCTTCGCACCGGGCAGGGACGGGGTTGCGGCCTCCTCCAGCAGCTCCAGCTTCTCGATCCGGGCGCCGTAGCGCTCCTTGAGCTCGGGCGTTTCGCCCGGCAGGGCCACGAAGGTGCCGGACGACTGCTCGCCGGCCATGACCTCGACGGCACGGCGCGGGTCGTCGGCCGTCTCGATCAGGTAGCTGGCCCGGATCCGCTCCGTCATGCCTCGGGCACCACCGGCTGGCCGGAGGCGGCCGACGCGTAGGCGGCTTCGACCAGGGCGAAGGTCTTGAGATTGTCGCGGCCGGAGGTCTGGAACTCGGCGCCGGACTTCAGGCAATCAACGAAATGCTGCTGGGTGTTGAGCACCGAGCCCTGCGCCAGCGCCCATTGTGGATCGGCCCAGCTCGGCACGCCCGGGCGGATGTCGCGGACCTCGAGACTGCCCGGGCGGTGCAGCTCGAGCCGGTAGTCCCGCTCGAGACGCAGCGTTCCGTCCCGGCCCTCGATCTCGGCCAGGGTCTGCGGGAAGGGGTCGGGGTCGATCCGGTTCGTATAGGTGCAGGTGACCGCGCAGACCGCACCCGAGCGATGGCGCAGGGTCATGGTCGCCTGTGCCTCGCCCCTGGCACCCGGCATCGTCCTTTGCGTTCGGGCGTAGAGATCGGCGACGTCACCCAGGAGGAACCGGGCCACGTCGAGGACATGGATGCCGAGATCGAGCAGGATGAAGCGCTCGACCTTTGCCAGATAGGGCTGGCCAGCCACGACATCGTAGCCGGTGCGCCAGGCGATGTGGGCGAAGAACGGCTCGCCGATCGCCGGCATGGCGCGACGCAGCTCGATCAACGGCGACTGGAACCGGAAGTTCTCGTGCACCATCAAGCGGATGCCGGCGGCCTCGGCTGTCTGGAGGATGCGGCGGACGCCAGCGATGTCGGGCGCGAAGGGCTTCTGGCAGATGATGTCGGCACCTGCCGCCGCCGCCTTTGCGACCAGCGGCTCGTGCGTCTCCATGGTTGTCGCGATGTCGACGAAGTCCGGCCGCGCCGCGGCGAGCATGGCGTCGACGTCGGTAAAGGCCTCGGCACCCGTCAAGGCCGCCGCGGCCGCTGCCTTGGCCGGATCGAGATCGCAAACGGCGACCAGCTCGGCGCCGGCGATGTCGCCCCAGGCCTTGAGGTGATTCTGGGCGAAGAAGCCGCAGCCGATCACGGCGCCGCGCAGCGCGCTCATGAGGCTCTTCCGGTCGCGGCCGATTCGTAGGCCCTGAAGACGAGGTCGATCGTCTTGAGGTTGTCGGCGCCAGAGGTCGCGGGCTCGCGGTCGTTCTGCAGGCACTCGATCCAATGACGCTGGATGTTGACGACGCTCTCCTGGATGTTGTGCCAGGGCTTCGCGCCGAAGGCGGGCACGGCGGGCTCGACGTCTTCCTCGCGCGACCAGCCCGGGCCCGAGACGCGCAGGTGATAGCCGGCGAGCAGCTCGACGGTGCCCTTGGTGCCTTCGATCCGCACCAGGGTCTGGGGGAAGGGGTCCGGCTCGAGTTTGGTGAAGAACGAGAAGTCGACGAGGCTCACCGCACCGCCAGCGTGGTCGAGGAGGATCGTCACGCAGTCCTCGCCGGCGACGGCCGGGTTGACCCTCTGGGTGCGGCAGTGCAGCCGGGTGGCCTCGCCGAGGAAGTAGCGGGCGAGATCGAGCAGGTGGATGCCGAGATCCATGATGGCGAGCTGTGGCTCGGTCTTCAGATAGGGCTGGTTGGTGTAGATATCGTAGGCGTGGCGAAAGCTGATCCGGGCATAGGCCGGCTCGCCGATCTCCCCCGAAGAAACGATATTTTTCACTGCCATCAGGGGCGATTGCCAGCGGAAGTTCTCGTGCACCATGAGCGGCACGCCGGCTTGGGCGCAGGCATCGACCATCGCCCTGGCGTCGTCGAGGGTGGGGGCGAAGGGCTTCTGGCAGATCACGGGTACACGGTGCCGTGCGGCGAGCTCGACCAACGGCCGATGGCTCGGGGCCGTGGTGATGATGTCGACGAAATCGAGCGCTTCGCTGGCCAGCATGGTGGCCGCGTCGTCGAAGACCCTGGCACCGTCGCCGGCCGCCCCGGCGGCTCGCGCCCTGGCCGGATCCTGGTCGCAGACCGCCACGATCGCCGCACCATCGATCAGCTGCCACGCCGCCAGATGATTGGCGGCGAAAAAGCCGCAGCCGATGATCCCGCCCTTCAGCATGGACGGACCTTTCGGTCCATATTGATCCTCCCGGCCTGCGTTGACTGCTGATGATACCAGCGCGATCACTCAGCGCAAGCGGGAGGGAGCCGGCTCAGGTGAACGGGCCCCAGGCGGCACGCAAGGAGAGCTGCCGGTCGTCCAGCTCGCTCAGCCATTCGGCCCCGATGGCGGTGAGCGTGTAGCCGCCGCCGGCGCTCTGGTAGGCGTCGAACTGCATGAAGGAGCTGTGCACGCTGGGGCGCAGGATGCCGCGCCGAGCGAGTTCCCAGGCGGCGTCGTAGAGCGGCCGCGAGGCGGCGTAGGTGTCCTCGTTCTCGATCGGATCCGGGTGCCGCTTGCCCATCACCTCCGCCACATAGCGCGCGGCCAGGTCGACCACGGTGAGGTGATAGCCATGCTGGCCGTGGGTCGCCGGGCCCTGCTGGCGCAGCCGGCGCAGGATGTAGGCGAGAGCGCCATCACCATCGAGCGCCGGCGTCATCGAACGTGGGCGAGCAACGCCATGAGCGGGGCATTCGGCAGGTCGTCGACCCCGGCATACTGGGCGAGCGCCAGGGTCATGGTGATGGCGTACATCGAGGTCACCAGCAGCATGGCGGCGACCCCGCTGCTGTTGCGGGCCGGAAAGCCGAAGGAATGGCAGTGCAGCAGGGCCGCCGCGACCAGCATGATGCCGAGCCCGTGCATGGCGAGGGCCGGCGCCCCGCCGATCTCGACCATGGCGAGCAGGATGAGCGCCAGGGGTGTGTACTGCGCCACGAAGTTGCGGCCGTGCGAGGCGCGGTCGTAGCAGCGCATCGGCCAGTCGACCTGCCTGATCCGGGCGTGCCGCTTGAGCAGGATGAGGTACCAGGTGTGGCCGATGTAGAGCGTCGCCATGATGACGACATAGAGCGAGGTGAGCATCGGCTCTCCTTCTCCCGGGGCAGGCTGGATCACATTGCGATAGACAAAACCTAGCAAAAGCCTAGTGACGTTAGCAGCGATTCGCCCTGTCCCCAAGAGGTGATTGCCAGGCGAATCATTACCGAAGTATGGATGCGGCATGGCAACATCATCCAAGGATGAAACCGGGCGCGCGCCGGCTTCCGCCCGGCGCTCACCCGGGACGCGGCAGGTGAACCTGGCGTTGACGGCGACTCAGGAGGAGCTGGTCCGCCTGCTCGTGCTCCGGCTGCGCGAGGGCGGGCTGGAGTTCGAGCGGCGGGTGCGCGAGTTCGTCCAGGAGGCCCCGGTGCCGCGCTACATGCATGTGGACGAGCTGGACCGGCGCTTCGGCGCGCTCGAGCGGCGCATCCTGGCCCTCGAGCAGGCGCTGGATGGAAGAATCGATGCGGATCGCGTCGCCTAGGCTACTCCTGGACCGCGGGCGCGATTTCGGTCGGCGGCGGCGTGGCCGCCTCGCCTGAAGGCGCCGGCCCGACCGCATCGGGTGGTGCGGCCCTCTCCGCCGCCACCCGGTCCGAGCCGATGGGCTCGGGAGTGACCGAGCCATCGGCAGCGGCGACACGCCAGACGGTGTTGCCGGCGTCGTCGGCGATCAGCAGGGCGCCGGTGCCGTCGATGGCGACGCCCACGGGGCGGCCGCGGGCCTGGTCGCCGTCGAGGAAGCCTGTCACCACGTCCTCTGCCATGCCGGCCGGCATGCCGTTCTCGAACGGAATGTAGACTACCTTGTAGCCGTTGAAGAATGTCCGGTTCCAGCTGCCGTGCTCGCCGACGAAAGCGCCGTTCGCGAACGCCTCGGGCATTGCCGATCCCATGGTGAAGGCCATGCCCAGCGGTGCCACGTGGCTGGAGAGCGCGTAGTCCGGCGCTATCGCCTGCTCCACCATCTCGGGGCGAGGCGGGTGCACGCGCACGTCGACGTGATCACCGTAGTAGCTCCAGGGCCAGCCGTAGAAGCCGCCGTCCTGCACCGAGGTCATGTAGTCGGGCACCAGGTTCGGTCCAAGCTCGTCGCGTTCGTTGACGACGGTCCAGAGGGTGCCCGTCTCGGGGTGGAAGGTCAGGCCGTTGGGGTTCCTCAGGCCGGAGGCATAGACCCGGCTCGCACCGGTGGCCCGGTCCACCTCCCAGATCGCGGCGCGGCCCTTCTCGGCCTCCATCCCGCGCTCCGCCGCGTTGGAGTTCGAGCCGACCGAGACGTAGAGGTGTCGGGCATCGGGGCCGAGGGCGAGATCCTTGGTCCAGTGGTGGTTGATGGGGCCACCGGGGAGCGGTGTTATCGTCTGCGGCTCCCCGCCGACCTCGGTGGCACCGAGCTCGTACGGATAGGCGACGATCTCGTCGGCCTCGGCGACGTAGAGCGTCCCGTCGTGCCAGGCCACGCCGAACGGCGAATGCAGGCCGGTCAAGAGGTCGCTGCGCTCGTCCACCATGCCGTCCCGGTCGGTGTCCCGCAGCAGCGTGACGAGATTGCTCTCCGGCTGCTCACCGCCGCCGCCCTTGGCCAGCGACATGATCCAGCCGCGGATATAATCCTTGGGCCGCGGCAGAGGCTTGCCCGATGGCCCGCGCGACTGGACCACGAGCACGTCACCGTTGGGGAGGGTGTGGACGGTCCGGGGGTTGGCGAGGTCGGTGGCGTAGGCGCTGACCGTCAGGCTCTCTGGCACGACCGGCGTCTGTCCTTCCTGCCAGCCGACCACCTCGGCGAGCTTGATGCTGGCGAGGAGGGGTTGCCGCGGCTCTGGCAGCACCGGGTCCGGGCCGATCTGCCGGCTGACATCGAAGTCGTCGGGGCCATCGTCGCAGGCGGCCAGCGCGAGGAGGCCGATGGCACCGACAGCGGCATATGTGGTGCGGCTCATGAGGACCACCTCGAGGATGCGGAAGCGCGCCGCATGAGGCCGCTGGCGATGAGTGCCGCGACGGTCAGTGCGGAGAGCACGAGGCCACTCGGCACGACAGCGGTCCATCCGTCCCGGGCGTGGACCAGGTTGTTCAGAAAGGCGAGCGCCAGCACGAGGACGCCGAGGCCGATGTGAGACCACCGATGGCCCGGCCGGTGCGTCAGCGTCGCGATGATGCTCACGAGCAGCGCACAGCCGCCCACCACGATGCCGACCAGCAGCAGCCAGGCCGAGAAGTGCTGCCACATGAGGTAGGAGGTTCGCCAGTAGGCGAGGTCGGTCAGCAGCGCGAGCGTGAAGCAGACGACAGGGAAGGGTGTCAGGGTTGCCAGAAGCATGTCCGCGTAGCGTGGACGCTCCCGGCGATACCCGTCAACGGGCCGTGCATGAGCCATCGCAGTCTCCAGTGGTGCCGCCTCCCGAACGGCCGGGGACGGCAGGGGTTCCTGAAGACTGCGCCCGGCGTCAGGCCTCCTCGACCCGGATCTTGCGCCGGCCCATCGCTTCGAGGATGCGCGTCCGCTGGCTGTCGATGAGCACGGCGAGGAAGATGATGGTCGCCGTCACCAGCGGGTAGATGTAGGGGTTGGCGTTGGTCATCACGAGGCCGTTCTCGACGGTCTGGATGAGGATGGCGCCGAAGACGGTGCCGATCACCCCGCCGCGCCCGCCGAAGAGGCTGGTGCCGCCGAGCACGGCGGCGGCGATCACCGGGAACTCCTTCTGGAAGCCGAAGGTCGAGGAGGCGGCCGCCACCTGGGCGATCGAGACGAGGCCGCCGAGCGCCGCGCAGAGGCCGCAGATGCAGTAGACCGCGAACAGCACCAGCGGCACGTTGATGCCGGCCTTGCCGGCGGCGACCGGGTCCTGGCCCACGGCATAGACCTGGCGGCCGAAGGGCGTCTCGCGCAGCACGATCCAGGCCAGGGCGAAGACCGCAGCGAACATCCAGATCGCCCAGGGCACGCCCAGATAGCTGGTCCGGCCGAGGCTCATGATCGGCTCGGCGACGAACACCATGCGGGTGTCGGTCATCCAGAGGGCGGCACCGCGCAGGATGAACAGCATCGCCAGCGTGATGATGAAGGGGTGCAGGCCCCGCATCTGGACGACGAAGAAGCCGTTGACGGCACCGAGGGCGAGACCGATCAGGGCGACCAGCGGGAAGGAGACGACGACCGGCAGGTCGCCCAGGTAGAGGGCGAGGATGGCGACGCCGACATACATCACCGCACCCACCGAGAGGTCGATGCCGGCGGTGAGCAGCACGAAGGTGATGCCGATCGCCATGATCGCGATATGCGACGACTGGGTGACGATGTTGGTGAAGTTGCCGAGCGTCAGGAAGCGGTCGGAGAGGCTGGCGAAGATGACCAGCACCACGACGAACGCGATCAGCGGGGCGTTCTGCAGGACCACGAGGGCGAGGCGGCGGCCGGCGGTTCCCGACATCAGGCCACGTCCGCCAGATTCTTGAGCATGGCCGTCTCGAGGATGCGCTCGCTGTCGAACTCGTGGCGCTCGTGGATGCCGGTGATCTCGCCGTGGCTCATCACGAGGATGCGGTCGCACATGCCGATCAGCTCCTCCATCTCGGACGAGATGAAGAGCACGGCGGTGCCCTCGGCGACCAGCTGGTTGACGATCTTGTAGACCTCGAACTTCGCACCGACGTCGATGCCGCGGGTCGGCTCGTCGAGGATGAAGACCTTCGGCTGGCGGAGCAGCCACTTGCCGATCACGACCTTCTGCTGGTTGCCGCCCGACAGGTTCTTGACCAGCATGCCGCGGTAGTCGGTGGTGTTGATCTGGACCCGCCGGCTGACCTCGGCGACATCGTCCTCGAGCCGGCTGCGCGCGATCCAGCCGGTGAGCGAGCGCGCATAGGCGCGGAGCGAGGGCAGGGCGGTGTTGTCGGCGATCGTGGCCTCCATCATCAGGCCCTCGCCACGCCGGTCCTCGGTCAGGAACGCCATGCCGTGGCGCATGCAGGCTTCGGGCGAGACCTCGGTCAGGGTCGTGTCGCCGACGGCGATGCGGCCGGCCTCGAACGGGTCGAGGCCGAAGAGGATGCGGGCGAGCTCGGAGCGGCCGGCACCCATCAGCCCGGCGACGCCCAGGACCTCGCCTTCGTGCAGGGTGAAGGAGACATCCCGGACCACGCCGGACTGGGTGATGCCCTCGACCTCGAGTGCGGGAACGGTGGTGGGCTCAGTGTCGCGGGGCGGGAACAGGTTCTCGATCTTGCGACCGACCATGAGCGAGATCAGCGTGTCGATGGGCATCTCGTCGCGCGGCCCGCCGCCGACCAGATGGCCGTCGCGCAGCACCTGGATGGTGTCGCAGACGCGCAGCACGTCGCCCAGAATGTGGCTGATGTAGATCAGTGCTATGCCCTGTGCGCGCAGCCGCTCCATGATGGTGAAGAGCTTCTCGGTCTCGCGTCTGGTGAGCGAGGTGGTCGGCTCGTCGAGCAGGATGATGCGGGCGTCCTGGCTCAGCGCCTTGGCGATCTCGACGAGCTGCCGCTCGCCCTGGCTGAGCTTGCCGACCGGGGTGGCGGGCGGGTAGCGGACGTCGACCATGTCGAGCAGCTCGCGCGTGCGCTGGCCGATGCGGCGCCGATCGATCAGCGGCAGCCGGCCGAGGCGCCGGGGGAAGCCGCTGATGAAGATGTTCTCCTCGATCGAGAGGTTCTCGAAGAGGTTGAGCTCCTGATGGATGAAGGCGAGGCCGGCCTCCTGGGCGTCGCGCGGCCCGGTCGGCCGGTAGGGCCGGCCGTCGAGGGTGATGCTGCCGGCATCCGCCTGGTGGATGCCGCCCAGGATGTTCATCGTCGTCGACTTGCCCGAGCCGTTCTCGCCGACGAGGCCGAGGATCTCGCCCCGGTGCAGCGCGAAGCTCACCGCGTGCAGCACCTCGACGCCGAAGAAGCTCTTGGAGAGGCCGTCGAGGCGCAGGATCTCGGCTGCCATCTCTAGCCCCGCATGATGATGCGCTGGCGCATGGCGTCGATGATCGCGGCGAAGAGGATGACCCCGCCTTTGACCGCGAAGACGACGAAGAGCGACATGCCGAGCAGCTTGAGGCTGGTGTCGATGACCACGAGGAAGAGGACGCCGCCCACGGTCCAGACGATCTTGCCCTTGCCGCCGGCGAGGCTGGTGCCGCCGATCACCACGGCGGCGATGATATCGAGCAGGATGCGCTGGCCGAGCACCGGCGTGCCGGTCTCGAGCCGGCCGGTGAAGAGGATCGAGGCGATGGCGGCGCAGACGCCCGAGATCACGAAGGTCCAGAGGATGGCCGTGCCGACCGGCACGCCGGAGATTTCCGCCGCCTTGCGGTTGATGCCGATGGCGTAGAGCCAGCGGCCGAAGACCGTGTGGCCGAGCAGGAGATGGGCGGAGATGCCCACGACGAGCGCCACCCAGAGCGCGTTCGGCACGCCATAGGCGCTGCCCTGGCCGATCAGGACGAAGGCCTTGGGCAGGCCGGCGATGCTGCTCGTCTCGCTGTGCCCGGTCGTGTACCAGATGGCCGTCCCGCTGAGGAACATCAGGCCGGTGAGTGTCACGATGATGGGCGGCATGCCGAGCCGGGTGCAGCAGAAGCCGTTGAACCAGCCGATCAGCCCGCCGATGAGCAGGAAGGTCAGGATGCCGGCCGGCACGGCGAGCGGCGAGCCGCCGAGATAGCCGCCGTCGGCGGTCATCACCGAGGCACCGACGACGCTGGCGAAGGCGATGATGCTGGTGACCGAGAGGTCGATGCCGGCGACGATCAGGACGAACGTCTGGCCGATCGCCACCACCAGGAGGGGCAGCATGTCGGTGAGCATGTTGGAGAGCGAGCTCGCCGTCGCGATCTCGGGCACGATCGGCCAGACCGCCAGGAAGTAGGCGGTGGTCAGATAGAAGACGAGATACTCGGAGAGGATCAGCCGCTCCAGCCAACCCCGCGTCCGGACACCGCCAGCGGTCCTGGTCGCGGCATTGCCGGAAGCACCGGCCGTCCTCAGCACGGCAGATCCCAGCTCGGCTGGCTCATCGTCACCGCCAACTCACCCACGTCCTTCTCGCCTGCGGCAAAGGGCCGGCCCGCGCTTGTCGGCGCGGGCCGGTGGATCATGACGAGGCTATTGCTGCTGCTGCCAGACGATGTAGCCCCACATCTGGTCGCGGACCTCCTCGAGGTTGGCCGCGGTGATGACGAAGCCCGGGTCGAGCAGGAGCTTGTCGACCTGCTTGCCGGCCCAGAGGTCCTCGAAGGCGCCGAACGCCATGTCGACCTCGAGGAAGAGGTTCTGCACGCCGCAGGCGTCGAGATAGCCGTCGATCAGCCGCTGGTAGGCGCCCTCGTCGCCGTCGAACCCGCCGAACAGGACGTGGCCCTCTTCGCCGCGCGGATGCCACTTGCCGGCGATCTTGAGCGCCTGCTCGATCTGCGGGTGGAGGAAGTCCGAGGAGGTGACGAGGAAGTTGATGTCGGGGTTGGCCTGCAGCGCGTTGGTCAGGCCGGCGAACGCCTTGTCGGCGTTCCATTCGGTCGAGACGCGGGCCACGACCTCGATCAGGTCGGGATGCTGGTCGACGATGTCGAAGAAGCCGTCGCGGCGCTGGATGGCGTTCACGTCGCCGAGGTCGCCGATCAGGATGCAGGCCTTGTAGGTGCCGCCCATGGCCTTGGCCTCGTCGACCAGGAACTGGACGGTGTCCTGCATGATCTTGCGGTTGTCGGCCTGGATGGCCACCGAATAGGCGTCGCTCTCGGCCGGCGGGCGGTTGAAGTGGACCATCGGGATGCCGGCCTCGTTGGCCGCCCGGATCGCCGGGATGACCGCGTTGGCGTCGGTCTGGATGATCAGGATGCCGTCGACCTCGCGCTCGATCATGGCGCGAACCTGCTCGAACTGGCGGTTGTCGTCGAAGTCCGAGATGGCCTCGAGGGTCTCCCAGCCGCGCTCCGCCGCTTCGGCGCGCATGATCTCGATGCCGGACACCCAGAAGGGCGAGACGAGGCTGTCGAAGAGGAGGGCCACGGTCTTGCCCTCCTGCGCCTTGACCATGATCGGCAGGCCGGCCGTGCCCGCGGCGAGCAGGGCACCCACTGTGAACGAACGACGCGAGACCCTCGGTTCGATTTTACGCATGATCACCTCCCTGGTTGGCACTGAAAGGCGCAGCGGTGGCGGCGCCTTTGGTTGGCTGCTGAGTATACCACTCGGCCCCTCGGCTCAAGTGCCGGCGAAGAGCACGGCAAGAGGCGGCAGGGTCGTTTCGGTCCCATGCCAGGCCGGTGCTGCGGTGGGCGGCCAGTCAGGCGCCCGCGCCGGCCCGGCGGCGGCCGCCGCATCGAGCAGATGCCCCGTCACCGGTCGGTCGAGGCGGAGCGCCGTCGGCTCCGGACGGAGGTTGGCGACCAGCAGGCGGGTCTTTCCGTCCTCCAGCCATGCCAGTCCCGCCACGCCTTCGCCCCCTGTCTCGACCGGCACGCGCTCGGCGCCGCTGGCGGCGCACAGCGCGGCCATGACGTGGAAGACGGGCCAGGTCTCGCCGCTCTCGGAAGCCAGCCCGGAAGGCCCGGCCAGGTGGTTGAGCGACAGGGTCGCGACGCCGCCTTCGGCCATGGCGGTGGCGTAGCCGACGCTCCAGGCGGCGGCGAGGAGACCCCGCTGCCGCGGGTCGTCCTCGGCCATGGCGATCCGCTCGGCCTTCGGGTTGCCGGCGGTGGCCGTGCCGTAGGGGTTGTGGCGCATGGCGATGGCCGACGGCCCGATATGCAGCGCTTTGCCCGGCGCCATCGCGGCCATGCTCCGGAGCACGGCCGGCAGGGCCTCGAGCGTCTCCATCACCGAGCGGTCGTCGGCGGCATGGACGATCGGCGTGGTGGTGCAGGAGATGCCGTCGATGGTCGCGGCCGGCGGGCGCTTGCGGTTCAGCTCGGTGAAGTAGCTGCACATGCCGCCGAGGATGGCGCTCCTCGGGAAGGCCCTGCGCGCCTGGTTGTAGATGTGGCCGAGGTCGGCCACGTCCGGCCAGGGGCCGACCGGCTGGATGCTCTTCAGGTAGGGTGCCGGGCAGGGCAGGACGCGCTCGGGCGCGAGGCCGGCGGCCTTGCAGGCGGCGGCAGCCTCGTCCAGGGCCTCGGCCACGCGCCGGCCGGCGGGCAGGACCAGCTCGAGCTGCACGGCAGCGCCCAGCCGCTGGGCCAGGGCCGCGTAGTCGGCGAGGCTCTGGGCGAAGTCGTCGCTGCCGACCTCCGCGTAGGCGGTGATGAAGGCGGGGCGGAGCCGGGCGGCGGGATTGCTGTCGGACCCGGCTGCCGCGCGATGCTCCGGCATAACCCCGAGGCCGATCGCCGGCACTCGTCCGGCAACGGTGTCGCCGAGGCGCAGCCCGACGCCGTTCGTCGTGTCGGAGGGCCGGGCAGGCGCGCTGCCCTCGAAGGTGACGGTGATGCGCTGGCGCAGCCGCTGGCCCGGCTCGATCCGGTAGGGCCAGGGATCGAGCAGCGAGCCGACATAGGTCTTGTAGGAGGCGTCGGTCCAGTTGCGCTGGTCCTCCATCTCGAAGATGGTTTCCGGGTCGTGCGGCAGCGCCGCTTCCATCCGGCAGGTGACGAAGAGGCCGGGTGCCATCTCGTGGCGCAGGGCGCGGATGTCGAAGATCGGCTGGCCCGGGCTGATGAGCTCCGGGAAGGTCGTCTCGCTGGCCCTGCCGTCCTTGTGGGTCACGGTGACCGGCTGGCCGGCGACGCCGAGGATCGGGTGGAGGACGACGAAGCCCGTGCGGTTGGTGAGGAAGCCGTTCTTCGCCTCGGCCTCGACCACGACGTCGAGTCGCCCGTCGGCGGCACCGGTGATGGTCTGGCGGTAGTGGTAGTCGATCTCGTCCTGGCGGACGACGCCCTCCAGCTCGACCGTGAAGCCGCTCTCGTCCTGCTCCTGGCGGAGCGTGGTGAGCGCGGCAGGCGGGGTCCGCCAGCTCGCGTCGCGCACGAGGTAGTCGATGCCCCGGATGGCCTCGAGGCGGGCGTAGCGCACATAGCGGACCGCGGCACCCTCGAGGTCGATCGACAGAGGCCCGGCCTCGAGCCGCTGCATCGGGGTCGGCGGCTGCGTCGTGCCGTAGAGGATCGGATCGTCGTTCGCAGCCATGCTGCCTCCCATTGTTCCTTTGTGGTCGCGGCGCGCTCAGCCGCTCTTCTCGAACTGGCGATAGAGCGCATTCGCGCGGGTGAGATGATCGTGCATGGCCGCCGCCGCGGCATCGCCGTCGCCGGCGGCGATGGCATCGAGAATCCGCCGGTGCTCGGCGATGGTCAGGTCCTCCGCACCCGGCAGCCGCACCAGTTGGACATAGTAGCTGCCGAGCCAGTCGAACATGGCCTCGATGAGGGCCGGGAAGATCGGATTGCCGACCATGGCCGCGATCTCGCGGTGGAACTCCATATCGCGGGGCAGGAACGCATCGGCCTGCTGCCTCGCCGCCTCGTGGGCGGCGAAGCGCTCCTCGAGCCGTGCGACGGCCTCGGGCGTGGCGCGCTCGGCGGCGCGGCTGGCGAGGCCGGTCTCGAGGAAGAGCCGCGCGTCCTTCAGGTGGTCGAGATTGCCCGGCTCGACCTGCAGCAGATGGCGGGTGCTCGCGGCGATCTGCTCGATCACCCGCTCGGCCGAGGGCAGCGCGACCCGCGCCCGCTCGCCATGGGTGATGGTGACGATGCCGTCCCGCTCCAGCGCCTGCAGCGCCTCGCGCACGGCCGGTCGGCCGACGCCGTAGAACTGCATGAGCTCGCGTTCGCTCGGCAACTGGTCGCCCGGCTGGAACTCGCCGGCGCGCAGGCGTTCGAGCAGACGCTCCAGCACTTCCTGGAAGAGCTTGCGACGCTGGATGGGCGCGACGGGGGGCATGGTATGATGTCCTCCTCATCACAACTTGGCGCAACGACGGTCGCTTGCCAAGGACCTCGACGATGGCGAAATGCCCCAATTCGGGGTCGGGCACCGTCCCTATATATGCGCGTGTGCAGTGCAGCGGATTTCCGGAGCTGAACGCCAGTGACCCCGACGCCCGAACCCGGCACCGAGAAGGCCCCCGGCAATGGCACGCCAGGCCCGATCGATTGGGCGGCCCTGGCGGTCGCCGCGGTGCGCACGCACCTGGGGACGCCGGACGACGGGCTGGACCCGGCGGAGGCCGCCCGCCGGCTGGCCGAGCACGGCCCCAACCGCCTGCCGGTTGCGCCCGGGCGGCCAGCCTGGCGGCGCCTGCTGGCCCAGTTCGACAATCTCCTGATCTATGTCCTCCTGGCCGCTGCAGTGCTCGCCGGCACCTTCGGTCATGCGGTCGATGCCGCCGTCATCCTCGCCGTCGTCCTCGCCAATGCGATCATCGGCTATGTTCAGGAGGGTAGGGCCGAGGACGCCCTGACCTCGATCCGCTCGATGATCGACCCGGAGGCCACGGTCCTGCGGGGCGGCGAGCGGTTCGCCGTCGCGGCCGAGGCGATCGTGCCGGGCGATCTCGTGCTGCTGGAGGCGGGAGACCGGGTGCCGGCCGACCTGCGCCTCGTCCGCACCCGCAACCTGGCGATCGACGAGGCCGCTCTCACGGGCGAGTCGGTGCCGGTCGAGAAGTCGGTCGAGCCGACCGCCGCCGGGGCCGTGCTGGGCGAGCGTCGCTCGATGGCCTTCTCCGGCACGCTGGTCACGGCGGGACAGGGGCAGGGCCTCGTGGTGGCGACGGGCAGCCGGAGCGAGCTCGGCCGGATCAGCGCGATGATCGGCCGGGTCGAGGAGCTGAAGACGCCGCTCCTGCGGCAGATGGACCAGTTCGCCCGGCGCGTGACCTTCGTCGTGCTGGCCGTCTCCGGCCTGGTTTTCGTCCTGGCGCTGCTTCGCCAGATGCTCGCGTTGGACGAAGCCTTCATGGTGGTGGTCGGCCTCTTCGTCGCCGCCATTCCGGAGGGCCTGCCGGCGGTGATGACCATCACGCTCGCCATCGGCGTGCAGCGCATGGCGGCCCGCCACGCCATCATCAGGCGCCTGCCGGCGGTCGAGACCCTGGGTGCGGTCTCGGTGATCTGCTCGGACAAGACCGGCACGTTGACCCGCAACGAGATGACCGTGCGCTCGGTCGTGACGGCCGAGGGCATGGTCGAGGTCGCCGGCAGCGGCTACGTGCCGGAGGGCGCCTTCTGGCAGGACGGAGCCGCCTTCGATCCGGGGACCAGCCCGACACTTCAGGCGCTGGCCGAGAGCGGGCTGCTCTGCAACGACGCGGATCTTCTCCGGCGCGACGGCGGCTGGCAGATGACCGGCGATCCGATGGAGGGCGCACTGCTGGCGTTCGCCATCAAGGCCGGCCTCGACCCGGCGACGCATCGCCGCCGGCTGCGCCGCCAGGACGCCATTCCCTTCGATGCCGCGCATCGCTTCATGGCGACGCTGCATGTGGAGGGGGCGGGCGATCCCAGGCGGGTGCTGGTCAAGGGGGCGCCGGAACGGCTGCTGGAGATGTGCGGCACGGTGCTCACCGCCACCGGTACGGAGCCGCTCGACCACGCGGCCTGGCAGCAGCGGATCGCGGAGCTGGCCGAGCGTGGCGAGCGGGTGCTGGCCTTCGCCTGCAAGCCGCGGCACGAGGGCGATGGCATCGACCACGCCGACCTCGACGACGGGCTCGTGCTGATCGGCCTTGCCGGCTTCATCGACCCGCCCAGGGACGAGGCGATAGCAGCGGTCGAGAGCTGTCATGCGGCCGGCATCCGAGTCGTCATGATCACCGGCGACCACGCGCTCACCGCGCGCTCGATCGCCCGCCGCCTCGGCCTGGCCGAGAATCCCGTCGTGCTGACGGGTCGCGACCTCGACGCCATGGACGACGCGGCGCTCGGTCGGGCGGCGCTCGAGACGCATGTCTTCGCCCGCACCACGCCGGAGCACAAGCTCCGTCTCGTCCAGGCGCTCCAGGCGGCCGGGCTGACCGTCGCCATGACGGGGGACGGGGTCAACGACGCGCCGGCCCTCAAGCGCGCCGACGTGGGCGTGGCGATGGGCCGCAAGGGGACGGCCGCGGCCCGGGACGCCAGCGAGATGGTGCTCGCCGACGACAATTTCGCCTCCATCGTGGATGCCGTGCGGGAGGGCCGGACGGTCTACGACAACCTGACCAAGGTCATCGCCTGGACCCTGCCCACCAATGGCGGCGAGGCGCTGACGATCATCGTCGCGGTGCTCGCCGGCCTCGCCTTGCCGATCACGCCGGTGCAGATCCTCTGGGTCAACATGGTGACGGCCCTCGCCCTCGGGCTCACCCTGGCGTTCGAGCCGACCGAGCCCGGCACCATGGCGCGGCCGCCGCGGCCGGCGGGCGAGCCCCTGCTCGAGCGCGACGTGGTCTGGCGCGTCTTTTCGGTCTCGGTGCTCTTCGTGATCGGCGCCTACGGCGTCTTCTACTGGAGCATCTCGCGGGGCCTGCCGATCGAGGCCGCGCGGACACTGGTCGTCAACGCGATCGTCGCGATGGAGATCTTCTATCTCTTCAGCGTCCGCTACGTGCACGGCGCCTCGCTGAGCTGGCGGGGCATGCTCGGCACCCGGGCGGTGCTCATCGGTGTCGCCACCGTGACCGTGCTGCAGGTGGCGTTCACCTATGCACCATGGCTGCAGCTGGCGTTCGACACGCGCGCGCTCGCGGTAGCGGACGGACTCGTGGCCGTGGCGGTGGGCGTGGCGCTCTTTGTCGTCGTCGAGGTCGAAAAGATCGTGCGTTCCCGGGCCTGCGGGGCTATGCGACACGGCAATTGAAACCCGAGGAAGTGCACGACCGATGTTGCATGTCGACATACCGACCCTTGCCGAGATCAGCAGGCTGGCCGAGGCGCGGGGCGAGGCCCGCATCTCGATCTACCTGCCGACCACGCCCCTGACGCAGGAGGCCGAGGCCGACCGCATCGCCCTGAAGAACCTGGGCGATGCGGCCATCGAGCAGCTCACGGAAGCCGGTTGCGACAAGCGGCAGATATGGCCGATCGAGGAGCAGCTCGAGGCGCTGCACGACGACGACGAGTTCTGGCGGCTGCAGGCCCGCAGCCTGGCGGTGTTCCTGACGCCCGAGCGGCACTGGACGTTCCGGCTGCCGAACAGCCTGCAGGCCACCGTGCAGGTTTCCGACCGCTTCCATCTCAAGCCGCTGCTGCGGGCCGTGACCTTCCCCAACGAGGCGCTCGTGCTGGCGCTCTCGCAGAACGAGGTGCGGTTGGTCGAGGTGTTCGCCGAGCTGCCGCCGCAGGAGGTCAAGGTGCCCGGCATGCCGAAGGACGCGCCGAGCGCCGTCGGCAAGGCGACGATCGGCCATCGCTCGCCGGCCGGCCGGCTGCACGGCTCGGAGGGCGAGAAGGTGCGTCTGCGGCAATTCGCGCGGGCGGTGAACGGCGCCCTGCGCCCGCTCCTGTCGGGCCGCGAGACGCCGCTCGTCCTGGCCTCCACGCGACCGGTCGACGACATCTTCCGCTCGGTCAACACCTACCCGCATCTCGTCGACCCGCAGATCACCAAGAGCCCGGACAAGATGACGGATCTCGAGCTGGCGGAGGCGGCGCGGCCGCTTCTGGACCAGTTCTACGCGGCCCAGGTCGAGGAGCTGCGACAGCTCTACGCCGTCCGCGACAGCCAGGGCCGGGCGACCACCGACATCGCCCAGGCGGCGCGCGCCGCCACCTTCGGCGCCATCGATTCGCTCCTGGTCGACATCGACGACGTGGTGCCCGGCTGGGTCGACGAGACCGACGGCGCGGTGCGCTTCGCCGACGGCGAGGATGCCACCTCGTATG
>Ga0116151_10002363_pt1 | contig 17342 bp, 19 predicted proteins | sample AD_UKC117_MetaG_FD_89893 | JGI IMG/M metagenome (GOLD analysis project Ga0116151, IMG submission 89893) | Active sludge microbial communities of municipal wastewater-treating anaerobic digesters from Hong Kong - AD_UKC117_MetaG | ecosystem: Engineered > Bioreactor > Anaerobic > Digestate...
AAAGAATTTAAAATAAAATGTGGAGATATAAGACTTTTATGAAACACTCTAAACTTAGAATTAGAGCAAAATTTAAACACAATCTTTTTCTCACAAAACTTTTTTGTAAAAAATAACACATGATACATAGTATCTTTTGCATCTGATGACAAAAAAGAACGTGACAATTTTTCATCAAATATATCACAACTAAACTGTAAATAAAAAATTTTATTACCAAACAATACATCAAAATGAACAAAAAATTTACAATAGAACCAAGTCAATCTACATGACGAGAACTTACGGGGAAATTTTTTAGTGGACTGCTAATATGAGCAATTATATCTGCTTTACTATTTATCATATTGTCTTTTATAGGCAGTGTATTTACAGAATCTATGTGACAAACATGAGAATTTGTACAATCTAATCCTATGCTACCGCTATTATTACTACTAATATGATTTATTAGTTCATTTGTCTGAAATTTATGAGTAGCAGGAGTATATAGTCTATTTTTTGGAAATAGATACTACAACACATCCAAAACAATGTGATTATTGTTACTTACAAACTGAATATTATTTGTAATATTCGCTCCAATATATCTCATATTTAATAGCGACATAAATACATTGTTTATAATATTATGATTTCATATCATATTATCTACATTCTTATCTACAAACCAAATGGAGGTTGTAGCAAATCCAAATTATTCTGGATCATCAATCATAGGTACTACTTTATGACTCTCCATATCTATATTGATCTACAGTATTATGCGAAAAGCAGCAAGCATATGAGGTACACAACAAAAACTATACCTAATGATATTAATACCACCTATTATATGATTTGCTATAATTCCTTTGTGACTATGAATACGAGAAAAAATATATTACAAAATGTATGAAAATGGAAGTAACGGATTCTTTACACCATCTTTAGATCAAAAAACAGAAACAGAAGAAATTAAAGATATTTCAGAAGAAGAGGAAGAAGAAATCAATATTGAACTAGAATAATATTTACGTATCAACAAAAAAACTAATTTTTAAAAATCTAACAACAATCTTATTGTTATGAATTTACGTTTCTATCATATAGCATCAATTACAAAAATTATACTGGGTATAATAATACTACTAATTACATATACATCAATCAATATTTACGAAGACCCAGCCATATGAATAAGCCTATGATTCATCTGAATATTTATAGCCATACGATGAATTAGTTTTTTTCTGTTTCTATGATGACAAAAACTTTTTCGTAAAACCAAAGATGAAGAACGTATCATCAAAGATAGCTATAAATTATCATTATTATTTGGTATATATATTATTATAAATGTGTTGCTTTTGGTATTATGAAATCGAAACAAAATACGATGAATAATACTATTGGCATGATTTATACTAATACATATATTGTTACTAGAAAATCAAAATGAAAAATAAAGAAATCCAACAAATAATAGAATGCCTAAAAACAGTATATGATCCTGAATTCCCAATGATAGACCTCTATACATTGGGACTAATTTATGATACAAAAATAAACAAGAAAACAAAAATAATTGATTTGATAATGACATATACTACTCCATCATGTCCAATGGGAGAGATGCTACAACAACTATGTAAAAATGCTATCAATGAAAAATTTCCAGACTATATTGTTGAAATAGAAATTACTTTTGATCCTATGCGAAAAATATCAAACATAAAAGACAAAGATTTACAAAAACTATTCACACAGTAAACATCAGATTATAAACATATACATTTGTAAGGGCGATTACTAATCGCCACTACAACACAAAACATAAACATAAAAAAATACCACAACTTTTCACTTTTAACTTTTCATTATTCACTGAAAAATGCTTTTCCTAAACATATCTACAGACCAAATATACATACAAATAGAAGATGAAAAGATTAACTTAGATCGCAACAATATAGAAGATATAATCTGACCCACACTGACAAAACTTTACAGAAAATATAATTTCAAAAAGGTATTTGTATTAAATTGACCTGGATGATTTACCAATCTCAGGGTTGGAACTCTAGCATTAAATCTATTAAATTCTCTAGAAAACTGAAAAATAAATATCTATTCAATCACAAAGATTGATTTGTTCAAATATTTTGTAAAAAATAATGAATTAAGTAGTAAATGAATAATATATATCGGACAAAAAAAGAACGTTTGGCTGTATGATTTCGACAAATGAAATTATGAGACAGTCAAAAAAAATGAAATTGACTACAATAAAAGTTTGTTTTTTGATCTAGTATATGAAAAATGATACTTTGAAAAAGATAACATAGATATATACACAAAAAACGAAAAAATTATTATAAAAACAAACAATAAAGAACTTTCAACAGCCATTGAAAAACTAGAAATAAAACCAGAAAAAATGATAGAACCCAAATATTTTATTCAACCAATAATGTGAAAACAATGACAATAAAACCCAAAAACGTACTATGAATAGATCGATGAAGTAAATATATCTGACTAGCTTACAGTCCTATAGATCAAGATATATCATTTCCTCTTTGATATCTTTTAAACGACAAAATGATATATTTCAATATTTCAGATATCATACAAAGACACAATATTAGAAAAATAATATTGTGACGACCAAAAAGACAAAAAGATATCCAAGAAAAAATACAAGATTTCATCAAAAGTCTAGAATACATTATAGATACTCAAAAGATAGAAATATATACAGTAGAAGAAGATTACACCAGTGTACAATCATGAGAAATAGTTTCAAATTTTAAAAAAAATGTAGCAGAAGATACAGTGAGCGCAATGTTAATACTAGAAAGACGAAAAGCAAAAAATAGCGAATAATCGCTATTTTTTTATATATACAAATAATTATCAATTAATTAACTAGCTTCACCTGTTAAAGTATTAACAGTAACTATATCTCATTCATTTTTATGTAATGGTACTTGTATTTCTAATCACGTTTCTATTGTGGCTGGCTTAGTACCAGACTGAGCTCTATTTCATTTTACACCAGGTACTGTAGATCTTATCTCATAGGTAATTGTAGCTGGCAATATAACTCATAATACTTCTCATTCATACATCATCATATATACATCCAAATTCTCTTTAAGATAATCAACCACATCATCTATTTTATCTTTTTCCATTTCATACATTTCACCCGTATCATTTTCCATAAATGTATAAGTTCATCCAGCTTCATACAAAAATACAGCCATATTGGTCTGCACTTCAGCTTGTTCTAAAACTGTACCAGCATTATAAGTAAATACATTTGTCTTTCCTGATACGATATCTTTTACTTTAAATGTGTCTGTAGCACCTCATCTACCCATATGTGTGTGTCACATATCTATTACTTTAAATAGTTTGCCATCTACTTTCAAAACCATTCATTTTTTCACTTTTGATGTCTCTACTTTTACCATCACAAAAATTAAAAATTAAAATTTTATAAGAAAACAATAAATATTCTAAAATAATTTACAATCAATAATCATTATACTTATCTACTATATATTCATACCTTAATATCTCAAATAATATTTTTCTCCACACTCTCGATTTTCAAAAATAAATTTCATTTTATATCTATATCCTCATGATCAATTTTTATCTCAATCTCATCTCATTTCTTTGGAAATCTCTGTAGACAACTTGTGACAAAATATCACAAAGTTTCTCATCAAAATTCTTTTTCATCCAATCATACGTTCTCAAATTCCAATCAAAATTTAGCCAACATCTCGTCTACCCTTACCTCAGATTGAAATAAGTATCCTCAATTATTATCAGGCCTAATTGGATCTATTTCCCTATCAGTTTCATCTTGTATTTCACCAAAAACCTCTTCTACAACATCTTCTAAAGAAACTAATCATGCAACACCACCATATTCATCTATAACTATAGCTACATGCTTACGTTGTTTTTTAAATATATCCAACAAGGAATGTATCGGTTTTGTCAATGGCACTTTTATCACAGGGCTCAAAGATAATTTATCCAAAGTTTCACTTCCCATTCATTTATTTCTTACAAGAAGCAATTCTTTTAACGTGACAACCCACTCAATATGATCTATATCATCATTATAAACTAATATACGAGAATGAGAAAATTTAAACATTTTTTCTATAGCCTCATCTACACTTATTTTTGTATCCAAAGCATCAATTTTGATTCTAGGTGTCATAATTTCTTCACAGGTTATCTCATAGAAATCCAACATATTTTTTATCTTCTCATATTCTCATTTTTCAAATACTCAACTATTTTTACCCAAATCTATAAACGCCTCCACTTCTTCATCAGTCACAGTAGATACGCTGGACTTCTTTTGCAATAATTTCATAACGAAATCCACAGATACAACTACAGGATAAAGTATTATTTGTAATATAATGTATATTTTGGATACAGATAAAGATATCTTATCAGCATAACGAGTGGCCAATGTTTTTGGAAAAATTTCTCCAAAAAGCAAAAGCAACAATGTAATTACTCATGTAGATATTCATATAGCCATACTCTGAGCTGATCACAAAGTATTGGAAATTTGTATAGCTATACTTGTAGCCAATGAGGCTGTAAATACATTAATTAAATTATTTCCTATAAGTATAGTAATCAACAACCTATCATTATTGGATCTAAGTTTTTTAAGTTCTCTAGCTCCAAATTTTTTTTGCTTTAAAAATGCTTCTATTTTGTGCTCTGGTATAGACATAAAAGCTGTTTCACTACCAGAAAAGAAAGCAGACAAAAGAAATAAAATTACAAATATCAAAATCGTGGACCGGTCCATTTTGTTAAATTAAAATAAAAAAACTAATTTAGTTGAAAGAATTATAAGTTTTAGTATAAATTTTTCAAGAATAAAAAACCATGACATTATAACTTTTAACTTTCTAACTTTTAACTGTATGCTGATAGCTGTAGACAAACCAAAATGAATAAGCAGTTTTGATGTAATACGCGCACTCAAAAGAGAATTATGAGAAAAAAAAATAGGTCATAGCTGAACACTAGACCCTATGGCTACAGGATTATTGTTGATATGAACAGATAGGGATACAAAAAAACTCCATGAATTAACCTGATTAGATAAAACATACATCGCTACAATAGATTTTTCCAAAAAATCTGATACTCGAGATATGGATTATCGAGAATATTTTGAAGAACTTGATCAAAAACAATTAAGATCTCCCAAAATAGAACAAATCAAACAACAAATAGACAAAATTATCCCAGAATATTCCTTACCTCTTACGCCTTTCAGCGCCAAAAAAAAAGATGGTAAAAAACTCTACGAATTAGCCAGGAAATGAGAGCAAATCATAGAAAACAAAACCATGAAAACACATCGATATAAAATATTGGACTATCAATTTCCAAGCATAAAATTAGAACTAAATGTGTGATCATGAACATATATCAGATCTATTTGATATCGACTATGAAAGGAACTTTGACTTGGATGAATACTGACAGAACTTAGAAGGACACAGATATGAAAATACAATCTAAAAAAAATGAATCTAAACCAGACATGAACATTTTTCATCAAAAAAGATGGACAAGATCAATGAGAAATAAAATTTAAATATTGAATAATATAATCCTATACTCGTAGGGGAAGATAGTATCTTCCCGTAAATATAAAAAGGCGGTTAATAACCGCCCCTACGAACATAGCATCAAACATATAAAGTATAAAAAACAACCTTAACTTTTAACTTTTCACTATTCACTCTTATGATAATTTCCCTAATAGCCTGAATGGCAAAAAATAGAACAATATGAAAAGACAATCAACTTCCTTGGAATTATCCAGAAGATCTAAAATACTTTAGAAAAACTACAAGCGGACACCCAATCATAATGTGACTCAACACGTATTATTCTATATGAAGACCACTACCCAACAGAAGAAACATAGTACTGAGCAGACAACAATTAGATATAAAATGATTAGAAATTTTTCATTCAATACCAGAATTAATAGACACATTAAAAGCAGAAGATGACAATCAAGAAATATTTGTAATATGATGAGCTAGTATATACAATCAGTTCCTTCCATTGGCAGACAAGATCTATCTTACCGAGATAAAAAAAGAACATGATGGAGACACCTTTTTCCCAGAGTTTGAAAAAGACTTCAAAGAAATATCTAGAGAAACTCATGAAGAATTAGATTTTGTAGTTTACCAAAGAAATAAATAATGTTATTTCAATTCAAATCAAAACCCCAAGATTTTATAGTAAAAGAAGAATTATGATTTAAACCATCATGAAAAGGTGATGTATTCTTTGTAAATTTTAAAAAAACATGAATTAATACAATGGACATAGTAGAACACCTATGCTATGGACTGAAACTAGAAAGAAAGGAATTATGAATAGCATGACTAAAAGACAAAAACTGAATCACAGAACAACGAATAACAATCTACAAAAGAGTTTTAAATAGAATTTGATGAGAAGAAAAATTTTTATCAGTATTGTGAGAAAAGACAAAAATATTGACCACTACTCGACACAAAGAACCACTAGCTGTATGAAAAAACGCTGGTAATTATTTCAAAATAAGATTAATAGCCAAATGAAATATTACAGAAGAAATCCAAGCACAAATAGAGAATAATATAAAAAAAATACAAATAAATTGATTCCCAAACTGCTTTGGAAAACAAAGATTTGGGAAATGATATAGAAATTTTTATCGTGCAAAGGAAATCTTCGAATCTCAGGATATGAGTATAAACGATCAATTTGAAATTAGGTTTAAACTACAGGCATATGCTAGTATGCATTTTAATGAATATGCTATCAAAAGACGACAAAAATGACAAATATTTTTATGATGAGATATTATGGTAAACAAAAATAACTCCTTTGGTACAAAAGTGTGAATTTATAGCGAATGAAAAGTGATAATATTTAACTACAAAAAATGCAAAGAAGATTTTGAATCAAAAAACTTTTTACAACCATACTATATTAGTTGAGAAGCTATAGAATTGAAAAATAATGAAGAACGAACTCCAACATGACCAATGCTTGGATTCAATATGCTAACTCCTCCATTAGATTCAAAATCTTATTTTAGAGATATAGAATTATTGGAAAAAACTGACTACGAAAATTTAGGAATAAAAATAGCTAAGAAATATAAAATATATGGATTTAGAAGACCACTACGAACAACTCCAAAAAATCTAAAATATTCTCGAGAAGCAAACAAAAAAAACAAGTTCAAACAAGACCTTGTCATATCGTTCTCTCTTCCAACTGGTAGTTATGCTACTATACTTTTGTGAACTATTTTTGACTGAATCGATGAAAAAACAATAATCGAAAATTGATTAGAAATTCCATTAATTAGATAAACTATTTTAATTCTTCTAAAACAATCTTATTAATCATATCCTCTCTACCTTTAAACTCATGATTTCATGGAATTGAAATTATTTCAATATGATTTTCAGGTTTGTCTCATTGTAAATATACATTTCTACCATAATCATTTGTTCATGAGTATATTTTTACAGGTATGCTGGATGGTATGGTGTTTATGTTCATCATAGAAGTACCTGGATTCAATAATACTACTTTTTTTATTTTCTCTGGAAAATGTAAGCAGATATTGATAATTGGCAATACTCACGCAGAACTAGATATTAAAACAACGTCAGATAAATTTGAAAAATTATCTTTATAATAACGAAATGCGTCATCATAATTCCTATCCCAAGAAATTGGAACTGTGTTAAATTTTTCTTTAAATGATACTGCTTTCCCTGTGTTTATAGATCATCATAATCAGTGGAAGTAGAAAGAGTGGATATTCATATATTAGATATTTAAAATAAATAAGATTACTTTACTCATAATATCATAACATCAATATTATCTTTGTATGAATTATTGTAAGACATTGTTTGCATAAATGTTATATCATCTGACAATAATTTTTCTATAAAATTAGCTGATTTTTGTATACCATGAAGTATCTTATTTTCTTTGTCGCCAAAGGTGTCACAAGTAGTATAATTTAACAATATTTTTTTATATTCTGTAAGTTTATAATATTTTGAAAAGTCTTCCATAGCTTTTTCTGATCATGTAATATATTTATTTTTATCATCAGCATTTCCAAATCAAATAGCTATATCTTTTGTATTTTGGAAAAACATTATTATGTCTTCTAATGTTACATGTATATCCGATACCCTTAAAAGTATGTTTGATATTCAATATATTGATTTATAAATAACTTCTTCTGATCATACAGGTATTCTTAAAACTGTTCAATTTAATGGTAATTTATTTTCTTCATCTTTATTTGGGTCTATCACTATTCATATTACTAAAATATTATACTCTTTTAGTTTATCAACTATACTATCAAATTTATTTTTAAATTCTTTTTCTCTTAAGTCTCATATAGCATATATTATATCTGTATTATTTAAATCTTTTCATTTTATTATGTCTTCTAGATTTGATTCATAATCAAGATGTAAAATGTGTTCTAATTCACCTCAATTAGATTTTTTTTGATTTAATTTTAATTCATCTATTATTGTTAATCATCACGATCCTATTCCAATAGCAGATATATTTTCAAAAATCTCATCTCAATTTGTATTAAGTCTTATATTTTCTTCATTCATTATTATATTATTTATTAAATAAATTTATCTAATTTTATATATTTAAATATCTTATAGGATAAGCTGCTCACTTAGAAAAATATTGTCTTACCAATCCATACAAATACTTATCTCTTACATCATCATTAGCTATATTTCCATTAAATGCCCATCTCTTTTGTCATGTTTCATTAACAACACTATACCAACCTTCTACTTCATATATTTCTCTAACTATTCACTTATAATGTACTAATACGTATTTTATTTTATTTCTTTTCTCTCATACTTTCCAACTTTGCCTTGTAGCTTGATAAAGTTCATCTTTAGACATATTTCTTTTAAAAAGTTTATTTATATTTATCAACATAACAGGATCTGTTATTTCTATTTTTCTTCCTCCATATAATGCAATAGCTTCATTAATACTTATTACTCATCTATCATAAGTATGAGATCCTTGAACAACATTTGTTATATTAAATTTAATATCTCTCTCATTATTTAACAAATCAATAAGTGCTGCTTCTACTTCAAAAGCTATTTCTTCTGACAATCCATGTCTTATTAAAAAATATTCTACAGTTTCTCCCGAATTTACTATATCTCTTATAGTATCTAGTTTATCACTTACATCATTTGTTTCTAAAGCGTCTTTAACATGTTGAAATACTCTATTGTCTTTTCATTTTCCAATATAAAATATTTTTCAATTTCTTGGATCTTTAAGAGCGTATACATAATACTTTATTTCTTCTACTGTTTTATCATCAAACATATAATAGATACTTTTTATAAAATCTAAACCATTTTCTCAACTTCTCCACCAACTACAAACAAATCATCTTCTTTCCACTTATTTGCCATCAAGTGAAGTCATACTGGCATATCATCTCCATCGTCCTCCACTGTCCCAACTGGTACAGAAATAGCTGGCAATCAAGCCAAATTAGCTGGTACTGTATACATATCTGCCAAATACATTTTTAACGGATCATTTATTTTTTCTCAAATCTTCCAAGCAACTTCTGGAGCTGTTGGAGATAATATTAAGTCATATTTTTCAAATATTTTTTGCATATCTTGTATCATTTTTTGTCTTACTTTGATAGCTCTAAGATAATATCACTCATAGTTAGCACTACTCAAAGAAAAGGTACCAAGCAATATTCTCCTTTTAGCTTCTTCGCCAAATCAATCAGATCTAATTTTTTGATAATATTCATGTATATTTGTATGATCCAATGTGTTCTCTTGCAAACCAAATCTTATACCATCAAATCTAGCAAGATTTGTGCTAACTTCAGCTGGCATCAAAGTATAATAAATAGATATACCATAATCCAATACTGGTAAGTCTACCTCATCTATTTGCACTCAATTATCACGTAATTTTGATACTACATCCAATATTCTTTCTTTAATTTTTGGATCTAAACCTTCTCATAATACTTGTTTTGGCAAAGCTATTTTATATTCGTTTATTTTTTTATTTGACTTAATTATCTCATCTGCTTTACGATCTGACTGACTATCTTTTTTGTCAAATCACATAATAGCTTTTAATAATATTTCTGCATCTTCGACAGTTTTTGTCAAAGTTCAGACCTGATCCAAGCTACTAGCCATAGATTGTACACCATATCTACTTACTCTACCATAAGTTGGCTTCAATCAAACTACACCACAAAAAGCTGCAGGTTGACGAACGCTTCACCCTGTATCAGTTCCCAATGCAGCCAAACACATATCTGTAGCAACAGCCACTGCAGATCCTCCACTAGATCCACCAGGAACTCTATTTGTACCAAAACAATTGTATGTAGGACCAAAATAAGAGGTTTCTGTACTACTTCACATTGCGAATTCATCCATATTTGTCTTTCATAGCAAAAGTCATCAATTTTTTTCTAAATTTGTAAAACATGTAGCAGAATATGGAGCTACATATTTTTCCAACATTTTTGATCCACAACTAGAAATATATCATTTAGTCATGATATTATCTTTTAAACCAATTGGAGCTCATTTAAGCGGAGAGTTTTTGATTTTATCCAAATTGTTCTTCACATAATCTCTATGTATTCTGACAAAAGCATTTTCATTTTTACCAACATTATTTTCTACTTTATCCAAATACTCTGCTACCACACTGTCAATTCTCAATTCTCAATTTTCAATTTTATCTATATATTGTTTTAAAGTCAAAGACATTCAAAAACTTTTATGCAATAAAAATTTTTAGCTTATATCTGATAGCTAATAGTACATAAATTTATGTGCTATTAGGTATAGGCTATTAGCCACTAGCTGAGTTTACTCCACTAAATTTCAAAAAACATCCTTAATATCTTGATAATCGGCACTATCTAATCATTGCTGATCTGATTGTCATGAATTAATTTCTTCATCTTGATTGTCGCCGTCTTCTTCAATTATTTCCTCTTCATTTATATCATCTCAAATATACTTTAAACATTTTGCTTCTTCATTAGTTTCACAATACATTCTTGTACATCCACTAATTTCTCCACTAACTACCATACAAGTATTACATCAATCAAAATAACTAACACAATCTGTCAAATCTATTGTTGTATCTTTCTCTTCTTCATCAAAATTTTCATCATTATCCTTGCTTAATATAGATTCTATCTCTTGATTCAATTCTTCCAACCAAGTCAAATCTTCATCTCAAGTATTTACAACTACTTCTCAAGTATTGTTTTGATCTTCTATTATCACAATAGTATCACCAGTATTTTCCATATCTTGATTTGCTCAAGATTCAGTCAAATTAGCAAACCTTTCAGGTATTGATTTAATTCTATCTACCAATTTACTAGCTCATTCTGGATTTATATAACGATAGACCAAAAACACAATAGTCAAAAATATTAATATAATCAACCACCTTCTTAAGAATCTCAACATATCAATAACTTAAAAAATAAAGAAAATACAAAAATATAATACAAATTGGCCTTTTTATTTCAAATGAAAAAATTCTTGAATAAAGAACGAAAAGATATATTCTTATCATAGAATTTTTATGTAGAAAATATAAATGATAAAACAATTCCTCAGAGAAACAAAGGCATTCCTAGTGCAAAAACCCAAATTAATTAGATTGACATTTTGGGTGTCTATATGCCGCTCAGTTTCAATACTACTATTGTTAGCATACAATATAAACAACATCTTGATATACAGATTTGGGAAATGAATGTCCATATTTACAGTTTTTCAATATTTTTTAGACACAATCACTTCAAATCACATAGTATGGCTTATTATTGTGTTAATAATCTTTATAGCTATTGGGTATGTATTTTTATACCCTATGTGAATATCAGCGACAATACACTTTCTCAACAACAAAGACGAGAGCATATCAAAAGCTATAGGTAAGTGAACAAACGATTTTTTTACCATGTTTGAATTAAATGCACTAGCATTTTCATTTTGACCATACACTTATATAATCACGTTACTGAGACTTGTTACATTGAATGTATTAAACAGTGGATTTGTAATATGACTGATAATAGTTTGGTGAATTGCTGTTTTGTTTGCTAGCATATTTTGGCAATATGCAAAATTTTTGATAGTAGAAGAGTGATTGTGAGTTTTTGAAGCAATTAAAAAAAGTATGTGAATAACAACTACAAATCTATGAATCACATTCAAATGAGTGATAACAAAATGTTTAGTTCTTTTTATCTTCTACTTCAAAATAATAATAGTAGTTGGTGTACCACTGCTTATAATGTATTTGTTGATCACTCTAAACATAATAAATGAAAATAATGAGCGACTCTTGTGGACTATCGGAATTATAACAACACTATTGGCATCGTACATAATAGGTATTACACAGGCCTTCTTTATGACTTTCTGGCACAAAATATATCACAAAATCATTTCCGAAAAATAAACATTACCAAAATTTTCTATTAAATAAGAAAAAATGACAAAGCACTCCAACACTTCATCATTTTATCACTTTATCATTTTTTTTATCACTTTATCATTTTCTATATCTTAATTTTTACATTATTCGCAAAATCAACCCAAGCTGGATTGACTATTTCTATCACAAAGTGCTTATCTCATACATTTGTATAAATCAAATTTTGTGCTGAATCATCAAATCAATCATTTACACTACATTCATATATTTTAATATTACCATTTGTATCTACACTATCTTTTTGAGCATATTCAACCACATTCATCACAGAAAAACAATTTACACCAGATTGATCAAAATCTTCCTGAACACTTTTACCAGCGTAAGCTATGCTACTACTAGGAAATACAATAGTATGTCCTCTACGAGAAGTAAATTCTAAACTCTTATCTAAATTCAAAGGAAATTGATCTACATCTGTATCTCGATTAGTCTCATTAAAACTAAATTCTTGAGAATTATCCTCTTCTTCAGCATCTTCTATTTCTTCAGTCTCTTCTAATTCTTCCAATTCAAATACAGACATATCCAATAAATTGGCATTGTTGTTTGCACTAGGATCTATCTCTATTTCACAATTTATTCATTTTTTTTCTCAATCACTACCGTTTATGTCCAGTACAAATCTATTTTGTCTCAACAATAAATCATAATCGTATATTTCTTTAAGTGCGTCTCATCACTCCCAACAAATAGTATCTATATCATCCAACACCTCTTCTTGGATAAACTTATCATTAACTACCAATATAGTATTAATCATATCTTTAAATTCTTGATCTTCTACATCGTTCACAAAATAACCAAATTGTTCAGTAGTAAAAAACCAAGATTGAACTTCTGATTGCTTATAATAACTTATACCATAAGTATCCACAAATTTTTGTGCAGAAGAATTTGAAAAAGTATTATTTAATTTAATACAATTTTGATTTGATATACCTTCATTACATACAAAATATTCAATTTTACTTATAAGATTGTTTTCAAGATTTTTTATTTTAATCTCTCAATTTTCTCATCTGTTCATAAGCTGATACTTATCAAAGAAATTCTCATCAAAATATAATCAAGCATTGGATAAGTACACATCTTCAGACAATACTTCTTCTTCTGTGTCTCAACTGAGTTCATCTTCTTCCAAATCTAAGGCATATATCGTATCTACTTCTACTATAGGTATATCTTGTTGTATTTTTTCAACTATTCATTCCACAAAAACTTTTCATTCATAATTATTTAAATTAATATTTTTACTCTTTAAACCCATTTCCCCATACTCTGAAATATCAAGTATGTGTGTATAGTTTACTATATCTCAATCATCAAAAATTTCACCAGATATCATCACCTCATCTCACACCAAAAATTCATACTCGGTATTTTGAGATTGATCATTCTCTACTCAAAATAACTCCATTATATTATTCCAATTTGTAGCTACAATGATCATAAGAACTATAGCCGTAATCACTGATATTATCAAAGTTTGTATAGATACAGTCTTTTTTATATTATTGGCCACATTTTCTGTACTATCTTTCTCTTCAAAATATTGATTATTCATAATAAATTTATTACAAAGAATAAAAAGTACCGCAAATTTTAAAAAAAAACAAATCTTTTACAAGCAAACAATACATATTACACAATATTTTCCGCAAAAGAATAGTTATAATCACACAAAACTACAATTTTTTTGCTTTTTTGCTATTTACAAATATAATTTTTTATGAATCATAGTTTTAGTCAGGTATTAAATGCAAAAAACATGAACACAAATCAAGCACCAAACACACAAACAAGTACTCAAGAATCTTGGGTAAATAATATTACGGATAACCAAGTATGATGATATGTATTAAAGATCAGTACTGGTATAGTAGTATTGATAATTTTGATATTAATTTCAAAAATTATAGCTGGTGTAGTAAAAAGGAATATAAAAAGAAACATGAAAGACAGCAACCCAGAAGGTGCTTGAAAAATATGAAAACTTATGTGAAACATAGTATTTTATGTACTAATATTATTTGCTTTTTTCATCAGTTTTGAAATTATGTGAATGAATATATGATTATTGATTTCATGAGTATCTTTATGACTCTGACTTGCTTTTAAGGAAGTACTTGGAAACATGTTTGCTGGTATGATGATACTTTATACCAAAGAATTTAAAATGTGAGACATTATCGAAGTTCAATCAGATCAAGTATATTTTGGTAGAATTGAAGAAATTACAATCAGGCATACAATCATAAGGACATTGGATCTAAGACAAGTTGTTATACCAAATATGACTATGATATCTAAACCTATAAAGACATTTAGTAGTGAAAATATAGTAAAACTAAACACAACTATCTGAATTCACTATGAATCAGATGTACCAAAAGCTATAGAAGTTATAAAAAACGCAATCAATAGCTTTGATTTTGTAAAAGAAAAAGAAAGTACCACAGTATATGTCACCAACTTTGGAGAAAGCTCTATAGATTTAAAATGCATATTCTGTTTTGATCCAAACTGCGGTATTATATGAGATTTTGCAGTATGATATATAAATGAAAAAATATGAGAAGAATTTGGCAAAAATGGTATACAAATACCATACAAACACGCTACTCTTACATTTGAAAAATGAGAAGAAAAAGAAAAGTTAATGCAGAACCTACAAAAATGAGACAACGAAACAAAACAATATGAAAAAGACATTATATCGTAAGGTACACTCGCGAGTGTACCCTACACACAAAGCACAAAGATTTTAACTAAAAAACATAATCTTACTAAATGAATCTAATAAACTTTGCAATAGAATATCTATCCAACAATTGAATTGAAATGCTCAAAAAGGTTTTGATAGCAACAGCTATTTTTGTACTTATCTATATTTTTATCAAAAGAATCATAAACAAAGTAAAAAGAAAAATAGAGCTAAATCATTTAGATAATGATGCAAAATATGCCAAAAAATTATCCAATTTGATATGAAAAATACTTTTTATTATTGGTATGATATTTAATGTTTTGATAATATGCCAAGTAATATGACTAGACGTAGCACTACTTATGGCCTGAATATCTTTGTGAATATGATTTGCCATGGAAACTCTTATATCAAATATGGTAGCATGATTTTTTATACTTACAAACAAAAAAATAAAAATATGAGACTTTGTACAACTACTCTGAACATTTAACATGAATGCAACAATAGAGGAAATCACAATCAGACATACAGTAGTAAGGACCATAGACAAAAGAAGATTATTGATACCAAATATGCTCATGGCATCTACACCAGTAAAAACCTTAAAAACAGAAGACTTGGTTAGATGAGATTTGGAAATAAGCCTGCCACGTCATATCAATATAGATCAGATCAAAAATATACTAAACAATACAATAAATGAAAATCCAAATATACTAAACAAAAATTATACCAACACCTACATACAATGATTTGATGCTAAATGATATAAATTTCATACCGTATTTTTCGTAAACCCAAAAAGCGGAACACCTTTTGTAGTATGATCCAGTATCAGAGAGACAATAAGCCAAGTTCTCAAAAAATATTGAATCAAATTTCCTTATGAACATATGGTGATTAATGTAGAGGGGTAAAAATACTACAATGGACTTTGAATATTTTTGATAGCAGGATTAGTCACTTGAGTATAGACTTGAGTAGTGCGAATATTCGCATGCCCAAGCAAAGACTGCACATAACGAATATCAGTACCATTTTCCAATAAATGAGTAGCAAAACTATGACGAAGCGAATGAAATGTCGCTTCTTTTTTTATTCTAGCATTTTTTAGTCATCTTAAAAACACAACTTGCGCTGTTCTATTTGTTAGTTTTCATCACCTTTCAGATTCAAACAAATAATCCTTTCAATCTTTATTTATCATAAAATAAGAAATATCGTCTAATAATTTATTTGAAAATATAGTAACTCTATCTTTTTGACCTTTTGCTGATTTAATATGTATACTCAAAGATGCTAAATCAATATCTTTTACTCTCAAACTAACCAACTCAGAGACTCTTAATCAAGAAGAATAAGCTAAAGACACCATTGTTTTATGTTTTTTGTTTGAGATATTTTTGATTATACTTAATATCTCATCATGAGACAAAACTATTGGTAACTTTTTGGGCTCCTTTGATAATCTAATATCTATATTTATGTCTTTTTTTAAAATCTCCCTTACAAAAAATTTTATAGATTCTTTATAAATATTTAATGTCTTGGGTGCTCTATTTTTGGATTGAAGATCTAAAATAAAATCAATAATCTTATCTCTTGTAATAATCGAAACATCTCATTTCAAATATTTTAAGAAAAATCTAACACAATTAGAATAAATCTCTATAGTTCTAGGACTATAATTTCTATGTTTTAGTTCTCTACCTAGTTCCACTAAATAATCTTGCATTATCAAATATATTGTTTATAAAAAAATCACATATTTCATATAACACTCTATACGAAATATTTCGCATAATATACAAAAACATGTATATTTCAAGCAAAACATTTCGCATAGGAGCTAGTTGTCGGACATCTACTTTTTGTTTAAAATAAGGAATCGAGAGTGGAGATTTTTTAGAAGTCAGTATGGTTGACTTTTAGTAGGAAAAATATATAAGTAGTTAAAAGA
>Ga0116151_10002366_pt1 | contig 17337 bp, 18 predicted proteins | sample AD_UKC117_MetaG_FD_89893 | JGI IMG/M metagenome (GOLD analysis project Ga0116151, IMG submission 89893) | Active sludge microbial communities of municipal wastewater-treating anaerobic digesters from Hong Kong - AD_UKC117_MetaG | ecosystem: Engineered > Bioreactor > Anaerobic > Digestate...
GAATAAATATATTTTGAAACACCAGTAAAGAGTGTGAAACTTGCCAACGCGTTAGTCACGCCCCGCACGAGCGTGTAGATAGAAATGGGAATGTTATAATAACCGTTGAACAATTGGAGCAGTGCTCCGTTCAGAGGCTTAGGTAATATGAAGGAAATCTAATTTTAATATTGAAATCTAAAAATAGTATTATAGAAGTAATATTAACAACCCCCATGGAGGTTAAACATGAACCATTCCTCACCGATAAACCCGCTCGGTGCCATCGTTGATGTGGAGACGACCGGTTTTAGCCCGGATCGGGATGAGATCGTCGAGCTTTGCATCATTTTATTTTGTGTGAATCATCACGGTGTGGCGGAGATTGTGGACGCATACACTGGCCTGCGGGAGCCGGTCAACGGCATCAATGCGGCGGCGGCCCGGGTCAACGGGATTGGCTGGGCGGATGTCTGCGGGCGCGACCTGGACCATCAGCGGGTCAATGAGCTGATCCGCCGGGCGGAATTTTTCATTGCCCATAATGCTTCGTTTGACCGGGGTTTTGTGACGCGCTTGTATCCCCAGGCAGCCTACAAACACTGGTATTGCTCGATGTCAGGCATCAATTGGCGCGGCAAGGGGTACCCCAACCGCCGATTACAGGACTTGCTGACCTGGCACGGAATTCGTCCCGACCGTCAGCATCGCGCCGAAGACGACGTGCGGGCCACGCTGGCGCTGTTAAATCATTGCCAGAGCAGCGGCCGGACCTACTTGGCCGAACTGCTGGAGCGGCGAGCGATGGTGAAAAACTGGAAAAAATAACTTGGGGCCTGACCCCAAGTTATTTTCATATTATCTCCTGCCATTGCGTACACTATGTACATAATGTACAATGGGGGTGAGGATGGTGGGATTTATGCAAACTATACCGGCAACTGAATTACGAAAGAATTTTTCATCTGCTATCGATACAGTTGTTAGAGAAAAACCCGTGGCATTTAAAAGAAACCGGGATAATCTGATGTTGCTTTCCAATGCTCAGGTTTTGAGTTTATTGAGTGATTACAGCATCAAAGCTGTTTTTCAATCAGAAGAGGACGGCTCGATCACCGCGACCTTGGACGGTTTTGATCTGGTTATAAATGCTTCGGATCGGGAAGAGGCGATAACGAGACTGGCTGAGGAACTTGTTGAGTATGCAATGGAGTATTACGATCAGTTTCAATTATATTTTAATGCCATTAACCGCAAACAGCATTTTCCTTATGTCTTGAGAGTGCTGCTGGCGGAAGATCTTAATGAAGTGAAGGCCTTGATCCATGCCTAGCTGGAGAGACCTGAAGAGGTTTTGCGAAAGAGATGGGTGGGAGCTTTATAAAGTGACTGATCATTGGTATTACCGAAAATCCATGCCCGACGGCACGTTGAAACGTACCAAGATCTCCATGGGTAGCGGAGAAATCAAAGGACATCTATGGATAGAGATCCTCAAAAAACAGCTTCAGGTTTCAGAAGAATATTTTAATGGAAAAAAATAATGTTCAACACGTCAGGCGGTTAAGTAAATTGTCGATGGGTATTCCTTCGGCAGGTCGTTCCTGTTATAATCGATTTATAGATGTAAAGATAGGAGTTGGAAGGATGCGCTAGTTTTCCTGCTGATGAACTAAGATACAGGGGGCAACAAGATTGGCATTGACGATGCCGGTTTGGTTGTGCTCGGGCGGGAAAGTTGCTGCACCGGAAAACTCATGGGTTACTGTATTTTGTCGTGAACACGCTGTATATGTTGCGCTGCCATGAGATGCTGGGGACTGCTTTCCTGCATCTCATAATTATTTTCTGCAGGAGGAACAGCGCCATGTCACTGATCAATGTCAACCATCTCACCTTTGGTTATGATGGGGGAATCGAAAATATCTTTGAAAATGTCAGTTTCCAGATCGATACCGATTGGAAGCTGGGTTTTACCGGCCGCAACGGCCGCGGGAAAACCACTTTTCTGAATTTACTGCGAGGGAAGTTCGAGTACCGCGGCAGCATCTCGGCCAGCGTGTCGTTTGAATATTTTCCGTACGAAGTGCAGGATGAGGGGATGGATACCGCTACCGTCATTCGCTCGATGAACGATGAATATGAGGATTGGCAGCTGCTCAGGGAACTGAATCTGCTGGAAGTCGCCCACGATGTCCTGGACCGTCCGTTTGCTACGCTGTCCAACGGGGAACGAACCAAGGTGCTGCTGGCGGCCTTGTTTCTAAAGGGAAACCGTTTCCTGCTGATCGATGAACCGACCAATCATCTGGATATGAACGGCCGTCAGATGGTCAGCCAGTATCTGCGCGGCAAGCAGGGATTCATCCTGGTCTCCCACGATCGGGCCTTTTTAGATGGCTGTGTGGATCACATTTTATCCATCAACCGGACTGATATTGAGATTCAAAAGGGAAATTTCTCTTCCTGGTGGCACAACAAGCAGCTCCAGGACAACTTGGAAATGGCCCGTAATGATACCTTGAAAAAGGACATCAAAAGGCTGGAAGAATCAGCCCGGCGCGCTGCGGATTGGTCGGAGCGGGTGGAAAAGTCCAAAAAAGGGCAGCGAGTCTCTGGCATCAAGCCTGACAAAGGCTACATCGGTCACAAATCCGCCAAAATGATGAAACGTTCCCAGGCCATCAAAAGCCGCCGCCAGGAGGCTGCCGAGGAAAAAACCGGACTGCTGAAGAACATTGAAATCAGCGATTCTTTAAAGATCCGGCCGCTGCAGTACTTTACCGATACCTTGGTTACGCTGGAAGAGATCAGTATCATCTATGGGGAACGCCCCATATGTGAAGGGATCAGTTTCCGTATTCAGTCCGGTGAGCGGGTCGCCTTGTGCGGCAAAAACGGCTCTGGCAAATCAAGCCTGGCTCGGCTGATCCTGGGCGAAGACATCCCTTATCAGGGCATCATCCGCCGGGGGAGCAGACTAAAGATTTCCTATGTCAGCCAATCCACGGCGCATCTGAGCGGCAACCTGACCGATTATGCCAGGGAATACAGCATCGACCAGACGCTTTTGAGAACAATTCTACGCAAGCTGGACTTTTCCAGGACGATGTTTGACATGAACATGGAGGACTACAGCGACGGACAGAAGAAAAAGGTCATGATCGCCCGCAGTCTGTGCGAATCCGCCCATTTGTACATCTGGGATGAGCCGCTCAATTATATTGACGTCATCTCCCGTATGCAAATCGAGGATTTGCTCCGCTGCCATCGACCGACCCTTTTGTTTATCGAACACGACCGAGCCTTTTGCGACAACATCGCCACCCAACAAATTAACACGTCAGGCGGTTAAGTAAATTGTCGAACCCAGAGGCTGTCCTTGATATTGTTAACAAAGGCAGGAATTCATCTGCTGCTGGAGAAATATGTGAGTAAGAAGTTGTAAAACCGAAAGGAGACAGCAACCATGCCTGCTGGGAAAATCATTATCACGCCACAATTTCGCGGTCCGGACAACTCCGGTAATGGCGGCTATACCTGCGGAAGATTGGCCAGCTATATAAACGGTCCGGCTGAAGTTACCCTGAAGCTGCCTCCCCCATTGAATCAAGCCTTGGATGTAGTGCAGGACCCTAACGGAGGAGCCGCCCTCATGAAGGGGGAACAAACCATCGCAACAGCCGTGCCTGCCTCCATTCATCTTACGATTCCTGATCCTCCATCCTATGAAACTGCCTTACAGGCGGCTGGCCAACATTCCATGATGGAGGTCCATACCTATCCCGGTTGTTTTGTCTGCGGACCAGCGCGAAAAAAAGCCGACGGACTATGTATATTTGCCGGAAGGGTAGAAAACCAGGATTATGTGGCGGCGCCCTGGATCCCGGAGCAATGCTTTGCGGATGAATCTGGAGTGATTCGGGATGAGATCGTCTGGGCAGCTTTGGATTGTCCTGGAGCATGGGCGATCCTGGCCAGGAAATTAAGACCAATCCTGTTGGGACGTATGGCAGTAGAAATCATGAAACCGGTAAAAGCCGGCCAGGTATTGGTTGTAACGGGTTGGCAGATTGCCGAAGAAGGCCGCAAAATAGAGACAGGAACAGCCCTCTTCGATGAAAACAGCGATCTTTGCGCAAAAGGCCGGTCCATTTGGATTGAGCTGAAGTAAGCTTATCATTAGTTTGGTGCCAGGCACCTAACTTTCTACTTACCTATGATATTTTTGCTGATTTCCCAAGGTGAATAATCTGATGTAAAATGATAGTTGAAATCGTTTGCAGGCCACCAGAAGCTGCTGTTTGCAAATACCTCGTTTATCCAGCAAGTTGGATTGTTTGGTGCCGGGCACAAGGGGAGGGTAAGATGGTAAGAAAAAAGATTCTGGTAAACATTCTGTTAGTGGTAATGTTCATGCTCATTTCGATTGCCATGCCGGTTTTGGCGCAGACATCAGATATTACAGGACATTGGGCTTGTGCGCGGATAAACAATTGGCTGGAAAAAGGTTTGATACGGGGTTATGAAGATGACTCCTTTAAGCCGGATAATAACATGACCAGAGCCGAATTTATTGCGGTATTAAACCGGGCACTGGGATTGACCGCCAGGACGGCAGTCGTATTTTCAGATGTACCTGCCAATGCATGGTATGCAGATGATGTCGCAAAAGCCCAGGCAGCCGCATACATATCAGGTTATGAAAACAACACCTTTCGCCCCGATAATCTTATCACCAGGGCAGAAGCCGCCCAAATACTTTCCTCCGTACTAAATTTAAAAAATTATGAAGACGAAACCCAGCTGAACGGATACAAGGATGTAGGAAATATACCGCAATGGGGGAAAGAAGCACTCAATTCAGCCGTCGTGGAAAAATATTTTCAAGGCTATCCCGACAACACCATTCGGCCGCTTGATCATATTAGCAGGGCAGAAGCGGTGACGGTTCTATCTCAGGCTATGGGAACCGTTTACAATGCGGCCGGTATTTATGGACCGGAGAAGGAGGCAGCCGTTATCACAGGAAACGTGACGGTAAGTTCCGCCGGAGTGAATATCAGAAATACCAAAATCGAAGAAAACTAGGTGCCAGGCACCTAACTTTCTAACTTGCGCAAGTTGGGGACGGTTCTTGCCTTGCTAAGAGTGACAAGGGATTCCCTTGTCATTAACTTTTAAAAAATGTCTCCTGCTGCGCTTTTTCAGTAACAGGAGACTTTACAAATTTATTTACCAGGTAAGTTAGAAAGTTTGGTGCTTTGGCACCTCTACGCCCCGGACTCTAAAGGAGGGTTTGAAAAAGAGAAATTTGGGGTTTACATCAATATGAATTGTATCCTGGGTTTTTAATCTCTTTTCAATATAGATCTTGACCCCTTGGTGTTCGTATTCATTAAATCTAGAAAGGTTTTCTTTTTTAGGATTCGATACCCCTGACCAGAGGCTGATAGAGGTACCCGCTCAAGAAACGCATTCCATTATCTTGAGGAATAAAGCCCCGGTATCTTCTTTTATGGCAGTTAGCGTTTTCTCATTCAGTACAAATTCCATTTAAACTTCACCTCCATAATACCCCTTGGGGGTATATTTATTATAGACTGATTCTTGTGAAAATGCAACCAAGTTACAAGTTAGGTGCCAGGCACCTAACTTTCTAACTTTCTCTGCCCCCTGTTTTTTCTGTCAGCATTTTTAAAACGAACGCTAAGTATAGCAGACTCAGCCCCGCCGCGAAAGCTCACCATGAGGTGGAGGGGCATCCGCAATTGTTACAGAAAAGAACGACCCAGCGTAACAGTACTAAAAAATACTGGATAGTTACCGATATAGATATCAGGTAATAAATTTATAACAGTTTGCGTTATTGTGCCCTCAATTGCTTCGGAACGTTACTTGAAGGGATGACTTTTCATGGGAAATTATCTTAACCTCAACGAATATCAGCTGAGTGCGCTCTCGGAAATCGGCAACATTGGCGCGGGCAACGCCGCCGCCGCGCTGGCTGATTTTATGGCGGATACGATTATGATGTCGGTCCCCGAACTGCAGATTATTGACGTAAACAGCATGGCCAATATCCTGGGCGGCCCGGAAAATGAAATGGTGGGAATTTTAGTGACCATGAACTGCGATGTGCGGGGCATGTTGCTGTTTCTGCTGGAAAAGGAATTTGTCTGTCTGCTGCTCAATGTTCTCCTCAGCAAGGACATTAATGAATTTGCTGATATTTCGGAAATGGATCTGTCCGTCATCATGGAAATCGGCAATGTGCTGGCAGGTTCCTATGTCAGCGCCATTGCCACGATGACCGATCTTGACATTCGGCTCTCCACACCCCAGGTGGCCATTGACATGGTGGGGGCCATCCTTAATTATCCCGCTGCCTATTTTGGCGTGATGGATGACAACCTGCTGTTTATTGAGGAAAATTTTTTAAGCGAGGAAAATACTATCAGAAGCCATTTGCTCATTATGCCGGAACCGGATTCCCTGAGCCTGATTTTTGAAAGCCTGGGCATGTCATTATGAGGAATTTGGTGGTGGGCATATCCGATCAAAAAGTTGCCGGTCCGCCTGACACCCTCACGACGTATGCGCTGGGTTCATGTGTATGTATCTGTCTTTATGACCGTCTGCGCCGGATTGGCGGTCTGGCCCATATCTTGCTGCCGGAAGCATTTGGCGATGTGAGCGGGAAAAATGTTTACAAATTTGCCGATACGGCGATCGAAGAACTGGTCCGGGGAATGATAAAGCAAGGCTGTGCGCACCTGCATCTGACTGCGAAAATTGCCGGCGGTGCCAATATGTTTGTCAGCGAAGGAAAAAGCATTGGCGATAGAAATATTGAAACCGTTACGCAGGAGCTGCAGCGGCTCAAAATCAGAATCGTGGCCCAGGATATCGGGGCAAACTATGGCCGGACAGCGGTATTCAATACCCAGGATGGTTCATTGACAGTCAAAACACTGGGCCGGGGCAATAAAGTCATCTAGTGTTATGCTGTAACCGGCGTAACACTTGCCGGCCTGTGCTGAAAATACTATACTACTAGGGTAGTTGAATTAGATTAATACGAATGAAGCGGTGAAGGTGGAACGTCAGATGCAGGAAAAGCAAGGCACGTCAGATTTCTTTGTGGTTATCGCCTGTCTTTTTGTCAGCAGTTTGTTGTTGTCCAATATTATTGCCGGCAAGCTTATTCTGATTGCCGGTGTGGTGTTGCCGGGGGCGGTGATTTTGTTCCCGCTGGCCTATATCATTGGGGACGTTTTGACCGAAGTATATGGTTTTCAAAAGACGCGGCGGGTAATCTGGACAGGCTTTGTCTGTAATCTGCTGATGGTCGGAGTGTTTTATCTGGTGATGGCCATCCCGTCACCAGCTTTTTTTGCGGGCGGCGAAGCATTTGCGCTGGTGCTGGGAATGGCGCCGCGCATCGTGATGGCTTCGCTGCTGGCGTATGTGGCCGGCGAGTTCCTGAATGCAATCGTTTTATCGAAAATGAAATTGTTTACCGGGGGACGTTTCCTCTGGATGAGAACGATTGGCTCTACCCTGGTAGGGGAAGGGATGGACACAGTGTTGTTTATTACCCTGTCCTTCCTGGGAACAGTTCCTGCGGCGGTTCTTTTGCAGATGATGCTGTTCCAGTATTTGTTCAAGGTAACCTACGAGATGCTCGCCACCCCCTTGACATACGCGGTGGTTGGCTGGCTGAAACGCAAGGAAGGCCTGGACACGTTTGATTACGGGGTAAACTACAATCCCTTCAAAAGTTAGAAAGTTAGGTGCCTGGCACCCAAATTTCAAGGAGGGTATCGATGTCTTTATTATTTCATGCCACCAATTTTGTCAAAGTCAATCGTCATGGGGACACAGTCACGGCGGAATGCACCCTGCTCAGCAATGCGGTCGAAGCGGTTGCCTGGGTCGATGCCAGTGTGCAGACCTTGCAGATCAGTCGGGCGGGTTGGGCCAATTACCGTTCATCGGCAGGGGAGACAGGCGTCTTTGACCTGCCTGCGCTGATTGGCGTCGAAGCCTATATCACCGGCGGACCGGTCTTGCGCAAGGTGCTGGGTGGGCCCGGGCTGGAGCTGCCCTATGATTTGATCAGCGAATGCTTTCGGGGCGTGCTGCAGGCCGAGACCTATTTTTTCCTGGAACGGGGTTTTGTGTCGGCCAAGCAATATGATGACTTTTGCGAACAGCATAGTATCGGGGCGTGCCGCTTCTACAGTCATCTGGAAGAGACCGAACTGCAATGGACCGAGTGGCTGGGCTCAACCGAGCGCGATTACAACCTTTTCAATCGCTGCAAAACCGTATCCATCACCCAACAGGCCGTCAACCGCCTCGTCAGCGCTTCCTTCATGGATAGCTTTCACCATCTGGGCGTCTCGTTGGAGATTGACCCACAGGGGGTGGTGCTCTCTGCGCAAGGCAATTTTATCAACGCCCCGGACCCGATCTGTTTTCAGAACGATGCCCATCTGTTCAAACTGCCCGGCCTGAATCTTCGGGAAATGAACAAAAAAGAAATTGCTGCCCTGACTGGCGGTCCGGAAGGCTGCAATCATCTGGTCGACCTGCTTTACGAAATCAAAAAAGCACTGCAGGCAAACGAGGTCAGACCCCAATCGTAATCCCCAATGATTCATGGCGGACTTCACGCGACGTTGTTTATCGGATACAATACAAGTAATTCGAAAAATGATTCACTGATTACAACACGCGAAAGGAGCCATGACCATGACGCAAAAACTGGTTATTATCGGCGGCGTAGCGGCCGGGATGAGTGCTGCGGCCAAGGCCCGGCGCATCCAACGGGATATGGACATTGTGGTTTACACGGATGATCAATACATTTCTTACGCAGGCTGTGGCTTGCCCTATTTCATCGGCGGACGGGTGGAGAGCGAGGACAAACTGGTGGCGCGAACACCGCAGGAGTTTGCCCGCCAGAACATCATCGTGCGGACGATGATGCGGGCCGAGGAAATCAAACCGGAAGAGGGAACGGTGGTGCTGCGGGATTTGCAAAACCATAGCGCCACGCAGGACCACTATGATGCACTGGTTATTGCCAGCGGTGCGCGGGCACTGGTGCCGCCGCTGGAAGGCATGGACCTGGAAGGCGTTTTTGCCCTGCGCAATATCCATGACAGTCTGCAGATAAAAGCCTACATAGAAAATCATAAACCGCACAAGGCGGTGGTCATCGGGGGCGGCTATATCGGTCTGGAAATGGCGGAGAATCTGACGGAAAGAGGCTGCCAGGTTTGTGTGATTGAACGGGCGCCGCATATCATCCCCAACATGGACGAAGACATGGCCCAGATCCTGACCCAATACCTGGAGGCCAAAGGGGTGGAAGTGCGTACCGGGGAAGCGGTCAACGGCTTCTTTGGAGAGGGCCGGGTCGCCGGTGTCATCACCGACCAGGGCGAACTGGCTGCAGACTTTGTGCTGCTCTCCATCGGCGTGGTGCCGAATTCGGAAATCGCTGCCGCGGCCGGCATTGAACTGGGCGTGAAAAATGCCATTCGCGTCAATCAGAAAATGGAAACCAACCTGCCGGGCATTTATGCGGCCGGCGACTGTGCCACCACCTTGCATCTGCTGTCGGGCAATGAAGTATATATTCCCATGGGCACTACCGCCAATAAACAGGGCAAAGTGGCCGGTGAAAATGCCGCCGGCGGCAACGCTTCCTTTAAAGGCGTGCTGGGTACCGGCATTGCCAAGGTGCTGGAGATGGAAATCTCCCGGACCGGTTTCAGTGAACACGAATGCCGGCAAGCAGGGATTGACTATGTTACCCAGCGAATTTCCTCCCGCACCGCGGCGCACTTTTGCCCGATTGCCCGGGATATTCATTTGAAATTGATCATGGACCGGAGCAACCGCCGCCTGATCGGTGCGCAAATCGTGGGCTATACCGGCGCAGGCATGCGCATTGACATGCTGGCTGCAGCCATCACCGTCGGCGCCACCATCGAGGACTTGATCGACATGGATCTGGCTTACTCACCGCCCTTCAGCCCGGTGTGGGATCCAGTCTTGGTGGCGCTCAACCAGTTCGAATGATTTTCGGGGACAGTCCCCTATAATCACCCAAAATCATAATGTTGTCACGAAGTTGTCACAATATTGTTCGCTATTAACACAAATGTGTTACGCTTATTCGTTTCTGTTTCAGTGAATATTAAACATAAAAACAGAATAAAACCCCGCGCTTTCCATTGTGCGTAAAATAACATGCATATTACTTTAATGTGGTACAACATTTGCTTTAAATATGAGTGTGATTAAATAAATATCAGTTTAATCACGCAAATAAATGGAAAGCAGGTGTTATAATGTTAAACAAAAATGAAGTAATAGCCAGATTCCTGACTTGTCTGGTGTTGTTTATTCTGACGGGGACGGAAGTGATTACCGGTTGGCCGGCGACCCTGTGCGGCGTGATCGGCACGATTGAACTGGCTACGTCCTTGCTGGGTTATTCTCCGCTGATGGAAGCAAGAACCGTTCCACAGCGCGAGCGTCCGACGCATGCCCCCCGATTGGCCCATTAAAAAGTGAATAAACGCATTCGATATTCGTTCAGCAACCAGAGGCAGAAACATTAAAAATCCCCGGCCTTCTAAAAAAAGCCGGGGATTTTCCATGAGGGGGAATTTGTTATTTTGCTCAGTTTACCACATCATATTGCGCTCGGCTTCGCTGCGCAGCCAGTCTCGGAAATTGGGATGGGCGATGTTGATCAGTTCCGTGATCCGCTCCCGGACCGAGCGGCCTCTGAGACTGGCAATGCCGTACTCGGTGACCACATAATCCACATCGATGCGCGAAGTGGTGACCACGGCGCCGGGCTGCAGCTGGGGCACGATGTGGGAGATGGTATCGCTGCGGGCGGTCGACAGAAACGCGATGATGGATTTGCCGCCCGGGGAATACTGGGTTCCCTGGCCGAATTCCTTGTGCCCGCCGGTGCCGCTGTAGTGACGGCTGCCTATGGATTCGGCGCAGCACTGTCCGCTCAGGTCGATTTCCAGGGCGGAGTTGATGGCCACCATTTTGTGATTGCGGCCAATCACGCGGGGATCGTTGACCACGCTGCCGCGATGAAACTCGACCGCCAGGTTGTTGTCAAAAAAATCATACAGACGCTGGCTGCCCAAGGCGCAGTCGGCCACGAATTTGTCCCGCCAGAGGGTCTTTTTGCGGTTGGTCAGCGCGCCGCATTCATACAGATCGAGCAGGCCTTCGCTGAACATCTCGGTATGTACGCCGAGATCTTTTTTGTCGGTCAGGCAGCGGGTGACGGCGATGGGGATATTGCCAAACCCGATTTGCAGGGTGGATTCATCTTCAATCAGTTCGGCGACGTAAGCGCCGATTTGTTTTTCCTTGTCATTCAGCTGCACTTCCGGCAGGGTGGGAAGTGCCCGCGTAGTTTCGAGAATATAATCGACCTGGGAGATGTGCACCAGGGTGTCGCCACCGATCCGGGGCAGGTTGGGATTGACTTCCAGGATGACCTGGGCGGCGTTTTCCAGCAGTTCTTTTTCGCAAACGGTGTCCATCGACAGGGACAGATAACCGTGTTTATCCATGGGGCAGGCGCAGCCCAGGAAAATGTCGGGGCGGCGATACGCCATCCGGCTGGATATGCAGCGGTGCAGTTCCAGGGGGACATAAGAGACGGTTCCCAGCGGGTGGGCCTGACGGGCGCCGCCGGTATAGAACCAGCTGTTCAGCAGAAAATGACCTTTCATGTCCGGGTTCATAAAAAACTCGTACTCGTTCATCAGCAAGGCGGTCAGCACGGAAACATCCTCTACCCGGTCCTTGATGGTATGCAGCTGACTGAGCATGGTCACCGGTTCACAGCCGATCAGGGAGCAGGCGATTTCCTGTCCGCTTTGGATCTGGTTCAGGGCTTCTTCCACCGATACTACTTTGCGCTGGTACATCTCTTGATAATTCATCCTGTCACCTCACGTGCAAAATCATAACGTGAACATTATCACATAAAGATGCGGTGTTTGTAAACAGGATTGATGGCGGGCGGGAGAAGGCGTCAGCATTCCCCGACCGGTGGGCTCTTCGATACCGTTTGAGCGGCGCAGGCTCGTATCTTTACAGGGATGACAGAGGTTGCATGACGTGACGGGCTCCAGTCACGCAGACGCAAACCGAAAAAGAAATGCAGGGCCTGACTCCAGCCAGGCAGATGCCAGCCGTATAATAATAGTAGAGCGAGGCTGAGCTGTGGTTGCCAGCGGTTGATTGCTTCCCGACAAAAGTTTGACGGTGTTGCAGCAGATTTTGGGCGTTACATTCCCGTGGGATGAACAGGCTCCGTGCTGCTGTCAGGTTGCCCGGCAACACGACTCTCCTCCCGGCGCTGTTTGAGTTCCTGCAGCAATTCTTCATCTCGCTGCTGCATCCGGCGGCGGAAGGCTTCTTCCTGTTTTTTTAGCTCCCTGCGCACCGGGTCGACCGGTTCCGGCGGCTGGGTTCGTTTTTTTGTGCGGGCAGGCCTGGGCAGGTTGAGTTTGGGGATATTACATTTGGGCAATCCGGCTGCCGGCAGTTTTAATCCTGTCCGGCCTGGCTCGGGCAGATGGCGTTCAGTCTGTCTGTCCGCAAAGTCGGCATAATCCGGCAAGGGGTCTGCCTGCATTTCACCTGTTGGGGATTGCAAATCAGCTTCTGCCGGGGGGACATCTTCCGGGCGAGTCCTTTCCGTCATGAGGGGCTGCCGGTGAGAAGGGGCAGCGATATAACGGTTGTACAGTATGATCATGCCCAGCAGGGCAAAGTAAATCGCAATCCCGCCTAAAAGGATCAGAACCGTTATGATAATATCATTGAGCATTTTATTTCCTCCAGTATTCCTGCCAATCAATAAATACTTCAATACAAATTGATCTTTTTCCTGCTCCACTGGCAAATAACTTGGTGCGCGTCCGTCTGCCAGAGGGTGTTTATAATAATGGAAATACTTCCCATTAATAAAATATACAGTAAAATACAATAAATATGATTTGCAGGAATATTTTTATTCTTTAGAGAATCATCAAATTAGCGTCAATACGAAAAACGGTCTATAAAAATCAGGTTGGAGGATGGCAGAATGGAGCGCTCGCCGATTGAACCCCAAGGCCTGCTGCAAGAATTGCACAACCTCCGCCAACGCAACACAGAATTGGAAAAGAATCGAACCTGTCTGCTGCAGACGATCGAGCAATTAAAGAAAACAGAAGGTGAACTGGCGGAGAAATTCATCAACCGAACAGTGGAATTATCAAAAGAGAGACAAAGGCTGTTTGCCATATTGGACAGTCTGCCTTTTCATGTCTCTTTGTTTGCGCCGGACCACAAAGTGATTTTTGCCAATCGGGCATTTCGAGATCAGCACGGTGAGTCCAACGGACAAGCCTGTTATGAATACATTTTCGGCTTGAATCAGCCCTGTGCGTACTGTGAGACGTTTGCAGTTTTCGAGACCGGTCAGCCGCATCGCTGGCACATGACAACCCCCGACGGCCGACAGGTGGAAGTATATAATATACCCTTTTTGGACACGGACGGTGCTGACCTGGTTCTGGAGACGAGCATTGACCATACGCAGCACTACCAGCTGATGGAAGAGCTGCAAAAGTCGGAAAAGCGCTGTCAGCTGCTTTTTCATAACAGTCCTGAGATGATCAGTGTCATCAGTATGCAAGACGGCACTTATTTGGATGTGAATCAGCGATTTCTCGATTGCATGGGCTATACGCGCGCAGAGATCATCAATAGGCCCCCCATGGAATTGGGTATTTGGGAAAACGATCCCTTGACCAATCACTCAATAAGGCGTGAACTGGAGGAAATAAACCAGGAGCATACGGCGGAATACCGGATCAGGAAAAAATCAGGTCAGCTGATTACTGTTTCTGCTTCTTCTATGGCCCTCTATCTGGACAATGAGCTGTGCCGCATCTGCATGATGCGGGACATCAGCCGGGAAAAGAAAATGGAAGCGGGACTCGAGAAACTGGACCGTTTAAATATCATCGGCCAGATGGCCGCCAGCATCAGTCATGAAATCCGCAATCCCATGACTTCGGTGCGGGGATTCCTGCAAATGATGCGCAACTATGAAAGATACCAGGAAGATGGGGAGTATTTTGATCTTATGATCGAGGAGATCGATCGCGCCAACGGCATCATCAGCGATTATTTGGGAATGGCCCGGGATAAATTGTTGTTTCTGGACCAGGTTTCGCTGGATGAAATCATTGCTTCGCTGACTCCCATGATCAGATCCGATGCCAACCAACGCGAGATCAGTATTCATCTGGAGTTGGGCAACGTACCGCTGCTGCATCTCTATGAAAATGAGATTCGTCAGTTGATCCTGAACCTGGCCCGCAACGGGCTGGAAGCCATGGGGTCTCATGGTGAGCTCGCCATCGGGACTTGTGTGGAAGGCCGTGAAGTGGTGCTCTATGTCCGGGATCAAGGAACCGGGATACCGGAAGAAGTAGCGGAAAAACTGCCCACGCCCTTTTTCACCACTAAAGAATCCGGTACCGGCCTCGGTCTGTCGGTTTGTTACAGCATTGCCGCCCGCCATCGGGCTCACATCGATTATGAAACCGGTGCCCAGGGCACGGCTTTCTTCGTCCGTTTTCCAACCGATTCAGCCGCAGACTCCATCACCGCCGCCGAAGCCTAAGCTTGGCCGGTCTGCCTTATTGCCAACACAGATACAAACGCACCTTGTGCGTTCTCATGTGCCCTTGTATGAACACTGGTATTTGACGCCTGCGCTTTTTTTATATATAGTCCAAGAAGCAAGGATCGTAAGCAGAAATTCGTATCCGAAAGGAGACCGCATGTTGCAACGCAAACCAATCTGGTCATGGGCCATTATGATCGCCCTACTGCTGGCACTGGCATGTTTGTCCGGCTGTCAGGCACCCGTTTATGAGCAACCATCTGCGCCTGCGCCGCAGCAGACCAGTCAAACAGAGGCCGGCCAACCCTCGTCGGAAACAGCGGCAGTTACCGTACAGGCAGGGCAGCGCTATTCCACTCCGGAAGCAGTGGCCGCGTACCTGCATCAGTATCATGAACTGCCGCCGAATTATCTCACCAAGGCAGAAGCGCAGCAGCTCGGCTGGAACAATGCCGAGGGCAATCTCTGGGAAGTCACCGAACAAATGTCGATTGGCGGTGATCGTTTCGGCAACCGGGAAGGCTTTTTGCCCAAAGCTTCGGGCCGTCAATACTATGAATGCGACATCAATTACCAGGGCGGCTACCGCGGGGCGGAACGCATCGTCTATTCCAACGACGGCTTGATATTTTATTCCGCTGACCATTACCAGACCTTTCAGCAATTGTATTAAACCGCGGCGCCATCCACCAGGGATTAAACCGCAACAAGACCGGGAATCAGCCAAAACAACCACCATTGGCAGAACTTCCCGCAACGGGATGGCGTCCGGATTATCTGATACAGCATGGTTGGCTGGAGCGAGCCTGGTTTCATCAGCTGCGGGGTGACGATTATTCCCGGCCATTTCCATAATACGTAATATAAAGGAGGAAGTATAAATATGCAGGAGTTTTACCTGAACGGCGCTGTCATGACCGACCCCCAAACCACCCATCGTCATCTCCAGCAAGCCCTGTCCCTGCCCGATTACTACGGCGGCAATCTGGACGCCTTGTGGGATTGTCTGGTCAGCGATTTCTCTGAAAAAACCGTCTATTTCACTAATCTGCCAGCCATGCTGGCCAATTTGGGCGCATACGGAGACGCTCTCCTGGAACTATTGTGGGAAGCCGCCGCGTCCAACAGCAACCTCCACCTCATCATCGAAGACGAATAATCAGAAAATTCCATAAGTTAATACGCCTGACGCATAAACTTATTGAATGTTCTGAAAATAATGGCGGGATTGAATAAAATTACATCATTCTGCTGTCACCGGGAGAATCATATGTTATTATGATTAAAAGCAAATCTTCTGGAGGGGGAGAGGGCAGTTGGAGAATATCTGTCTCAATCCTGTAGGACGGGTGGTTTCATCCGTGAAGACAGCCCGGGAAATGCCGGCTGGCGGAGTGCCGGCTGTGATAGAAATCCTGCCGCCGTATGAAGCTGCGCTGCTGCGCATTGAAGAGAATTCACACCTCTGGATCCTATCCTGGTTTCATCAATCAGACCGCAGCAATCTGGTGACTCCGCCCGGTGTCAACCGTGATTTGCCTGAATACGGAGTGTTTGCCCTGCGGGCTGCCAGCCGTCCCAATCCAGTCGCCATGTCCCTGACCAAATTGATAAAACGCGAGGGCCATCGGCTGTTCCTGGAGAAACTCGACGCTGTCGACGGAACGCCGGTGATCGATATCAAGCCCTATTTTGAAAACGACATTGTCTTTTCTCCCGTCACTTCCTATATCCCGGGAAAAAACCGCGAATACCGCCAGAACCAAATGCTGCGCCGGGCCATTGCCCATCACCAGGAGGAATGTCTGCATTTGCAGCTGGCGGTGCGCATGGCGCTGGTGGCAGAGGATATTTTCGGTCATTTAAACCGGCCTGATCTGATCGTCTCGGTGCGCGGCTCCGCCTGTCTGGCCGACACGATCCAGGGATTGAGCCGGGCCCGTCTGGCCAATCCGCCGCGCTTTTCCTTTGTCCCTTCCCTCACGATCCAGCAAACCAACTGGGACCTGGCCGACAAAGGGACGCTTACCCTGACCTGGCTGGGGCCGACCGCCATGTTGGAGCTCGAGGATGAAGAACTTTTAAATATTGACTTTGCCAACTAAAGAGGCTTTCCTATAAGTACCAGGGTTTTTCCGGTTACTGTACCTGTCAACGTTCGTTCTATATTTTCTTACTACCTGTGGTTTTTCACATTTGATCAGGAAGGACTGTTTCATAACAATGAACCGCCCTAAGCGTCAAGGCACGGCTCATTCTGCAGAAAATTTCAATAAAAATCAACCAGCCCGGGTCAGGTTCAGACTGTATCTGGTGCTTGTTCTGCTGGCCGGATTGCTTTTTATTGCCTACACCTATCTGCATTATATTCATCGCAGCGAAACGGAGGCAATTAATCTGGCCCAGGCCTTCGAGGCTTTTATCGGGCTGGAAATCCTTGACGAGCTGGAGGCCACCCCCGCGGACATTGACAAACCTGCCTATTCCGCTCTGAAGGAGGAACTGACTACCTTTGTCGAGCGCAACGGGAAAATGCGTTTTGCCTATCTCTTCGTGTATCATGATGGCCGCGTTTATTTTCTGGCGGATTCCGAACCACCGGAGTCACC
>Ga0116151_10002369_pt1 | contig 17332 bp, 14 predicted proteins | sample AD_UKC117_MetaG_FD_89893 | JGI IMG/M metagenome (GOLD analysis project Ga0116151, IMG submission 89893) | Active sludge microbial communities of municipal wastewater-treating anaerobic digesters from Hong Kong - AD_UKC117_MetaG | ecosystem: Engineered > Bioreactor > Anaerobic > Digestate...
CATTGAGCAGAGTTCGGGCTCCGACCAAATTAACAGCGCAATTCAGCAGCTGAACCAGGTAACACAACAGAATGCAGCGGCTAGCGAAGAGTTGGCAACAAGCTCAGAGGAGCTTAGCAGCCAGGCCGAGCAGCTCAAGGAGCTAATTGGATTCTTCAAAAGCGATGCCAGAATAAACTCAAAGAAGGCTGTTACTCCTCATAAAAAAACACAAACGGTTGCAAAAAATACAGAAAATGGTACTGCAAAAAGTTCCCCAAAAGAAAACTTGAAACCAGCTAAGGGGGGTGTGGTGCTAAAAGGATTCTCCAACGAGGGTCACGACTCTGATTTTGAAAATTTCTAGTAAAACATTGTTGGCTTTCTCACAAAACCTACCTGCCCTGTTTTAATCAGGGCAGGTAATCGGAAGGAAAATCAAATAATTTAAAATAAGAAATCATGAGTACACAAAAAAGTAAGTACACATCGTACCTTTCCTTTAAGCTTGGTGACGAATTATTTGCTGCAAGTACAGAAAGGGTTCTAAGTATACTCGAAATAACCGATATTACTCCGGTTCCCCATTCGCCCAAGTATATGAAAGGAATAATAAACCTGCGGGGAACGGTTCTTCCAATAATCGATACCAGAGTAAAATTTGGTCTCTCGCCAACAACTATCACAAACGCTACATGTATAATAGTTCTTGAAGTTGCCATTGACGAACAGAAGATTCAGCTTGGGGCGCTGGTTGATGCGGTGCACGCGGTGCTTGAAATAAATTACGAGAAGCTATTACCGGCACCTAGCATCGGGAGTAAGTATAGGAGCGACTTTATTGATGGTGTTGTAGATATGGATGCAGGTTTTATCATGCTTCTTAACACTGATGAAATATTTGGGGACAGCATAGACAATGAAGGGACAAAACTTAAGGAGGATGCAGCCTAACCACAACTGAGTAATGGATGCAGGGCAAAAATATCGTGAGTTACAACTTCAGGTTCAAGGATCTGCTTCACAGGGTTCCTCATCGCCATCATTCTCCATCCTATACGTTGATGACGATGAGGAGAACCTGATTGGTTTCGAATCAGTTTTTTCAAAGACCTACCAGGTTACAACGGCTGTGAATGCTGAGTCGGCTTACAATTTAATGAAAATAGCTGAATATGGTGTTGTTCTGGTTGATTATAAAATGCCGGGTGAGGATGGAATATCTTTTGTTGAACGAGTTAGGAACGAATTCCCTGATACAGTATTCGTTATTGTGTCGGCATGGGCCGATGTTGATGTTGTAATTAAAGCCATAAACATGCACTGTTTCTACGGGTTCGTTCAAAAACCCTGGAACCACCATGAGCTAGGCATTACATTAAGAAATGCGTTTGATGCGTTTCATTCAAAAATTGAGAATAGAAGGTTAAGCATGGAGTTGGAAGAACGGAACTGTAGGTTGCTCGAATCTATAGAACGGGAGAGGGAGGCCAATAATTTAAAGAACATTTTCCTGCAAAATATTTCGCACGAAGTTCGCACCCCGTTGAACAGCATAATTGGTTTCACAAATTTGATTTTGAGCGCATCAGACGATGAAACCATCCATAGCTATGCTACCTTCGTATCACAAGCCGGGTACCAACTTTTATCAACTATACATGGGATCCTTGAGGCATCCGTAATTTTTTGTAACAAGTTGGTGTTGAACAAAAATACATTCGACCTTCGTAATTGTATAATAAATATTTGCAATGAGTATTCTCATGAAGCAAATAATAAGGGTTTACAGCTAGTAAATAACATAAGTTCGAGCGTTATTCTTAAGAATGATGAGCTGAAGATTTCACAAATTATTTCGGAGCTAGTTGGTAATGCCATAAAATTTACTGAAAAGGGGAGCGTAACCGTTGATAGTTTGGTAGCGAACGAAAACATGTTGGTTATTAGGGTGAATGATTCTGGAGTTGGGATTGAACCAAAGAAAATCAAGCAAGTATTTGAGCCGTTCCGGCAGTCGGACGAATCGAGTACCCGAAAGTACAATGGCAATGGGGTAGGACTGTTTATTGCAAAATCGTACGCCGAATTTCTGGGAGGAGAACTTTGGGTTGAGTCGAAACTTAACGAAGGTTCAACTTTTCACCTTTTTTTGAAGAGGGAAGTGTGAGGTTATTTTTTTATGAAAGCTGCCAATCAAAGGCAGCTTTTTTTTTGTGAAAAAGTGTATCTTTGGTTACATGGTGTAAGAGAACAATCCTCTTTTTATTATGCAAAGCAACCTAAGAGTTAAGCGTCCTATACGCAGTAAAATTCTGTCAACCTTTTTCAGGTTGCTTTTTCCCCTCCTTTTTGTCCTAATCCTTAGCGTTGAGCTCCTTCTGGTTCCTTCAATCAAGAAAATTTCGCTTAACCAGCTAAGCAATTCAACCTTTTTAATAAAAAATAGTATCCAAACAGCTGCTACTGTTGCTATTCGAAACCATTTAAAAACAATAGCCAGCCAAAACCGAGAGATTGCCAAGTACTATTTGCAATTGGTAGACCACGGGGTTGTAACTAGGGAAGAGGCTGAACGCAGGATTCGTCAGATCTTTACAAATCAAAAAGTTGGTAGCTCCGGGTATATTTACTGTTTAAACTCGAAGGGGGTAGCAGTTTTCCATCCTATCAAGGGTGTTGAAAATACCGATGTCACAACCTTTGAGTTTGCACGTGAACAAGTAAAAGTAAAGGAAGGGTATCTCGAGTATAACTGGCGAAACCCCGGCGAAGAGGAGGAAAGGCCAAAGGCCTTGTACATGGTTTACTTCGAACCGCTCGATTGGATTATCTCTGCTTCAAGTTACCGGTCAGAGTTTGAGGAGTTAATTAACATTAGTGACTTTCGAGAGATGGTCCTATCATTAAAATTTGGAGGGCAGGGGTATGCGTATGTGTTCTCGACTAATGGGAACGTGTTGATTCATCCTACAATAGAGAATTTGAACATATTTGAACGGAAGGAGTTGCCGAATGAGTTTGTGCGGCAAATGGTTAGCAAAAAGCGAGGAATGATATACTATGATTGGCAAAATCCGAACGAGGATAAATTTCATAAAAAGATTGCAGTTTTTGAAACAATTGACGAACTCGATTGGATTATTGTATCATCGGCCTACCAAAATGAGGTTATGGCTCCCATTTTTTATGCACGAATCATTGCATATAGTTTAATTGTGACCATGCTTGTTGCTTCAATTTTGGGCGCTGTGTTACTAAGCAGAAGGTTAACCAAACCCGTTGAGGGTATCATGAAATGTATCGATTCAAATACTCGTGACGAGGCTCCAGAGCTTCTACCAATTATATCCGAAGATGAATTTGGGTTACTGGCATCGGAAATTAACAGGTACATCCGGGTTGTTGATGAGAAGAATCGGTTCATTAAGAACGAGAGGATTAAGTATCACAGTGTGTTTGAAACGTCACCCGATGCCATTTTTCTGCTTGATAACCTCAGGATTGTAGATTGTAATTCAAAAACAGCTGATATCTTTCAGGGAGAAAAGGCTCAGCTGATTAATAAATCCATTGTCGATTTATCACCCAAAACTCAGCCTGGTGGAGAATCATCCGAAGCAATGGCAAACAAAGTTGTGGATGCATTAAATAACGAGGAGATTGTAATATTTGAGTGGGTACATATTTCCCTCAAGGGAAAATCTTTCGATTCAGAAGTTCGACTTAAACGCCTCATTGGAAATAAATCAAAAAAGTTTATCGTGGCATTCGTTCGAGATATTTCAGAGAATAAGAAGAATGCTTTAGAATTAGATAACTATAGAAAAAAACTAGAGTTTCTTGTTAGTGAGCGCACTGAAGAGTTGGAGGCGACAAATGAAGAGTTAATATCTACAAATGAAGAGCTGATGAAGCAAAGGGAAGAACAGCAGCAAACGCTCGATATGCTAAGGGAAACGCAAGACCAACTTATTCAGTCGGAGAAAATGGCATCGCTTGGAGTACTTGCGGCAGGAGTAGCCCATGAAATCAACAATCCCCTTAACTTTATAGTTGGAGGGGTTTGGGGAATTGAGAAGTATGTTAAGAAAAACCTTGCCGAGCATTTGGAGAACCTTTCAAAAATGTTTGATGCGGTTAAAGAAGGGGTTAGAAGAGCTTCAAACATTGTTTCTAGCTTGAACCACTTTAGTAGAAAGGACTATTTGCCAAACATTGAATGCGATATGCATTCTATAATCGATAATTGCTTGGTGATGATTAGCAGTGAACTACGGGGTAGAATTGTTGTTACTAAAAAGTTTACATCAAACAAAACAATAATTATTGGAAACGAGGGGAAACTGCATCAGGTTTTCCTGAATTTGCTCCTTAATGCTTCTCAGGCTATTAGCGATACAGGAGAAATTACCATTGAAACAGCTGTTTTTAACGGAAAACTAACGGTAAGCATTACCGATACCGGTAACGGAATTGCCCCAGAAAACATTTCAAAGATATTTGACCCATTTTTCACAACCAAAGAACCAGGAAAAGGAACCGGCCTTGGACTGTCCATTTCAAAAAGCATTATATTGGAGCATAAAGGAGAATTAACGGTAAAATCGAATTTAGGAGCCGGCACAACAATGGTTGTTAAACTTCCATTAAACACTTAAAAAATGAATAGTAATGTTACTGTTTTATACGTTGATGACGAGCCTATTAACCTTGAACTTTTTGAAATTAATTACGAGTTTAAGTATAATGTTATAACCGCCGAGTCGGGAGAGGTGGCGTTAGTTAAGCTGCGAGAAAACAAGGATGTAGCAGTAGTTGTAACCGATTTGAAGATGCCAGGGATGGACGGGCTTAGCTTCGTGAAGCTGGCGAAGCAGGAATTTAATAATATCCCATTTATTATCTTAACGGGTTTCGATATTTCGAAAGAACTAATTGAAGCATTGAACAGTGGCCTTATAGTTAAGTATTTATATAAACCTTTTAATGTTGATGAAATGGGAAAGATTATTGATGAGCTTGCAGTAAAACCAGCATAGAGCTATTCATCCCAAAACCAAGCTTTGCGCTCTAGCGTAAATCCTTGGAAAGTTTCGTTCCTTATAATATCGTGTTTCGTTTTCATATCAACAATGGTTATGGCACATGTAGGATGCTGTTCTGCAAGGTCAAGGTATTGTTTCAGAGTAAGTTTTTCCATAATTTTACGCTTTGCGTAAAGAACCTCATCGTCCTCTAAACCAAAGTATTCTGAATAGCTTACGGTAACTTTTTTATCATACTCCGGGTAAAGTTCGTCCATATCAAACACAAACGCAATTAATTGATTGTCGGAGGTGCGAATATTTAGGCATACCGCATAGTTGTCGCCGTATATGTAGCGCTCAAGGGGAACCGTTTCCAAATAAAAATCCTGAAAAACTACTTCAATATCGGGGTACTGGCTAACCTTTTTGTGATTCTCGAGCAAACCGTTTAGTGCGTTTGCGTAAAGCTCATCCATTTGCATGGGATTTATAACGTGAGCAGTTCTTATGTACTCAATTTGCTTTTTTAGGTTGGCTTCTACTTCGGACATTAAGGGGTCGTTAATTCCTTTTCGTTCAATGTAATAGTAAGTAAATTTCAGGAAAGTTTCGTAGGCATCCCTGAAACGTTGGCTGTTTAGAATTTCTATGAGGTAATCTTTTAGCAGCTTCATTATTTTGGTATGTTAAAAAAGTGGGCGAGGATACTTTTAAATCTCACGCCCACCAGTTTATGCTATAACAAATTTGGTTACGCTTTATACTTCATCCATTTCCACATCTCTTTCCATGTGTGCTTCTTTCCGTAAAGAAGAATTCCAACGCGGTAAATTTTCCCGGCAAACCATGTTGTTAGTATAAACGTAGCAACAAGGAGTGCTCCTGAAAGAATTAATTCCCAGGTAGGAACGCCGTAGGGCAAACGGGTAATCATAATAATTGGCGATGTGAAAGGAATCATTGAGAACCAGAAGGTCAAAGGGCCGTCGGGCGTTTTCAGCCCGCTTACCATAACCAGAATGGCAATAATCAGCGGAATTGTAATGGGCATTACAAGTTGCTGGGTGTCTGCCTCGTTGTCAACCGCCGAACCAACTGCGGCAAACATGGCAGCGTAAAGGAGGTATCCACCAATGAAGAAGAAGAGGAACCCGCCAATGATAAGCGCGAAGTTCATGTTCCCCAGCGCAGTAAACATGTCGTTGGCGAAGCTCGATTCGGCAATCCCTCCCGGAACGTTTTGCGCTACGCCCGTTTGGTCCATTATGCTTGAAACCGATTCGGTTTGTGAAGCCATTTTCGATGGTGAATCGAGAAGAACCGAGCTGGCAACGGTTACTAACCCAAAGGTTAGGATTACCCATATAACAATTTGGAAAAGGCTCACGGCTGCGATTCCCAGAATTTTTCCCATCATTAGCTGGAATGGTTTCACCGATGAAACGATTACTTCAACAATACGGCTGCTTTTCTCCTCAATTACTCCGCGCATTACCTGGGTTCCAAACAGGAATATGAGTATGTATACCAGGAAACTTAGGATGTAGGCAACCCCGAAGGCCAGCTCCGATGAGCTTTCCTTGGCCTCGCCATCCTTGGTCCACTGAATGGTTCTTACCCGCACGTTGGTTTTTATGCTATTCAGAATTTCATCCAAATTCTCAATGTTGTAGGTGAGCAGCTTCTGGGTTTCAATTTCCGATTTTATGGATGAGGCAATGTGCGAAGTTATATCCATCGACGGCTGCTTGTCGGAGTAAAGTAAAACACCATCGGGCGAGCTGGCCACCATGGGGCCAATGTAAAGCACTGCGTAGTAGTTCGATTCCTTGAAGTCGCCTTGCAGGTCGCTTACCTTAACCCCGTCGAGGTAGGTGAACTTCAGGTATTCCGTTTCGGAAATTTTGTCTTTAAAAAGTCCCGAGTCGTCAATAACGGCAATGTTACGTTCGTTCTTGTCCTCCATGGTTGCTATTACAATGGGAATTATCCACATGGCGGCAAACAGGAATGGTGTGAGGATGGTCATAATAATGAACGATTTTTTCCTCACGCGGGTCATAAATTCACGTTCAATTACTAGAAATATCTTGTTCATGGCAATTCGTTTTGAGTTGTTTGCTACTATTTAAGGCCATGGGCCTTGTTGTACTCCTGCACAACCTGAATAAAAATATCGTTCATGCTGGGAACCACTTGGCTAAACCCAAGTATTTCAGCCGATGGGATAATTAGGCTGAGGAGCTTATTGTCGTTTGAGTACTCATGAACTTTTATTTGCGCCGAAACAATGTCGGTATCCTGAGTATGGCTAATCAGCTCGTAGCTTGGAGTTAGGTTTTCTTTCACCTTTTCAATATCGCCCTTGAGCTTAAACTGAAATACGTTGCTGCCGTAGTCCTGCCTAATTTTTTCGATTGGCCCGCTAAGAATGTTCTTCGATTTGTTGATGAGCGTTATGTGGTCGCACATTTCCTCAACGCTACCCATGTTGTGGGTTGAGAAGAGAATTGTGGCGCCATTCTTTTTAAGTTCGAGAATTTCGTTCTTAATTAAGTTTGCGTTAATTGGGTCGAATCCGCTGAAGGGTTCGTCGAATATAAGCAGCTTTGGCTCATGAATAACCGTAACCACAAACTGAATTTTTTGGGCCATGCCCTTGGAGAGTTCCTCAATTTTTTTGTCCCACCAACCCTGAATCTCCATTTTCTCGAACCAGAATTTTAGCCTTTTCAAAGCTTCGCTGCGGCTTAACCCTTTCAGTCGGGCAAGGTAGAGGGCGTGCTCGCCCACCTTCATTTTTTTGTAAAGGCCACGTTCCTCAGGAAGATATCCGATGCTGTAAATATCGTCGGCTTTCATGGGCCGCCCCTTGTAGGTTACCTCTCCCTTGTCGGGGCCTGTTATTTGGTTAATGATTCGGATGAGCGTGGTTTTTCCAGCTCCGTTCGGACCAAGTAAACCGTAAATGCTTCCTTCGGGTACCGAAATGCTAACATCGTCCAACGCTTTATGGTTGGCAAACTGCTTTTCAATACCATGGGTGGTAAGTATTTCCATGTCTTTTCTTGTTTTTTATTTTCGGAAAACAAAATTATGTAAAAAAATAATTTTCACTCCATTAATCAGACAGAGTAAAGCTAAAGTTAGTTTAAAACCAGAAAAACTTTTTATTAAAAAACACTAGTGTCCGACTAATTTAAAAAAGATTACTTTCGGTGATATCGCCTGTCTGCCGACAAAGGCAGGCTGCGCTAAGTTCATCGTTTCGCTCAGAATTACAGTTTGTTGTGTGTTCTTAGGGGAAGGGAGGGGTTGGTGGCGGCCAAGCCGCCACCAACCCCTCCCTTCCCCTATAAAATAAAAATTAATTAACTGTCATTCTGAGAGAGACGAAGTGTATCGAAGAATTTTTTTTATGCTAATAAAATTAATCGGACACTAATGATTAAAAAACTACATTTTAATGATTACACTTGTTCCTTCGCCAGGTTTTGACTTAATATCGATCGTCCCTCCATGCATCCTAACAATTTGACGGCACAGGCTAAGCCCAATCCCGCTTCCTTTATCCTTTGTGGTGAAGAATGGGATAAACGCTTTTTCTACAATTTCTGGCGACATTCCTTTGCCGTTATCAACTATTTGAATTAGCGTTTTCCCGTCGACGTTTCGGGTGGCTTCTACCTTTATTTCACCCTTTTTTTGCGAATCTATTGACTCTGCTGCATTCTTAACTAAGTTTATAAATAGCTGCTCAAATTGTTGGGGGTCAACAAATATTGTTGCTGTTTCTGCTGATATGTGGTAAGTGAAAATAATACTTGTGCTTTCTAGAACATCAGTAAAAAGTACCTTGATGCGTTCGAGCATCAATGCTAAATCAACACTAGCCAAAGTTGGTTGCGGAATTTTTGAAAGTTTACGGAAAGCCTCGGTGAAAGAGAGAAGTCCCTTCGACCGGTCGGTAACAGCTTCTAACCCTTCGGATAGCAGGTTTATGGTTTTTTCTTCGGCAGACCCTTTCTCCCGTAAATCGCGCTTCAACTTTTCGTTGAGACTTGACGATAGCGAGCTGATGGGCGTTACCGAATTCATTATCTCGTGAGTTAACACGCTGAAAAGTTTTTGCCACGACTCCAGCTCCTGCTCATCCATCTCGGTTTTGATATTATGGAAGTATACCAGCGTTAGCTTTTTGCTATTTAGAACGAATGAGGTTGAGTGAACTGCAAGGGTTTGCTTCTCGTCTTCAACCACCGGGAAAAACATCTTTCGTTCCCCTGGTTCAATCCTCGTCAGAAGTTCAGCCAGATCGTTTCGAAGTTCATTGGTGTTTCTTGGTTTCAGACAGCGGAAATTTTTCTGGAAAGCTCTATTTAACAATACTATATTGTTGCTATCGTCAAGGGCAATGATTCCTACATCTATCTGGTTCAGGATTTCTTTGAGGAATAGGTGCTGCATATCGCGCTGTTCCTTAACATGCTGAAATCTGCGGGCTGTAGTGTTATATAGATGGTAGAGTTTTTTTACGTTCTTACTTGTGTTCTTCTCTGAAAATTGAATTGAGTATTCCTCATTTGCCAGTGCAGTTATGAATGTGTAAAAATCGCGGCTTTGTCTACTGATATTTCTGTATATATTCCAGATTAAATAGGCGATAAAAATTGCAAGGTAAATGCAACGTATATAGTGAACATCAACAAACAGCCAGTACATTAGCAGTGCAAGAGTAAGCGCCAGAAGAATTACTCTGGAAAAAAAACCGATCTGGTGTTTTGTTGAGATCATTTATACCTTCTGCTTGTTAAATTCCGTGTTTTTCAATGCGTCGGTAAAGTGCTCCGCGCGTTAAACCTAACTCTGTTGCTGCTTTGCTAACGTTCCCGTGATATTTTTTTAAACATTCAGAAATTGCCCAGTACTCCAGCTTATCAAGGTTATAATCGTCCAATGGGAATCCGGCGGGCTTACCTGCTTCGGAAAAAAGAAAATCGGCTGAGCGAAGCCCGTCGCTTTCGGAAAGGATGACAACCCGTTCAATGGCATGCTTTAGCTCGCGAACGTTTCCCGGCCAGTGATACTTCTGAAGTTTGCGAATTACATGATCAGGAATTTTTAGCAGCGGACGATTATACTTTCTGCAGAACATCTGCACAAAATAAACAACCAGTAAGGGAATGTCATCAGCTCTTTCCCTGAGCGGGGGAAGCATAATTTCAACGGTATTGATTCGGTAGAGCAAATCCTGACGGAATTGTCCATCCTGAACTTCCTGCTGAAGGTTGCTGTTGGTTGCGCAAACTAAGCGAACATCCACGTCGATTGGCTTGTTACTTCCCAATCGGATAACTTGTCGGTTTTGAATTGCAGAAAGTAGGCGCGATTGCAAAGTGAGTGGAATGTTCCCAATTTCATCCAGAAAAAGTGTTCCACCCGATGCCGCCTCAAACCGTCCGGCTCTATCCTCCGATGCATCGGTAAAGGCTCCTTTTTTGTGTCCGAAAAGTTCGCTTTCGAAAAGCGTTTCGGGAATCGCACCAACGTCAACCGAAACAAAAACTCCCGATTTTCTGGGCGATAATCGGTGAATAGCTCTAGCAACCAACTCCTTACCTGTTCCGTTTTCACCAAGAACAAGTACGTTGGCATCGGTTGGGGAAACTTTGGAAATGGTTTCGAAAACTTTTCGGATTGCAGCCGATTTGCCAATAATTTCTTCGAAGGGTGAACCCGAAATTCTCCCGAATGCTTTTTGTCGTTGGTTAAGCGATGCCAGCGCTTTTTTGCTTTTCGAAAGCATAAATGCTGAGTTGACTGTTGCCAGCATTTTTTCGTTTTCCCACGGTTTCACCAAAAAGTCAACTGCCCCCGATTTGATGGCATCAATAGCAATACTTAAATCTCCGTATGCGGTTATAACTATTACTGAGGCTTCGGAGTAATTCTCTTTAATCCAGTTCAGCCACCTCATGCCTTCATTTCCGGAAGTATCGCCGGGAGAAAAATTCATATCGAGAATAACAATATCGTAATTTGTTGAGGCTGTTTTCTGTGGAATTTGCTCAGGATTTCCAATGCAGTCAACCTGCAGGTACTGATCTTCCAGCAGAACTCTTAGGCTCAGCCTCACATAATCATCGTCATCAACAACCAGTATTCTTCCTTCTTTCGAAACCATTTTGAACTTTTTATTTTGCTAATATATGGAATTAATGGCTAGGTTCGAAAACTGTCCATTTTTGGACAGTTGAGTGTAGGCTGATGGACAGTTTTTAGAGAAATTGCGATATCAAGAACGTTTGGTTATTGCTGTAATAATCAGAAAACAAGCTCTATACAAGTGTTGGCCTGAAGTTTGAAAAAAGAGTGTTTATTGTTACGAACACAAATTTAAAAACATATAATTATGCTACGCAGCTGGATAAAGCAATTCGTTAGGGTTTCGGCCCGTGGAAAATTTTACACAATCGTAAATATTTTGGGTTTGGCCTTTGGCCTTGCGTGTACCATCCTGATACTTCTTTGGGCAAACTATCAATCGAGTTTCGATGAGTTTCACGATGATTCCTCAAATATTTTGCAGATTTACGAAATTCAAAGGTACTCCAATGGATACAATTTGTACACATATTCAACACCGGGGCCGTTGGCACCATTCTTAAAAGAAAATTATCCGGAAGTAACAGCCAGCGTTCGTTTTAACAATGCAAGCGGAGTAATTGGCATTGGCGAAAAGGCATTCAGGGATGATATGATTGGATTTACCGACAGCACGTTCTTTGATATTTTCAAGGTTGAGTTTGTTGCAGGAAGCAAGGATGAATGCCTAAACGATTTACGTTCCATAGTTTTAACCGAAGAGTTTGCAAGTAAAATTTTTGGCAAAACCGATGTGGTTGGCGAGAGCGTTAGAATTAATGGTACCCTTGAGTTCACAATTTCAGCTATTATTAAGGATTACCCAAAGAATTCTAATATTGGCTTTACGTGCTTAGTCCCATTTGAGAATATGAGTGATTTTGGTTGGTCGGGGCTTAATGAGTGGGGATGGAATTCACACAGAACTTACATCAGAATAAACGATTTGGGAATGATTAATGATTTGGAAGAAAAGTTTAACCAAAAGTACCATGAAATGCATCCCGAAAGCAGAACGAGTTTTTACTACTTTCCTTTGGAAAAAGTTCGTTTGTACAGTCCCGATCCAAATTCTTTCAGCTTAATAATCCTGGTTGGATTGATGATGTCCATTGCTGGGTTTGTGCTGCTAATTGCATCAATTAATTTTATCAATCTTATTACTGCCCGATCGGCAAACAGGGCGAAGGAAGTTGGTGTTCGAAAGGTTGTTGGGTCGAGCCGTAAGCAGCTTATTACTCAGTATTTCATTGAATCGTTTTTAACTACCTTAGCTTCGCTAGCAGTGGCAATTCTGATTGTCGATTTTGTATTGCCGCTGTTCAACCAAATTATTGGGATGGAGCTACAGCTTTCATTCAATGATTTTAATTTGTGGATTAAGATTTTGGTAGTTGTTCTTGCTGTTGGATTTGTCTCAGGAATTTACCCTGCATTCGTGCTCTCATCGTTTCAACCGGCATCAGTTCTTAAGGGAACTATGCGTGCGGGAGCAAAGAATGCCGGTTTTAGGAAAGCCATGGTAATCATTCAGTTTACACTTACCATTTTTATGGTTGTGGTTACTTTTTTTATGTTTCGCCAGCTGAAATATATCAGCACGAAAGATATTGGCATGTCGCGCGAAAATATTTTTTCTATTCCGTTCCGTAATGAAATGCACCCCAACTATAAAAGCTTTATTGGTGAGCTTCGGAATGTTCCCGGTGTATCGTATGCAACAAGTGTTTCTGAATTTCCATTCAGAATTGGCTCGTCAACCAGTAGCATCAGGTGGAGCGGAATTGACACAACCCAATCATACTTGTTCACGTTTATCAGCAGCGATGAGTACTTGATTGAAACTATGGGCATGGAAATGGCTGAAGGTCGATTCTACTCGTCACAATTCCCGGCTGATACAGGATGTATTGTTTTGAACGAGGAGGCGGCAAAAATAACTGGATTATCTCCAATTATTGGCGAAACAATTACTGTTTGGGGACAACAAAAACAGGTAATTGGAGTAATAAAAAATTTCAACACAACACATATTTCTGATAAAATTAGCCCGCTATTTGTATGGTACGGACATGATATGGCGCACATGATAGTTGTAAAATCCGATTCGCCTTTTAGCGAAACAACAATGAATGGTGTTAGTGATGTTTTTGAAAAGTTTTATCCGGAATATCCTTTCGAGTCAACAAACCTTAATGATGTTTATGATAGGATGTATTCCGCCGAAAAGCAAACTCAAACTCTGTTCGCCTACTTTGCAGTTCTTGCAATTATTATTTCCTGCATGGGACTTCTTAGCTTAGCAGCTTTTATTGCCGAGCAGCAAAGAAAATCGCTTGTTCTAAGGAAAATTCATGGTGCAACGGTTCGGCAGGTTCTGTTAATTCTGTTGGGAAATTTCACAAAGTGGGTTTTCATTTCAGGATTAATTGCCCTACCGTTATCCTACATTTTTTTAAGAAAACTTTTTGCCGATTACGTGTACCATGCAACTTTTTCGTGGTGGATTTTTGCCGGAGCACTGCTTGCCTCCTTGTTTGTTGCTGCAGTTACAGTTTTGTATCAGGCAATTAAGTCGTCAAGAGTAAATCCGGCAGAAATTTTACGCTACGAGTAAAAATTCATCCTACCTTTATGCTAAAATCATTAGCATAATGGAGGAGATTATTGTAAAAGGATCTAAAGCCGAATCAACAATTTACGTTGGAGAAACAATTGAAAATATTGGGAAATACATTCCTGCGGAGAACGTTTTCATAATTACCGATAGTAATGTGATGGCCTTTCAGGGATCGCGTTTCCCAAATTTCCCTGCATTTGCAGTTGAGCCCGGTGAGGGCTCAAAAACTTTGCAGCAAGCCACCGATTTATACCAGTGGCTCCTAAGTTCGAGAGCCGACAGAAGTTCGTTCATTCTGGGAATTGGTGGTGGCGTGGTTTGCGATTTAGCCGGATTTGTTGCTGCAACCTACATGCGTGGTGTTGATTTTGGCTTTGTGGCAACATCACTCCTTGCTCAGGTCGATGCCAGCGTTGGCGGAAAGAATGGCATTAACTTCGATGGCTACAAAAATATTGTGGGAACTTTTACTCAGCCAAAATTTGTAATTTGTGATATTTCGATGCTCGAAACGTTGCCGGCAACAGAGTACACAAATGGCTTAACCGAAATTATTAAGCACACGCTTATTGCCGACGAGCCGATATTTGAGTATCTTGGGGAGAGTATTTCTGAAATAAAATCATTCAAATATAGTATAGCAGAGAAACTGGTTGCTCATTCGGTAAAAATTAAATCCGGAATTGTTTCTGCCGACGAAACCGAGAAGGGGTTACGTAAAAAGCTGAATCTTGGCCACACTTGGGGACATGCGGTTGAAAAGATTACCGGATTTTCGCATGGGAAAAGTGTTAGCGTTGGTTTGGAATTTGCTGCGCGTTATTCAGTTTCAAAAGGTTATCTCACAAATCGTGATTATATGCGCTTAATGAATTTGCTTCGCGAGCTAAATCTTCCAATTTGTATAAAGGTTAACCCTCAACGAATTTTGGATGCGCTAAAAAAGGACAAGAAGAAAGCAGCCGATTCCATTGATTTTGTATTTATGAAAGGAATAGGAGAGGTTGTAGTGGAGCGAGTTTCCTTCGATGAAATTGAGTCGTTTGTTATCAAACCAAACTAAAAACTCCCTAGCCAGTTGAAAATGATTTGTTTCCCCAAGGGTGTAAGAATCGACTCAGGGTGGAACTGAACTGCGCAAATGTCAAACTTTCTATGGCTTAAGGCCATAATTCTTCCATCGGCATCAATGGCGTCAATGTGCAAATTCTCTGGAAAATTCTCCTTCGAAACTACCCATGAATGGTATCGTCCTACTTCAATTTTATTTGGAAGATTTTCAAAAATATAATGCTTTGGCTCGCAAATTTCAATGGTTGATGATACGCCGTGGTAAACCGTTTCCAGATTTTCCAGATTGCCACTAAATACTTCCCCAATGGCTTGTTGTCCCAAGCAAACTCCCAGAATTTTTTTCGATTCCTTGTACTTTTCAATAACCGGAATCAACAATCCCGATTCGACCGGTAATCCGGGTCCGGGCGAAAGAATAATGCCATCGTAAACATCCAGTTTTTCGATATCAATTTCATCATTCCTCATTACATCAACTTCAACGCCGTCAAACTCCTCCACGAAGTGGAGCAAATTGTAGGTAAACGAATCGTAGTTATCAAGAATTAAAATTCGGAGCATGGAGCCAAAATATTAGAAAAGCAACGATAAGCAGGTAAGTCCGCCGTCCATCTTGCGGAATTCAGTCATCTCTATCTCAATAACATTGTATCCCAATTCAACAATCTGTTTTTTTGATTTTGGGAAACCTTTGGGAATTAGAAGGTAATCGTTAACTTTTAGGCAATTAGCAGAGTAGAACTCGTCTGGGTCGAGTTTTATTACGTTTGATTCTTTAAAAACATTGGCAAATTCTTCCACCGATATAAAATTATTGTTGCCAAGGCAAGTTATTCCTGTTTTCAGGTGAAGCACTGATTTTACAGGAATTTGTGATGAAGTATATCCATATTTTGCAAGTATGCTGGCCAGCTGTGTGGCACCTTCCTCGTTCGTTCTTTTCGACATGCCAATGTAGAAATGGTTGCCTACGCGCATAATATCGCCGCCGTCAAGGGTTCCTGGCAGGTTTATGGTTTCTGTTTTTTTATACTTCGATAAAACTTCTGCAATCCTGTCAACCTCCTCAACTCGGGCGGTATCGCCGGGTTTGGTAATTATGGCAACTTCAGAAGTAACAACCGCAGTATCTTCAACAAAACAACCATCAGGAAATTTCTCGTCGGCAGGAAGTACGATTACTTCCAGTCCACAGCTTTGTAATGCTTCGCAGTATGCATTGTGCTGTTTTAGCGCAAGTTCGTAAGAGGGTTTTCCTAGAGCGGAGGTGGAAATTCCGTTGGCAAAATTTTTACCCGGCTGCCTTACAATTGCTTTGGTATGTTTGTGCATTTTATCCTTTAATTAGTCGAATTGCATCGCTCGGATTTTCTGCCTTGAAAACAGCATTACCCGCAACAAGTACGTTTGCTCCGGCAGCGTATAGCTTTGCTGCGTTCGAAGTGCTAACTCCACCGTCAACCTCAATCAGCGTGCTGTATCCTTTCCGGTCGATCATCTCGCGCAAGCGAGAAATTTTCGAAAGGCTGTTCTCAATAAACTTTTGCCCGCCAAAACCGGGATTTACGCTCATAATCAGCACAAGATCAGCTTCAGGAAGAATGTCATCTAGCAATTCAACCGGAGTGTGCGGATTCAGCGAAACTCCTGCCTTCATCCCAAGTTTGCGAATTTCTGAGAGGGTTCTGTGAAGGTGAGTGCACGCTTCCCAGTGAACGGTAAGAATGTTTGCTCCGGCATCCCTGAATTTTTCGAGGTACCTATCGGGATCGACAATCATAAGGTGAACGTCGAGCGGCTTTTTTGCCAATCTGGCAATATGCTCAACAACCGGAAATCCATAGGAAATGTTTGGAACAAACACGCCATCCATAATATCGAGGTGAAACCAGTCGGCCTCGCTATGGTTTACCATTTCAATATCGCGACCCAGATTGTTGAAATCTGCAGATAGTAACGATGGAGCAACGTATCGTATCATTTTTTTTCGATTTTATGCAAAGGTAACGAATTAATTAAATTTCAAGCTCCAAACTCCAAACTCCAAACTCCAAACTCCAAGCTCCAAACACCAAACACCAAACACCAAACACCAAACACCAAACTTCAAACTTCAAACTCCAAACACCACTAGTTTATTTCTCACCAGTTTACTATTTCACAGAAGACCGAAGTCAGAAGTGAGAAGTTTGGATTTGAAAGTTTGCCAACTGCCAACTGCCAACCTTTATACTGATTACTGATTACAGATTACTGATTACAGATTACTGATTACAGATTACAGATTACAGATTACTGATTACCGATTACTGATTACCGATTACTGATTACCGATTACTGATTACTGATTACTGATTCACCAATTCACCAATTCACCCATTTACTTTACCACTTCCGTAGGATTGGAAGACTTTCCATCGTCCGTAGGACATGGAAACGTCTGGTAAATTGTTGACGTTTCCATGTCCGCAAAAGAACGAGCGGA
>Ga0116151_10002371_pt1 | contig 17323 bp, 16 predicted proteins | sample AD_UKC117_MetaG_FD_89893 | JGI IMG/M metagenome (GOLD analysis project Ga0116151, IMG submission 89893) | Active sludge microbial communities of municipal wastewater-treating anaerobic digesters from Hong Kong - AD_UKC117_MetaG | ecosystem: Engineered > Bioreactor > Anaerobic > Digestate...
GCTGGCCGGCGAGGTGCGCGACGGGGTGACCCGGCTCGCGCAGCGGATCGCCCTGTGCGCGGTGCTGGGCGGCGCCGCCGCCGGGTTCGTCCGTCGCCGCCGGTGGCAGGCGGCGCTCGGCGGGGGTCTCGTCGGCGCCGTCGCGGTCGGCGCGACCATGGGGATGGCCGTGCGCACCTGGGAGCCCGAGTCGCTCGCCCAGCCCCGCTACTCGGGCCTGCTGGCCCGAGCGCCCCAGGCGGTGGGCGACGCCCGCGACGTGATCGACCGCTTCGAGGACTACCGCGCCCAGCTCGCCGGGCTCATCGAGAACGTCGGCACCCTCTACCAGGGCGCGAGCGACGCCCGCTCGTTCCGGGCCGACGCCTCGACCGTCCGGGTGCTCCACGTCAGCGACCTCCACCTCAACCCGCAGGGCTTCGACCTCATCGACCAGGTGGTCGCCCAGTTCGGCATCGACGTGGTGGTCGACACGGGCGACATCAACGACTGGGGCACCCCGATCGAGGCTCGCTTCGTCGAGCGCATCGGCGACCTCGGCGTCCCCTACGTGTACATCCGCGGCAACCACGACTCGGCGGCCACGGCGCGAGCCGTCGCCGCCCAGCCCAACGCCGTGGTCCTCGACGACGACACGGCCACCGTCGCCGGGCTGACGTTCTGGGGCGAGGGCGACCCCCGGTTCACGCCCGACAAGTCGGCGAAGGGCTCGGGCGACGACGAGCACGAGGTGGCCGAGGAGCAGGCGCCCATCGCGGCGCGCCGGCTCCAAGCTGTCGACCGTGACGTCGACGTGGCGCTGGTCCACGACCCGACCGTGGCCGACGACCTCGGCGGCCTCGTGCCCCTGGTCTTGGCCGGCCACCGCCACCGCGCCGACGAGATCGACCTCGGCGAGGGCACCCGCCTGCTCGTGGAGGGCTCTACCGGCGGAGCCGGCCTCCGCTCGCTGCAGCGCGACGATCCGGTGCCGCTGACCGCCTCGGTCCTGTACTTCGACGCCGACACCGGCGAGCTCCAGGCCCAAGATCGCATCGAGGTCGCCGGGGTCGACCAGGCGGAGGTCCGCATCGAGCGCGAGGTGTTCGACCCGGGCGACGAGGAGACCACGGCAGACCGTCGGGCCGACGACGAGCCGGGCGGTTGAGGGCCCGGGTGGCTACACGACGACCAGCACGCCCGGAAGGTCGAGCGACGCCGGCTCGGGCCAGCCGCGATCGGTGGTGAGCAGCCGAGTCGCCCGCTCCTCGACCGCCGTGGCGACGACCAGCGCGTCGGGGAGCCGCAGGCGCCGGCCGTGGCGCGCCCGGAGCCGAGCGGCGCGCAGGGAGACCTCCGGTGTCAGCTCTCCGACCGCGAACGGGACCTCCGAGAGGTAGCGCTGCAGGTGGGCGAGCGTGGCCTCGCCGGCTCGAGCTGCGCCCACGGCGCACTCGGCCAGCGCGGAGGCGGGCACCACCAGGTCGTCGTAGGCCTCGAACGCCTCGCCGAGCGCGTCGCCGGCGGCGGCGTGGTGGGCGTCGGCCGGATCGAGGTGGGCGATGATCACCCCGGCATCGACGATGGTCAATCCCATTCGTCGCGGAGCCGATCGAGCTCACCGGGCTCCCACACGCCCGGGAGCGAGCCGGCGAACGCCGCGAGCGGGTCGCGCCGCCGCTCGAGCACCACCCGGCCGGGGCCGTCGGACCGGGCGACGAGCGCCTCGCCCACCACGAGTCCTGCCGCCTCGAAGGCACCGCGCGGGATCGTGACCTGGTGCTTCGAGCTGATGCGCGTGGTACCCGCCGGACGCTTCTTGACCGTCGCCACGACAGTCAAGCTATCAGATGAGGGCGCCGGGCCCCAGGAGCACGCGCAGCTCGCCGATCAGCCCGCCACTGGTGTCGACGCAGAACTCCTCGGATAGCCGCAGCTTCTGCTCGCCCAGGTGCAGCACCACCCGCGCCTCGCCGGGGAACCGGGTGAGCACGGCCTTGAGCTCGTCGACCAGGCGGGCGTCGACGCGGTGCGGCGACACCTTCAGGTACAGCGGCGGCGCCCCGTCGGTGATGCCCTCGAACACCTCGACGTCCATGGCGATGAACTTCGGCGTGTCGTCGCGCTTGTCGATGCGGCCCTTGACGATCAGCACCGCGTCGTCGGCGAGCAGGTGGCCGATGTCGGCCATCGTCTTCGGGAACACCATGACCTCGATCGAGGTCTGGAGGTCCTCCAGCGTGAAGACGGCCATCAGGTCGCCCTTCTTCGTCCACTTGCGCTGGAGGCCGTTGACCACGCCGCCCACCACCCGCATGGCGCCCTCGTCGGCCTCCATGACCTCGATGAGGGTGCCGTCGGTCTTGCGCTTGAGCGCCGCCTCGGCGCCCATCAGCGGGTGGTCGCTCACGTAGAGGCCGAGCATCTCCTTCTCGAAGGCCAGCTTCTCCTTCTTCTCGAAGTGCAGCTCGGGGATCGCCACCCGCTCGTCGAACGCCCCGCCCCCGCCGTCGTCGGCCTCCACCTCGAAGAGGCTCATCACGCCCTGGTCGCGCTCCTTGCGCCGAGCGATGGTGGCGTCGACGATCTGCTCGTAGACCGCCAGCAGGCCTCGACGGGGGTGGCCCACCGAGTCGAACCCGCCGGCCTTGATCAGCGACTCGAGCGTCTTCTTGTTGAGCACCGTGGTGTCGACCCGCTCGCAGAAGTCGTAGAAGTCGGCGAAGGGACCGTTGGCCTCGCGCTCGGCGATCAGCTTCTCCACCAGGGCCTCGCCCACGTTGCGCACCGCGGACAGCCCGAACGGGATGACCTCGGTGCCGTCGTCGAGCCGGGCCGGCTCGAAGTCCGAGCTCGACCGGTTCACGTCGGGGGTCATCACCTGGATGCCCATCTGGCGGCACTCGTTCAGGTACACCGCCGCCTTCTCCAGCGAGGTCTTCACGCTGGTGAGCAGGGCGGCCAGGTACTCGATCGGGTGGTGGGCCTTCAGGTACGCGGTCTGGAACGTGACCACGCCGTAGCCGAACGAGTGGCTCTTGTTGAACGCGTAGTTGGCGAAGCCCTCGATGTCGTCGAACAGCGGCGTGCCCAGGTGGCCGTAGCCGGTGGCCTCGCAGCCCTTCACGAACTTGTCGCGCTCCTTGGCCATGAGCTCGGGCTTCTTCTTGCCGCAGGCCTTGCGCAGGTTGTCGGCCTCGGCGAGCGTGAAGCCGGCGAACTTCTGGCTCACCCGCATCACGGACTCCTGGTAGATCATCAGGCCGTACGTGTCGCCGAGCAGCTCCTCGGCGGCGGGATCGAAGTAGTCGACGGGCTTGCGGCCGTTCTTGCGGTCCGCGTAGTCGTTGTGCATGTTCACCGACATCGGACCCGGTCGGTAGAGCGCGATGAGGGCGGCGACGTCCTCGAAGCAGTCGGGGGCGAGCGAGCGCATCAGCGACCGCATGGCCCCGCCCTCGAGCTGGAACACGCCGATCGAGTCGCCCCGGCAGAGCATCTCGAGCGTCGTCGGGTCGTCGAGCGAGATGGCATCGATGTCGAGGTCGATGCCGCGGAACCGCTTGATCAGGTCGATGGCATCGGAGATGACATCGAGGTTCCGCAGGCCCAGGAAGTCCATCTTGAGCAGGCCGAGCTCCTCGACGCCGCCCATCTCGAACTGGGTGACCACCGGTGCCGACTCGATGTCCTGGCCGGCGACGGGCTTGCGTTGGATCGGCAGGTACTCGGTGAGCGGATCCTTGGTGATCACCACCGCGGCGGCGTGGATGCCGTCCTGGCGGCGCAGGCCCTCGAGGCCCTTGGCCACGTCGATGACCTTCTTGAGGTCGGGCTCCTCGTCGTACATCTTCCGCAGGTCGGCCGCCATCTTGAACCCGTCCTCGTACTTCGGGTGCGGCTCGAGGCAGGCGTACAGCGGGGTGTCGCGGCCCATGATCAGCGGCGGCATGGCCTTGGCCACCTTGTCGCCCACCGCGTACGGGTAGCCGAGCACCCGTGCCGCGTCGCGCACGGCGGCTCGGGCCTTGATGGTGGAGAACGTGACGATCTGGGCGACGTGGTCGCGCCCGTAGCGCTCGGCGGCGTAGCGGATCATCTCGTCGCGGTAGCGGGAGTCGAAGTCCATGTCGATGTCGGGCATCGAGATGCGGTCGGGGTTCAAGAACCGCTCGAACAGCAGGTCGTACTTGATGGGGTCGAGGTCGGTGATCCAGAGGCAGTACGCCACCGCGCACCCGGCCGCGGACCCGCGGCCCGGACCGACGCGGATGCCGGTGTCGCGAGCGTGCTTGATCAGGTCCCAGGTGATGAGGAAGTACGAGCTGAACCCCATGTTGCCGATCACCGTGAGCTCGTAGGCCAGGCGCTCGACGATGTGGTCGGGGATCGGGTCGCCCCAGCGCTTCCTCGCGCCCTCCATGGTCAGGTGCTTGAGGTAGTCGGCGTCGTCGTCGAAGCCCTCGGGCAGCGGGAAGTTGGGCAGCAGCGGCTTGCCGAACTCGATCTCGACGTCGCAGCGCTCGGCGATCCACAGCGAGTTGTCGCAGGCGACCTCGACGTCGCGGAACAGCTGGCGCATCTCCTGCGCGGTCTTCAGGTAGTGGTCGTCGCCGTGGAACTTGAAGCGGTCGGGGTCGCTCATGAGCGACCCCGTCTGCACGCACAGGAGCGCGTCGTGGGCCACCGCGTCGTGGCGGTGGGTGTAGTGGCTGTCGTTGGTGGCGAGCAGCGGGGCGCCGATGCGCTTGGCGATGTCGAACAGCATCGGGTTGGTGCGGTGCTGCTCGGGGATGCCGTGGTCTTGGATCTCCACGAACAGGTTGTCGCGCCCGAAGATGTCCTGCAGCCTCCCGGCCGCCTTCAGCGCCGCCTCCTCGTCGCCGCGCATGAGGTGCTGGAGCACGTGGCCGCCGAGGCACCCGGTGGTGGCGATGACGCCCTCGCTGTGGGCCTCGAGCACCTCCCAGTCGACGCGGGGCTTGTAGTAGTAGCCCTCCATGAACGCCCGGCTCGAGAGCTGGATGAGGTTCTTGTAGCCCGTCTCGTTCTCGGCCAGCGCGGTCAGGTGGTAGTAGAGCTTCTTGCCGCCCTCGGCGTCGCCGCCCGAGTCGTCCATCCGGCCCCGGCGGCTCGGCCGCTCGAAGCGCGAGTCGTGGGCCATGTACAGCTCTTCGCCCAGGATCGGCTTGATGCCGTGGTTCTTGCACGCCTTGTAGAAGGGCAGCGTCCCGTACATGTTGCCGTGGTCGGTGATGCCGATGGCCGGCTGGCCGTCGGCCGCGGCCGCGGCCACCACGTCGTCGACGCGGGCGGCACCGTCGAGCATCGAGTACTCGGTGTGCACGTGGAGGTGGGTGAACGAATCGCCCACGGGAGGACCTCGAGATCGTTGGACGGCAGGGTGTCCACAGCCGTTCCACAGGGATCGTCCCCAACCTGTGGACGAATCACACGGCTGTGATTCCCGACGGTACCCGCGCGACCGGGCCTCGTCCACCGCCGAGGGCGCGGTGTCACAGACCACGGCCGTGCGGTGTCTGGAAGGGTGTGAGGACCGACGACGAGACCTGCGATGCGGAGGTGATCGCCCGCGTGACCCCGAGCGCCGAGCCGGGCCCCACCCCACCGCCGGACGGCGACGACGAGCTGGTCCGCCAGCTCTACCCGGCGCTGCACCGGCTCGCCTGCGTGGTGTGCCCGCCCGAGCGCGACCCGCGCGACCTGATCCAAGACGCCCTCGAGCGCGCCCTGCGCCACGGCCCCCTCGGCGCGCTCGACGCGCCGCTCCCCTACCTGCGACGAGCCGTCGTGCGCCTGGCCGCCAACGAGCGCCGCGGCCTCGGGCGCCTCCGGCGGGCCACGCCCCGGCTGGCACCCACGAGCGACGCCGAGGTGCCCGCCTACCCATCCGATGTGGGCGAGCTGCTCGCCCTCGCGCCGCTCGATCGCGCCGCGCTGTGGCTCGCCGACGTCGAGGGCCGGCCCTCCGCCGAGGTGGCCGAGATCCTCGGCTGCCGGCCCGATGCGGCGCGCGCCCGGGTGGCGCGGGCCCGGCGCAAGCTCCGCTCCCTGCTCGACGAGGAGGATGCCCGATGACCCGCCTGCACGACGCCTTCGAGCAGCTCATCGCCCGCCACGCGCCGGGCGACCCCGAGGCCGACCTCGCCATCGCCCGGCGGCGGGCCCGCACGGCGACCGTCCGCCGGCGGGCGATCGCCGGCGCCTCGATCGCCGCCGCGGCCGCGGTCGTGGTCGGGGCGCTCGTGCTGGCCGGCCGCGACGACGGGTCCGAGTCGGTCCGCGCCGGCGAGACCGAGCGCTCGACCACCACCACCGCACCGGATCGCGCCACCACCACCGTCGACGTCCACCTCTCCCCCCCCGACGACCCGACCTGCGCGGCCACCGTGGCGGTGCCGCGGACCGTGTCGGCCGACGATGCCCTCGCCGGGGCGATCGCCGCCCTGCTCGCCGGCCCGACCGCCGAGGAGGCCGCCGACGGGCTCACCAGCTGGTTCTCGTCGGAGACCGCCGGCACCCTCCAGGGCGTCGAGGTGCGCGGCACGACCGCGGTCGTCGACTTCGCGAACTTCGCCCCCACCATCTCGAACGCCTCCACGTCGTGCGGCAGCACGAACCTGCTGGCCCAGCTCGACGCCACCGTGACGGCCTTCCCGGGCGTCGACCGCGCCGTCTACCGCTTCGACGGCGACGCCGACGCCTTCTACGGCTGGCTGCAGCGCGAGGCCCCCGAGGTCCCGCCCGCCAGCGACGCCACGCCGCCGGACGAGGCCGACGGCGCGAGCGCAGCCGTGGACGATGCGCTCGCCGTCGCCGGGCCCACAGGGGTGCAGGTGCTGGCCGACGGTCGCGCCACCACCATCTCCCGCACCGCCGCCGCCCTGGCCCTGGTGGCCGACGCCCCGGGCGTGGCCTCCGGGCCGCCCCAGGCGGTGGCCTACCAGGACGCGCTCGCCGACGACGCCTTCCCGCCGACGGCCACCGGCCCCATCCACCTGATCGACGGGCGCGACCACCAGACCGTGGCGCCGGCCCCTGACGGCCGATCGCTCCGGCTCCTCGACCTCCGCGTCGACGACGCCGGCCGGGCGGTGGTCCTCGCCGCCGAGCTCACCGGCCCCGAGACGCCCGACGGCCAGCGCGAGCGGCTCGTCGTGCACCACGCCGACGGCACGAGGACCGAGCTGGCCGACCGCAACGGCTGGGAGGACTCGACGGTCTCGGCCCACCTGCTCCCCGACGGCTCGGTCGTGGCCCTGCGCGCGGCCGGCGCCAGCAGCATCCTGACCCGCTGGGCACCCGACGCCGCCGAGCCCGCCTGGTCCGTCGACGTCGCGGTCGATCGTCCCATCTCGTTCGTGGCCGACGACGAGCGAGCCGTGCTCCTGATCGGCCGCCCCGACGCCCTAGAGGTGCAGACGATCGATCTGGGCACCGGCGCGGTCGTCGCCCGCGTCGACCGCCAGCTGACCCTGGCCGGACGCCCCCTCCCCGAGGGGCTGGTGTGCACCGACCTGCTGCGCGACGGCCGCCCGCTGTGCTCCTCGCCGTCCACGGGCCCGGTGGTGGTCGACGCCGACGGGACCGTGCGTTCGCTCGACCGACCCGGCCGCGAGGTGGTCACCGCCGCCGGGCGGTGAGGTCGACGAGCCGTCAGCGCTCGTTCGACGGCGTGGCGACCCGCACCATGGTCTTGCCGATGTTGACGCCGAGGAACAAGCCGTTGAGCGCCTCGACGGCGTGCTCGAGCCCGTCGAAGACGTGGGCGCGGTGCACGAGGCGGCCCTCCGCCTCCCACCGGCGGAGGTGCTCGAACGCCTCGTCGAAGCGGCCCCACTCGTGGAGCGTGTTGAAGCCCTGCATCCGTCCGCAGCGCGCCAGCAGGTTGACGTAGTTGCTGGGCCCGGGGTGCTCGCCGGTGAGGTAGCTGGAGATGACGCCGCAGAGCGCCACCCGCCCGCCCTGGGCGAGGCGTCCGAGCACGGCGTCGAGGACCGGGCCACCCACGTTGTCGAAGTAGGCATCGACCCGCTTCGGGCAGTGCTCGCGCAGCTGGGCGTCGAGGTCGCCCGCCCGGTGGTCGACGCACGCATCGAAGCCGAAGTCGTCCACGACCGCCCGGCACTTCTCCGGGCCGCCGGCGATGCCGACGACCCGAGCCCCGTGGATCTTGGCGATCTGACCGGCGATCGAGCCGGTCGCCCCCGCGGCCGCCGATACGACCACGGTTTCGCCCGGCTGCGGCCGGCAGATGTCGGTCATGCCGAAGTAGGCGGTGGCCCCCGTGGACCCGTAGACCGAGAGCATCGCCCGGTGGTCGACGACCCCGGGGATCACGGTCGTGAACACGTCGTCGCGCACCACGGCGAGCTCCTGGAGCCCGGTGAGGGTGGTCACCACGTCGCCCACGGCGTAGGCATCGCACCGCGAGGCCACCACCTCGGCCACGCCCGCCGCCCGGATGGGGTCGCCCAGCTCGAGCGGCGGCAGGTAGCCGCCCTGGCCGTCGAGCCAGGTGCGGACGGCGGCGTCGATGCCGACGTAGGTGGTGCGCACCAGCGCCTCCCCGTCGGCCAGCTCCGGCGGTGCCGCCTCGATCAGCTCGACGTCGTCGTCGACCACCAGCCCCGAGGGCCGGCGGCGCAGCACCACCTGGCGGTTCAGCGGGTCGCTCACCTGCGGGAACCTAGCGAGCGGCGGCTCGGCCCGCCGCGGCCCTCAGAGGTACGTGCCCGGACGGGCATCGCCCATCTCGGGCCCGCCCGGGCCCCCGGGCGTGCCCGGGCCGGGGCCGGCCCCGCCGGGGAGCTGGCGGCGCATCTCCTCGAGCTGGTTGCGCGCCGCCATCTGCTGGGCGAACAGCGTGGCCTGGATGCCGTGGAAGAGCCCCTCGAGCCACCCCACGAGCTGGGCTTGGGCGATGCGCAGCTCGGCGTCGGTGGGGTCGCCCTCACCGAAGGGGATGGCGACGCGCTCGAGCTCGGACCGCAGGTCGGGCGACAGGGCGGCCCCCACCTCCTGGACCGACGTGTCGTAGATGGACTTCAACCGCTCCCGCGCGGGGCCGTCGAGCTCCGCGATGCGCACCTCGTCGAGGAGCTGCTTGATCATCGAGCCGATCCGCATGACCTTGGCCGGCTCCTCCACGGCTTCGCGCCGCTCCTCGCCGTCGGCGGCCTCGGAGCCGTCGTCGAGCGAGACCAGCTCCCCGCGGGCGACGGTGGGCGCGTCGGGCGCCTCGAGGGTCGGGTCGGTGTCGGTCTCGGTGTCGGTCATCGTGGGGCTCCTACGAGCAGGGGGACGTACATCTCGGCGGCCGTCAGCGATCCGTGGCGGCCGATCAGCTCGAAGGGACCACTATCCGCCGGGTCGCTGAACGACACCGGCTCCCGGCAGACCAGCGCCACGTCGCCGAGGCGCTGGCGGGCGGCGTCGGTGACCTCGGGCCCCCACCAGCCCTCGTCGATCGTCTGCTCCCGGCTCACCACCCACGCCACGTCGTCGTGGTGGGCGCGCGCCGCCTCGAGCAGGGCGTCGCCGCGCCCGGGGCGGGCGTGGAGCCACCGGAACCGGCCCTCGCCCGACTGGAACGAGGCGAGGGCGGCGACGTCGGCATGGGGCGGCAGCACCCGCTCGCCGACGTCGACCTGCCCGTGGTCGGCGGTGACCACGAGCGCGGCACCACGGGGCAGCACCTCGAGGATGTCGCCCACCAGGCGATCGACGGCGACCAGCTCGGCGTCGTAGTGGTCGGCCAGCCCGTACTCGTGGGAGACCTTGTCGATGCCGTCGTAGTACGCGTAGACGAACGGCTCGCCGGCCCGCAGCGCGGCGCCGAGCTCCACGACCATGGTGGAGGGCACGCGGTACCCGCGGAAGCGGGCGCCGCCGAGGTGGGCGGCGCTGAAGCCCGACGTGGCGAACTCCGCCTTGGTCACCATGGCGGCCCGCTGGCCGCAGAACGCCTCGGTGGGCTGGAACTTCTCGGGCACGATGCGGGCCCGGGCATCGCCCTCGGGCGTGCTCCACCGCAAGATGTTGAGCACCTCGTGATCGACCGCCACCCGGTAGCCCACCACGCCGTGGCGCCCGGGCGTGAGGCCGGTGGCGATGCTCGTGAGGGCGGTGGCCGTGGTCGACGGCGACACGCTGGTGATCGGGCCGCCGAGCAGCGAGCTGAGGGTCGGGGCCAGGGCCCGCCGCTCGCCGAGCTGCTCCCAGCCGAGCCCGTCGAGCACGAGCAGCACCACCTGGGACGCGTCGAGCGCGAGGTCGGGGAGCCAGGCCGGCGGCTCGACCGTGCCGTCGAGCAGGGCGGGCACGATGTTCGAGATGCACGCCCCCGCGTAGTCCGGGAGCACCGGCTGGTCCACGACGTTCCTCTCCGGATCGACCGGGGGGAACGCTACCCGCCCGCCGCGCCCGATCGCACCGTCGGGCGCAGCCGGGCGCGGCACCGGCCGCCGAGCGCCACCTCGGCCCGTAGGATGCCGCCTCGTGAAGGTGTCGACCCGAGGCGACTACGCCTGCCGAGCGCTGCTGTCGCTCGCCATGCACGCCGACGGCTCGCCCACGTCGGTGCGCGACATCGCCGATCGCACCGCCCTCCCCCAGCCCTACCTCGAACAGATCCTCCTCGCCGTGAAGGGCGCGGGGCTGGTCCGCTCCAAGCGAGGGGTCGGTGGCGGCTACGTGCTCGCCCGGCCGCCCGAGGAGATCACGCTCGCCCAGATCGTCAGCGCCGTCGACGGCCCGATCGTCGTGGGCGACTTCGGCGAGCCCCACCAGAACGGCGCCTGCGACCACGAGGGCCAGTGCGTCCTGCTCGCGGTGTGGGCCAACGTCGGCGAGCACATGCGCCAGCTCCTCGAGGGCCAGACGCTCGCCGACATCGCCTCGATCGCCCGCGGCGAGGCGCCCTGGCCCGAGCCCATCGGCTGAGCTCCCCCTCAGGCCAGCCCGGCCAGCACCTCGGCGAGGTCGTCGGGCAGGGGCGAGGTGAACGAGAGGCGCTCGCCCGTCGCCGGATGGTCGAAGCCGAGCGCCTCGGCGTGGAGGAACGGGCGGGGGCACGGCAGCGACTGGCGCACGCCGTGGTAGCGCTCGTCGCCGACGACCGGGTGGCCGATGGCCGAGAGGTGCACCCGGATCTGGTGGGTGCGGCCCGTCTCGAGGCGGCACACCAGCAACGAGGCGTCGACCGGCGTGGTGAACGTCGCCTCCACCTCGTAGCGGGTCCGCGCCGGCTTGCCCCGCTCGGTGACCGCCATCTTCGTGGGGTGCTTGGGCGAACGGCCGATCGGCGCATCGACGACGCCCCGCGTCGACTCGAGGTGGCCCCACACCACCGTGCGGTACTGCCGGTCGACCGACCGCTCGCTCAGTTGGGCGACGAGCGATCCGTAGGCCAGCGAAGTGCGCGCCACCATCAGCAGCCCCGACGTGCCGCGATCGAGGCGGTGCACGATCCCCGGGCGCTCGGGGTCGCCGACCCCTTCGAGCTCCGGGTAGCGCGCCAGCAAGCCGTTCACCAGCGTGGCCCCCACGTGGCCGGCGCCCGGGTGGACCACCAGGTCGGCGGGCTTGTCGACCACGATCACGTGCTCGTCCTCGTGCACGACCGGGACCTCGACGTCGGCATCGGCCGTCGGGACCGGATCGGCATCGAGCTCGGGCACCCGGAGCCGCAGCGACGAGCCGGCGCGCAGGCGATCGGCGCCGCGCGTGATCGCCGTGCCGTCGACCTCGACGGCCCCCTCGGCCACCATCCGGGTGGCCACGGTGCGGCTCACGTCGGCCACCATCGCCACCACCCGATCGACCCGCTCGCCATCGAGCGCGGCGGGGACCTCGACCTCGAGGCGCTCCGCGGTCACGTCGCCGGGGCGCGGAAGCTGGCCACGACCAGGAGGCCGGCCCCCACCACCACGCACGCGTCGGCCACGTTGAACACGGGCCACCACTGGAGGTCGATGAAGTCGACCACGCCGCCGTGGAGGAACCCCGCATCGCCGCGGAACGCTCGGTCGAGCAGGTTGCCGACGGCGCCGCCGGCGATCAGGCCCGCCGCGACGGCGCCCACGGTGGTGCGACTGGTGGCCCCCAGCGACAGGCCGACGACGACGGCGAGGGCGAGCACGGTGATCCACGGCCCGAGCCCGCGCCCGGTGCCCATGCTGAAGGCGACGCCGGTGTTGTAGGCCAGGTTGAACCGCAGGGAGCCCACCACGTCGACGACGTGGCCGTCCGACAGCGAGCTCACGGCCCAGTGCTTGGACAGCTGGTCGACGAGGAGGCTGACGGTGGCCACGACGGCGATGAGCCCGAGCCGTCGGGGCGGCGAGGCCGGCGTCGCCGGCTCGGACGCGTCGGTGGCCGGCGTCGCCGGGTCGGACGCGTCGGTGGCGGGCGCGCTCGGGTCGCTCGCGTCGGTGGAGGTGGCGTCGGCCATCGGGATCGGCCTAGCGGCGGCCGAAGCCCCCGACCTTGAACTCGACGCGCTCGCGCGCCCACGGGATCGCCTCGAGGCGCTCCTTGGGGATCGGCTGGCCCGATGCCTCGCAGATGCCGTAGGTGCCCGAGGCGAACTTGGCGAGGGCGTGGTCGATCTCCTCGATGGCCGCGCGCGCCTGGGCCGACAGCTGGAGGTCTCGCTCGCGCTCCATGCTCAAGGTGTCGCCCTCGCCCGACTCCTCGTCGAACTGGACGTCGCCGGACTCGAAGTCGGCCACGAGCATGTCGGCCTCGGCTTGGAGCGTCTCGGCCTGGCGCAGGTAGGTGGCCCGTTCGACCTCGAGCATCTCCTGCTGCTTGGTGAGCCAGCGCTCGGGGAACGGCGAGGGCGCCGCTCGCTTCTTGGCTGGGGCCTTCGTGGCGGGCGCCTTCTTCGCGGCGGACGCCTTCTTCGCGGGCGCCTTCTTCGCGACGGCCTTCTTGGCCGACGCCTTCGCCGGGGCCACCTTCTTCGCTGGCGCCTTCTTGGCCGACGCCTTCGCCGGCACCGCCTTCTTCGCGACGGCCTTCTTGGCCGACGCCTTCGCTGGGGCCACCTTCTTGGCTGGCGCCTTCTTGGCCGAGGCCTTGGCCGGGGTGGCCGTCTGCTTCGCCGCGGTGGCGGCCCGCTTGGGCGCCGCCTTGGTCGAGGCCACGGCGATCAGCGCCGCCGACCGAAGCGCCAGCCGCGCCGGTCGTCGTCCTCGAAGAGCTCGTCGCTGCGATCGCCTACGACGTCGTCGCGCGGGCCGAGCGGCTCGTCGTCGGCCATGGCCTTGCGCAACTCGGCCAGGAACGCATCGTCCTCCGCGCCATCGTCCACGCCGAGCTCCACCCGGCTCACCGGGGCGGTCGGCGGCCCGGCGTCGAAGGCGCCGAGGCCCGGCACCTCGTGATCGACCTCGTCGAACGTGAGCGGCAGCGGCGCTGGGGGGCCACCCGGGCCGTCGGCCGTGGGCCCGTCGCTCGACTCGGCCTCCTCCGCCGCGGGCTCGGTGGCCGAGGCGGCGGGCTCGGGCGGCGACCCCTCCGCGGCGGGCGACGGGGGCGCCTCGTCATCGAGCACCACCACCTCGTCGATCTCGACGACCTCGACGACCACCGCTTCGGGCGCGACCGTCTCGGAGGACTCCTGCTCGTCGGGCGGCGACGGCTCGGCCGGCTCGTCGGCCACCGACGCCGCCTCCGGCTCGGGCTCGGGCTCCGACGCCGGCTCGGGCTCCTCGAGGTCGGAGAAGTCCGGGAGCTCGGGATCGATCAGGGCCGGCACCGGTGCCATGCGGAACCCGGTCGGGTCGTCGAGGAGCTGCTGCAGCTCGGCGAGGGTCGAGCCCAGCTGCGAGCGCTGCTCCTCCACGTGGCGCTCGAGCACCCCGACATCGGAGCGGAGGTCCTCGCGCCGGCCCTCGAGCTCGGCGATCTCGGTGGCCAGGCGCTGGCGCGCCTCGCGCCGCTCGCGGGCCGCCTCGGCGTCCACCTCGGCCTTGGTGGCGGTGGCGTAGCCGTCGGCGCCCTCCTTGGTGGAGGCGGCGTAGGCCTCGGCGTCGGCGCGGGTGGTGGCGGCGTAGCCGTCGGCATCGGCCCGCGTCGCCTCGGCGGCGGTCTCGGCGTCGGCGACCAGCGCCGCCGCCCGCTCCTGGGCGTCGGCCAGGATCTTGGCCGCATCGTCGCGCGCCTCGCGCACCGCGGCATCGGCCGTGCGCTGGGCCAGGGCGAGGGTCCGCCGGGCCTCCTCGGCGATCTCGTCCTCGCTCGGCCCCGACGCGGCCGGCGCCGGTTGCTCGGCGAGGCGCTCCGCCACCCGGCGCTCCACCTCGGCCTCGACCTCGGCGGGGGACGGGCCGCCGCCCGGCCCCTTCGCCTGCTCGAGCGCCTGGAGCCGGACCTCGACCTTGCCGGCCATGGCGACCGCCTTGTCGAGGAAGTCATCGACCTCGGTGGGGTCGTAGCCCTTGCCGCGGTACTTCTTGAACTCCGCGTGCTCGAGCATGCGCTTGAGGGTGAGCTCCATGGGCGACACCCTACTCCCGGTCCCGGGCGGTGCCGGGGCGCAACGTCAGGTGTCGTAGCCCCGTTCGTGGAGCCGACGACGTTCCTCGGCCGAGACCTCCACGTTGGTGGGCGTGAGGAGGTACACCTGGTTGGCCACCCGCTCCATCTGGCCACCGAGGCCGTAGCAGAGCCCGCTCGCGAAGTCGATGAGCCGCCGAGACAGGTCGCGATCGGCGCCTTGCAGGTTCATGATCACCGGCTGGCTGCCCTTGAAGCGGTCGGCCACGTCCTGGGCCTGGTTGAACGACGTGGGCATGACCACGAAGGGCTTGGCGTTGGGCGTGACCGCCACCGGGCGCACCACCTGGGGACGGGGCCGGGCGACCGCCCCGCCACCGGGCGCGGCGGGGGTCACGGTCTGGCCGAGCTCGGAGGCCTCACGGGGGTCCGCGGCGCCCCGGGGGTTGATGGGCCGCACCGCACCGATCGCCGAGGGCTCCTCGGCGTAGGACGACGGTGGCGGCGACTGGCGCGGGGCGGGCCGCTCGCGAACCGGTGCGCGCTCGGGCTCGTAGCCGTCGTCCCTGCCGTACTCGTCGTACTCGGCATCGTCGCCGAGCCCGAGGTACACCATCGCCTTGCGCCACATGGCCCGAAGACTAGCGGGGAGCGCGCGGGCGCTCCGGGACGCCAGGACGGGGCCCGAACAGGGCCGCCCCCACCCGGACCATGGTGGCGCCCTCGGCGACGGCCACGTCGAGGTCGCCCGACATCCCCATCGACCTCACCGGGAGGTCGAGGTCGTCGGCGAGGCGGCGCAACCGGGCGAACCCCTCGGCTGCCGCACGCGGGTCGCCCGTGCGGCCCACGGTCATGAGCCCCTGCACGTCGAGGCCCAGCTCGCCCAGCTCGCCGACCAGCCGGGGCGCCTCGGCTGGGTCGCACCCGCCCTTCTGCGGCTCGTCGGAGACGTTCACCTGGGCGAGCACGCGCGCCCCCGGGGCTCGACGGGCGATCTCGGCACCGAGCTCCACCCGATCGACGGTCTGCCAGAGGTGGACGATCGGGGCCAGGGCCCGGACCTTGTTGCGCTGGAGGCGCCCGATGGCGTGCCAGCGCACGGCGTGGCCCGCCTCGGCGAGGACCGGCGCCTTGGCCACCAGCTCCTGGGCGTAGTTCTCGCCGAGGTCGACCAGCCCGGCCTCGGCGGCCGCCCGCGCGACCTCGGGCCCGAAGCCCTTGGTGACCGCGAGCAGCACCACGCGGTCGGGATCGCCGCCGGCGGCGGCGATGCGATCGCGCACCCGCTCGACCCGGGCGAGCAGCGTGGCCTGGTCGAGCGTGCTCACGACGGCACCACCCAGGCCACGAGCGCCTGGCGGCCACGGTCGGCTCGGGCCCGGAACGACCAGTGCCGGGGGCTGCACGCGGTGCAGGTGCCGTCGTCGTCGAACCGCAGGCCGAGGCGGCGGGCGGCCTCGGCCACGCCCGCGGCCAGGTCGAGGGCCGGGGTCCCCCAGGCGGTGGTGGCACGGACGGTGTCGCCGCAGCGGGCGGCCACCCGGTCGAGCTCGACCTCGCCGAACTCGTAGCAGCGGGGGCGGATGCACGGCCCGAGGCGCACGGTGTCGGGCTCCCCGCCGAGGCCGGACAGGGCGTCGGCGGCGGCCTCGACCACCCCCGCCTCGAGCCCGCGCCAGCCCGCGTGGACCACCCCGATGCCCACGCGCCCCTCGAGCAGGATCGGCGCGCAATCGGCGGTCCGCACCACCAGGGGCGCCCCGGGGACCACCGTGACGGCGGCGTCGGCCGCCGCGCCGGCGTGCTCGCCGGGCTCGGTCACCACCACCACCTCGGCGCCGTGGACCTGCGAGAGCCAGGTCGGCGGGCCCGGAGGCGGAGCGAGGCCGGAGCCGGCGGTGGCGAGCCAGGCATCGACATCGCCCACGTCGCCGTGTCGGCGATCGGTGAAGGCGTGGGCGAAGGCCACCGCGGGCGGGGCGCCGCCGCTACTTCAGGAACGAGGGGACGTCGAACTCGTCGTCGCCGCCCTCGCCGTCGTCGCCGCCCTCGGGCTCGTCGGCGAAGAGGTCGCCGGCCGCCGCCGAGGGACGGGCGCGGGGCACCTCGCCGGTGGTCGGCTCGCGCCGGGCCGAGGAGCGTCCGGGCTTCTCCTCCCAGCGATCGAACCCGGCGGCGATCACGGTGACCCGCACCTCGTCGCCCATCTCGTCGTCGATGACGGTGCCGAAGATGATGTTGGCGTCGGGGTGGGCCACCCCGTGGATCACCTCGGCCGCCTCGTTGACCTCGAACAGGCCGAGGTCGCTGCCTCCGGCGATCGAGAGCAGGATGCCGCGGGCACCCTCGATCGACGCCTCGAGCAGCGGGCTCGAGATGGCGCCGCGAGCGGCGTTGAGCGCCCGACCCTCCCCGGTGGCGTTGCCGATGCCCATGAGCGCCGATCCGGCGTTGCTCATGATCATCTTGACGTCGGCGAAGTCGGTGTTGATCACGCCGGGGGTGGTGATGAGGTCGGTGATGCCCTGCACGCCCTGGAGGAGGACCTCGTCGGCCATCTTGAAGGCGTTGATCATCGAGGTCTTCTCGTTCGACACCGTGAGGAGGCGGTCGTTCGGGATGACGATCTGGGTGTCGACCTTCTCCTTCAGCTTCTGGATGCCCGCCTCGGCCTGCACCGAGCGACGGCGACCCTCGAAGGCGAAGGGGCGGGTGACCACGCCGATGGTGAGCGCCCCGATGCCCTTGGCGATCTCGGCGATCACCGGGGCGGCGCCGGTGCCGGTGCCGCCGCCCTTGCCCGCGGTGATGAACA
>Ga0116151_10002373_pt1 | contig 17316 bp, 11 predicted proteins | sample AD_UKC117_MetaG_FD_89893 | JGI IMG/M metagenome (GOLD analysis project Ga0116151, IMG submission 89893) | Active sludge microbial communities of municipal wastewater-treating anaerobic digesters from Hong Kong - AD_UKC117_MetaG | ecosystem: Engineered > Bioreactor > Anaerobic > Digestate...
CGACCTTGGAGGAAGTGCTTCGCCAGATGCAAGTCCGCCACCGAAAACGTCAAGCTACTATCGATTCTGCCTATCGTAAACAACAACTTAATGAATAGTAACATGTGTTCTGACAAAGTAGAAATAACATGGGCCGGTGGTGAGGTTGGCGGGAAGCGCCGCTCTGTGTTGTGAAACGATCTTCCAGTTAGTACAAAAACTGTCCATTCATTGATCAACCGTTTTGTTATTTTGATAGAGACCCTTGTCTCCCTGGAAAATCCGGCAAAAGAAGCCTGCTTTATCAAACTCATAAAGAAAAATACCGGATTTTCCCGGATCGAATGTAAACTGCTTTTGTGATCTTGCCTGAATATTCTGTCTAATTAAAATTTAACTTATTTATAATAAAATTATTTTTTGCCTTTTTCTCTGTTTTGTGCTATTTGCTCTTTTGAGGCAGTGGCCATCTCTTATGCTTCATATTTGTCCACATTCAAAGTGGACAAGCCTGTATTCGTCCCACCCATTAAGGAAAATATTCCATGAGTATTCATTCTATTCGGCGACCGCGGGCCTCGCTGGGCTGGTGCGCCGGAACCGTGAGCCTGTTTCTGATTCTGGCGCTGAACTTCTCGGTGGTTCAGGCCAACACCTTCACCGTCACCACATTGAGCAATAGCGGCCCCGGTTCATTGCGGCAGGCGATCCTGGATGCCAATGCTGACTTGGTAACCATCCATACCATCACGTTCAAATCCGGTTTGACTGGGACGATTACCCTGACCAGCGGGGAAATTGAGATCATCGGACGAATGACCATTACTGGACCGGGAGCGGGCCTCTTAGCCGTGAGTGGCAATAACGCTTCGCGGGTGTTCAACGTCTCCAGCTTGGGCGCCACTATCAGCGGGCTGACGATCAAAGAGGGTAAGTCCTACTACGATGGCGGCGGGATTTACAACGCCGGTTATCTGACGCTCAATCAGGTCACCGTGTCGGACAATACCGCCACCCATAGTGGCGGCGGGATTTTTAGCACGGGTTCCTTAACCCTGACTGACGTCACCGTGTCAGACAATACTGCCGACGACGGTGCTGGTGGCGGGAACGGCGCTGGTGGCGGGATTAGCCTCTACGGGGGGACCGCTACCCTCACTGACAGCGTCGTCAAAAACAACCAGGCTTACTCCGGCGGCGGGATTAGCCTCTCCGAGGGGACCGCTACCCTCACTGACAGCATCGTCAAAAGCAACCAGGCTTACTCCGGCGGCGGGATTTACCTCTCCAAGGGGACCGCTACCCTCACCAACACGACTATTGATGGTAATCAAACCAGCGGTGGCGATGGCGGCGGAATTCTTTGTAGCTACAACACGTTGATCATTACGAACAGCACCTTGTCCAACAATAGCAGTCCCAGCATTGGTGGCGGGATTGTTGTCTCAATTGGCACAGCAACCATTACCAATAGCACCTTGTCGGGTAACGTCGCTCATAACAGTGGTGGCGGGATTTATGTTCATCTCAGCTACGTGACTGTGACCAACAGCACCCTCACCGCTAATCTCGCGACCCAGCAGGGAGGAGGCATTTACAGCTACGCCGGGCTTACTCTCCACAACAGCATCGTCGCGGGTAATACCGCACTCAATGGCCCGGAGGTTTACGGCGATTCCAGCACTGAAAGCACCTCTAATCTGTTTGGCGAAAATGGCGTTTCTGGGGTGCAAGGTCTAACTCCATCGGCCACCGAAGTCATCGCAGGTCCGCTCAGTTCCGTGATTGGCCCGCTGGCGGATAATGGCGGCCCCACGCAAACCCATGCGTTGGTCGCAGGCAGCCCGGCCCTTGACGCCGGCAACAACGGCCTGATTCCCAGCGGTGTCACTACCGACCAGCGGGGCGACGGCTTTCCGCGCATCGTCGGCGGCACCGTCGATATCGGCGCGGTCGAAGGCACAAGCGGTGGTGGCGCAGGAAACAGCACAAATCTTATTGTGAATGGATCGTTTGAAGAGGGTAATTATTATGACGCTCAGGGGTTCCAAAGACTTTTGCCGAATGATACCGCTCTTTCAGGTTGGTTAATTGGCGGCAGTGGAGCCGATTGGCATGTAGGAACTCCGAATCCATCACGGAATCCGTTGTTTATTGGCGCTCATTTGGGTCCGGCTCAAGACGGTTCTTTAATAGTCGATCTCAACCTCGATGGCGAATCAACGGGAACTCTTTCACAGACATTCGCAACCAATGTCGGGACTACTTACACCGTGTCATTCTATATGGCTGGCGTGGATTTTTTTACAAACCCACGAGCAGTACAAGTAACTGTGAATGGCGTTGCGCGGACTTTTTCGCAGACAGCATCACCGCAATACCAATTGGTTTGGAGTCTCAAGTCATTTGAATTCACAGCGACTCAATCGGAAACGACGCTCACATTCAGTAGTCCTGACATGAGCGGTGTTTGGGGACCGTTGATTGATAATGTCAGCGTTTTATTATCGAACCCTTCCCCTGTAACTTACACGCTCACGGTCAGTAAAGCAGGGACAGGCAGCGGCACGGTCACCAGCAACCCATCGGGCATCGATTGTGGCGCTGATTGCAGTGAAAGCTACGCCGCCAACACTCTGGTCACCCTGACCGCCAAACCGTCTTCTTTTGATGTAAAGCCCTTATCCACAGGTAGTCAACAGGTCTTCACGGGTTGGAGCGGGGCGTGCAGCGGCACGAACCTCAGTTGCACGGTCACGATGAACGCGGCCAAGAACGTCACGGCGACCTTCACCAGCGGATCTACCGGCGGCAGCTATGCATTGAATGTCGCATTAAGCGGCGTCGGCGTCGGCAGCGTCGTCAGCCAACCGAGCGGCATTTCCTGTAGCAACATTCCCGGCGACACCGCCGATTGCAGCGAAACCTACGCCGCCAATACACAGGTGACGTTGACCACTACGCCCGGCGTCGGCCCGCATTACTTCCAGGGTTGGTCCGGGGCTTGTAGCGGCACGGGCGCTTGCACCGTCACGATGAGCGCCGCGAAGTCGGTCACCGCTGCGTTCGCCACCGGCTACGCCTTGACCTTGACCTACAACCCCGAGGGCAGCATCGCCCGCGACCCGGTGGGAAGTAACTGCACGTTCGCGTCCGCCACGGGCGATCTACAATGCATCTATGCGCCCAATACCGTGGTCACCCTCACCGCTGTGCCTGCTGGCGGAACTTTTACCGGCTGGGGTGGAGGGAGTTGTACGGGTACCGACGCTTGTCAGATCACGATGACCGGGAATAAGACAGTCTCTGCCGCCTTCACCACCGGTGACCCGATCAGCCGGCTCATTACCCATTACTACGTGTCGATCACCGAACGCGCCCCGGATGACGGCGGGCTGGCCTTTTGGAAGGGACTGGTGGAAGAGAAGCAGGCGCAAGGCGCGGATGTCAAAGAAGTATTCCGGCAAATGGCCGACTTCTTCTTCAACAGCGAAGAATACCTCGGACGCAACACCACCGACCGCCAGTTCGTCACCAATCTGTACCGGACCTTCTTCCAGCGCGCGCCGGATGACGACGGCTATGCGTTCTGGCTGGGTCAGTTAGCGGGCGGCATGTCGCGCAATGACGCCATGCGGGGGTTCCTCTATTCCCAGGAGTTCACGGACTTCATGAAGAGCGTGTTGGGAGAGGCTTGAAGACTCGCTCAAACTGACGGATCACTGTGTCGGCGAGTAGTGGTGGTAGGGTACGCAATGCGTACCCTACTGGCTGTCGGTGAGTAGTAGTGGTAGGGTACGCAATGCGTACCCTACTGACGGATCACTGTGTCGGCGAGTAGTGGTGGTAGGGTACGCAATGCGTACCCTACTGGCTGGCTCCAGCCAGGCATCTACCGATTTCCGCTATAGTTTCGGCCAGCCCCTGCCCCGAGGACTCCGCCATGCAGTTTCCCTACGGCATCGCCGATTTCCGCACCCTTCGTGAGGAAGGTTATTTCTACGTCGACCGCACCGACCGCATTCCTCTCGTAGAAGCCGCCGGCAAACAGTTATTGTTCCTCCGCCCGCGCCGCTTTGGCAAAAGTCTCTGGCTTTCCATCCTGGAAAACTACTACGACCTGGCCCGCGCCGAGGACTTCCCGCGCCTGTTCGGCGACCTGCGCATCGGCCCGAATCCCACGCCCCGCCACAACCAGTACTTCATCCTCAAACTCAACTTCTCACGCATCGAAGCGCGCGGTGATCATGAGGCCATCCGGCAATCGCTATTTGACCACATCAACGTCCGGATTGAAGACCTGCTAGCCCGCTACGCCGCCTGGTTGACTCAGCCGGTGCACATTGACCCTGCCAACGCTCAGGTCAGCTTCGATTCAATGCTAAGCGCCATTTCCCGGACTCCGTACAAACTCTATCTGCTGATCGACGAATACGACAACTTCGCCAACGACGTCATGATCAGTCCCGAACGCGGCCCGGCGCGTTACAGTGAACTGGTCCAGGGCGAGGGAATGCTCAAAGCCTTTTTCAAAGCCGTCAAGGAAGCTGGCGAGGGTCAGGGGCTGGATCGGGTGTTTCTCACCGGCGTCTCCCCGGTCGTCCTCAGCGACATCACCAGCGGCTATAATATCGCCGAAGACCTGGGCGTTGACCCGGCGGCTCAAGACCTGTGCGGATTCACCGAGGCCGAATTGCAGACCGCCCTCGACCAGGTCGCGACGGCTCACGGGTTGAGCGCGACGCAGGTGGACGAGGCCCGTGAGCTGATGCGCGTCTTTTACAACGGCTACCGGTTTCATCCGGCGCAGACCGCCGGCGTCTATAACCCGACCCTGGCGCTGTACTTTCTCAAGCATCTGGCTCGGCAGGGCATCCCCCCGGCCCGGCTGCTGGACGACAATTTAGCGATGGACCGCAACCGGTTGCGCTATGTCGCCCGCCTGCCGCAGGGCGAAACCCTGCTCGCCGAAGCCCTGAATCCGGAAACCCCGCTCGCCATTGCCCAGTTGTCCAACCGCTTCGGCGTCGAGGAGATGCTCAACGCCCCCAAGGACACCGCCTTCATGGCCTCGCTGTTGTACTACTTCGGCGTCCTCACCCTGGCCGGGCGCGATGAAATCGGCGCGTTGCAACTGACCATCCCGAATCAAGTGGTTCGCCAACTCTATGTTGAGCGTCTGCGCCATCACGTATTGCCAGACGCCGAGGATCCGCGCCAGGCGGCCTGCCGAACGTTTTACGCCACGGGCGAACTGGGGCCATTGTGCGAACTGCTGGAGCACCGCTTCGGCGTTCTGGATAACCGCGACCTGCGTTGGAGCAATGAACTGGTGGTGAAAATGGCCTTTCTGGCCGTGTTGTTCAACGACGCCTTTTACATGATGGATTCGGAAACCGCCCTAGCGCGGGGTTATGCCGATTTAACCCTAATCGTCCGCCCAGACCAGCGCGCCTTTGCCCTGCTTGACCATGTGCTGGAATTCAAGGCGCTGAAATGGAGCGACGTCGATCTGACGAGTGAAACCAGCCAGGCGTTGGATCGCGAGGCGTTGCAGACCCTACCGGCGGTGCAACAGGCCCTGGTGCAGGCGGATCGGCAACTGGCCCGCTACCGGCAGGAACTGGAGGCCCATTATGGGAAAAAGTTGCGCCTGCGCACCCATGCCGTGGTGGCCCTGGGGCTGGAGCGGCTGGTCTGGCGGGAAGGGCGGACGCCAGTCTTGAAAAAGCAGCTCCGTCAGAACACCAAGCGCGCCAAGGCCAGGATTGGTCAAACCGAAGCTGGTTGAACCGGTCAAGCGCCTGCGCTTTCTGCTGGCGAGTTATCGCAAAGGGGTAAGCGTAGATTTGGAAGTTTCACCATTTTGCCGCTCGGAATTATGGATCAATCCCCTCCAACACGCCCTGTAGGGCCATCGCAACCGTTTGCCGCCGCACCGCCTCGCGATCGCCGGCAAAGTGGCAAACCTGCGTCTGAATCGAGCCGCTGCGTAGCGCCCACGCCAGATAAACCGTCCCAACCGGCTTTTGAGGACTGCCGCCATCCGGGCCAGCGATGCCGCTGACGGCCACCGCAACATCCGCACGACTGCGCGACAATGTTCTCATGGCCATCTCGATCACCGTTTCGGCGCTGACCGCGCTGTAGTGGGCCAATGTCGCTTCCTGAACGCCCAATATCTCGGACTTGGCGGTGTTGCTGTAAGTGACAAAACCACAGTCGAACCAATGGGAACTGCCTGCCACGTCGGTGATTACCTTACCGATCCAGCCGCCGGTGCAGGATTCCGCAAGGGCCAGTTTCTGCTTACGGGCGCGCAAGGCGTTACCCACTTGTGTCGCCAATTCATAAAGATTCTGATCAGTCGGATTCGTGATGGACATGGCGTCTCCAATGGGTCAGGAACGGGAAATCTACTTCAACCAGCCTTTGCGGAAGAAGAACCAGAACGGCGCGGCGACCGAAGCCGCCATCAATCCGAGGGCGATTGGATAGCCCAGCGCCCATTTCAGTTCGGGCATGAACTCGAAATTCATGCCGTAAATGCTGGCGATCAGGGTGGGCGGCAACAAAGCTACCGAAACCACTGAGAAAATTTTGATGATTTTATTCTGGTTGATATTAATGAAACCGACAGTTGCGTCCATCAGAAAGTTGATCTTCTCGAACAGAAACGACGTGTGTCCGTCCAGCGATTCGATATCCCGCAAAATTTGCCGTGCTTCTTCGATCTGATCGGTTGAAAGCAGCCGTCGGCGCATCAGGAAGGAAATGGCGCGGCGCGTGTCCATCATGTTACGGCGAATGCGTCCATTCAAGTCTTCTTCCCGAGCAATATGGGCGAGCACGTCGCCCGCCGCCTGGTCCGTCAAACGCGCTTTTAAGACCCGATTGCCGATCTCTTCCAAAGCGGCATAAACGCCCTCCAACGAATCAGCGGAATACTCCACGCTGGTCGCGTACAGATCAAGCAACACATCGCGGCTGTCTTCGAGATAACCGGGTTGATGGCGCGCGCGCATTCGCAGCAGACGGAAGACCGGCAAGTCTTCCTCATGCAGGCTAAACAGAATGTCCTGCTTGAATACAAAAGCGACCGGTATGTTGCGTGATTCATCGTCCTTATTAATCAAAAAATCAGAGCGGATTTGCAAAGCGCCGCTGGCGTCCTCGAAGCATCGGGCGCTGGCTTCGATATCGCCGAAGTCGTCCTCATCCGGCAAGGTTAGCCTGAACAGCTCCTTAGCCCAAAGCCGCTCTTCGTCATCCGGTTCGTCGAAATCGATCCAGATGGGCTTGGTGCGTTCAAGGTCAGCCTTGCTTTCGATTTGGATCTGCTGGAGGCGACCATGTTGAAGTTCAAAGGCGTTGATCATGCAAGTTTAGCCCCACGGTCAAATGGCGCGGAACATAGTCTGAAACGGGCTGCGGGTAAAGAGAATTCACGATTCCCGCAACGTTTCTATCCCCTACCTCTCTGTCTCCCGATCTCTCGCCTGCAACCACTGATCCACAAACTGCTCAAGCCATGCATCGAGCGCGGCGTCATGGCGAACATGCCGTTCGCGCTGTTCATCGGCGGACTGTGCGCCAGGATGACTTAACTCATCGGCGCCTTCCACCAGCCAGCTTTCCATGATGGTCTGATCCACTTCCGGATGGAACTGCACGCCAAATGCATGAGCGTCATATCGAAACGCCTGATGGGGAAAGCGCTCGCCAGTCGCCAGCAATTCCGCGCCGGCGGGCAACGCAAAGCCTTCATGATGCCAGTGATAGACATGCAACGAGGTATCGAACAGATTCTGACCGGTCGCCGTAGGTTCAACCGGGAAATAGCCGACTTCCGCCAAACCCTCGGGGTGGGGCCGGACGGTCGCTCCCAACGCCCGCGCCAGTAATTGCGCGCCCAGGCAGATCCCCAAAAAGGGTTGCCCGGAATCGAGCGCTCTGGGTATCCAATCCAGTTGCGCGCGGATGCCTGGCCGTTTGCCATCATCGTTGGCGCTCATCGGCCCACCGAACACAATCGCTCCTGCGTAGCCGTTCATCCCGGAGGGCAGGGGTTGACCGGACAGTGGGTAGCAATAATCCAATCGGTAACCGCGCTTGCTCAGTTTGCGCGCGCAACGACCGGCATCGGCGTCAGGCGTCTGCATGACCAGCAGCAACCGGGGACGAGGTGATTGACGCCTCATGTTGCGATATTCTCCTCCCGATTCGATGAGTTCTCCAGCGAACGCTCCCGCCGGGAATCCTTGAGCATTTCCGCAATCAGAAACGCCAGTTCCAGACTCTGCGAGGCGTTCAGGCGCGGGTCGCATTGCGTATGATAGCGCTCGGCCAGGCCCTGCTCGGTAATGTCCTGAGCGCCGCCCAGACATTCGGTGACATCTTGGCCGGTCAGTTCAAAGTGCATCCCGCCGGGAATACTGCCTTCGGCGCGATGAATCGCGAAAAAGCGCCGTACTTCGTCGAGAATACGGTTAAAAGATCGGGTTTTATAGCCAGCGCCGGTTTCCTGAGTGTTGCCATGCATCGGGTCACAGGACCAGATAATGCGCCGACCTTCGCGTTGCGTCACCTGAATGAGTGGCGGCAACGCCGTCTCGATCCGCTCGGCGCCCATTCGGCTGATCAGGGTCAGCCGTCCCGGCTGGTTGTCAGGATTGAGGGTGTCGATCAAGCGCAGCAGGGTATCCGGGTCGACCGTCGGTCCCAGTTTAAGTCCGACTGGGTTAGCAACACCGCGCAGAAACTCGACGTGTGCGCCGTCGATCTGCCGGGTGCGCTCGCCGATCCATAAAAAGTGTGCAGAACCATCGCACCATGCGCCGCTGAGCGGATCGCGCCGGGTCAGCGCCTGCTCATAGCCCAGCAACAGCGCCTCATGCGAGGTGAAAAACTGAACCTGCCGCACCTGTGGATCGGTGGCGGCGTCCAACCCGCAGGCGCGGATAAACGCCAGCGTTTCGCTGATGCGCCCGGCGAGATCGCGGTAGCGGGCGCCCTGTGGATTGGTCCGCAGAAAATCCAGATTCCATTGCTGAACCCGATGCAAATCCGCGAAACCACCCTGGGCCAGCGCTCGCAGCAGGTTCAGCGTCGCCGCCGACTGGGAGTAGGCGCGCAACTGGCGGCGTGGATCAGGCCGGCGCGCTTCGGGGGTAAAATCGAGGCCGTTGACCATGTCGCCCCGGTAACTGGGCAGATTGACTCCCTCACGAGTCTCCACTGGGGCGCTGCGCGGCTTTGCGAACTGCCCCGCCAGCCGCCCAACCTTGACCACGGGACACGCCGCAGCAAAGGTCAGAATCACCGCCATTTGCAACAGCACCCGGAACGTGTCGGTGATAGCACGCTCGTTGAAATCGGCGAAACTCTCGGCGCAATCGCCGCCTTGCAACAGAAAAGCGCGCCCGGCGACGACCTCGGCCAGTTGTGCGCGCAAGGCGTCGATTTCGCCGGTAAACACCAGCGGCAGGGAATGCGTCAGCCTTCCTTCGACTTCGGCCAGCGCCGCAGCATCTTCATAATCCGGCATCTGCGCCGCAGGACGATCCCGCCAACGGTTCGGGGTCCAGGGAAATTGCGCCGGTGGCGTCGGTTCGGGCATCGCTATTCCTGAAAGTTGCGTATGATTGGGCGGGAGAAGCGCAAGGTATGAACAGAACGCGCATTAATCCCATTGAAAAATAACTGATCGTCCATCCTTATGAATCCATCTCCCTGGCATCTCTCACCCTATGTGTTGCTGGTGCTCACGACCTTGTTCTGGTCCGGAAACTTTGTACTGGGTCGAGCGGTGCATACCGTCTTCACGCCCTTCACCCTGTCGTTCTGGCGCTGGGCGGTGGCGCTACTCATTCTACTCCCCTTCGTCTGGAGTTCGCTGCGTCAACAGGGGCCGCTGCTGCGCCGCCATTGGCCGATTTTATTATGGCTTAGCCTGCTGGGCGTGGTGAATTTTAACACCTGCGTCTATATCGGCCTGCAAACCACGACCGTGACGAATGCAGTCATCATGCTGTCCATCACGCCGGTTTTGATCATCGCGCTGTCATTTTTGCTGCTGCGCCAGACCGTGACTCGTTGGCAGATGTTGGGCATTGCCCTGTCGCTGTCGGGCGTGTTGGCCATTGTCAGTCGCGGCGTCCCAGGAAATTTGCTGGCTCAGCAGGTCAATTCCGGCGATCTATGGATTCTGGCGGCGGTGTTGAGTTGGGCTTTGTACTCGGTCTGCTTGCGTTGGCGGCCACCGGACCTGCATCCGCTGAATTTTCAGGCCATAACCATGATTATTGGCGTTATTATCCTGACGCCGTTCTATAGCTGGGATCTGACCCATGACCGATTTTTCCTTCTCAATACCGCAACTCTCGCCAGCATTTTCTATCTAGCGTTGTTTCCTTCTATTTTAGCCTACATCTTCTGGAATCGGGCGGTGGCCGAATTGGGCGCCAATCGCGCCGGCCAGTTTCTGCATCTGATGCCGGCTTTTGGCGCGGTACTGGCGATGATTTTCCTTGACGAACGGCTTTACGCTTTCCATGCCGCTGGCATTGCTTTAATTGCTTTGGGCATTTGGTTAGCGACGGTGTATGGGCGAAAAACCAGCTGATTGCCGCTCCAACTGCGCCCGCACGCTCGGCGCCCTTTCCAGTCGCCAATGCGCCCGCGCCCAATTCAGGAGTTCAGCGAGCGGCGCATTCAACAGTTCGGCGGGTGGTTGCTGTCCCAGGAAGCGCAAGGCATACCACAGCGCTGGGCCGGGGTTGCGCTCATCCAGTGGCGGCGCGTGCGTCTGCTTGCTCAGCTTGTCGCCGCGTTCATCCACAGCGACAGGCAGATGACCATAGCGCGGCGTTAGCAGTCCCAATAGCCCTTGTAGATACACCTGCCGAGGTGTGGAATCCAGCAGATCGCTGCCGCGAATCACCTCGGTTACGCCTTGATCGGCATCGTCGACCACCACCGCCAGTTGATAGGTAAACAGTCTATCGGCTCGGCGGATCACGAAGTCGCCGACCTCGCTTTCCAGGTACTGATGGTATTCCCCTTGAACGGCGTCATGGAAAGTCAGTCGGGTATTCGTCACCCGCAAGCGGACGGCGTGAGGCCGCCCTGGGCGGCGCGGACCTGTGCGGCAATGGCCAGGATAGAGGGAACTGCCATCCCGCCCGCGTGGACATCCCGCCAATTCGCGGCGCGTACATGTGCAAGGGTAAACTTGCCCGGCGTGCGACAATGCTTCCAGCGCCGCCTGGTAACGCTCGGTCCGTTGACTTTGATACCACACCGCACCATCCCAGAACAATCCACAACTTTCGAGGGTGCGCAAGATGGCTTCCGCCGCGCCTGGCGCGGTGCGCGGCGCATCCACATCCTCGATGCGCACTAACCATTGACCTCCCTGAGCGCGCGCTTCCAGAAAACTGCCCAGCGCGGCAACCAACGATCCGAAATGCAGGGGACCGGTAGGCGAAGGGGCAAACCGGCCGCAAACCGGGCCGGGTTCGGCAAGCATCGAACGAACCAGGATTTAACGGGGTCCTTCGCGGACCTCTTCCAGCGTTTTGCAATCAATGCATAACGTAGCCGTTGGCCGAGCCTGCATCCGCGGCAACCCAATCTCCATGCCACAGGCCTCGCAATAGCCATACTCGCCATTGTCGATTTGCGCCAGGGATTCGTTGATTTTCTTAAGCAATTTGCGTTCCCGGTCGCGGGTGCGCAATTCCAGGCTGAATTCCTCTTCCTGAGTAGCGCGGTCGTTAGGATCAGGGAAAGCCGTGGAATCATCCCGCATGTGATTGACCGTGCGATCCACCTCGTTCAGCAGACTTTGCTTCCAATCGAGCAGCATCTGGCGGAAGTGCGCCAACTGAATGTCGCTCATGTAATCCTCACCCTCAGCGGGCGGCTGGGAAGCAGGCGTTTCCTGGGGGAGTGGGTGGGCGGAAGCCATCGCGATTCCCTCTTGAATGGAGCTAAACCAGCGCAGCGAAGTTTCTTATCGAGCATCCGCCGCAACGCTGACATCAACAACCCATGATGTCATTGATCGAAATGTACAACACCCTTTTTCTCATGGCAAAAAATCCAACAGCCGGACGATAATTGAATCTAATGAAACATGGGTTTATCCCTATCCCTGCTGTCGCTATAATTAAACTTTAATTTCATAGCGCCATAACTTCGCATCCTCATCAATATTCAGCGAGAGCGCCACAAGCCGCGCATATTCAATCACGCGCCAGGAAATCCGCCGGTGACGGGCGTTTCCCGGCGATCCCTACAATACCCGGGAGTCAACCATTATCTAATGAGCACCCTCATCGAGCAATTTCGCCAAAGTTCGCCGCTGTTCGGCGGTAATGCGGCGTTTATCGAAGAACTCTACGAGAGTTTCCTGACCGACCCGGAATCGGTCAGCGACAACTGGCGGCAGTATTTCCGCGATCTGCAAGCCCAGACTGCCGGCGCCCGGGATGTCGCCCACGGCCCGATCCGCGATTCCTTCGCGCAACTGGCGTTGCAACCCGGAGCCGGCGTGGGCCGAGTGCAGGTCCTGAGTCCCGCCGCAGCGGAGAAACAGGCCGCCGTCTTGCGCATTATTAATGCCTATCGCCACCGGGGCCATAAAGCGGCTGACCTTGATCCGTTGCGGCTTCGCGACCGGCCACCGGTGCCCGATCTGGAGCCAGGCTACCACGGCCTGAGCGAAGCAGACATGGAGACCCTGTTCAATACCGGATCGCTGGTCGCACCCTCGCAATGGACCCTGCGCGAAATCCTCGATCTGATCCGCGATGTGTACGTCGGCACTATCGGTTCCGAGTACATGCATATCAACGAGACGGAAGAGAAGCGCTGGATTCAAAAACGCCTGGAGGGGCAACGCGCCCAGCTTGATCTGAGCGCCGGGGAACGGCGGGCATTGTTGCGTTGGCTGGTGGCCGCCGAGGGACTGGAGCGCTATCTGCACACCCGCTACGTGGGTCAGAAGCGTTTTTCGCTGGAAGGCGGCGACAGCCTGATTCCGATGATGGATGAGATTATCCAGCAATCCGGCGCCCAGGGCGTTCAGGAAATCATCATTGGCATGGCCCATCGTGGCCGGTTGAACGTGCTGGTCAACATCATTGGCAAGGCTCCCAGCGAATTGTTTGAAGAATTCGAAGGCAAACGCCGGGTCGCGGAAAGCAGCACCGGCGATGTGAAATACCACATGGGTTTCTCCTCCGATGTGGAAACTCCCGGAGGCCCGGTGCATTTGGCCCTGGCGTTCAATCCTTCCCATCTGGAAATCGCCAATCCGGTGGTTGAGGGTTCGGTGCGCGCCCGCCTGGAGCGCCGCCGCGAGCCGGGCGCGCCCTTCCCGCCGTTCAACCGGGTTATGCCGCTGTTGATCCACGGCGACGCCGCGTTCGCCGGCCAGGGCGTGGTGATGGAAACCCTGCAATTCTCCCAGGTGCGCGGTTATCGCACCGGCGGAACCATCCATATCGTCATCAATAATCAAATCGGCTTCACCACCAGCAACCCGCTGGATACCCGCTCGGCGCTGTATTGCACCGATGTAGCCAAGATGGTACAGGCGCCGATTTTCCATGTGAACGGCGATGATCCTGAAGCCGTGCTGTTCGTCACCCGGCTGGCGGTTGAATACCGGATGACCTTTAACAAGGATGTCGTCATCGACATGATCTGCTATCGCCGTCTGGGGCACAACGAGGCCGATGAACCAGCAGCCACCCAGCCGATGATGTACAAGAAAATCCGCGCGCGGAAGACCGCCGCCGCCTTGTACGCGGAAAAACTGATCGCGGAAGGCGTGATCGCCGAGGCCGATTTCCAGGAAATGCAGGCGAAATACCGCGCCGATCTCGATGCCGGCCAGCAAGTATCGCGGCCCACGTTACCCTTTGTTAAAAGCTCGTATTTTATTGACTGGTCCGCTTACAAGCATGAAGACTGGGACGCCCAGGTTCATACCGCTGTCTCGGCAGAGACGGTGCGCGAACTATCCGATCAGTTGCTGAAGGTGCCTGAGGGATTGGAAATGCATCCTCGGGTGGCCAAAATCATGGATGATCGCCGCAAAATGGCGGCGGGCGCGTTGGCCTTGGACTGGGGTTTCGCCGAGAACCTGGCCTACGCGACCCTGCTTCATGAAGGCTACCAAGTGCGCATCTCCGGTCAGGACTGCGGGCGCGGCACCTTCTTCCATCGGCATTCGGTATTGCATAATCAGAAAGATGGCAGCAGTTATACGCCGTTGATGAATCTGTATCCCGGTCAGCCGACCTTTTTCGTCATTGATTCCATTCTGTCTGAAGAAGCAGTGCTGGGCTTTGAGTATGGCTACAGCACGGCGGAACCAAATGGTCTGGTCATCTGGGAAGGCCAGTTTGGCGACTTCGCCAACGGCGCCCAAGTGGTGATTGACCAGTTCATCTCCTCCGGTCAGACCAAGTGGGGCCGGTTATGCGGCGTGGTGATGCTGCTGCCGCATGGTTTCGAGGGTCAGGGTCCCGAACACTCCTCGGCCCGGCTGGAGCGTTATCTGCAATTGTGCGCCGAGAACAACATCCAAGTGGTCGTACCGTCAACGCCGGCCCAATGTTTCCACATGCTGCGTCGGCAGATGCTGCGCCCATTCCGCAAGCCCTTGATTGCGATGAGTCCCAAGAGCTTGTTGCGGCATCGCATGGCGGTTAACGCTTTGGAAGATCTGACCGAAGGCTGTTTCCAGGAGGTGATCCCCGAGACCGATCCGCACGATGTGGAAAAGATCACCCGCGTGGTGGCGTGCAGCGGCAAGGTGTATTACGACCTGTTGGAAGCGCGCCGCGAACGGAATCTGGAGCACGTCGCGATTATCCGGATCGAGCAGCTTTATCCCTTCCCGCAGGCGCTTTACAACCGGACGCTCGACCAGTATCCGAACCTGAGCGAGCTTGTCTGGTGTCAGGAGGAACCCAAGAATCAGGGCGCCTGGTATCAAAGCCTGCACCATCTGGAGCGCAGTTTGAAATCGCATCAAAAAGTGTCCTACGCCGGTCGCGAACCCTCCGCAGCGCCGGCTGTGGGTTATTACAGCGTCCATGTTGAGCAGCAACAGAAACTCGTCAACGAGGCCCTGGGTCAGTAGTCACGATGATCCAGACTGAAAACCCGAAAAAGTATAGGGAACAAATAAAATGACTGTCGAAGTAAAAGTCCCCACACTGCCCGAGTCCGTCTCTGACGGCACCTTGGTTAACTGGAAGAAAAAACCGGGAGACGCGGTGACGCGGGGTGAAAACCTCGTTGATCTGGAAACCGATAAAGTGGTGCTCGACATTCCCGCTCCTACCGATGGCGTCCTGGGGCAGATCCTGCGCCAGGAAGGTGAAATTGTCACAACGGGCGATACGATCGCCATCCTGGAGGAAGGCGCGGCTCAACCTGCTACTGAGACTCCTGCAGCGGTGCCAGCGCCCGCCCCAACTCCGGTCACACCGCCAGTACCAGGCGAGGCGGTCGATGTGGAAGGACTCAGTCCCGCCGTGCGACGACTGGCTGCTGAGCATGGACTGGATGTCACCAAGATCCCTGGCAGTGGCCGCAATGGCCGCGTTACCAAGGCCGATGTGCTGGCCTACATCGAGGCGCAGAAGCAGGGCCGTCCAGCGCCGGCTTCAACAGTCGAAACCCATCAGGTTTCACCCTCCCCTTTTGGCAAAGGGGCACAGGGCGGATTGCCGCCCGCTGCGCCCGTTGCGGCCGTTGCGGCGCTGCCGCCCGACGCGCAAGGCCGGCTGGAGCAGCGGGTGCCCATGACCCGGCTGCGCGCGCGCATCGCCGAACGGTTGCTGATGGCCAAGAACAGCACGGCCATGTTGACGACTTTTAACGAAATCAACATGAAGCCGGTCATGGATCTGCGCAGCCGCTACAAGGACCAGTTTGAAAAGGTTCACAACGTCCGGCTGGGCTTCATGGGCTTCTTCGTCAAAGCGGTGATCGAAGCGCTCAAGCGTTATCCAGCGGTCAACGGCTCGATTGATGGCAATGACGTGGTTTATCATGGCTACTATGACATTGGCATTGCCGTGTCCTCGCCACGCGGTCTGGTCGTGCCGATCCTGCGCGACGCCGATCAAATGAGCTTGGCTGAAATCGAAAAAGCCATCGGCGATTTTGGTCAAAAGGCAAAGGATGGGACTTTGACGGTTGAGGACATGACCGGCGGCACGTTTACCATCACCAATGGCGGCGTATTCGGTTCGTTGATGTCCACGCCGATTCTTAATCCCCCACAAAGCGGTATCCTTGGAATGCACGCCACTAAGGACCGTCCCGTTGCGGAGAATGGTCAGGTCGTCATCCGTCCGATGATGTATGTGGCGCATTCCTACGATCATCGGATTATCGACGGGCGCGAAGCAGTCACCTTCTTGGTAACCGTCAAGGAATGCATCGAGGATCCAGCGCGGCTGATTCTGAACGTCTGAGGGTGAAGAAGGGATCAAGGTTCAGGCGTCAGGCATCGACCTGGAGCCTGAAACCTGAAACCTGGAGCCTAAAACCTGAAATCTGAAACCTATTCAAGGTACAAGCATGGCTAAAACTTACGATGTCGTCGTCATCGGCGGCGGCCCCGCCGGCTATGTAGCGGCGATCCGTTGCGCGCAACTGGGTTTGGAAACCGCTTGTGTGGAGCAATGGATCAATTTCAAGGGCGATCCCGCCCTGGGCGGCACCTGTCTGAACGTGGGATGCATTCCATCCAAGACCCTGCTGGAATCATCCGAACAATATCATCACATTAGGGAAGGAATTGAAAGCCACGGTATTTATGTCGATAGCGTCAAGCTGGACCTGAATAAGATGATGGCGCGCAAGGAGGATATTGTCCTGCAATTGACCAACGGCATCGGTGCGCTCTTCAAAGCCAACGGTGTGGAATGGTTGCAGGGCCACGGTAAGCTGTTAGTGGATCGGCAAGTCGAGATCACCGCCCAGGACGGTTCGGTAGAGGTCGTTAACGCGGATCACGTCATCATCGCCACGGGTTCCAAGCCGATTGAGATTGGCGCTGCCCCGGTCGATAACGCCGAGGGCTTCATCGTTGATTCAACCGGCGCTCTGGATTTCCGCGAGGTGCCCAAGACGCTGGGCGTGATTGGCGCCGGGGTGATCGGGTTGGAGCTGGGCAGCGTTTGGAATCGACTAGGTTCCAAGGTCATCATGTTGGAAGCGGTTGAGGATTTCCTGGCCTTGGCCGATCAGCAAATCGCCCGCGATGCCTTGCGTCAGTTCAAAAAACAGGGGCTGGATATTCGC
>Ga0116151_10002374_pt1 | contig 17311 bp, 14 predicted proteins | sample AD_UKC117_MetaG_FD_89893 | JGI IMG/M metagenome (GOLD analysis project Ga0116151, IMG submission 89893) | Active sludge microbial communities of municipal wastewater-treating anaerobic digesters from Hong Kong - AD_UKC117_MetaG | ecosystem: Engineered > Bioreactor > Anaerobic > Digestate...
AAAAGGGAGCGCTCGGCTGTTAATTCCTGGTGCCCATCGAAAGAAAATGATCGAAAATGGGACTCAGAGAAACTGCATTACCGTCGGCCTTCTTCCGAAAAGTTCAATTTAGATTTTTAAGTAGCACAAATCAATTTTTTACAGGGAAAAGTTGGTTAGAGCACACAAAATGTTGCGGGATAATTGATTACGAATTATTAAAAGGCGCAACCATTATTGAACTTGTAAAACGTAGCGGAAGAAATTTAAATGGTGTTATAGCACATATCAATCATTTAAAAACCGAACACGGTCTATCAATTTCAAATATTGAAGGTGTTTTTAAAATTGAATTTTCCCATCCTAAATAAATCTTGCCTTTTTTTCCGATATAATACAGGCTGAGCCCTCCCTGATTTAAAGAAAAGTCCCGCTCCGGCGGGATTTTTTTTGGTCACTCAGACTTTTGCTTTCTACTTACCTTTGGCTAAATGCTGACCAGGGGCCAGCTAAAGTTCCTGCCAATTATTTATCGTTTCCTGGAATAGGCGTGTCATCCAAATTGCTGGTTACTCTTTAACAAAAAGGGTAAAGGCAGGACTAAGAAAACGGATTATATATTGTTTATTTGAGGCATCAACGGTTCTTTTTCTTTGTATACCCGATTTTCAAAGCAAATAGAAATGGTTTCGTGTTAGTTTGGCCGTAATCATCTTTGAACAAGTTAAATCCTGCCTCCAATCCCAAAGTGAATCCTTTATCCGCAATGTATTGCATTCCAACAGGGAAATATATGGCAGGTTGCCCGCCATAGTTGCTAAATATATTGTCCAGACTCAACTCGGTGATGTAACAGATCTGACTTCCGGCATAAATGTTAACATTACTTGTATTGAGAAAATAATAGTTTGCACCTGCATGCAAATTGAAGAATATTCCCAGACCGGCATTGAGGGAAAATCTGTCATCCAGAAAATAGTTGTAATGGAATCCCAGGAGTTCGGGTCCGTATAATTGGATACTTAACGTACGGTCTCCCTTGTCAGCCGCTGGTAGATTTTGACCATTGAGACGTAAAACGGTCAATAGAAGCACAAGGGGAATGATGGATAAAGTTTTTGTATTCATAAAGTTTTGCTATTTAACCGGTGTATAAAGTTTCAGCCTATCTCTGTTTAGTGTGAGATTTTCCACGCGGCCACCTATGGGAATATTAACTGTAATTAGTGAACCAGTGACAATCCCTGCGACTCCGCCTGTCACGCCAAGGACAATGCCTCCAAGGGCTTTTTCCGTGGCGGTAAAGGCGAACCAATCCTCTTTTGGATCACTGCCATGAGCAAAACCAACAATGGCCCCTATGGTGGCCCCGATCATTGCCCCGAATGCTAATCCCCTGATAGCCTTATTGTTTCTGTTGATACTTATTTTTTCAATGTCAGGAGCGAAAAGTTCCACAAACTGCACTTGATCAATAGTCTTCCAATTTCGCACAGTTGCATTCGACACAATTATTGAAGAGTCCCGAACCTCGATCAATGAACCCTTCATGGGCGGAAATGATTCATTTGTATGAAAGATCAACGCATTGTATTTGCTGAGTGGATTTAAAAACTTATAACCTACCTCCTGGGCATTTGAGGTAATAGCCATTACATTAAGCAGAAAGAAGATGGTTGCAAGTTTCATGGTCAAGTTTGTTAATGTACAACTTAAATGGTTATAAAAAGATCATTTTATCACTATTAAAACACTTCTAGATTCGGATTGTTCATTTTAGTGAAATGGATTCCTATTGATTTATTCATTTCAGTCAGAGATTCCTGCAGAACTCGATTTTTTAGCATAAGTCCTTTTGGCCGTTTGTTTTGGAAGCCGTTTAATTTTCTTGCAAGTTATTGATCGCTCCACGGAACGGTCAAGGGCCAGGGCCCTTCGGGCTCGTCTCCCGCCGGGCGGGAGCCTTCACCCCTGCCGTTCCATTGCATTTGCCGCAATTGCCCTAATCCGTGGCAGCTCAATGGACAGGTCCGCCGAAAATTAACCGGCGCGCCAGAAGCCAATATAAATCTGCAGGGCAGCAGTGCAATACCATGAATCTTATCGATTACTCAGTAGCCGAGATCACGGTCTCCTATTCTCACCGCATTGCGGCCCGGGACCGGTTCAAGATCCACTCCTCCCAGGATGCATACACCGCCTGCCAGCAGTTCTGGCCGGGATTCGACCATGTGGAGTACTTCTACATCCTGCTTCTTAACCGGGCCAACCAGCTGCTGGGGGTCCACCAGGTCTCCAAGGGGGGCTTCACCGGTACTGTTATCGACGTGCGGGTGGTCTTCCAGGTGGCCCTCAAGGCCTGCGCCACCTCGATCATCGCCGTGCACAACCACCCCTCGGGAAACCTAACGCCAAGCGATGCGGACGGGGTGATCACCAAAAAGATCTCAGAGGCCGGCAAGCTCCTGGACATCCAGTTGCTGGACCACCTGATCATCACCTCCGAGAGCTTCTATTCCATGGCCGACAACGGTTTGATTTAACCTTAAAGATCAGGGCATATGAAATGGTTCATGAACATCACCACACTTGACGAGCTGCGCGGTGAGTACCGCCGGCTCGCCCTGGGTCACCACCCCGACCGGGGTGGTGATACGCGGGACATGCAGGAGATCAACCGCGAGTACGACGAGTTGAGCAAACTGCTGATCAACGGCAACGCCGACTTCAGCCAGGGCCGCAAATCCTGGGAACACTTTGTCTCCTCGGAGATCCGTGAAAAGATCAACCAGGTGATCTTCCTCCAGGAGGTCACCATCGAGGTGATCGGCAGCTGGATCTGGATCACGGGCAACACCCGGGCCGTGAAGGACGAGCTCAAGGCCCGTGGGTTCAAGTTCTCCCCCAACAAGCAAGCCTGGTACTGGCAGTACGGGGATTACCGCAAGCGCAACGGCAAGCAGTTCTCCATGGAGGAGATCCGAGATATGTGGGGAACCCGTGAAGTGGAGACGCGTTCGATGAATGCACAACTGGCCTGTTGACCATGGAAGCGCGATCCTTCACCCACGGAATGCTCAGGCTGGCCTCGCACAGCGAGGTCGGCCTGGCTTTCTCGAAATTCCTGGATACGGCCATAGCGCTGAATTCCGGAATCGAAAACATTGTCCCGGCCTTGATGCGCTCATACGTCAAACATGAGCGCTACCTTTTCATGGAGACCTACACTGCACTGCTGGATGAATCCGTGTGCAGCGGACGCGGAATGAACGATGTGCTTGGGGATTTCTACGGCCAGTATGTCGACCGCAGGTTCGTCCCGGTTCCCCAGCAGTTTTGCGACCTGTACCCGGGACTGCGCTCGGCCAATATGGCCAGTATGCGGGTGGCTGACCTGCGTTGCCGTAGCGGACGCCATCTGATGGCCGCCGCCCGGTACAACCGCTGGCTTCGGTTGTATGGCGCGGATCCCGATATCACCATGGTGAAAATGGCATTACTGAACTTTTTCATGAACGAGATCTCTGGCGAAGTGGCATGGTATGATGCCAAGACCGATGAGTTCCATGCGGTATGGTCGGTTGACCTGGATTACCGTGGTAAGCCCGTCATCAGGGAGCTTGACCATGAAAAGAGCCTGCTCTTCCAAAAGCGTGGTTGTCATTCACCCGGGACCGCAAAGCTTGTCCTGGGGTTCTGACACGCGTCTGCCCGACGGGCTACGCCCGCTGGCAGCCTGACCCTCCTGTCCGACCGGACAGGAGGGTTTTTTCTTTTGCCGGGTCGGAAGGGGGGTTATTCTCCAATTTACGCCGCGAAGTTATTGATCGCTCCACGGAACGGTCAAGGGCGGTGCCCTTCGGGTTCGGTCATTCCGGATGATCGGAATGACATTCACCCATGCCATCGGATGGGATAGCCATGGTTGACCTGATCCGTGGCAGCTCAATGTGCAGTGCAGCGAAATTATTGAATAACCGGCGTGCCAGATGCCAAAACAAATCCCCAGGGCAGGGGTGAAACACAATGGCAAGTACAGCCAAGAAAATCATTGACGCTGCGATGGAAGACTCCGCAACCATGCAGGTAGTGAAGAACGATGAACCGGCCGCTCAGGCCGCCTCGCCGGAGCCGGCTCAGCAACCTGAGCCCCAGCCGGAGCTTTCGCTGGAGCAGCGGATCTCCATGGTGGAGGATCTGACCATGCTCATCGACAAGTGGCGCAAGCTGCAAGAGTCGTACCGCAACCTGCAGAGCTTCAAAATCGGGACCGACGGGATGAGCACCCAGATCCTGCTTCGCGACACGATCAGCGGCCGTGAGTTCAAGACCTCCAACACAGCGGTGGTCACCAGGATCCTGGATGAGATCCGCTCGACGCTCCAGGCAAAGATCTTGGAAGTGGAGAGTCAGATCAGGTTCTGACCAGCAGATCCTCCCGTCGCTGGCGACGGGAGGATTTTTTTTGGTCGACCCGGGGAAGATTCCCCGGAGTCTTCCATAAACTTTGCACTATCGATAAGGAACGTGCAGCGCGCTCTGTCGCCCGCCCTGCACGTGAAATATCAGGACTGCACTGCGCCCTGCGGGCAGCAATTGCAGGACTGCCCGCCGTGCTGTGGTGCGCCACGGTGCACCGTGTCCGGCGCTGTGTGCGCTCTGTCCTGCGCTGTGGCGCCTGCTGTGGTGCATCATGGAGCCTGTCATATTTCCTAAAAAGGTGCGCTTTTTTCTTCATCCCCCGATAGGGCAGGCCCGGCATGGATCAACTGAAGCAATAATGATTTACAGGTTTTTAACCTGCAAATCATTATTGTTCCGTCAAATACAGCTTAATAAACTTTACAAGTGGGAACCCTTTTTCTTGTAAGAAAAAGGGGGCAAAAAGAACCTTGAAATGAACTTGCCGCTTTGGTTTGTTTATTTGAAATCGAACAGGTCTGTTTTATATTCACAAAACAATAATTTCACGTTTATTGATCTGCAGATTATTTGTTGCTAAATTTGAAAATCGATTTTGCGAGCTGAAAATGTTGCATTTTTTAAGGATTTATATATTACTCATCTCTCAGACATGAATCAGGAAAATCACAGTCAGTTGGTTTCTTTTATCTGGAATATTGCCAATGATGTATTGGTAAATATATATAATAAAGGCGATTACAGAAAAGTCATTCTGCCTATGATGGTCATCCGTCGGCTGGATGCAGTGCTTGAACCAACTAAAGATGCTGTACTGGCCATGAAAAAGAGCCTGGATGAATCTTTGGTGCTTAATCAGGAAGAGGCACTGTGTAGTGTAGCTGGCCAGGCTTTCTGCAACTCTTCACCTTTTGTTCTAAAACAGTTGAAATCTAGGACCAACCGGCAGCAATTAAAAGCCGATTTCATTGCTTATCTGGATGGTTTCAGTGAAAACGTTCAGGATATTATTTCGAAGTTTGAGCTGCGGAATCAAATTGATAAGCTGTCGGAAGGTGGTGTCCTGGGAATGCTTATTGAAAAGTTTGCCGATCCCAGGGTAAACCTGAGTAACCAACCTGTTCTGGATGATGAAGGGAAGGAAAAATTACCTGCGCTGGACAACCATTCCATGGGTACTATTTTTGAAGAGCTTCTTAGAAGATTCAATGAAGAAAACAATGTGACCGAAGCCGGGGAACATTTTACACCCCGTGACATCGTTGAACTGATGGCTGATCTGGCCTTTACACCCGTTGTAGATAAAATATTAGACAGTACTTATCTTATTTATGACGGTGCTTGTGGTACCGGTGGAATTTTATCGGAGTCTGATGGAAGGATCAACTATTTGGCAAAGAAACACGGTAAAAAAATAAACACTCATATTTACGGACAGGAATTACAGCCGGAAACCTATGCTACCTGCATTGCCGACCTTTTGATTAAAGGGGAAGGAGAAGAAGCGAAGAACATAACTTTTGGTTCAACCATTTCGCAGGATGGGCATCCTGGGAAAACTTTTGATTTTTTGATTTCTAATCCTCCCTTCGGAACTCCCTGGAAAAAGGATCTGGAAAATTGGGGATACAAGGATAAAAAGGAGATCACCGACCGGCGATTTATTAAACAATACGGAAGTCACGTAGAATTTTCTTTTGTTCCCAATATTGGCGATCCGCAGATGCTGTTTCTGGCCAACAATGTGAGTAAAATGAAACACAATACCGAATCGGGCAGCCGTATTGTGGAAGTACATAACGGGTCATCCCTGTTTACCGGGAACGCTGGGGGCGGTGAAAGCAATTTGAGACGCTACATTATTGAAAACGACTTGCTGGAGGCTGTGATTGCCCTGCCGGAAAAGTTATTCTATAATACCGGGATTGCTACATTTTTATGGATTGTGACCAACCGGAAGAGTAAAAAACGAAAAGGCAAAGTACAACTGATAGATGCTACATCGATTAAGACCCCATTGCGGAAAAATCTCGGGGAAAAGAACTGCGTCGTTTCCAAATCCGACCGTAAACTGATCATGAGTACTTATCTATCTTTTGAAGAGAGTGAATATTGTAAAATATTCCCTAATGAGGAATTTGGCTATTGGGAAGTGACTGTTGAACAGCCATTGCGGGATGAAAGCGGCACCATCGTTACAGATAAGAAGGGCAAGCCCAGGATGGATCCCAAGTTAAAAGACACCGAACAAATCCCTTTGCTTTACGAAGGAGGGATTGATGCGTTTCTGGGAAAGGAGGTTTATCCTTATTTACCCGATTCTCATGTTGATAAAGGGAAAGCTATAATCGGTTATGAACTGAGCTTTACCAAATACTTCTATAAACCAATCACTTTACGTCCCTTGTCAGAAATCAAGGCAGATATACAGTTTATTGAAAGTGAAACTGACGGATTATTGAATGAAATTCTGGGAGTTTAATAATGACAGAAGAATTTATACCATATAAGGAATTGCAATTTACTGATTATGATTGGCTCCCTGAAGTACCCAAACATTGGGAGAAAAGATCTATACGATCATTAACAAGGCAGTCTGATAAAAGAAACGGCAACCGTTTGGATTTGGAATTATTATCGGTCTATCGGGAATTTGGGGTAATTAAAAAAGCTTCGAGGGATGATAATCACAATGTAGAGAGTTTAGACTTATCAAATTATAAGTATGTTGGAAAAGGTTGCCTTGTTATGAATAAAATGAAAATGTGGCAAGGCTCATTAGGCGTATCAAATTTTGAAGGCATCGTAAGTCCAGCATATATTGTATGCTCATTTACAATTGATGCCAATCTGAGATATTTTCATTACCTTCTACGCTCTGCTACCTTTAAAACACATTATAATAGAATCTCTTATGGAATTCGGGTTGGACAATGGGATATGCGCTACAGTGATTTTAAAAATTTGAACTTGTTTATTCCACCTCGTCCTGAACAGGATCAAATTGTCAAGTTTTTGGACTATAAAATTTCAAGAATAAGCAAATTTATCAAGGCAAAAAAACGTGAGATTGAGCTATTTAAAGAGCAAATTGAATTTTTATGTTACAATAAATCAGGAGATGGCAAAATAGTATCAAATTGGGAGAATGCTTTTGAACTTAATTGGAAAAGAATAAAAGCTAATCATTTGTTCGAAGAAATTAATATCAAGAATTGTCCGGACGAGGAATTGTTAGCGGTAACTCAAAACAAAGGGGTTGTCTTTAAAAAGGATTGTTCACAGAATTATGTCTCCCCAGCTGGTAGTTTCGACGGATTAAAGCTTGTACAGAAAGGTGACTTTGTTATTAGTTTACGCTCCTTCCAGGGAGGTATTGAATATTCCTTTTGCAGGGGTATTGTGTCTCCGGCTTATAATGTTTTTCACCTAAAACCAAGATTTGATAATGATGCATTAAGAGTATTCTTTAGGTTTTTATTTAAAACCAAACCTTTTATCGAATTGCTTAGGTCACTTGGAGGGGGTATCAGAGACGGCAAAAACATAAGTTTTTCTGATTTCTCACAGTTTTATATGCCTATCCCACCTGAAGAACACCTTGAGAAAATAACCATACTTTCAAGGAAGATTGATATTCTGGAAAAACAAAACATTCAATTATTTAGATTAATGGATGAATTCAAAGCCAGTCTTATCAGTGAAGTAGTAACAGGGAAAATTGATGTACGGGATGTCAGGATTGAAGATGGATTTGAGCCTGTAATGGAGGAAGAAACAGCAATGGAAGAGGAAATAAGTGAAGAGAACTGAGATACCTTATGATTGTTAAAGAAGAATTGGAAAAGCTTTTGCTTGATTTGGAAAACTCCCGTGTGGAGCGGACTATATCAACTACCGGTACCGATAAGTTCGGCGAGGCCATTTGTGCGTTTTGCAATGATTTTCCCGATTCGCAACAACCGGGTTATTTGATAATTGGTGCCAGGGATAATGGTTCTCTTTGTGGATTAAAAGTTACGGATGAATTGTTGAAAAACATTGCCGGTATCCGCTCCGATGGAAACATTCAACCACAACCTGCCATTGTAATTGACAAGTTCACTTTCCCCGATGGTGATTTATTGGTCGCCGAAGTACAGCCATCCAATTTCCCTCCTGTCCGGTATAAAGGGAAAGTATGGATCCGCGTAGGGCCCCGCAGGGCAGTTGCCAATGAAGCTGAAGAAAGAATACTATATGAAAAACGGGCAGCCAATATAAAAACCTTCGATGCCATGCCCTGCACAGGCGCCACTATCGATGATCTGGACATTGCATTGTTTAAGTCCGGGTATTTGCCAAAGGCTTTTCCGGAAGAGTTCTTAGCAGAAGATCAGCGAAATGTGGAGCAAAAGTTGCATTCCCTCGGTTTTTATGATTCGCGTTTCAATTGCCCGACATATGCTGGGATCATCATGTTTGGGAAAGATCCAGGTAAATTCCTTTCTGGATGCTATGTGCAGTATGTCCGTTTTTCCGGAGAAACCCGTGCCGGTGAAATACTGAATGAACATAAATTTGATGGTAATCTGGTGCGGGCACTTCAAAAAATGGACACATTCGTTGAGTTAAGTATCGCAAAAGAAAAGCCGGTGCCGATATCAGCATTGCGTGAAATGAAGGTAATCAGCTATCCGTATTACGCTACTCGTGAGTTATTAATGAATGCTGTGATGCATCGTGACTATGAATCGAATGCTCCAACCCGTTTTTATGAATTTGACAGTTTTATTGAGATTCAGAATCCGGGTGGGTTGTATGGTAAAGCCCGACCTGAGAATTTCCCCGAAGTAAACGATTACCGAAACCCTATTATTTCCGAGGCGATGAAAGTGCTGGGATATGTAAACCGCTACAACAGGGGTATCATTAGGGTTCAGAAAGAGTTGGAAGAAAACGGCAATGGGAAGGCCAAATTTGACCTAAAATTAGGCACTGCGTTTAAAGTTGTTGAACCTATTTCCAATAGGGCAAATACAAAACTAACCAACAGACAAATTGCAGTATTGGAGTTTTGTAAAACAGCAAAAAGTCGTAAAGAAATATTGGCATTTCTGGGATTAACAAACCAAACTAAGAACTATGTAACACATGTTCAACCTTTGCTTGATGCGGGTTTTCTGGAATATACCATCCCGGGGAAAGTTGATATCAAAGGTCAACAATATATTCTTTCATCATTTGGGAGCGAAATTGTCAGAAAAGGTGAAGAATAGACTTTTTGCTAGTTACTTGCTGGTTACTTTTTGGAATGAATAAATAGATAAATAAATGAATAAACATCAGTTAATTAATTAGTTAGGTGTTTTTGTATTTTTTCTGTATGAAGAATTGCTAGTTACTTTCTAGTTATTAGCTAGTTACTTCTATGATTACTTGAATGATGCGTTTTTAGAAATTTCGGTATGACAACCAACACAAAAGAAGACGGTTTGGAATCTTTGATCGTTGATTACCTAGTCAACGGGAACCATTATGAACGGGGGACGAATTCAGATTACAATAAAGAATTTGCTTTGGATGAAACACGTTTGTTCCGGTTTATGGTAAGGACTCAGTCGGACAAATTGGAAACTTTGCATATCCAGGATTCAGATCTTCAAAGGAACAAATTCCTGAATAAATTAAAACAAGAGTTAGCCGACAGGGGAATTATCGATGTACTGAGAAAAGGGATGCGTTATTTGCACAGCAGGCTGGATTTCTATTATGTAACCCCATCACCCGATAATTATAAGGCTAAAGAATTATATAGTGAAAATATCTTCAGTGTAACCAGACAGTTAAAGTACTCAAAGGAGTATCCCAACATGGCTCTTGATATGGTGGTTTTTATCAATGGATTGCCGGTGGCTACCTTTGAACTGAAGAATCAGTTTACTAAACAAAATGTGTATGATGCCGTGCATCAGTACAAGACCGATCGTGATCCCAAAGAAACGATATTCAATTTTAAACGTTGTGCGGTCCATTTTGCATTGGATGACAATGAAGTACGGATGTGTACCAGGCTTTCAGGGAAATCCTCATGGTTCCTGCCTTTTAATAAAGGCCGAAACAATGGTGCCGGGAACCCTGACAATCCGGATGGGATTAAAACCGACTATTTATGGAAAGAGATTCTGTCGCAAAAAGAGCTTTCTTATATCATTGAAAACTTTTCACAGGTAGTGAGTGAAAAAGATGAAGAAACCAATAAAGTAAAGGAAAATCAGATTTTTCCACGCTATCATCAGTTGTCGGTGGTGAAGGCACTGCTGGCTGATACCCTGGCTAAAGATATTGGTCAGAAATATTTAATCCAGCACAGTGCAGGTAGTGGTAAATCAAATTCAATTGCCTGGTTGGCGCACCAGTTGGTTGTATTGGAGAAAGAAGGAAAAAACATTTTTGATTCCATTATTGTGGTAACTGACCGGATCAACCTGGATAAACAGATTCGAAATACCATCCGCCAGTTCATGCAGGAAAGCAGTACGGTAGGATGGGCTGAAAAGAGCAGCGTATTGAAGGATTTATTGGCGTCAGGGAAAAAGATCATCATCACCACTATTTTCAAGTTCCCTGAAATTTTGAAAGATATCACCACTGATAATAAAGACAAAACCTTTGCCATTGTTATTGATGAAGCACATTCGAGCCAGAATGGAAGTTTATCCGCTAAAATGAATATCGCATTATCCGGAAATGTTGGTACCGATGATGATGATCTGGAGGATAAGATCAATAAATTGATCGCGGGGCGTAAAATGCTTAAAAATGCCAATTATTATGCCTTTACTGCAACCCCCAAAAATAAAACACTGGAGATGTTTGGGATTCCGGTAATGCATGCTGATGGAACAATCGGACATATCCCTTTTCATGAGTATACCATGAAGCAGGCCATTGAAGAAGGCTTTATTATGGATGTTTTGAAATATTATACTCCGATTATCAGCAATTTCTTGTTGGCGAAAAAGATTACGGATGATCCGAATTTCGACAAGAAAAGGGCAAAAAAGCGGTTACGGGCATTTGTTGAGGGGAATACTTACACCATTGAACGTAAAGCTGAAATCATGGTTGAGCATTTTCATACCCAGGTGATCAGCAAGGGTAAAATTGGAGGTAAGGCGAGAGCAATGGTAGTGACTGCAGGTATTGAAAGGGCTATAGATTATTACTATGCAATAACCCAACAATTGGAGGGTCGCAATAGCCAGTATAAGGCAATTGTGGCATTTTCTGGAGAGAAAGACCATGAAGTTTATGGTAAAGTTACTGAATCATCATTAAATGGATTCCCAAGTAACCTGATAGAGAAGAATTTCAAAAAAGAACCGTATCGCTTTTTAATTGTCGCTGATAAATTCCAGACAGGGTATGATGAACCCTTGCTTCATACCATGTACGTCGATAAAATGTTGGCAGATATTAAAGCCGTTCAGACGCTTTCGCGTTTGAACCGGGCCCATCCGTTGAAAAAGGACACTTTTGTTTTGGATTTTGCTAACGATGTGGAAGTCATTCAAGAAGCGTTTCAGAGGTATTACAAGGCAACAATATTGTCTTCAGAGACTGATCCTAATAAGTTAAATGACTTGATAAATACGCTGGAGAAACATCAGGTATATACCCAGTATCATGTAAATGAAGTAGTTAGTTTTTTGCTTACTAATGCTGAACGGGATAGAATTGATCCGCTGATTGACCAGTGCGTGTCACTTTATGATCAATTAAGTGAAGATGGACAGGTGGAATTTAAAAGCAGCGCCAAGGTTTTTGTCCGGACTTATACTTTTTTAGCTGCAATTATGCCTTATGGCAGCCAGGAATGGGAGAAACTATCCATATTCCTCAATTTGTTAATTCCCAAATTGCCATCACCCATTGAAGATGATTTATCTGCCGGAATTATTGAAACGGTTGATTTCGATAGTTATAAGAACACAATCCTGAATGAACGGTCGATTGAATTGGAAAATAAGGATTCTGAGATTGAACCGATCCCTGTTAAAATTTCTACAGTTGCGAACGAACCAGAATTGGATATTCTAAGTAACATAATCAATGAGTTTAATTCCCGTTTTGGTGACGTAAAGTGGAGTGATGTTGATAAAGTAAAGAAACAGATCGGGGAACTGCCCCACGAAGTGTCGAAAAGTGAAGCTTATCAAAATGCAATGAAGAATGCCGATAAAGCAGTTGCAAGAATTGAAAGTGATTCTGCCCTGATGAAGGCTATTTTGCAGTCAATGACTTCGGGAGTCGAGCTATTCAAGCAGTTTCAGGATAATCCCTCCTTTAAAAAGTGGTTGCAGGATTTTGTTTTCACTTCGACCTACAATTGTCCACAGCGCGCAAATATTTGAGTTTAATGGCAAGTCGGCTCCGGCATTGTTCGTATGAGGGATTTGAAGGAAGAATTAAAACTTACTTTACCGCAGTTTCAGAAAACCGGAATTTTTGCTTTACGACATGAATCACGACAACGTGTTGCGATTTTTGGAGCTTAGTAAGTTCCCATTGAAGTGCTAATTGGCCTTATCTGAAAGGCCCCGCCCAGGCTATTGGACAAGCTACTGGACAAGCTACTGAACAAGCTACTGAACAAGTAACCGACCTACTAAAAATCTACTACATTAATCACTACTCCTTGTTTGTTCAGATAAAAAACCTGTTCTTTAATAATCAACCCTCCATACACGTTCTTCGCTCTATACTTGTGTCTTATGTAAGCTTCCCTAAAAGTCGGCCATTTAAAATTGGAGTAGACAAGCCCGTTAGGGCGCGTCAGCCTGATAATTATTATATTTAAATGGTCAATTTTATTATGAAAAGAACGAGATTTACAGAGCATCAGATCATTGGCATTCTGAAGCAACAGGATTCAGGGATGAAAGTGGCCGACATTTGTCGGGAACATGGCATCAGCGATGCCTCCTTTTACAACTGGAAAGCCAAATTTGGCGGAATGGATGCCTCACAGCTTAAAAGGCTAAAAGAACTGGAAGAAGAAAATTCACGGCTAAAAAAAATGTATGCCGATTTGAGCCTAATTCATCATGCTTTTAAAGATGCTGTAGAAAAAAAGCTCTAAGGCCTGAGCAAAAGAAAGAGCTGGCAACATACATGATTGAAGAACATTCAGTCAGTTTGCGTCAGGCCTGTAAAGAAGTTCATCTTCCAAAATCCACTTTTTTGTACCAGCCCAGGGAGAAGGACGATCAGCCAGTAATAAAACAATTGGCCTTTCTGGTGGACACACACCCATCCATCGGTTTTTGGATGTGTTTTCATCGCTTACGGAACCAAGGGTATCAATGGAATCATAAACGGGTATATCGCATTTATACGGCTATGAGATTGAATATTCGCAGGCGGGCAAAGAAAAGATTACCTGCAAGAGTAAAACAACAGTTATTCCAGCCTTCAGAAATAAACCAGGTTTGGTCACTTGACTTTATGCACGACAGTTTGTGGAACGGGCGAACCTTCAGACTACTAAATATCCTTGATGACTTTAATCGGCAGGTTCTGGCCATTGAGGCTGATACTTCTCTCCCTTCACTTCGGGTTATTCGAATACTCGACCATTTAAAGGAAGTACGTGGATTACCAAAAATGATTCGTGTGGATAATGGTCCTGAGTTCATTAGCCGAAATCTGGACCAATGGTGTAAAGACAATAAAATCGAACTTGTATTCATACAACCTGGTGAACCTACACAAAATGCTTTTATTGAACGATTAAACGGCAGCCTTAGACGAGAACTGCTAAATGCATATGTTTTCAGGACTATAAAAGAGGTACAGGATAAAACTTATCAATGGATGGTTGATTATAATGAAAACAGGCCTCACAAAGCATTGAACTATAAAACTCCTATCGGAATGTTGAAAGAATGATTTACAATAAAAACTCTAATTTTGAATGGTCCGAAAAAAGGGGAAGCTTACACCTGAGCTGGAACAACGGCAACTCCTCTCTTCCCGGCTGATCGTTGATCATCGGGTCAAATCCATGGCCCCAAGCCCTTCACGCCCGGGGAACTTGCGTGGCGCAAATTAATCCTCCCCTATTGTGATCGGAGCACCATGCGACTTTCATTAGGATATTTGTTTGTTAATGACTTGCTCTTCATTTATATATCGAAGTAAGCCGATTTGTGTGCTTCACACCCATGGAAGTCGCATAGAGCAAATATTCATGTCTTTATGTGATCAAAGCACCATGCGACTTTAATATGAATATTTCACAGTTCACGGTTGTAAGCCGGGAGCGGTGATTCATTACTTCATCTCGCGGGGGTCTTTTCGTATTTCAGCATTTTGGAGGCCCAGGGGATAAAGTGTCTGAAGTTGGGGGCATCGGTATGTCCGCCGTCGTGCTGACGCCACGCCAGTTGTCCATCGAGGAGCCCGGTGTTTACCGGAGGCATTATTTCGGCCATGTAGTTATTGGACAATCCGAGGTCTTTGGCCCCGAGGAGTTTGTAGGCGGCACCCGCAGCAATGGTGGCCATCCAGCTTCCCTGTTGGTCGAGCCATTTGGCGTCTCCTTTTTCGGGTATGCCATAGCTTATGAAGGCCAGCCGGGGGGCGCATAAGGCCAGCAACTGGTGGGAGTCAACCGGCAGGTCGCAGCCGGTTTTCCGGCCGAAGGAGGCTTTCTCGGCGCCGTATTTCATGTAGTTTCCAGCCATCCAGTAATATTCGCCGCCGGTAAGGCTTTCGACGGCTTCGCCGAATACGCGGCGGTGAAGGGTAACGCCTCCCTTTCCGGAAGAACCTATCAGGCCCAGGGCAAATCGGGGTTCGAAGGCCAGGGTGACCAGCGCGGCCTTACCATAACGTGAAACGCCTTCGATGCCCACTTTGGCGGCGTCGACCAGCGGGTCGGTCTCCAGGTAATCGAGTCCGCGTGCGGCGCCCCAGGCCCAGGCCCGGAGGGCTCCCCAATCGTCGGGTTTACGGGGCTGCCCCTTGTTGACCAGCCCGATGATCCCCTGGGTCAGTCCGGCCCCGTTGTCGGCCTGTATGGAATTGGGATCGATGGTGGCATAACCCCATCCTGCGGCCAGCAACTGCTCTGTGGGGGAGGGCTCCCCTTCGCCACGGGGCGCAAAAGGATTCGGGCCTGTGGTCCGGGTAATGGGCGTATAGGCCGGATAACGGTCATAAATCTCCTTCATCTCCGGGTCGTGGGCGATCATCATCGCCTTGAAGGATTCGTTCAGTTTCTCCAGATCTTCGGTGGAGGGTTGTGCCGGTGCCGGCAGCGAGGGGCGCCCGAACATCATCAGCACGGGTACCGGGCCTTTTACATTGGCGGGAACCACCAGAACCATCCTGATATCCACGCTGATCAGCGGATATTCGCTGTTGTCGACACGGCCCACCAGCTGTTTGGCGATGACAGGCGTCCATCCCACAAATTCCCTTTCACTGATCTTCACACTCCATTTTACCTCGGGAATACCAGCGGGCAGCCGCCCGTAGACCTCCCTTTCAAAATCCTCCACGATCTCAGGGCGCCGCTCGTTCCACCAGATTTCCGGGGTGGTCACCTTTTTCCCTTTTTTGGTCAAAAGTAGTTCAGGAAGCTGCGGGCAGGGATTGGCCAGCGCTTCGTCGTAGTTGGCGTGGTTGGGATCGGATTCGTTGCCGCTGGGCCCGGGGCGCAGCACCGTGATGCCCAGTTGCTTCATCATGTTCTCCTGATCCTGTTGAGCCGTCAGCCGCATGGGTGGCGGAAATTCACCTGGGGCGGATTTGATCTCCTGGGTCGCAGCCGACCGGGCCATTATCACAACCAATAGCAACAAAAAGAATCGTTTCATAATCAATTATTGTATTATGCCGTTTTTACTTTGACACTGATTTGATATCCATGTGATTAATCATTGCTCCTGGTGTATTTTCGGAGCACGGATAATTCAATGCATCCGCTTGTGGAATTTTATGATCAGTAACAAAAATAGGGTAAAATTCCGGAATAGGGCGGGTGTGGTCCCTTATTTTCCGGTCAGGGGCAATACCTCGGCTACCACGAAATTACTGCCCCCGGCGAAGACCATGTCATGAGGGCCTGCTGCGGCCAGGGCTGCCCGGAAGGCTTCCTCCACCGTAGGCCACACCTCTCCGCGGAGGCTGAAACGGGAGGCTTCCTCCCTGAGTTTGCTGGCGTCAAGAGCCCGCGGTATATTTGCCCGCGTGAAATAATAAACCGCATCCCTGGGCAAAAGAGCCAGGATGGCTGAGGCATCTTTGTCGGCCACCACCCCTAAGATGAAATGCAGCTTCTTAAAGGCAGTCTGTTTGATTTGTTCAGTGACCTGCCTGATGCCGTCCTCGTTGTGCCCTGTGTCGCAAACCACCAGAGGGTTGCGGCCGATGACCTGCCACCGCCCCTGTAATCCCGTGAGCCCCGCCACGTCAGCCACTCCCCGGTATGCCGCTTCCCGCGGAATGTTCCACCCTTTCTCCCGGAGCAGGTCAATGGTGGTCAGCACCGCCGGGATGTTATATCGCTGGTAAATCCCGGCAAGGTCAGTCTTCAGTCCCGGGTATCCACTTTCACCCGCTCTGCGCTTTCCGCCTTTAGCAGGGGTTTCAAACGCATGAGGTGTCCTGATTTGCGCTGTGGGAAGCTCGCGGTCAGATCCACTTTCATTCTCCTGGCTCGGCTCATGGGTTATACCGGAAGGGTAAAAGTTGAAAATCTGGTGGCCGGAGAGGTCCAGCATGCCATATGCGGCACTGTACCTTTTATCGGCCCGGAACAGGGGAGCACCCCTTTCTGCCGCCTTCGTCTCAAAAATGCCGGCCACCTCCTCCTGCCACTGGCTGATGACCACCGGGACCCCCGGCTTGATGATCCCCG
>Ga0116151_10002375_pt1 | contig 17306 bp, 14 predicted proteins | sample AD_UKC117_MetaG_FD_89893 | JGI IMG/M metagenome (GOLD analysis project Ga0116151, IMG submission 89893) | Active sludge microbial communities of municipal wastewater-treating anaerobic digesters from Hong Kong - AD_UKC117_MetaG | ecosystem: Engineered > Bioreactor > Anaerobic > Digestate...
AAACGCCCATTATCTACGGGACCGATTTAATGTGGATAAATTAGGGCATATCATCGGGCTGAGTCTAGTTTCAGTCGATCACGATTTCAAGATCTGATGAGAAATGATAGAACGCGGATGACACGGATCACACAGATTTTCACAGATAAGGCTTGAATTTAATTTAAAAAATCCGTGTTTATCCGTGTGATCTGTACGATCGGCGTTCTATTTACCCACTTTCATGTAAAACTGTGATCTACTGAAATTATTTTATTCCCATTCCTTAGTTCGTGAGGGTTTCACCTCGGCGGATGGCGATCAGTTTTTTAGCGGTTTCGACGGCTACGGCGGCGTCGCGGCAGTAGGCATCGGCTTCTATGGCTTCGGCGCAGGCTTCGTTGAGCGGCGCACCGCCGACCATGACAATGATATCATTACGGATGCCTTCATCCTTGAGACGATCGATGACGACTTTCATATAGGGCATGGTCGTGGTCAACAGCGCCGACATGCCTAAAAGTTCCGGTTCATGTTCTTTGATGGCCTTGAGGTAGGCATCGGCGTCATTGTTGATGCCAATGTTAATCACTTCAAAGCCGGCGCCTTCCATCATCATAGCCACTAAATTTTTGCCGATATCGTGGATATCGCCTTTAACCGTACCGATCACCATCTTGCCGATAATCGGCGCGCCGGTTTCGGCCAGCAACGGACGCAGGATCGCCATGCCGGCTTTCATCGCATTAGCGGCCATCAACACTTCCGGCACAAATAAGATGCCGTCTCTGAAATCGATGCCAACAATCTCCATACCCGCGACTAGTCCGTCGGTAAGCACGTGGTAGGGCGTAATACCCCGGCTTAAAGCTTCTTCAACTTCTTCGACTACTTCTTCCTGGTAACCGTCATACAAATCATCCCACATCTGCTCATAAAGCTCTTCGAGAGACAATTCAGTTAAAATTACTTCATCCGCCATTTCTTTTTCTCCATCAAAGTTTTAGTTAGAAGCAACACGTCGCCTTTGAGCCGCCCCCCCATTTGTTTGTATTATAAATTATTTTACGGTTAAATGATAAAATCAATTTACGCTTCTTGACCAATCATCAATCGTCGCGATTCGTCGGCCGCCTCATCCTGGGGATTGAGGGCCAGATAACGCTGCCAAAAGTCGTTGACAATCGCTACCGGATCACATTTGACTCCTTGCTGAGCAAAATAGTCGCAAACGCGGATGATATCTCGTTCCAGAATAAAACGCGCTTTCGGATTGGTTTGGCTGTTAGTGACCTGAGGGAAATCAATAATGGTGATTTGGCCATCCCAGTAAAGGATATTGTAAGCCGATAAATCGCCATGAATCAACTGATGTTGCAGCATTAGGTCGATATTGCGGAGCACTTCCGCAAACAGCGATTGGGCCAAACCGGGTTCCAGGCTAATTTCGTTCAAGGTGGGGGCGGCCAGTTGGGCGTCGCCGACAAACTGCATCAGGATAGCATTATCACCGGCGGCCAGGGGTTGCGGGACAGCGCCGCCGGCCTCGAATAAAACTTGCAGGGTGGTATACTCATACATCAGCCAGGAGGTGTGTTCAACTTTGGCCCCAAATTCTGTTTTCTTCCCCATAGCTCGCATGATGCGGTGATCGGTGGTTTTTACGACCCGCCCTTCCGAGGTCAGCGTCGAGCGCCCTTCGCGGTACATTTTATCGTTACGGAGGTTACGAAATTGACGAGGGCGGTACACTTTGACCGCCAGCAGCGCTTGTCCGGTACCCGGATGACCTTGACAACGGTAGACGCTGGCCTCTTTACCCCCTTTGACCTGAGTCAACACGTCGGTAATCAACTCTTCGTCATAGAAAGGTCGGATCGAATCAAGCAGCCAGCCGGCCTCGTAGCGAGCCGGTTGGTAGGTCGGCGAGAAGTCGCCTTCTATCGTGGTTGTATCGGCAATTTCGGCAATGATCTGGTTTTTGGTGCGTTTGGGTTTATACTTGACTTTAGCTTTGCGCTTGCGCCGGGCCTGACGATCATTTCTTAAAGGATCAAACCGGTCGGCGTACTGCTCATACTTGTCCAAATCGTCTTCTGAAAGATAGTTGGCGTTAGACAATGTCTTGTCCTCTCTCAAAAAATGTCGCTACTTAGAGCTGGGGCTAGATGTTTTTTTAATTTGAATTTGATTGAATTGAGGGCTTTGAACGGCAAGTGAGAATCAAAATGACCACTGGGGAGAAATGGGACCGTGGCCATGAAATAAACTAATATATTCATTATTATAAATATTGCTTCTAAAGTAGCCTCACTGCTGTCCGACATGGTTGAGCAATCTATGGGAAAATGATTTAATTATGAAACTCTTGGAATATTACTTTTGAATAGCGGCCGTCTGTTCAATAAGAAAGAGGAAACAACCGGACAAGTATTAACATTTAACACCAGGCATCTTGTGTCTCTCTTTAATCATGTGTACCATGATAGCAGAGGCTAGTCTAACATAATTTCCAGAGTGGGTCAAGTAAAACGCATATAGTCAATTCAATGAATTGGCTGGGAATAGTTCTGGAGACAAAGATGATGAATCCTGATCATTTTTACCAGCAAATTGCTAAACTGGCGGCCTTATCTCCTTATGATCGCTACGCACGTTTGGGGCGATTTCACACCGATCTGGTGCTGCGGTATTTGGATGTCATTCGTCCTTTGGATGCTGAAGAAGCCGGCGAGGTGAGTTCAAGCGGGCGGCCGATCAGCCAGATTATCGCTGAGGTGGCTGAATGGGAACGCTTCACTATTGCGGCCGCCGGGGAGATAATTTGCGGCGTTCAATGGCCACAGATGATGAATTTGGCCGGTTATTTGGACAGCGAGGGGCAGCCACGCTGTTTTGATAGTGTCGATAACTTTAAGAGTTATCTGCAAACGAAATATCTTTCAAGTTCCTGGGCTGAGATTCGAGATTTGGCGCTGCATACCGCTACAGCCTTACACACGCTCTTTACGCAACCAACCCTGTTATCACCTGACACGCTGCAAAAGACTAGAAAGCACGAGTGGTTATTGCCCAATGGTTTGAAGGTAACTTTACCCGTGGGTTGGTATTTATGGATGACCACCATTGAACGGGAAGCCACTACGTACGCCACGGAGTTGAATTGGCTCAAGTAAGATAAAAAGTTATGTTTGTACTCGATTGGGAAATAGTATATATTCTGAGTGGTACAGCGGCCGGAATTGCTACAATTCTGATTTTGAGCTACCTTATTCGTCAGGATTGGCCACGATCTAAGGGAGTCGATATAATTGTGTGGGCCACTGTAGGAGCAATTGCCGGCGCGATTGTGGGCTTGGCCGATGACGACATTAAACAGCCAACGGCCATGATTATGGGCGCGGTTTGGGGCGGGTTGATCGCCCTGGTGCAAACGTTCGGCTGGTCATTGCGCAACAAGTAAGTTCAGTCGATCACGATTTCAGTACCTGATGAGATATGATAGAACACAGATGACACGGATCATACCGATTTTCACGGATAAAGCTTGTTTTATTTTAAGAAAATCCGTGTTCATCCGGGCGATCGGTACGATCTGCGTTCAATTTACCTGCTTTTATGTAAAACTATGATCTACTGAAATTCGATAGCCCCCAATAATTTTAACACGGAGTTGACCATCCGTGCGAGCAGTCTGTCATCGTCCAAATAAAGTTTCTTTCTGAGCGAAACTTAACTCAACGAGGAGAAGGGGATTATTATTATGTCCAATGTTTGTGATCGATCAACAAAATGCTTAAATTTTTGGCTAAAGGAACGTCCGGAATGTAATGAATGTGGTGTTTTGATCACGATGAACCACTTTCACAACACGTCGAACCATTACCGCATTTGTCATACCTGCTTTGAGCAAAATTTAGCGGCTATCGTCGCCGGTACTTACCGACCCACGAACCTAATTGAGAACGAAGTTAGAGCTTGTCTCAATTATGATCAGTGTTTTTCAGAGACGCCCTACGGCATGTTTACGCCTAAAATTTGTGATGTATGCCAGGCCCTTTACCCGCCTGAGCATTACCACGATATAACCAAAAATATTCGCATTTGTTTAAACTGTTATCAGGCCCAATCCAGCGGTTCGACGATCCATCAACCGGATAAAAACTCAGAGTAGAGGATAACCATGAGCAAATATATCTGGTTAATTAGACATGGCGAATCTGAGGGAAATCTGGAGGGGCGCATTCAGGGTTGGCAAGATTTCCCGCTAACCAATCGAGGCCGGCGCCAAGCGGCGCGGCTGGCCGAGCGGCTGGCCGAGGAAAATGCTATTCAAGAGGTCATCACCAGTCCGCTGGCGCGAGCCGCCACCACGGCCGAGATCATCGGTGCGGTTTTGGGCCTGCCCATCCGGTATGATGATCGGCTTAAAGAGTACAATTTTGGCCCAATTGAGGGGCTAACCAAGGCCGAAATCAAGGAGCAATTTCCGTTGGTCTGGGCGGCCTGGCAGCTAAATGAGTTTTGGGAGCCTCTACCCGGCGAGGAAGGCGAGCGTACCTTTGAACAGCGCATCCGAGCGGCGATGACGGATATCATCAACAGCCTAGCTGAAGAAGCCGCTGTAGCGGTAGTAATGCACGGCGGGGCGATGAATACGTGCGTTCGTTCCTGGCTGGGTATCAACGAGCGTGGCTGGCGCACATTTGCCTTTGACAATGCCTCGGTAAACTTGGTTCAGCTCCAGGCCAAAGTCTTGTCGGGATTAGACGATGACTCGGAACAGGAAGCGTTTCGCATGCTAGGGTTTGTCGAGCAAGGGGACCAGGTTGAGTATAATTACCGCATGGTATTGCTCAATGATACTTCTCATCTGGGCGGACTTATGGGCAGCCGGCCGGCCTGGTTCAGTGGTCCCCGGTCGTCGAAAACTTGACCAAAAATTAATCAGGGAGGATAAAACGTTCAATTGATTAAACTTACCTCGTTTCAAGCATCCAACGCCGATCCGGTTTGCCGGGCGATTGTCGATCATATTGCGCAGCAGCTTGACATTCAAATTACGTTTGTCAATGATATTCCCTACAGCGAACGACATCGGCAATTTGATGCCGGCGAAATCTCCGGCGGTTGGATCTGCGGTTTGCCTTATGTTCAAAAAGTTGATACCCAGCAGGCTAAACTTGATCTTTTAGGCGCGCCGGTTATGCAAAAACCACGCTATCGTAATCAACCGGTCTATTATTCAGATGTTGTGGTTCACCGAGAAAGCAGTTTCTATACGTTTGCCGATCTCCAAGGCGCCTCTTGGGCCTTCAACGAGGTTGGCTCGCAATCGGGTTACAACATCACGCGCTATCACCTGGCTAATTTAGGGTTTACTTCGGGCTATTTTAGCCAGGCTATCCCATCGGGGGCGCACCAAACGTCGCTCAACATGGTGCTTGATAAAAAGGTCGATGCCTCGGCCATCGATAGTACGGTGTTGGAGACCGAGGTGATTCTCCATCCGGAGATCAGTCGAGACCTACGAATCGTGGAGCGCCTAGGACCTAGCCCGATGCCTCCTTGGGTTATCTCCAAAGCCGTCCATGAGGATATCCGCGATGCCATTAAAGAAACGATACTATCTATGCACTTGATACCGATTGGTCAGGCGATTCTGGCCGGCGGCCAAATCAAACGAATAGCTCAGGTGTATGACCAAGATTACGATCTCATCCGCCAAATGACCCAGGTAGCCGCATCGGTGACATTGTAGCCAGAAAACCACAGTAATTTTGAGTAAAACAAAAAAGCTGGGGAAATCTCCCCAGCTTTTTTAGGTTAAACGGTACAATAATTAAGCCGGCATCGCCGCCTGTTCTTCAAACTGCGCTTCTTCGGTTGATCCGGTCAACGCCGTGGTGGATGACGCGCCGGCGGTAATGGCGTCTTTGACCATATCAAAGTAGCCGGTGCCCACTTCACGCTGGTGTTTGACGGCCGTGTAGCCGATGGCTTCGCTGTCAAACTCTTTCTTTTGCAGTTCCACGTAAGCCGACATCCCCAGATCACGATAACCGGTGGCCAGTTCAAACATAGACATATTCAAGGCATGGAACCCGGCCAGGGTGATGAATTGGAATTTGTAGCCCATCGCCCCCAGTTCCCGCTGGAACTTGGCAATGGTCGCTTCATCCAGGTGACGGCTCCAGTTAAACGATGGCGAGCAGTTGTAAGCCAGCATCTTGCCGGGGAACTGCGCGTGGATAGCATCGGCAAACTTACGGGCATCCTCCAAATTGGGGGTTGACGTTTCACACCAGATCAGATCGGCGTAAGGCGCATAAGAGAGGCCGCGAGCAATGGCCGCATCCAACCCAGCCTTAACATTGAAGAACCCTTCAGAGGTTCGTTCACCATGAATGAACGGCTGATCACGGGGATCAACATCGCTGGTCAAAAGTTTGGCGCTATCGGCATCGGTTCGGGCCACCAGCAGGGTGGGCACGCCCATGATGTCGGAAGCCAAGCGAGCGGCGTTGAGAATGGTGATAAATTGGCTGGTGGGGACCAAAACTTTGCCGCCCATATGGCCGCATTTCTTTTCAGAGGCTAACTGGTCTTCGAAATGAACCCCGGAGGCTCCGGCTTCGATCATTGCTTTCATCAGTTCAAAGGCATTGAGGGGGCCGCCAAAGCCGGCTTCGGCATCGGCCACAATGGGGGCAAACCAATAGGTATCATCTTTACCTTCAGAATGGTGAATTTGATCGGCACGCTGCAGAGTTTGGTTAATTCGCTTCACCAGTTGCGGCGCGCTGTTGGCCGGGTAGAGGCTTTGATCGGGGTACATTTGGCCGGCCACGTTGGCGTCAGCGGCCACTTGCCAACCGCTGAGGTAGATGGCTTTTAAGCCGGCTTTGACCATTTGCATGGCCTGGTTTCCGGTCAGCGCTCCGAGAGCATTGACATAATCTTCTGAATGAAGCAGTTCCCACAGACGCCCCGCCCCCAACTGCGCCAACGAATATTCAATTTGAACCGAGCCACGTAGATTGACGACATCTTCGGCGCTGTAAGTGCGTTCAATACCTTGCCAACGCGGCTCGGTAGCCCAGGCTTCTTCAAGCATTTTAATTTGTTGTTGTCTATCGGTCATGTGATTACCCCCATGTAGATTTAATCTATTAATAAAAAACTTAGCTGGGCCGTTATTTAGCCCATCCAAATGTTAATACCTGACTTTTTCGCCGTTGGAAAATTCACATTTCCTTATCGACTTTATTGTGCTATAATGACGCTAGTAAAATATAGCTAATTGAGAAAAATTGCTATCAGCGAATTTTCGCTAATATTAACACAAAAAGAGATGCTTGTCAAGCATGTTGTTAAGAATATTTACCATAGGGCCACGGTAAATCCGCCCAAGAATAGGCTAATCAATGAAAACAGAGCTGATCAACATTATTTTTGGAATGAAAATTCGCCAATCCCGGATTGAAGCCAACTTGAGCTTGTCCGAATTTGCTAACCGCTGTGATTTGTCTCCATCGTATATTACAGAAATTGAAAAAGGGCGCAAATATCCTAAAAACGACAAAATCATGAAGATGGCTGATGTGTTGGATCAGGATTATGATAATTTGGTGTCCATCAAGCTCTCACCGTCTCTAACCCATTTAGAAACAATCCTTTCTTCCCCTATTCTGGGGGAGTTCCCTTTTGAAGAGTTTGGGTTAGACACCAATAGCGTCGTCAGCATCTTTACCCGGATTCCGGATAAAGCCAGTGCGTTGGCCCACGCCATTTTAGAAATTGTCCGCCAGCACAATATCAAGGAAGAACACTTTTTACGCGCCGCCTTGCGGTCATATCAAGAATTACACGAAAACTATTTTCAAGATATAGAAGATGCCGCCGATCGCTTTGCTAACCAGTATGCTCTGGATATCACGCCGCCGTTGCAACAGAGCCGGCTGGAAGAAATTATCTGTCAAAAATTCGGCTATGAGTTAAATAACACCGAACTGGTGAACCAACCCCTCCTGTCAACCTACCGCTCAGTTTTTATCGACGGCAGAAGGCCCAAACTGCTACTTAATGCCGCTTTGCGCCCTAGCCAAATCAAATTTCTCCTGGCTCGCGAACTAGGTTATCAATACTTAAAGCTTGAGGAGCGAGGCAACACCTCGGCTCCGGATCGGGTTGAGTCGTTTCAGCAAGTCCTCAATGATTTCAAAGCATCTTATTTTGCCGGCGGGCTGTTGATGCCCCGAACCGCAATTCTGGCCGACATCCGGACCTGCTTTGCGCGCGAAAGCTGGAGCGATGAACCTCTGCTTCAGATGCTTGACAAATATGATGTCTCGCCGGAAATGCTTTTTTACCGTCTGAGCGAACTCATCCCTCAATTTTGCGGCGTTCGATTGCACTTTTTACGCTTTAATGGGACTAACAACGTCTATAAACTGGTTAAACATTTGAACATGAGCACCTGGCTGCTGCCGCAGAGTAATGAAGTTAGTGAGCAAGTTTACGACCATCTATTGGGTGTCTGCCTGCTCAAAGAGATGGCCACAGCAACAGCGGCCGAGCAATTTTACAACCGGCCTTTGGTCGGCGTCCAAATAGATAATTTCATCCATTCCCACGAGCGCATTCTATCGTTCGGTCTGGCGCGCCCTCTGGCCTTGTCGCCTGAAATTGGCAGCAGCGTTACCATTGGTTTTCGAATAACACCGGAATTAAAGAATACGGTTCATTTTGTAGATGATCCGGCCATTCCGGTAACCATCGTTAATGACGAACCGGCGATTTCAACCGCCGAAAAAGAAAAAATCGGGCGTGAAGCAGCGCTTAATCAACTCGTTGCCAAAATGAAAACCTAATCAACTCTTAGTACCTATTCACTAGAAAATTGATATAGCCTTTGTGTCCAGGACAATGATATAATAGGTATGGATTGTTAATTGATCGATCCGGCCAGGAGTTAATTTAATGTCACTCCCTGCTCAAGCCACTGCCAGAGAGGGAATAAATCCGCTTCGCTCCATAAAAACTAAATTCATTCTGCTGCTTTTAGCCGTTTCAATCCTTCCTTTAATTGCCGTCGGCTGGTTCACTTACGCCGTTTCCGAGCGCATTCTGCAAACTCAAGTGACCAACCATTTGGTTAGTGTGCGGAATTTAAAGGCTGAGCAAATTGAAACATTTTTTCTCCAAACGGCGGACGATATTCGGCTGGCTGCCAAATTGCCGACCACAGCCCAAGCCGCTCACGATCTTAGCCAGCAACCCTCATCGACTATTAGGAATCGCACCGATGGTTACGACTCCTACTTTGAAGAAATTGTACGTTTTAAAGGCTACGACGACACTTTCCTCATAAGCGCCGACGGTGAAATTGTCTTCCGGCACAGCCACATCCCCCTGCAAAACGATCCATTACTTGATACAGCACTCACCGGCTTATTTAAAACGTTACGCTCCGACCCAACCACCGCCGGCCCAATCATCGTCACCTTGCCGCCGACTTCCGAATCAAACGAAGCGTTGAGCTATCTCATGGGCATGCCAATCATTGCCGACAGTGCAAATTTAGGCATTCTTGTCTACCAAATCCCGTACGCTTCTCTGGAAAAAATCCTCAACAGTCATACCGAGAGTACGCCCCAACAAAGCAAAATATCGCTGGCTTTGATAAGCCCCGAAATCGATCCGGCCGATCAAGCCGCTAATGACATTATCGACACGGCAGGTTTGGAATTGGCTCTGGCCGGTGAAAGTGGCGTAAACCGAGTCGTCGATAGTCAGTCGCTACCGTTTTTAACGGCGTACCAACCTTTGGCAATTGGTAACCAAACCTGGGGTTTAATTGTCGAAACAAACGAGGATCAAGCACTGAACAGCTTGCGGAGTTTTCGCACTTCAGCCATCTGGATTACAGGGCTGGTCATTCTGGGGGTAGGCAGTCTGGCAGTGTTGATCGCCCGGACTATCACCCAGCCTATCTCTAATTTAACCACAGTCACCACCGCCATTGCCGAAGGTGACTGGAGTCAAGCAGTAGTCGTTACCGGGCAAGATGAGATTGGCCTGCTGGCCAAATCTTTCAATAAGATGAAGGTGCAGTTGCAGCACGCTTTTGCTACGCTTGAAGATCGAGTTCGGGAGCGGACCCGCGCCTTGGAAACCAGCACCGAAATCAGCTACCAACTCACAGCCATTTTAGATTTGGACCAACTGCTCAAATATGTCATCAACTGCCTCAAAAAAGAATATAATTTTTATCACACCCACATCTACCTCCTTGAAAGTAGCGAACCAAAACTGGTTTTAGCGGAAGGAACGAACCCAGCCTGGACTAATCCGCAAGGCCGGCATTACTATATCGATTTGGATACATCCGGCAGCCCCATCGCCCACGCAGCCCGAACGCGCGACATCGTTATTATTGACAACGTCCACCAGGCAAATAAATGGTCGCCGGAATTTATTATGGCCGACACGCAAGCCGAAATTGCTGTGCCCATTATGGTTGGCATGGCCGAAGCATTGGTGGGCGTGTTGGATGTGCAAAAAAATGAATTGGCCGGTTTTAGCGACAGCGACGCGCGGCTGCTGCGAGCGCTGGCGAATCAGGTCGGGGTGGCTATTCACAACGCCCGGTTATACAGCCTGGCACAGCGAGAATTAGCTGAACGAAAGCGGGCTGAGAAAGCCTTACAAGCGGCCAACGCCGAGTTAGCTGAACGCGCCCAACAGTTGGAGACCCAAACCAACGAATTGGTTAAGGCCAAAAATGATGCCGAGGCCGCCAGCCGGGCCAAAACTGAATTCTTAGCGAACATGAGTCATGAACTGCGGACTCCCCTCAATGGCATTCTGGGCTATACCCATATCCTCAAACGAGACGCCGGTCTCAATAAGGCCCAAAAAGAAGGGCTTAATGTTATTCAGCAAAATGGCAATCATCTCTTGACATTAATCAACGATATCCTGGATCTCTCCAAAATTGAAGCCCGCAAAATCGAACTTTATCCGTCCGATTTTCATTTACCGAACTTTTTAACCAGCATCACCGAAATTTATCGAATCCAGGCCATGCAAAAAGAGCTAGCATTTAAATACGAAGTTTTGAGCCATCTGCCTACCGGCGTCCACGCTGATCAAAAACGACTCCGCCAGGTTCTCATCAATTTATTAGATAATGCTGTAAAATACACCAACAAGGGCACAATCAGCTTTCGCGTTCAACAGCTTGATGACGAAACCAACAATTCAGCCCTTAAAATCATCAGGTTTGCTGTAAAAGATACCGGCATCGGCATCACCCCTGATCAGATCGATAAAATCTTTCTGCCCTTTGAGCAAGCCGCCGACAGCCAACGCCGAAGCGAAGGGGCCGGCTTAGGTTTGGCCATCACTTCCAAATTAGTAAGACTCATGGGCAGTGATTTGAAACTCAAAAGCCAGCCCAATGTTGGCTCGACGTTCTGGTTTGATTTGCCGCTGGGAATCCTGTCGGCGCCGGCCCAGCCTACAAAAGTGGAAGCCGGCCAGCCCCAACGGGTTAATGATACGGAACTGGAGACCGCACCATATAGTTTAGAGCAGATCATGAAGATCATGGCTCCCCCGCCGCCGGCCGAGATGAAAGTATTGTTTGAACTGGCCCGTCTGGGTGACATGGCCGGTTTGCAAAAACGGGCCGAACAGCTAAAAAAAATCGACTTGAAGTACGTCCCGTTTGCCAATAAATTGAGCGCCCTTGCCCAGAATTTTGAAGAAGAAAAAGCCTTGACCCTGGTTAAAAGATACATGGAGCAAACTGAATGACGACAAAATTAAAGGACTCAACCAGCAACTTCACCCACGATAAGGATCAACCTACCATTTTGATTGTTGACGATAATCGGGATAATCTGGCGGTCTTATCTTATCTCAATTCTTATGGATTCCGCGTTTTAGTCGCTCGCAACGGCGAAAGCGCGCTGCAAAAAGCTCGTGACGCTCATCCGGACATTATTCTGCTCGATGTCCTAATGCCGGGACTGGACGGCTTTGAAACCTGCCAAAGATTAAAAAGTAGCCGCCAAACTAAGGATATTCCGGTCATTTTCATGACGGCTCTGGCCGAAGCCAGCGATAAAGTGAAAGGATTTCAGGTCGGCGGGGTCGATTATATTACCAAACCCATCCAACATGAGGAAGTACTGGCTCGCGTCAAAACCCACCTGAGCATTCGTGAACTGACGCATAATCTGCAAGATCAGGCCAACGTTCTACAGCGCATGAACACCGACCTGGTCAAATACAGCGTTCAGATTGAAACCAGCAGCCAACTGGGGCAACAGGTCACCTCCATCCTTGACCTGGATGAATTGATGACCAGAGTGGTTGAACTGATCCAATCTAAGTTTAGTTACTACTTTGTGGGCATCTGGTTGATGGAAGAACAGCAGAGCGCGGTTGTGCTACGAGCCAGGGCCGGTAGCGATGAACACCGTCTGCCTCCGTCAGGTTTTCAACTGCCCATCACCGATACCAACTACGCCGTCGTGTGGGTTGGGCATAACTGCCAGCACTACCTAACTAACGATACAGCCGACTCCACAAAATTACTGGCGACCGATACGCTCCTGCCGGCAAAGTCGGCGTTGGTGCTCCCGTTGCGAGTAATGAATGAGACCATCGGCGCTCTGGATATTTTAAGCGACCGCGCTGACGAATTTTTTGAGGAAGATAAATTAGTACTACAAACGCTGGCCGATCAAATTGCCATTGCCATTCGGAATGCCGAGTTTTACAAGGTAGAGCAACGACGACGGCGACTGGCCGAGTCGCTAGAGCAAACCGGCCGGGTGTTGGGCAGTACACTGGATCTGAAGCAAGTTCCCGGTCGCATTCTGGAAGAATTAGCTAAAGTTGTACCCTATGAACGGGGGTTAGTCCTGCTACAACGGGGAGATGCTCTCCACAGTATCGCTCAACGCGGATTTCCCGATAATGAAAAAGCGCCTTTGCTTCATATTTCCATCCATTCCGGCGATATCTTTCAACGCATTACCGAATCACGCCGCCCCCTATTGCTGAACGATGTAACTCAAGACTCAGGCTGGCGTCAACTCGACTGGCTGCCAATTCATCATTCCTGGTTAGGCGCCCCTTTGATAACCAAAGGCAAGGTCATCGGCATGATATCGCTAACCCGGCGCGGGATCGGCGCCTTTAGCCTTGACGACGCCACGATGGTACTAGCGTTTGCCGGCCAGGCCGCCATTGGGCTGGAAAATGCCAGCCTCTATGATGAGATTAGCCAACTCAACGAAGATCTGGAAATGAAAGTAACGCAGCGGACAGAAGAACTGAACAACGCCTACCAAATTTTAGAGCGCCTAGATCGGACCAAAACCGACTTTATCAACGTCACCTCGCATGAACTCCGCACCCCGCTCGCGGTAATTAAAGGCTACAGCCAAATGCTCAACATCCGCCCAGCTATCCACAATGACGCCAAAGCTCAAGAACTGTTAAATGGCATCGTCGCCGGCGTCAATCGACTCCATCAAGTTGTTAATACCATGCTCGATGTCGCTCGCATCGATGCTGATGTATTACAGTTGCAACCGGAATCGGTCAATATCCACGAAACCATCAAGCAAATTCACCAGCAGTTCGTCCCGGCTTTACAAGAGCGAAAGTTGTTGGTGACGCTGGTCGACCTAAAAACCTTGCCCCACGTACAAGCCGATCCGGAATTGCTCGACAAAGTATTTTACAATTTGATAGTCAATGCGATAAAATATACCCCTAACGGCGGGACCATAACGATCAACGGCCGTGATGTCAAGTTGAACGGCCAGCCCGCGGTTGAAATTGTAGTCAGCGATACCGGTATCGGCATCGACCCGGAGCATCATGACCAAATCTTTGAGAAGTTTTACCAAACCGGCGAGGTAGCTCTGCACTCAACCGGCCAGACTAAATTTAAAGGCGGCGGCCCAGGCTTAGGCTTAGCCATTGTGCGCGGGATTGTCCTGGCTCACGGCGGGCAAGTGTGGGTTGAGAGTGAAAAATTCGATGAAGAAACTTACCCCGGCAGTCGCTTTTATGTCGTGTTACCCTTGACTCAACCTACCCCCGCTTAGATGACTCAAAGAAGACGTACAGTCTCTAAACAGTAGGAATCAAAACTTAAATCCCTTAAATCTACTACTCCAAAACTCTAAAAACTTCATTAACTCTATGAACTCTCCAAGCTCTATGATGAAAAATTGGACTGCTCCCAAAGATTGGCTCAAAATTACCACTATTGATCTCCATACCGGCGGCGAACCCCTACGCGTCATCATTGACGGCTGGCCGGCCATGCCGGGCCGCACAATTCTGGAGAAACGGCGCTTTGCTAAAGATCGGCTCGATCACCTACGCACGGCCCTAATGTGGGAGCCACGCGGCCACGCCGATATGTACGGCTGCCTCATTATCCCGCCGGTTACGCCCGAAGCCGACATCGGCGTTCTCTTTATGCACAATGAGGGTTTCAGTACTATGTGCGGTCACGGCATCATCGCCGTGACCAAATTGGTATTGGAAACGGGCTACGTGCCGTTAGTCTCGCCTGAAAGCACGGTCAAAATCGATACGCCGGCGGGGCTGGTTACGGCCTATGCGCGTGTCTCGGACGGCCAGGTTACGGGGGTCTATTTTCACAATGTGCCGTCGTTTGTAGTGGCTTTAGATGAATGGGTCGAGGTGCCGGGTCTCGGTCGGGTGCGTTACGATCTAGCTTTTGGGGGAGCGTTCTATGCCTACGTTCAGGCTGAGACAGTGGGGCTAACTTGTACGCCTGAAAATTTTCAGGCGCTTATTGAAAAAGGCCGGGCCATCAAACAGGCGGTGATGGCCCATCGATCTATACCACACCCGTTTGAAAAAGATTTGAGCTTTTTGTACGGAACGATTTTTATCGATGCCCCGGTAAACGATAACGCCCACAGCCGCAACGTCTGTGTCTTCGCCGAGGGTGAAGTTGATCGCAGCCCGACCGGCACCGGCGTCAGCGGCCGCATGGCGATCCATTATGCGCGAGGCGAGGTCGGTCTCAACGAACCCCTAATTATCGAGAGCATCATCGGCAGCCGCTTCACCGGCCGGGTGGTCGAAACGACGACGTTTGGGCCTTACGCTGCCGTCATTCCTGAGGTCGAGGGTACGGCCCACATCACGGGCCGGCACGAATTTCTGATCGATCCGGCTGACCCGTTAAGCGATGGGTTTGTGCTGCGTTAATCAGAAGATCCCAATCACCCTGCTACGTGACATCGACGATAATCTTAACCACATCATCGTCATACGCCGTGTTCATCGCGAAAGCCTCCGGCGTTTGCTCCAGCGGAAAGCGATGACTAATCAGACGATTCAGATCGACCGCGCCGCTGTTCAGCAGCCGGATTGAGCGCGGATAAGTATGTTTCATCCGTCGGGCGATACGAATGGTTAATCCTTTCCGGCGCACGGTAGAGTGCTTCATCACCAACCGGTCGTCTTCAGAAATCCCCACGATGACCAGCCGGCCGCCCAGCCGGACCATCTCCGCGCTTTGCTGAACCGAATGATCGGCCCAGGCGGCCTCGATGGCTACATCAACGCCTTGGCCGCCGGTGGCGTTTAGCACAGCCTGAACCGGATCGACCTCGTCGCAGTTGATCGGAATAGCGCCCAACTCCTCGGCAACCTTCAACCGCCAAGGAAATTTGTCGCTGATGAAAATAGGCTGCGCCCCGGAGAGCTTGACCATTTGCAAAATACTCAAGCCGATACAGCCGGCCCCCAAAATCGCGACGCTATTGGCCACCTTAATTTTAGCCAGATCAACCGCATGCACAGCGATACCTAACGGTTCTAGCAAAGCAGCACCGGCGTCATCGATAGTGTCAGGCACGGGAAAACATGTGCGGGCGGGCATATGCATCCACTGTACTAAGCTACCATCATCGGGGTAGGAGCCACAAAAATGGAGGTGGTGGCACAGGTTAGGGTGGCCATGTTCGCACATCTCGCAGCGCCAACAAGGCTGAGCGGGATCAACGGCAACCCGCATTCCCGGCTCGAGCGCTTTAAAATCCCCACCCATAGGATCATCACCAATAGCTTCGACTATTCCGGCAAACTCATGCCCCAAGGTCAGCGGCGCCTCAAGGATATTATCACCAATCCGGCCATCTTTGTAGCTATGCAAATCACTGCCGCAGATGCCGACGGCGGTTACGCGCAGCAGTACATCGCCGGGGCCGGGCGGGCCGGGATGAGGAACTTGGTCAACCCGTAAGTCACGCGGTCCATGAAGGCGCACGGCGGTAATCGTTGAAGGTGTTGAGGCGCTATTCATTAGTTAATTCTCCATAAAATAAAGAGCTGTCTCTATTCAAGGTTTTCTACCACGAATGACATGAATTCCACTATTTTGTTTTGTTCTCCGTGTTAATTCGTGAAATTCGCGGTCAATTTTTTGGCGGCTTAGGATCTCACGACACCTTACGACATCTGCCACTGACCGGATCGGCTACGTTGCAAAGTGATTGTGCGCTTGATCGCCTCTCGGTTGAGTGGGCCGTAGATGTGGGGAAACAATCGATCAGGTTCCGGCGTAAAATCGCTGTCAACCGATTTGGGCGAAGCCGGAGGTTCGAATTTGAGCGGGGCGGTCAGTCGATCCGGATCAATTTCCAAGGCCAATAGCGGTTCCGGCAAATCGGCAAAAAAAGCATTGGCCACTTGCAGTAGCATCTCGATCCCGGCGGTACAGTGGATAAAGCCTTCCTGAACAAATAGAACGGGGAGGTACGGTTGGTTCGGTGACTGAACAAGGTAGTAACTTTGGGGGACAAGGTGATAAATGGGTTGATCTTGAGGCTTCATACTTTATGAACCGAAACCGGCCATTAGGCCAAATACGACAGCAAAATACTAAAAGCATATAAGCCAAACAAGGGCAGCATCACCAGCCCCATATTGAAGGGATCAGGGGTAGGGGTGATCATCGCTGCCGCGATAGCAATAATCACTACCGCAAAACGCCATTGTTTGATGAGAAACTGAGGCGTCACAATTTTTAATTTCGACATGATAAAAATGATCAGCGGGGTTTCAAAGGCCAACCCAATCCAAAAAACGAGTGATGTCACAAAGGGAATGTATTCTTTAGAGCGCCACTCAGTGGAGAAGATTTCGGGCAGAAAGCTGCTCAAAAAGCCGATAGCGGCCGGAATTAAGATAAACCAAGCAAAGGCCACCCCCACCAAGAACAGCGCAGTCGCGGACGGTACACCCCAAAAGAT
>Ga0116151_10002376_pt1 | contig 17299 bp, 14 predicted proteins | sample AD_UKC117_MetaG_FD_89893 | JGI IMG/M metagenome (GOLD analysis project Ga0116151, IMG submission 89893) | Active sludge microbial communities of municipal wastewater-treating anaerobic digesters from Hong Kong - AD_UKC117_MetaG | ecosystem: Engineered > Bioreactor > Anaerobic > Digestate...
CTGCTGAGTTATTTTACGACGGGGGTGCTGGAGCAGGATGTGCCGCTGCTGCGGGCGATTCCGGCGGATAATCCGCTGCGGGCGCATTTGCTGCTGCCGGCGCGCACGCTGCTGTTTGTGGTGACGCGGGAGAGGCTGACGGCCGTTTCGTGCCCCATCGACCCCAACCTGTTTGCCACCCAATCGCCGCGCGGGTTTGTGGCAACGCGCTTTTTGCAAACGGCCGTGCTGGCGCGGCTGCGGCGCGATTTGCTGGTTCCGGCGGCGCTGGCGGCGCGGCGGGTAATCATTGTGCCCCATGGGCCGCTGCACCGGGTGCCCTTTGCGGCGCTGCTGCACGCCGACGATGGGCCGCTGCTGACGTTCGCGCCGAGCGCGGCCATCTATGCGGCGCGGCGGGCGGCGGCAGCGGGGCAGGGCTGTCTGGCGGTGGGCTATGACGGCGACGGCCGTCTCCGTCTGGCGGAGGCGGAGGCGGCGCTGGTGGCCGGGCGGCTGGGCGGGCAGGTCTGGGCCGGGCCGGAGGCGAAGAAGGCGCGGCTGCGTGAGGCGGCCGGGGCTTATCGCTGGCTGCACATTGCCTGCCACGGCCGGTTCGATGAGGCCGATCCGCTGGCCAGTTACCTGGAAACGGGCGCGGGCGAGCGGCTGACCGCCCGCGAAATCCTCCACGAGTGGCGGTTGGCGGCGGAACTGGTGACGCTGTCGGCGTGCGAGACCGGGGTGAGCCAGATTTTGCGCGGCGACGAGCCGATGGGGCTGGTGCGCGCTTTTCTGGCGGCCGGGGCGCGGGCGGTGCTGGTGACGCAGTGGCCGGTAGACGATCTGGCGACGTTTTTGCTGATGGGGCGGTTTTACGGGCTGATTCAGGCGCAGGCGGGGGTTGATCTGGCGGCGGCGCTGCACCGGGCGCAGTCGTGGCTGCAAGCGCTGACGCGGGCGGAGGCGCAAACGATCCTCGACCAGGACGCCATCGCCCTGCCGGAAAATTGGGGGCAGATGGGGGCGGCGGAACGGCCGTTTGCCCCGCCGGTGTATTGGGCAGGCTTCATTTTAGTCGGCCAGGGCGCGGCGTGACACGGGCGATTTGCTCATAGACAAGCCCCCGGCTCCTCCACTATAATAGCTTTACACTGCGAATTGCATAGTCAAAGATGGCCCTAAACTAACCGGGGACGGTTAGCGGTCTGAGCAAAGCCTGATTCCAAAGTTGGATCAGGCTTTTTTGGTAAAAGGGGCCCGGTTGAAAATTTTAGTTTAAGGAGCATTTCCCATGGACAGCAACTATTTTATCGAACTAGATGAGACTTACAGCGCCCACAATTATCATCCGTTGGATGTGGTCATTGAGCGGGGTGAAGGTGTGTGGGTGTATGACGTGGACGGCCGTAAATACCTGGATTGTCTCAGCGCTTATTCGGCCGTGAACCAGGGGCACTGCCACCCCCAAATCCGGCAGGCGGCCATCGAGCAGATGGGACGGATTATCCTTACCTCGCGGGCCTTCCGCAACGACCAGATGGGGCCATTCCTGGAAGAATTGTGCCAACTCACCGGCTACGAGAAGGCGCTGCCGATGAATTCCGGGGCAGAGGCAGTCGAGACGGCCATCAAAGCGGCGCGCAAATGGGGCTATGAAGTGAAGGGCGTGCCGGATGGCCAGGCGGAAATCATCGTCTGCCGGGGGAATTTCCACGGCCGTACCACCACCATCGTCGGTTTCTCCAGCGAAGAGAGCTACAAGCGGCACTTTGGCCCCTATACGCCCGGTTTTGTGATGATTCCTTACGGCGATACGGCCGCCCTGGAAGCGGCCATCACTGCCAACACCGTCGGTTTCCTGGTGGAGCCTATCCAGGGCGAGGGCGGTGTGGTCATGCCGCCGCCGGGCTTTTTGGCCGAGGCGGCTAACATTTGCGCCCGGCACAACGTCTTGCTGCTGGCTGACGAAATCCAGACCGGCCTGGGGCGGACGGGCCAATTGTTTGCCAGCCAGCACGAGGGCGTGCGCCCGGACATCACCATTGTCGGCAAGGCGCTGAGCGGCGGCTTCTACCCCGTTTCGGCCGTTTTGTCCGATGAGGAAGTGCTGGGTTTGCTCCAACCGGGCGACCACGGCAGTACGTTTGGTGGCAATCCGCTCGGTTCGGCCATTGGCCGGGCGGCGCTGCAGGTCATTGTGGAGGAGAAGCTGGTGGAGCGCTCGCGGGAGTTGGGCGCGTATTTCAAGGGGCGTTTGGAGCGCATCGAGAGTGACGTGATTCAAGAGGTGCGCGGCAAGGGGTTGTTTATCGGCGTGGAGTTGAAGGTGGCGGCACGGCCGTTTGCCGAAGCGCTGCGCGACCGGGGCATTTTGTGTAAAGAAACGCACCAAACCGTGCTGCGCTTCGCCCCGCCGCTGGTCATCACCAAGGAAGAAATCGATTGGGCGCTGGACCATATCGAAGTGGTGTTGATGACCGAAAAGGTAGCGGCGTAGTGTTTAGGGGACTAGAGACTAGAGACTGAAGACGTCAACCAGTCTCCAGTCCCCAGTCCCCAGTCTCTAATCCTTACTCTTTTGCCAGGAAGCGGTTAACGGCCGTTTCGCCCCCTTTCGCCTGTAACTCGGCCAGCAACACGTCCAGCTCTGCCTGCGTGTGTTTGCTGGCGCCGGCGATGGCGAAGGGAAACAGCGGGCCGCGCGCCGGATAATCCAGGTTCATGGCTTCGTGGGTATCCGGGGGGAAGTAAACGCGCTTCAGGAAGGGGCCAAACAGCGGCACGCGGTAGAGCACGTACAGGTGCAGCGCCGATTTGCCGGAAGTGAGGCCGGGCACGGCCGTGGCGTCCGGGCAGATGGCGACGTCGGCCGGCCGGCACTGGTCGGGGCCGCCGTGGGCGGCCACCCAGCGGGGAACCCAGTCCGAGTGAGCGTAGAAATCCTGACGGCCGTGCAGCAGCCGGCCAAAAGCCTGCAAAGCGACGTTGCGGTTTTGCTGGGAGGTGATGGCGGCAACGGCCGTTTGCCGTTGGGCGGCGATGTACGCTTCGCCGGCGGCAAACAGGCTGTCGTCGAAGTGGTAAACCGGGCGCAGCAGCCCCAGCAGGCTGTCCTGGCCCAGGTTGGCGCGGATGATCGTTTGCAAATCGGCCGCAGAAAAATAGGGGGCCAGCACGTCCTGGATCATCTGGCGGTGGTATTGAGCTTCCATGCGCCGATTATCCAGGCTGCCGCCGGGAAAAGCAACGGCCTGGCGCCGCCAACTTGGCGCGATCAACCGCGTATGAGAGGAAGATGGGTTGACTTGCGTGTAGGCTGAGGACATTTACAATCAAGGTTCGTATTTTGATTACCCCATCGTTTAAGGAGAATGTCATGCCGAAAGTTGTGCTTGGGCTGCTGGTTGTATTGGTTGGCGGGCTGGCGGCCTTTTTTGTGCTGCGCTGGCTGGTGGAGCGGGTAAGCCCAACGCCGAGCAATTTGGGGGTGGTGGACGGCCGTCTGGCTCCCTGTCCCAACAGTCCCAACTGTGTCTCTACTCTGGCTACCGATGCCGAACACGGCATCGCCCCCATTCCGTATGATGGCGACACGGAAGCGGCGCACACGGCCGTTCTGGCCATTTTGCAGTCTATGCCGCGCGTCACCATCGTCACCGACGAGCCTACCTACATTCACGCGGAAGCCCGCACGGCCGTCTGGCACTTTATCGACGACGTCGAATTCTACTTTGACGCCGCCGATGGTCTCATCCATTTCCGCTCCGCCTCGCGCCTTGGTTACGGCGATGGCGGCCTCAACCGCCAGCGCATGGAAGAAATTCGCGCCGCTTACGCATCCGCCGGAAGGATGGAGTAAAATATCATTATCATTGGTTATGCCGTTTAGAAAAAAGGCAAGGGCAGATAGAACCATGAACGTGATAAGACAAACCTATACCGGGAAAGATATTGTCATCAAGCGGCGTTCGCTGGAGGCGCTGGGAATTGAACCGGGCGACGTGGTGATTATTCAGATGCAATCTGAGGCTGAGAATGCGGCCTCGTCTTCTGAAGCGCAGCGCAAGCGAGACGTTCTGGCGCGATTCGCCGATGCCTGGTCTGGCGCTAACCTGACCGAGTTCGCGCAAAAGCGGCAAGAGATGTGGCGGCAGTGGACCTCGTTGAGCTTGTAATCGATACGGACATCATTATTGATTTCTTGCGCCGTCAGTCGGATGTGCTGGAGAAAGCAATTGGGCGTTATGCCTGTGCTATTACGGCCGTTACCGCCTATGAGCTTCAAGCTGTCGCAGTGCAATCAGATCGGCAAATGCAAGCTTTACAAGACTTTCTGCAGGTTGTGGCGGTTTTGCCCTTTGATGCCGAAGCAGCCCGCCATTCTGCTGAAATTTGGCGCACACTACAAGCAACAGGACAATTAATCGGTTTGCCCGATACGTTAATTGCCGGAACCTGTCTGGCCTTCGGGCTGCCACTGCTCACCCGCAACAGTAAACATTACCAACGGATTGAACAATTGACTCTCAAATCTCCTACAGAATTAAACGGATAATTTATGGCTCAAGATACCCCTGAAACTTATCGCCACCTGGTGTTATATGAAATTTACGTGCGGAACCACGGCCGTTCCGGCACCTTTGCCGACGTAACGGCCGATTTGCCCCGCATCCGCAGCCTGGGCGTGGACGTGGTCTGGTTTATGCCCATCCACCCCATCGGCCAACTCAACAAAAAAGGCTCCCTCGGCTGCCCCTACTCCATCCAAGATTACCGCGAAGTGAACCCTGAATATGGCACGAAGGAAGAATTTCGCCTGTTGTGCCAGTATGCCCACGCCCTGGGCCTGAAGGTGATGATCGACGTGGTCTACAACCACACCGCCCACGATTCGGTGCTGATTGCCCAGCATCCGGAATGGTTCCATCAGGACGAAAACGGCCGTCCCGTTACCACCGTGCCGGAATGGAGCGACGTGATCGACCTGCGGTACGACGATCCGGCCCTGTGGGACTACCTGATCGAGTCACTGAAGGGCTGGGTAGAACTGGGCGTCGATGGTTTTCGCTGCGACGTGGCCTCGGTGGTGCCGCTGGCTTTCTGGCAGCGGGCCCGGCAGGAAGTGGCCGCCGTCAAACCAGGCGTCATCTGGCTGGCCGAGTCGGTGCATACCGGCTTTGTCGTCCATCGGCGGCGGCACGGCCTGATGGCGCAATCCGACGGCGAAATCCACCAGGCTTTCGACCTGAGCTATGATTACGATATCTGGCCGCTGTGGCAAACGGCCGTTGCCGACCCCACGGCCGTGCCCCTCTACGCCGGCATCCTCCCTTTCCAAAAAGGCATTTACCCCGCGCATACCATCAAAATGCGCTGCGTCGAAAACCACGACCAGCCGCGCATCATGCAGCACGCGCCCAGCCGGGCGCAGGCGCTGGCCTGGACCGCCTTTCAGGCGTTTAACGAAGGTGCGTTCCTCATCTACGCCGGGCAAGAATCGGAAAACACCCACACCCCCAGCCTGTTCGATGTGGATAAGGTGATCTGGCGCGACTACGGGCTGCAAGAGTTTCTCACGCGCCTGTGCCGGTTGAAGAAAGACCCGGTGCAGATGACGGGGCAGTTTGAGGTGGTCACGGCCGTGCCGGCCATCAGCGCCGTCTGGCAAAGCGCCAACGAAGGTCTCTACGGCGTCTTCAACGTCAGCGGCGCGGAGGGGGTAATGCCTACCCCGCTGCCGGACGGCCAATACGTGGATGGTCTGACAGACCGGGTGCTAGTCGTGCGCGATGGCGAGATGATGACTCCGGAAACGGCCGTAATCCTCCGTTTCCCCGGCCAACTTGCCCTGGACGCCCATCGGCAGGCTTCACCTTTTCTCTAAAGGGATCAGTAGAAAGTTTTCTGAAGACCCGAAGGGTTTAAAGCCTAGGATACTCGACTAAATTGATGCAAAACCCTTCGGGTCTAATTCCCAAAACCTATTGCGGTTTACTAAACCAGGTGGTTTCACCTTCCTTAACGTTTCCTCAACGATTGCACCACGAGGACCCTTCACCGGTTTCCCCTGGTTTGTCAACCCACTTGCCCTTGTGCTAGAATCCGCAGCGCTATAAGTGTGGCAATTCAGCGGCTAACTGGCCGCTTTTTTATATGACTGCCCCACAGCGCCTGATAATCGAAGAGGATAAAACGTCAGGTGACACGCAGCTAACAGCAAAAAATATAGCGCGAAATGGCCTGTCTGCCTGGCGGATGGGCTAACTGACTTTATGGAGGTATAAAAAGTATGGGAGAGAGTATTCCCCCCACTGATGAGGAAACCATGTTTCAATCGCCGGAAGAGGAGCCGACTCTATCGGAGATTCAACGCAGCAACGGCCAGGAATCGAAAAGACCATCGGGATTGTTAATTGCTGGCGCGGTTGTTTTTGTCGTACTTATTATCATTGGTTTGTTTTTACCCCCCATTTCGCTGGGCAAACGGCTGGGCGGCGGCGACACGGCCGTTTCCCCCAACGAACCGGTCGCAGAAGAATCGGCGACGGCCGTCGCCGGCGCTTCGTCTATTCCCGGCGAAATCACCCTGAACGTCACCAACGGGGCCAATGTCAACGTCACCGGTCAGACTTTGGCCGATTTTATCCAGGCCCATGCCAACGCCGCCATGCCTGAGGATACGGCCGTGCAGGGCAACATCTACGCCCTGGAATACGAAGGCGACGCCCCCGAGGGGCAGGTTATCCTGACTGTTCCCCCCGGCGTCTCATCCACCGAAACCCTCGACCTGTTTGGTTGGGACGGAACACGGTGGAACTTTGTCCCCAGCGAGTTAGACGCCGCCAATCAGCAAATCGTCTCCCGCGCCGCCAAACTGCCCCAGGCTTACGCCCTGGTGCAGTTTGCCCCCCCGCAGCTGCCGGAAACGGCCGTTGAACTGCTGCCGGAGCAAACGCTGCCGGTTGAACTGCTGCCAGTCGTCACCCAAGTCATGCTCGGCAAATTGAGCCTGGCCGACAACGGCGCCGTCGAAGGAAGCGTGGCTCCCATGCCTACCGGCGCCTACGACCAGTTCATCGCCGCCAGCAACACCGGAGCCATCATCAACGAAGCGGCCCTGTCCAGCATCCTAAACGACAGCGCCGCCCAATCTAGCCAGATTAACGCCCTGGTCGCGGCGGCTCAGGCCGCCGGCTTTGCCGGCGTAGACCTGGATTACCAGGAACCGGCGGCCAGCGACCGCGAAGCCTACACCGGGTTTGTCGCTGCTTTGGCAGACGCGCTGCACCAGCAAGGGCTGAAACTGGTCGTTACCCTGGCTGCGCCGCAAAACCTGGGCGATCGTTGGGATACCGGCGGCCAGGATTGGGCCGCGATCGGCCAACTGGCCGATGAAGTGAACGTGCAGATGCCCCTGGATCCGTCGGCCTACGGCGATGGCGGGCTGGCCGACCAGATTTTGGTCTGGGCTGTGCGCCAGATAGATCGCCAAAAGCTGAACATGCTGGTTACCGCCAGCGCCGTCAACCAGGTGGGCGAATCGTTTGTGGAAATGCCCAACGATGAAGCGCTGAGTAATTTTGGCGAATTGGAGTTTGTGCAGGGCAGCGAGGAAGTGGAACCGGGAACGGCCGTCGAAGTGGCCCTCTCCGGCACAGCCAGCCCACTCACCTGGGATGGCGCCAGCCTGACCTACCAGTACAGCTACGAAAACAACGGCCAGACCCACAATGTCTGGCTGGCGAACGCCGCCTCTCTGGCGCACCGCCTGAGCCTGGCCAAAAAATATAACCTCAACGGCGTCGCCGTGCGCGGCCTGGGCAGCGTGGCCGATGGTCCCGGTTATGCCGCCGCTCTGAGCAGCTACGCCGCCAACGGCGAAGCGCCCGCGCCGGCCAGCGCCGCCATCGTCTGGACCGTAAAAGATGAAAACGGCAGCGTCATCGCCAGCGGCAGCGGCGAAGACCTGACTTTCGCCTGGGAAGGCGCAGAAGCGCCCGGCGCTTACACCATCCAGGCTGAATTTGCCCTGGGCGACAACGTGGCCTCTCTGGATGAAGTCACCGTCACGGTCGCTGCGGCGGAAGAAGAAGTAGTGGTCGAAGCGACCCCGGCCGCTGAAGAAACAACCGATACCACCTTCACCGGCGACGCCGACGCCGTGGTGAAGTCGCCCTCTAACGTGCGCACCGGTCCTGGCGTGCAATACGGCATCATCGCCGGTGGCCTGAATACGGGCGCGCAGGTGAAATTAATCGGCCGAAACAACGACGCTTCCTGGCTCAATATCATCATGCCCAGCGGCGAAGAAGGCTGGATTTTTGCCTCTCTCGTTACCGTCAATCCGAGCGTCAACGTCAATGCCCTGGAGGTTGTTGAAGTGGCTGCGCCAGCCGCCGGCGCCGGCACAGGTTCCTCAACAACCAGCCCGGCTCCTGCGCCGCCCGTTTCGGCTGCCCCCGTGGCCAACGGCGCGTTTGAGCTTGGTGGCCAGACTCATACCTTTGCCAATCCGCAGTTGATGTCTTCGGCGGGCATGAACTGGGTGAAGTTCCAGCAGAAATGGGGACCGGGCGCGAATCCTGGCGACCTGGCCGGGCGCATCAACAACGCCCATGCCAGCGGTTTCAAAGTTCTGCTGAGTATTCCGGGTTCAAACACCTACCCGTCGAGCATTGATTTTGCCAGCTACATCGAATACCTGCGCGGCGTGGCTGCGCTAGGACCAGACGCCATTGAGGTCTGGAATGAAATGAACATCGACTTCGAATGGCCGGCCGGATCCATTGACCCGGCGTCCTATGTGAACAACATGCTGGCGCCGGCCTACAACGCCATCAAGAGCGCTAACCCGAACGTCATGGTGATCAGCGGCGCGCCGGCGCCTACCGGCTTTGACAATGGCACCAATGCCTGGTCAGACAGCCGCTATATGGCTGGGCTGGCGGCGGCCGGCGGGGCCAGCTACCTGGACTGCGTCGGCGCGCATTACAATGCGGGCGCTACTTCGCCCAGCGCCGTCACCGGCCATCCGGCGGGCAGCGATCATTACAGCTGGTATCTGATGCCCACCTTAAACGTGTATGCGCAGTTGGGCAAGCCGGTCTGCTTTACCGAATTGGGCTACCTGTCCGGCCAGGATTATGGCGGCGTGCCGTCGCGCTTCTCCTGGGCTGCCGGTACGACGGTGGCGCAGCACGCTCAGTGGTTGGCCGAGGCCGTCAGCCTGACGGCTAACAGCGGCAAGGTGCGTCTGGTGATTGTTTTCAACGTGGACTTTACCCAGTGGGGTGACGATCCGCAGGCCGGTTATGCCATGGTGCGTAAGGATGGCAGCTGCCCGGCCTGTACCACGCTGGGTCAGGTGATGGGACGGTAGGATAAAACGGTAAACAGTGAGCGGTGAACGGTGAACAGTCAATTCCTTGACACCCGGACACCGGGGCACTGATCATAGGGCGCATTTTGGTATGATATGACCGGAATGCGCCCTTTAGTTTGGAGAGAAACATGAAGAGATTGCTTGTTGGTTTGTTGGTTAGTTTGCTTGTTGGTTTGTTGGTAGCGTGTGGCGGCGGCGAGGCGGAACCGGCGGCTCCGGCGGCCGAGGCGACGCAGGCGGAAACAGCGCCGACGGCGATTGTGCCGCTGGAAGAGCCAACGCTGCCGCCGCCGGTGATTACGGGCGGCGATGGTGGTAGCGAGACGACGGGCGGGGACACGGCCGTTGCCGAACCTGCCCCCGCTGAACCCACCGAACCCACCGGCCCGATTGTCCCCTGGCCCGCCGACCGCTTTGGCTACGGCATTCAGGTCCACGGCAACGCCAGTGTCGGCAATCCGGCCGACACGATGAACGCCGTGCGCAATCAGCTCGGTATGGATTGGGTGAAAATGCAGCTCAAGTGGCCGGTTATTCATCCCAGCCCGGACGCCGACCAGTGGTTTTTCTACGACAGCGTGATCGAAGAGGCCAACAAACATGGTCTGAACCTGATGGTCAGCATTGTTGGCGCGCCTGAGTGGACGCGCGCTCTGGGCGGGGAGAACGGCCCGCCGGACGATTATGGTCAGTACACTGCCTTCTTGAATGAGCTGCTGACCCGTCATCCCGGCCAGATTCAGGCTATCGAGGTCTGGAACGAGCAAAACCTGGACCGGGAATGGACGACCTCCAACGGCATCAGCCCGGAGGATTACGTGAATTTCTTGCGCCAATCGTATGAAACCATCAAGGCGCAGGACCCGAACATCATCGTCATCAGCGGCGCTTTGTCGCCGACGGGGCCGGGCGACTGGGTGCGTTGGGCGGACGATTTTGAGTATTTGGATCGGGCGCTGGCGGCCGGGATGCTGAATTATGCGGACTGCGTGGGCGCACACCACAATGGCTACAACATCGCGCCGGACGTGACGGCCGAAGCTGCCCCCAGCAGCCCGGAAGCGCAAACGGCCGTTTTCCGCGGCCCCTTCGATAATCCCCACCATTCCTGGAGCCTGAAAACCACCCTCGACACCTATGCCCAAAAAGTGCAGGCCGTGGACCCCAACAAAAAGCTGTGCGTCACCGAGTTTGGCTGGGCCAGCAGCGAGGGCTACGATGCCATTCCCACCGGCTTTGAGTTCGCCCAGGACAACACCCTGCAAGAACAGGCCGATTACATCGTCCAGGCCTTCCGGCAGATGCACGATTCCAACGCCGTCTGGCTGGCGTTCTTGTTTAACTTCGACTTTGGCAACAAGGGCAACGGACCGACGGACGACCCGACGCCTTACAGCATCATTGATACCAGCGGGATTCCGCGGCCGGCGTATTCGGCCGTTTCCAGCATGGAAAAGAATCCGTAATCCTGAACCGTAATCCGTATTCCAGGATGGAATACGGATTACGAAACACTGACAATCACCATGCGCACACGTCTGCTTCTCCTGCTGGTTTTGCTGTTGGCGGGCTGTAGCACGGCCGTTGCCGAGCCGCCCGCCCCTGCCCCCACCCCAGCGCCTTCGCCCACCCCCCTGCCCACCGCCCTCATGGGCGATGAGCCGGTCACGCCGCTGTTTGATTCACCGGCCTATGGCATTCACATTTCCCAATGGTGGCAGCTCGACGCCCTGGACCGTGACCTGAAGCTGGCCCAGGCAATGGGTTTTGGCTGGATCAAGCAAACCTTTTCCTGGCGCGACATCGAAGGCTACGGCAAAAATCAGTACGATTGGTTCCGGCCCGACGTCATCGTTGAATCGGTGGAAAACGCAGGGCTGAAACTCGTCGTGCGCATCGATCGCCAGCCTTTGTGGTCGGTGCGTTCACTGCCCGACGAAAAAATTACGCCCAACCAGCCGCCCGTCGACTACCAGGACTTTGCCGACTTCTGCGGCGTGCTGGCCACGCGCTACCAAGGGCGTATCGCCGCCTACCAGGTCTGGAACGAACCCAATCTAAGCCGCGAATGGGGCAACGAAACGCCCGATCCGGCGGCCTATACCGAACTGCTCAGGGTCTGCTACAAAGCCATCAAGGCCGCCGATCCGGCAGCCATCGTCATTTCGGCCGGGCTGGCCCCCACCGGCACACAGCCGCCTACGGCAATGCCCGACACCGATTTCTTGCAAGGCATGTACGATGCCGGCGCGGCTGGCTACTTCGACGCTCTGGGCGTACACGCGCCGGGCTACAAAGCGCCGCCGGAACTTTCCGCCGCTGAAGTAGCGACAAGCGTGGACTATGGCCAGGGACGTTGGTTTGCCTTCCGGCACGTGGAAGACATGCGGGCCATCATGGTGGCCAACGGCGATGGGGCCAAGCAGGTGGCCATCATGGAGATGGGCTGGATTCTGAACCAGGATTTGCACCCCGATTACACCTGGCACGGCGTGACGGAAGAGGAACAGGCAGACTACCTGGTGCGGGCTTACCAGTATGCGCAGGAAAACTGGCGGCCCTGGATTGGCCTGATGACCACGATCTATATGGCCGACGCCAAATGGACGCCGGAGGAAAATGAACAGTGGTGGTGGTCGATTGTGCTGCCAGACGGCACGCCGCGCCTGGCTTATGATGCACTAAAAGCGATGCCCAAATAACGTGTAGCGTGATGCGTGATGTGTAAACCAGTTACGCATCACGCATCACGCTACGCACTTCCAGAAGGTTCTTATGCTTTGGATTCTGGCCCTTTCTTATTGGATTCATTTGTTGGCGACGGTGGTGTGGCTGGGCGGCATGGCGCTGCTGGCGCTGGTGGCCTGGCCGGCTCTGCGCCAGGGCACGCTGGCCGATAATCAGTGGCTGGCCATGCAAAAACGGTTTATGCCCTGGGCCAACATCAGCCTGGTGCTGCTGCTGATCACCGGCTTTGTGCAAATGACCAATGATGTCAACTATGAGGGCTTCCTGGCGGTGAACAGCCTGTGGGCCTGGGCGATTTTGTTGAAGCACATTGCCTTTGGCGCGTTGGTGCTGCTGACGGCTTATGTGCAGTTTTCGCTGTACCCGGCAATGACGCGGACCGGGCTGCTGGCGGAGAAACGGCCGCAGCTGGCCGCCGCAGAACAGGCGAAGCTGAGCCGCCGGGAGCGCCAGTTTTTGTGGTTGAATCTGGCCTGCGCGGCGCTGATTTTGTTGTTTACGGCTGTTGCCACGGCCGTGTAACGCCTCCATTTCCCCCTCCCCAGACGGTTCCCTGTCCTGGTCGACATCCCATTGGCCGAAATTATGTTACACTTGCTGCTGTACGGCAGCCGTGCTTAGGCTGCCTCCTTTCTAAACAGATTCAACCTCTTCCCTTCATCACCCGGCGTTGAAACGATTCACAGGAGGATTAACCCATGTCCGAAGAGCAAGAAAAGATATTGACCATGCTGGAAAACGCGACCATCAATTCTGAGCAGGCCAATGAATTATTGGAGGCGATAGAATCGAGCAACGGCCGTCGCAAAATGGCGGTAACGGCCGTTGCCGATCTCCCCGACGACCTGCCCGACATGGACCGCTTCCGCAGCTACTGGGCGGCCCCCTTTGCCGTTCTGGCCGGCGCGACCGGCCTGTTGGCCATCTGGCTGCGGACGTTGGCCGCCCGGCGCAAACCAGGCGCGTTGTTTGTCGCCGGTCTGTTCGTTTTGTCGTTGGGGCTGACCGTGCTGATGTACCTGAGCCGCAAATCGACCTGGGTACATATTCGCGTGCAAGAAAAAGACGGCCGTAAAATTGCCATTAGCCTGCCCGTCCCGCTCAATCTGGCCAGCCAGGCCGTGGAACTGGCCCGCAAGCAGGCCGAGGGCGAAGACCTGGAAAACCTGGAAATGGCCGCGGCGGCCATCGCGGCGGCCCAGCAAAGCTTCAGCGATCCCGACGCCGACCCCATTATGATCGCCGTGGATGACGAAAACGCCCAGGTGCAGATTTTCTTTGGATGAGGGGTGGGAGACTAGAGATTAGAGACTAGAAATGAGCTATGTCCAGTCTCCAGTCTCCAGTCTCCAGTCTCCAATTCCCGGAGCAAGATGCTGGAAATAGACGGCAGCCAGGGTGAAGGCGGCGGGCAGGTGCTGCGAACCTGCCTGAGCCTGGCGGCGCTGACGGGACGGCCGTTTCACCTGCACCACATCCGCGCCAACCGCCGCCAGCCCGGCCTGCGCCCGCAGCACCTGACGGCCGTGCGCACCGCCGCCGCCATCTGCCAGGCCCAGGTAGCCGGCGATTTTCTTAACGCCACCACCCTGGAATTTCAGCCCCAGGCCCGACCGCAGGCCGGAACTTACACCTTCGACGTCACCCAGGCCGCCGGCGGCGGCTCCGCCGGGGCCGTCACCCTGATCTTTCAGGCGGTGTTGTGGCCGCTGCTGTTTGCCGCGGGACCTTCCCATCTGACGCTGCGCGGCGGCACCCACGTGCCTTTCAGCCCGCCATTTCATTATCTGACCGAGGTGTTTGCTCCGGCGGCGGCGCGCCTGGGCGCGAAGTTTACCGCCGAGCTGGCGGCCTGGGGCTGGTATCCGGCGGGCGGCGGGGCAATGACGGCCGTCATCCACCCCACGTCCCAGTTAACCGCCGCCAGCCTGAGCCGGACGGACCGCCGGCCGCCTTTCATTCGCGGCGTCGCCGCGGTGACCAATCTACCGGCGCACATTCCGCAGCGGATGGCCAACCGGGCGGAAAACTTGCTGCGGCAGGCGAAGCTGCCGGTGCAGGTAACGGCCGTGCGGGAACGCGGCGCCGGTCCCGGGGCGGGTTTGGTCCTCTGGCTGCCGCAGGCCGGCTTTACCAGCCTGGGGCGGAAAGGGCTGCCGGCGGATAAAGTGGCGGAAACGGCCGTTGCCGAATGCCTCGCTTTTGTGGACAATGGGGCGGACGTTGACAAACGATTGGCGGACCAATTACTGCTGCCTCTGGCTTTGGCCCAGGGGCGTTCCCAATTTACGACCGATCAAATTACCCAACACACACTGACCAACGCGGCCTTGCTGCGGCAGTGGCTGGACGTAGCCATTGCCATTGACGGCAGCCTGGGCCAGCCGGGCAGCATCACCATTGACGGCGTCGGGTATACTCCGGCGCTATAAATTACACACTGGACACAACAATCTGAACCTGCCATGTTTGAACTTGTATTTCTCGGAACTTCTTCTTCGGCTCCCTCGGTGCATCGCGGTTTGTCCGCGCACATCATCATGTATCGGCAGTATCGCTTTTTGCTGGACTGCGGCGAAGGCACGCAGCGCCAGATTTTGCACAGCGGCCTGGGCTTTAAGCGGCTGAATAAGGTGCTGCTGACCCACAGCCACCTGGACCACATTTTGGGGCTGGGCGGCCTGATTTCCACCCTGGCCCGCTGGGAAAATCTGGAAAGTATCGACATTTACGGCGGCCGGGCGACCTTGAAGCGCGTGTCGGACTTGCTGTTTAAGGTGGTGTTTCCCGGCGGGCAGGTGCCGTTGGACATCAACATGGTGACGCTGGAGCCGGGCGTGATCATGGAAGACGACAAATTCACGCTGTCGGCGTTTCCGGTGAGCCACCGGGGGCCGGATTGTTTTGGCTTTTTGTTTGCGGAGAAGGCGCGACGGCCGTTTCTCGATGACCGGGCTGCGGCGTTGGGCGTGCCCGTGGGGCCGGAACGTGGCCTGCTGGTGCGCGGCGAAAGCATTACCCTGGCCGACGGCCGTACCATCCACCCCGACGACGTGCTGGGCGAAACCATCCCCGGCGTCAAATACGTCCACATTGGCGACGTGGGCCGCACGGACACCCTGGTAGACGTTTGCCGCGACGCCCACACCCTGGTGATTGAGTCCACCTACGTTGAAGAAGAAGCCGAGATGGCCAAACAGTTTGGCCACATGACGGCCGCGCGCGCGGCGCGGCTGGCTCAGGAGGCAGGGGTGCAAAGCCTGATTCTCACCCACCTGTCGCGCCGGTACTTCGAGCGCGACGTGCGCCGTGAAGCGCAGGCCATCTTCCCCAACACCTTTGTCGCCCGCGATTTTGATCATTTCCAGATCACCCGCGAGGGCGCGCGCCGCCTGCCGAAAAGCCGCCCGGCCCCGGACCCGGATGAATAACGCATCACGAAAAATCCATTTCTGAAAGGGCACCCGTTTCTTATGTGTGTGAGGGGATAATGACAGACAAAACAGCGGAAGTTGTGATTTGTGGGGCGGGCATTGCGGGTGTAGCGGCGGCGTATGAGCTGGCCGTGAAGCGGGGCGTGGGCGACGTGGTGCTGGTCGATGACCGCCCGCCCCTCACCCTGACCAGCGATAAATCGTCGGAGTGTTACCGTAACTGGTGGCCCGGACCCGGCAGCGCGATGGTGGACCTGATGGACCGCAGCGTGGATTTGCTGGAGGCGCTGGCCGACGAGAGCGACAATTATTTCCACCTGAACCGGCGCGGCTATGTGTACCTGACGGCCGTTCCCGATACCGTCACCGCTTTCCAACAGTCCGCCGAGGCGGTGGCGGCTCTGGGCGGGGGCGACCTGCGCCTCCACGACGGCCGTGCCGCCGCCTACCAGCCCGCCCATCCCCACGATTATCACGATCAACCCGGCGGCGCGGATTTGCTGCTGGGCAGCGACCTGATCCGCGCCCATTTCCCCTTTGTGGCCCCGGAAGCGGCGGCGGCGCTGCACGTGCGCCGGGCAGGCTGGCTGAGCGCGCAGCAGTTGGGCATGTATTTGTGGCAGCGGGCCAGGGAGAAGGGGGCCAGACTGGTGGCCGGCCGGGTGACCGGCGTGGACGTGGCGAACGGCCGTGTCCACAGCGTGCAGGTGGCGGCTGATGGCGGCGCCATGAGCCTGGCCACGCCGCGTTTTGTGAATGCCGCCGGGCCGTTTCTGGCGCAGGTGGGCCAGATGCTGGGCGTGGACCTGCCCGTCTACAACGAACTGCACGGCAAAATCGCTTTTGAGGATACGTTGGGGGTCATCGATCGGGACGCGCCGATGATGATCTGGAACGACCCGGTGCGGCTGCCCTGGTCGGCGGAGGAGACGGAGTTCTTGGCGGAGCAGGCGAGTACGCGCCACTTGCTGGCGACGCTGCCGCCGGGGGCGCATTTGCGGCCGGAGGGCGGGCCGGGCAGCCAGACGCTGCTGATGTTGTGGCCTTACCATACGGCCGTGCACAATCCCCCCCAATGGCCCCTGCACTTCGATGCCGAATACCCCGACGTGGCCCTGCGCGGCCTGTCGCGCCTGGCCCCCGGCCTGGCGGCCTACTTTGAGCGCATGAGCAAACCGCTGGTTGATGGCGGTTACTACACGCGCACGGCGGAAAATCGGCCGTTGGTGGGGCCGCTGCCGGTGGAGGGGGCTTATGTGCTGGGGGCGCTGTCGGGTTTTGGCATTATGGCTGCACCGGCGGCGGCGGAACTGCTGGCGGCGCACATCACCGGCGCGGCGCTGCCGGATTATGCCGCCGCTTTTAGCCTCTCGCGCTATGACGACCCGGACTACCAGCGCCGGTTGGCCGTCGGGGACTTTGACGACGGGCAGTTGTGAGGGGTGAAGAGGTGTGGGGGTGAGGGGCGTCCCTGCGTTCTAAATGGTCATCCCTGCGTTCTCAATGGTCATCCCTGCGTTCTCGACGCTCTTCCCCGTGTTTTCAATGCTCGTCCCCACGGGGATGAGGGCAAAATAGCTGGTGCGCGGCACAAAATAGCTGGTGCATGGCGCAAAATGGCTGGTGCACGGCACAAAATGGCTGGTGCACGGCACAAAATGGCTGGTGCATGGCACAAAATGGCTGGTGCATGGCACAAAATGGCTGGTGCATGGCACAAAATGGCTGGTGCATGGCACAAAATGGCTGGTGC
>Ga0116151_10002384_pt1 | contig 17262 bp, 17 predicted proteins | sample AD_UKC117_MetaG_FD_89893 | JGI IMG/M metagenome (GOLD analysis project Ga0116151, IMG submission 89893) | Active sludge microbial communities of municipal wastewater-treating anaerobic digesters from Hong Kong - AD_UKC117_MetaG | ecosystem: Engineered > Bioreactor > Anaerobic > Digestate...
CGCAGCCCGAGCACGATCGGGGGCAGCTCCATCCCGCCGAGGAAGCCGATCGTGTTCGTGCGCGTGAGGGCACCGGCCATCCGCCCGAGGAGGTAGGTCGCCTCGTGGACCCGGAACACGATCGGCACGACCTGGCCGGCAACGCGCTGGCCGCTCGTGATCGCAAACACGGTGTTGGGGAACTCCGCCGCCACGCGTTCGGCCGGCTGCTGGAACTCGAAGCCGTGCCCGAAGACGATCGCATACCCCTGCGCGGCGTAGCTGCGGAGCGCTTCCTCCTGCTCGGCGGGCGTGCGCGCCTCGACGTGCGAGATGTCGACCAGCAGCGAATCACGCAACTGCTCGAGGCCGGCGAACGCCCCCGCATTCCATGCGGCATCGGCGACCGACCCCGGCGTCACCAGGCCCACGCGAAGCGTGTCGCCAGGTGTCGCCGACTCGCCGCCGCAGGCGGCCCCGAGGAGGAGCAGGCACGTCACGATCGCTCGCCGCATCACCACCGCTCCTCGGGTCGAAGGGAACATCACGGAAGCTACCACCGCGACGGCGCGGCGTTACCCCTGATACGGCTCGCCGAGGATCAGCTCCAGCACGCGCGCGAGGTCATCGTTGGAGTAGTAGGCAATGGAGAGCATCCCCCGACCGCGCCGCTTGGCCGTCAGGCGGACATCCGTCCCCAGCCGCTGGCGCAGGACATCCTCGACCCGGCGCGCATCGGCCGAGGCCGGCGGGGTCGCCGGCGGCTTCTTCATCATCGAGCGCCGCGGACCAGTCGACGACTCGCCCCCGCGCACCTCCGCCTCGACCTGGCGGACCGACCACCCCTCCGCGATGGCGCGCTCCGCGAGACGAACCATCGCCGCCTCGTCCTCGAGCGCGAGCAGGGCGCGGGCATGCCCCTCGGAGAGCTCACCGGCCTGTATTCTGGCCTGCAACTTCTTCGGCAACTTCAATAGGCGCAACGTGTTAGCCACCGTTGACCTATCCCGACCAACCAGCCGTGCCACCTCGCCCTGGGCGATCCCGAACTCGCCCATGAGCTGCTGGTAGCCCAGGGCGGTATCGATCGCCGAGAGGTCGTCGCGCTGGAGGTTCTCGATCAGGGCAAGCGTCAGGGCGGCCTGGTCGTCGACGTCGCGGACCACGACCGGCACCCGTTCCCACCCGAGCCGCTGGACCGCTCGCCAGCGCCGCTCACCCGCGATCAGCTCGTAGCCACTGCCGGCCGGCCTGACCACCGGGGGCTGCAGGAGGCCGGACGCCTTGATCGAGTCGGTGAGCTCCTGCAGGGCCCGCTCATCGAACTCGCGCCGGGGCTGCCACGGGTTGGCCACGATCGCCTCGACCGGCACCTCACGGAGGGCGCCCTGCTCGACCGCCTCCTCGCGGGACCTGGGACCCAGCAGCGCCTCGAGACCGCGCCCAAGTCGCTTGTTCTGGCTCACTTGGCCCCCTTCCCGGCTGCGGCCTTCGCCAGCGCATCGGTCCGCTTGATCAGCTCGTCGGCAACCGAGAGGTAGCTCTTCGCGCCGACCGACTGCACGTCGTAGAGGAGGATTGGCTTCCCGAACGACGGCGCCTCGGCGAGGCGGACATTCCGCGGGATCAAGGTCCGGAAGACCTTCGCCCCGAAGTACTCCTTCGCCTCGGCCACGACCTGTTTGGAGAGGTTGAGGCGGTTGTCATACATCGTGAGCAGCACCCCGTCGATGCCGAAGCCGGGGTTGAAGTTCTGCTGGACGAGCCGGATGGTGTTCAGGAGCTGGGAAATCCCCTCCAGGGCGTAGTACTCGCACTGGATCGGGATGATCACGGCATCGGCGGCGGTCAGGACGTTGAGGGTGACGAGCCCGAGCGAGGGCGGACAATCGATGAGGACGAAGTCGTAGTCGCCCCGGACAGGATCGAGCGCCTTCCGGAGCCGCCCCTCCCGATCGGCCCCACCCACGAGCTCGAGCTCGGCACCGACAAGGTCCTGCGTCGCGGGAACCACGTGGAGGAATGGGAGCTGCTCGTCCTGCCTGGCGACGTCGGAGATCGGGGCCCCATCGATCAGGACGTCGTAGAGGGAGGTCCCGACCTCGGCCTTGTCGAGCCCCACCCCCGACGTGGCGTTCCCCTGCGGGTCCGCATCGACGAGCAGCGTCTTCCGCTCTGCGATGGCGAGCGAGGCGGCGAGGTTCACGGCGGTGGTCGTCTTGCCGACCCCGCCCTTCTGGTTGGCGATCGCGATGATTCTGGCCATGGACCCTGACGAGAAGCGAGAAGCGAGAAGCGAGAAGCGAGAAGCGAAGCAGCAATGTACGACGGCACCGACCGACGGGACAGCCCCCGTTTCACGTGCAACACCCCGGCACCGCGGCGGCCGCCCAAAGAGCCTAGTTTCACGTGAAACAGGACACACAAAATGGTGCGTGTGACCGCAAACCACTGTCAAATATAGACATACAAGAAAAGCCGGCCCACTCGGCCGGCTCTTCTCTCTTCTCGCTTCTCGCTTCTCGCTTCTCGCTTCTCGCTTCTCGAAGAACTACCCCGCCTTCACCCACCGGAAGATCTCGCCGAACGTCGGCTTCTTGCCGTACATCAGGATCCCGGTCCGGTAGATCCGACCGGCGAGCCAGGCGATCACCACGACGCCCACGACCATCCCGAACAGCGAGATCGCGAGTTCGACCGGACTCATCGAGCCCATCGCCCATTTCACGGGCGCGACGAACGGTGCGAAGAACGGGATGAAGGAGAAGACCGTTCCCATCGCCGCGTTCGGGTCATTGGTGACGCGGATCATGCCGAAGAACCCGATGATGATCGGGAGCATCACCGGCCAGATGAACTGCTGCATGTCCTGCACCGAGTTCACGATCGACCCGATCGTGGCGTACATCGCACCGTAGATCAGGAAGCCGAGGGCGAAGTAGGCCAGGAAGATCACCAGCAAATCGGCCGGGATCGGTGGGATCGCGATCGCGTTCACGACGTCGGGATCCGCGCCGAACACCCCCGCGATCGTGCCGCGCTGCGAGGCCAGCAGGTACGCGCACAGCGCCCAGATCGACAGCTGCAGCAATCCCGTCAACCCGACGCCGACGATCTTGCCGAGCAGCATCTGGAACGGGGTGAGCGACGAGGCGAGCACCTCCATGATCCGCGAGGTCTTCTCCTCGATGACCGACATCGCCGTCTGCTGGCCGTAGAGCAGGATCACGATGTAGAGCAGGAAGCCCATCGCGTAGGCGATCGCGAACGACGCCATCCCGCTCTGGCCGGTCGGCTTCCCGTCGCTGACGCGATCCGCGTCGAGTCGGGCCGGCACGAGCGCCTGCGCGACGACGGATTGATCCACCCCGGCACCATCCAGGCGCGCCCGCATCAGCACCCGGGAGAGGGTGCGCGAGAGGTCCTGCATCTGCTGGGGTGACCCGGCATTGCTGCCGAGGTAGTGCGCCGTGCCGGAGGTGTAGGTCTCCGGCGTGACGACGAGGACGCCCTCGAAGCCGTCGGGGCGCTCCTTCGCCGAGAAGCCGGTGAGTGCCACGAGGGAGTCGCGCACCGCATCGACTCGCCCGCCGGCGGGGACCATGGTGACCTCGAATCGCTGTTCGCCGTCACCGAGACGCTCGCCACGGAGGCCGTCGTCGATGGCCGCGCCGAGCGACGTGCCGGTCCCGTCGACCAGGGCGATCCGGCTGCTGCGCTCGCCACCGCTCATCATCACGGCGGGGAGCACCAGCACGGCGATCAGGAAGATCGGCATCAGGAAGGTCGACAGGATGAACGCGCGCGTGCGCACGCGCTCCATCAGCTCGCGCCGGATGACCGAGAGAACCTTGTTCACGCCGCCACCTCCTCTCGCCGACCCGCGGTCGCGGCCTCGACGCCGACCTTCGCGATGAAGATCGCCTGCAGGGACGGGTCGACCAGCTCGAACCGCGTGAGCCCGACCCCCTCCCCGACCAGCGCCGCGAGCAGCGCCTCGGCTTCCGCGCCCGGCGCGAGTTCGACGTCGGCGGTCGCACCGTAGTCGTCGACGCTGGCCACCAACGATCGATCGGCCAGGACACGCGCCGCCTTCTCCTTCTCCCGACTGAACGTCAGCGCCACGTGCGTCCCCCCGAACTCCCGCTTGATCTCGGCGAGGGTCCCGTCGACCACCTTCTCGCCGCGGGCAATGATCACCACCCGGTCGCACATCCGCTCGGCCTGTTCCATGATGTGGGTCGAGAAGAGCACCGTCCGGCCCCGCTTGGCGATGTCGATCACCACGTCCTTCATCACCTGCGAGTTGACCGGGTCGAGGCCGCTGAACGGCTCGTCGAGGATCACCAGGTCGGGGTCGTGAAGCAGCGTGCCGGCGAACTGGACCTTCTGCTGCATCCCCTTCGACAGGTCCTCGACCTTCTTCTGGGTCCACTCGCCGAGCCCCAGGCGCTCGAGCCACTCGCCGGCACGCTTGCGCGCCTCGCCGCGACTGATGCCCTTGGTCTCACCGAGGAAGACCAGCTGGTCGAGGACCTTCATCTTCTTGTAGAGCCCACGTTCCTCGGGGAGGTAGCCCAGCTTGTCCGAGAGCGCCCGGGCACCATGGGTCGTGCCGAAGAGCTCGACCCGGCCCTCATCGGCGAGGTAGATCTCCATGATCATCCGGATGGTGGTCGACTTCCCCGCCCCGTTGGGGCCGAGGAGGCCGAAGATCCCCCCGGCGGGAACCGTCATCGACAGGTTGCGGACCGCCGTGTGGCCGGCGAACCGCTTGGTCACCCCGTCCAGCAGGACAGCGGGTGCGGACATGGGCCTTCTCCAGGAATTGAGGTCAGCCCCATAGGACGCATCGGGGCGAGCAGTGTTTCGGGGAGAATCAACGTACGGCAGCCCACCGACGCCTCAAAGAGCACCAGCTCGAGCCGTTACTATATGAACCATCATTTATCGTTTTCGCGGGCTGCGACAGCCCCAAGAACCGTCGCTATCCGTCGAATCGCTCCACCCCGGCGCACTCATCCTCAGGGACCACGTAGGTCCGGTGCTGGTCCGGTACGCCGAACTTCCGCAGCTTCGCGAGCCACTCCTCCCGGTCGCCGTCACCGGCCTCCAGGATGGCGACGTTCCGCATGACGACCCCTCGCGGCTGCCGCTCGTGCCAGCGGCCGACATAGGTGCGGCCACTCGTCCCGGCCACGACCACGGTGATGCCGTGCAGGTCGTCGTGACCGGGATGGAGCACCATGCCGTCGGCCATCAGGAGACGGCCTCGATCTGGTCGCGGATCACCTTGGAGAGGTCCTCGGGGTGACGCCCCTCGATCTGGTGCCGATGGATGAACCCGACCACCTCGCCGTCCTTGAGGAATGCGAACGACGGGCTCGACGGCTGGTACTCGCCGAAGTACGAGCGGGCCCGGGCGGTGGCATCGAGGTCCTGGCCGGCGAAGACGGTGTAGAGATGGTCGAGGGACTTCCCCTCACCGGCGAGGGCCATCATCAGCGCCGGGCGGGCGCCGCCCGCGGCGCAACCACACACCGAGTTCACGAAGACCATCGCGGTACCCTGCATGTTGCCGAGGGCCTGGTCGACGTCCTCGACGGTGCGGAGTTCGGTGACACCGAGGCGAGTGACGTCCTCGCGCATCGGCTTGATCATCATTTCGGGGTAGGACATGGAGACTGGACTCCCTGTTGGTGACGGTTGGAACAGGCGTGAGCTGTGAGTCCTGAGACGTGAGGGGTGCGAGCCGCCGACCTCAGGACTCAGGACTCACAACTCAATTCTCAACGCTTCCCGCAACGCATGCCACGGCATCGTCGCGCACTTGACGCGCATCGGATAGGCCGCAAGGCCCTGGAACACCTTCAACTTGCCGAGCGAGGCGTCGGCCTCGCGCTTCCCGGTGAGCAACGCCTGGAACCGGTCGGCAAGTTCCAGTGCCTCAGGGAGGGTGCGTCCACCGAGGGCGGTGGTCATCATCGAGGCCGACGCCTTGCTCACGGCACAGCCTCGTCCCTGGAAGCCGACCTCGGCGATCCGACCCTCCTCGTCGACGCGCAGCTCGAGGTGGACCTCATCACCGCAGAGCGGGTTGCGTCCGTCGGCCTGATGGGTCGGGGCCTCGAGCCGACGGAAGTTCCGCGGGCTCCGATCGTGCTCGATGATCACGCTCTGGTAGAGCTCGTCCATCGTGGCCATCAGGCGAACACCTGCCGGACCCGCCTGAGGCCGGCCGCGAGGGCCTCCAGGTCGGCGAGCGCGGTGTAGGGCGCGATCGAGGCCCGCACCGTGGCCGGAAGACCGAGCCGCCGGTGCAGCGGTTGGGTGCAATGATGCCCGGCTCGGACACAGATGCCGTCCTGATCGAGCAATGAGGCCACGTCGTGCGGGTGTGCCCCGTCGACCGTGAAGGTCAGGATCCCGACATTCCGATCGGGGACGGCGAGGCGGACGACACCACCGACCGCGTCGAGCAGCTCCCGACCGGCCCGCCAGAGCGTCTCCTCGTGCGCGGCGATGGCCGTGCGATCCTGCGCACCGAGCCAGTGCACCGCCGCATCGAGCCCGATGACGCCCGCGATGTCGGGCGTGCCCGCCTCGAACTTGTGGGGGACCGGCGCAAAGGTCGTCCGCTCGAACGAGACATGGTCGATCATGTCGCCACCACCCTGCCAGGGCGGCATCGCCTCGAGCAGCTCCCGCCGGCCCCAGAGCACGCCGACCCCGGTCGGCCCGAACAGCTTGTGGCCGCTGAAGCAGTAGAAGTCGGCACCGAGCGTGGTCAGGTCGACGGCGAGGTGGCCGACGGCCTGTGCCCCGTCGACCAAGACCGGGACCCCGGCGTTTCGCGCCATCGCGGCAAGCTCCGCGATCGGGTTGATCGTGCCGAGGGTGTTCGACGCGTGGACCACCGCGAGGAGGCGCGGGCCCTCGGAGAGCAGCCGTCGCGCAGCGTCGAGATCGAGCTCACCGCCGTCGGTCACCGGGACCGGGACGGTGCGCGCGCCCGCGAGCTGCCACGGGACGATGTTGGCGTGGTGCTCCATCTCCGTGACGAGGACCCAGTCGTCCGGCCGCAGCGTGGGCCGGAGGAACGACTGGGCGACCAGGTTGATCGCCTCGGTGGTCCCCCGGACGAAGACGATCTCCTCGGGCGCGACGCCGCCCAGGAACGACGCGAGGGTCTCGCGTGCCCCATCGTAGGCAAGGGTCGCCTGTTCCGAGGCCTGGTACACGCCGCGGTGGATGTTCGCGTTGGAGGTCTCGTAAAACCGCGTCATCGCGTCGAGCACCGCCTGCGGCTTCTGCGCGCTCGCCGCGGTGTCGAGATAGACGATCGGCTTGCCGCGCGAGGTGGTGCGCAGCATGGGAAACTCGGCCCGGAGGGGCAAGGCGGCCGGACCGAGCCCGATTCCGCTCGTCGTCACGCGCGCACCATGACCCGCTGCGCGGCCGCAGGCGATCCGCGCCCGTCCACCGCGATCCCAAGTGACGGCACCGCGGCTCGAGCGATCGCTCCGGGGTCATGGTGCGCGCGGAGACCTCCCCCCCGGGGTGCCCGTGGGGAGCCGGGGGGGCGGCGGCCCCGGAGCGCACGCTCGATGCGCGGCAGTGGCGCTTGGGATCCCGGACCCTGCACGCGCATCGCTGTCGTGCGCGGAGTGGGCTGCCGGCCTCCCGCCGCGAGGGCCGGGCTGCCGCTCACCCCGTCATCTCGCCCAGCCGCGCGTGCACGTCGGCCTCGAGGGCCTTGCGCACCGTCGGCTGCAGGATCTCGGTCATCACCTCCGCCGCGAACGCCCACACCAGCAGCTGCTCGGCCTGCGCGCCGGCGATCCCGCGCGACTGCAGGTAGTAGCGCTGCTGCTCGTTCAGCTTGCCGATCGTCGCGCCGTGCGTGCAGCGGACGTCATCCGCGAAGATCTCGAGCTGGGGCTTGGTGTCGACCCGCGCGTCCTCGGAGAGCAGCAGGTTCCGGTTGGTCTGCTTCGCGTCGGTCTTCTGGGCGATCGGATCGACCAGCACCTTGCCGTTGAAGACCACCCGCGAGCGATCGTCGAGGACGCCCTTGTAGACCTCCCACGAGTTGCAGTTCGGGTGGTCGTGGTGGATCGCCGAGTGGGTGTCGCTGACCTGCTCGCCGCGCGTCAGGGAGAGCCCGTAGAGCAGGGTCTCGATGTTCTCGTCGCTCAGGTGCGCGTGCAGGTTGTGGCGCGCCAGGTGGGCACCCATCGACAGGGCGAACGACCGGTAGTGCGAATCGCGCGCCTGGTCGACCGCGGTGAAGCCGACGTGCCAGGCCGCGTCGGTTTCGCGCTGGACCCGGATGTGCTCGACCGTGGCGTTCCGTCCGACGACCAGCTCCGCCACGGTCGTGGTGACGTGACGCTGCGTGGTCAGCGAGAGGTAGCTCTCGGTGATCGTCGCCCGCGCGCCCTCGCCCACCACCACGAGCAGCCGGGGCGCCAGCAGGGCATCCGCCGAGGCATCGGTGGCGACGTGCAGGAACTGGATCGGCTGTCCCGGATCGGCGCCCTTCGGCACCACGACGAGCAGGCCATCGGTGAAGGCCGCGGCATTCAGCGCGCTGAACGGCGTGGCCTCGGGCGCCACCGTCTTCGCGAGGTGCTTCTCGACCTCGGGCACCCCCTCGGCGATCGCCCGGGAGAGCGGCAGGACGCGGATCCCGGCCGCGCTGTCCGGCAGGCGCGAGAGGGCCTGCTCGAACCGGCCATCGACGACGACGATCCGCGGCCAGGCCGGGTCGAAGTCATGGGGCGCCAGTGCCTCGGGACGGAGCGTGCCGGGTGCAGCGGGCAGCCCGATCTCGAGCTTGCCCAGCGGGGCCACCGGGGTGAAGCGCCACTCCTCGTCGCGCGTGGTCGGCAGGCCGACGGCGACGAACCGCTCGCGGGCGGCAGCGCGCAGCGCGGCGAGCCACGAGGGCTCACCGGGACGCGCCGCGGCCAGCGCGGCACCGAACGGAAGGGCAGGGGCCGCCGTCACGCTCATGACGCCACCGCGGCCTCGGGGCCCGTCAGCCACTCGTACCCCTTTTCCTCCAGCTCCAGCGCCAGCTCCTTGCCGCCGGAGCGAATGATCCGGCCGCCGGCCAGGACGTGCACGTAGTCCGGCACGATGAAGTTCAGCAGCCGCTGGTAGTGCGTCACCACGATCGTCGCGCTGTCGGGCCGGCGGAGCCGGTTGACGCCGTTCGCCACGATCCGGAGCGCGTCGATGTCGAGCCCCGAGTCGGTCTCGTCGAGGATCGCGAGCTTCGGCTCCAGCACGGCCATCTGGAGGATCTCGTTGCGCTTCTTCTCGCCGCCGGAGAAGCCGAAGTTGACGGCCCGCTCCATGATCTCGGGACCCCACTCGACCACCTTCAGCTTCTCCTCCAGCAGGTCGATGAAGTCGATCGGGTCGATCTCGTCGAGGCCGCGCGCCTTGCGGATCTCGTTGTAGGCCTGCCGCAGGAAGTAGGCGTTGGTCACCCCCGGGATCTCGACCGGATACTGGAACGCGAGGAAGACGCCGGCCCACGCCCGCTCCTCGGCCTCCATCTCCAGCAGGTCCTCGCCATCGAGGGTGACCGACCCGCCGGTCACCTCGTAGCTCGGATGCCCGGCCAGCACCTGGGCGAGCGTGCTCTTGCCCGAGCCGTTGGGGCCCATGATGGCGTGGACTTCGCCCGGGTTGACGGTGAGCGAGATCCCCTTGAGGATCTCGACCTCGTCGACGGCGGCGTGGAGGTCGGTGATCTGGAGCAGCGACATGCGGTGAATTCCTGGTTGAGTCGTGAGTCGTGAGTCGTGAGTCGTGTCGTTGCGAGCCGCCACCGGCGGCGACGCAACCCGGTGCCGAATGCCCCTGGACTGCGTCGGCGCTGCGCGCCTCGCAGTGACGGCGCCTCCCTATCCCACGCTGCCCTCGAGCGACACGCCGAGCAGCTTCTGCGCCTCCACGGCGAACTCCATCGGGAGCTCCCGGAAGACCTCCTTGCAGAAACCGTTGACGATGACGCTGATGGCGTGCTCGGTGTTGAGCCCGCGGGCCTTGCAGTAGAAGATCTGGTCCTCGCCGATCTTCGAGGTGCTCGCCTCGTGCTCGACGTCGCTGGTGCTGTTGCGCACGTCGATGTACGGGAAGGTGTGCGCCCCGCAGCGATTGCCGATCAGCATCGAGTCGCACTGGGTGTAGTTCCGCGACCCCTCGGCGTTGGGCATGATCTGCACGAGGCCGCGGTAGGAATTCTGCCCCTGGCCGGCGCTGATGCCCTTCGAGACGATCGTGCTGCGCGAGTTGCGGCCGAGGTGGATCATCTTCGTGCCGGTGTCGGCCTGCTGGCGGCCGTTGGTGACCGCCACCGAGTAGAACTCGCCCACCGAGTCGTCGCCCTGGAGGATCACGCTGGGGTACTTCCAGGTGATCGCCGAGCCGGTCTCGACCTGCGTCCAGGAGATCTTGGCCCGGTGCGCGGCCTTGCCGCGCTTGGTGACGAAGTTGTAGATGCCGCCCTTCCCCTCGTCATCGCCGGCGTACCAGTTCTGCACCGTCGAGTACTTGATGCGGGCATCGTCGAGCGCCACGAGCTCCACCACCGCCGCGTGCAGCTGGTTCTCGTCGCGCTTCGGGGCGGTGCAGCCCTCGAGGTAGCTGACCGAGGCACCCTCCTCGGCGACGATCAGCGTCCGCTCGAACTGGCCGGTGTTGGCCGCGTTGATCCGGAAGTAGGTCGAGAGCTCCATCGGGCACTGCACGCCCTTCGGCACGAACACGAACGACCCGTCGGAGAAGACCGCCGAGTTGAGGGCGGCGAAGAAGTTGTCGTTCGCCGGGACCACGCTGCCGAGGTACTTCCGCACCAGCTCGGGGTGCTCGCGCACCGCCTCGCCGAAGGAGCAGAAGATCACGCCCGCCTTCGCGAGGGTCTCCTTGAACGTCGTCCCGACCGAGACCGAGTCGAAGATCGCGTCGACCGCGACCCCGGCGAGCAGCTTCTGCTCGCTGAGCGGGATGCCGAGCTTCTCGTAGGTCTCGAGCAGCTTCGGGTCGACCTCGTCGAGCGACCCGAGCGGCTTGGCGGTCTTCGGGGCCGAGTAGTACGTGATCGCCTGGTAGTCGACCGGGGTGTAGGTGACGTTCGGCCAGTGCGGCTCGGTCATCTCGAGCCAGCGCCGGTAGGCCTTCAGCCGCCACTCGAGCAGCCACTCCGGCTCCTGCTTCTTCGCCGAGATGAACCGGACCGTCTCCTCGGAGAGTCCCGGCGGGGCGCTCTCGGCCTCGATGTCGGTGATGAAGCCGTACTTGTACTCGCGGTTGACCAGCTGTTCGACAGACGAACTCATCGGGCCTCCTCGCCCTCGGTGGCGTCACCCGGAGTGACGCGATAGCTGCACGTCCCGCACCCGCCCGCGATGCGCGAGCGCCGTTCCACCGGCGCCCCGAAGACCTCGGCGAGGAATCGCTCCTCGGCGTCGCAGACCTCCGGAAACCGCTCGGCAATCAGGCGGTGGGGACAGTTGTGTTCGGTCAACAGGCCGCCCTCGGCGGCACGGGCCCACGTCGCCATGTACCCCTCGGCGTCGAGGACCCGGGCGATGGCGGCGCCGCGCTCCTCGGCGGGCAGCCGCCTGGTCTCGTGCTCGAGCCGGTCGGCGAGCGCCCGGTACTGACGCTCCAGCAACGCCACCGCGGCCTGACGCCCCTCCGAGGCCACCACGTGCTCCAGCAGATCGACCAGCGTGCGCTCGTAGCGGGCCGGGAACAGGCCGTGACCCTCGGCAGTGAGGCGCCAGGTGTGCGCCGGCGCACCGACCCCACGAGGCGTCCGATCGAAGGTGATCGCCCCCTCGGCCTCCAGCTCCTTCAGGTGATGGCGGACCGCGTTCAACGAGCAGCCGAGCTCCTCCGAGAGCTCGGCCGTGGTCGCCCCGCCGCGCCCCTTGAGGCGAACCAGGATCTCGCCACGAGGGCCCCGATGGCCGATCGGGCCGTCGGGAAGTGGAAGGTCAGCCGCGCCGGGCAGCGGAGAGGTGGTCATCGGTCCGCAATGCTACGGAGAGAACGGCGATTTGTCAATTAATGCGACAAAATTGGCGCTAAAACACAAATGAATTGTCGTTCACCATCTGCCGACCCTGAGGAAGACGACCTTCCGACCTGCGTCGTTTACCCCGTACTCCAGTCGGACCGGGCCGATCGGTGTGTCCGACCCCACGCCGACTCGCGCCCCGACGAGCCACCCTTCCGGGCCGAACCACCGCCCGGCGGTGTAGGCACCGGGGAGGATCCGGTCGGGCCGGACGTCGCCATTGGGGGTGAGGAAGCTGGTCTCCCCGAAGGCGGTTCGACCCCACGCGCCCCCGATCCGAAGCCGGATCGGTCCGATCAGGGGACGGGTGAGCGTGAGCGACACCAGCGCCTCGTTGTCGCCGGGCCGCTCGCCGAGGTGGAGGCCGGGGAAGCCGTCCGCTCCGCCGAGGGTGAACACCATGTTGGCGGGCAGGTCGTGCCCGACCCCGAGTCGCACCCTGGGCTCGAGGCGGAAGCCGCCGAAGGCACCGTTGAACCGAATCACCGCGGCGGCGCGACTGTACGCCTCGGTCACCCGGACCTCGACATTGGCGAGCTCCTCGCGATCGAGGCCGAGCCGTTGCAGGTGGATGGCGCCGCCGACCGTGGATCGGGTCAGCCGTCGCTCGTCGACCAGGTCGCGCTCGCGCCACGATTCGTGCGCGGCGAGCAGCGAGAGCCGGAAGCCGAGGGCGAGCTGCCGCTCAAGCCCGACCTCGGAGCGGGCGGTTAGCACCTGGGTGGCGGGGAGCTCGAGGCCATCGAGGCCGAAGCGGCGCATGTCGGTGTCGCGCAGGTCGATCCGGGCGATCGGAGTGAAGGGAGACTGCCCGAGGCGGGTCTCCCGCCGCGCGGTCACCTCGAGACTGCTCGCAAAGCGGTTCAGCGTGAGTACGCCCGAGGCCTCGGTTCCCAGCAGGGGAAGGTGGCGATCGAGCACGCCCGCCCAGAGCCGGCCGCCGAGTTCGGCATCGTACGACAACCCGATCCCACCGACACGCCGCGGCAACCGGGTCAGCGTCGGTTGCAGCAGCACCGTGTCGCCGCGACCCGTGGGGTTGAGCCAGACCTCCTTGAAGAGCTCACGGTCGGCGAGCCGGGCGAGCCGGCGGCCGAGCAGGGCGACATCGACTGGTGCGGTGCGCTCGAGGCCGAGCGCGCGCCGTACTTGCAGCACCGCCGCGCGGTCGGCGCTCGGGCCATCGACCACGCGCACGACGGCAGGGAGTCGGCCGAGCGGAGGCGTTGTCGCGGCACCCTCGGGGCGGCAGCGCCATGCGGCCAACGCAGAATCGGCGGTGCGTTCGCCGAGGGCGATGAGTGCGTCGATGGCGCCGGGCGAGAAATCGAGTGCCCGGAACGCGCCGATCGGCGAACGGATCATCAAGTCCGTCGCATCGAGCTCGGCGTCCGGCTGCCGGAAGAGCCAGTTCAGCAACCGATCGGCGACGACGAACGGCGACTCGAGGTTCAGCGTGTCCGACGGCAGCTCGGTCACGTCGCTGACGATCACGCGCCGCGCCCCGGCACGGCGCGCGACCTCGACGGGAATATTGGCAGACAGTCCGCCGTCGGCGTAGACCGAATCACCGATGCGTTGCGGCGTGAAGACGAGCGGGATCGCGATGCTCGCCCGCACCGCCCGGGCGAGGTCTCCCGACGCGAACGGGGTGATCCCGCGATCGGCAAGGTTCGTCGCGACCACGCGCAGCGGGATCGGTAGCCGATCGAAGTCGCCCCGCGCGAGGAGGTTCCCGCGGAGCAGCACCTCGCCCAGCATGCCGCCGATCGCGCGCTGCTCGACCGAGGCGCCCTGGATCGCGAATCCCTGCTCTCCCTCCTCCCACAGCAGGAGCGGGAGGCGCGACCCCCAGGCCGCGGGTCCGCGCGGCTCATGGGTGCGGAACACCTCTGCGAGCGGGAGCGTCCGGGCGATCGAGTCGATCGAGGCCGCGGAGTATCCCGAGGCCGCCAGCGCACCGACCACCGACCCCATCGAGCTGCCGACGATGAGATCGGGACGGATTCCCGCGCGCTCCAGGGCGCGCAGGACGCCGACATGCGCCAATCCCTTCGCCCCGCCCCCGGAGAGGACCAGTGCCGTCGGGGCGGGCGCGCAACGCCCCTGCGCCGCAACCGGCAGGAACGCCGAACCGCCCGTGAGGAGCGCCACGGCAAACCAGAGGGCCCGAGTCGGGATTCGGTGCGGCATCGCGTGCAAGCTAAGGGTCGGCGGACCCGGTGGCAGCCACCCCCCTTGCGCCCTCACCACGGCGTTCCTAATCTGCCCGTTCGCGGATCCCCCACCGCGTCGACCACCCTGTCGGGATCGACCCCGAGGAGCCTGGATGCCGTACATCATTACCGACGCCTGCATCGGCGTGAAGGATCGCGCCTGCGTCGATGTCTGTCCCGTCGACTGCATCTACGAGGGGGAAGAGCAGCTCTTCATCCATCCCGATGAGTGCATCGACTGCGGAGCGTGCGAACCGGAGTGCCCGGTGAGCGCCATCTACCCCGAGGAAGACGTCCCCGATCATCTCGCCGAATTCATCGCGAAGAATCGCGATGTCTTCGACTCGGACACGCCGCCGGGACGGCCAAAGAAGTAGGCCGATGGTGGGTGGTCGATGGAACGCAGGGCCGGCTCTGGCACACGGGGCCGGCCCTTCGCATGCGACCGACCATCGAGCATCAGCCATCGACCACCAACGGGAAACCCCCCGCGCCTGATCCTGCTGGCCGTGGCGCCGGGGGGTCCCCTTGGGGAGGGAAGACTGTCCTGTGGTGCTGTCGGGCTGGGATGCCCGTCGGGTCACCACGCAAGAAGGGACGCCGATCGGGGCCGGCGATGCACACCCGGGGCTCGCTTACCTTTGGGGACCCCCCACGGAGCGTGCCGCATGCCGATGCCGACCGACTACATCCATCACGCCGCCCGCCTGTCGCGGCAACTGGTCCTCGAGGCGGGCCCCGGGGGCACCCCGGCGCCGGACGCCGAGTACTTCACCACGCTGGCCAAGGCCCTCGACCAGATCGCGAACGCCCTCGACCAGCTCGCCAAGCGGCGGGACTGAGTGGCCTTCGAACTCGTCGCCGAGCAGTCGGCCCTCGACCGCCTCCTGGAGCAGATCGCCGGCCAGTCGCCGGTCGCCATCGACACCGAGGCGGCCTCCTTCCACCGCTACCACGACCGGATCTACCTCATCCAGCTCTCCACCGCGGAGCAGACCTGGGTGATCGACCCGCTCGGTGTCGAGGATCTCTCGGGGTTCGGATCGCTGCTCGCCGACCCCGAGGTCGAGAGCATCTTCCACGACGCCGACTACGACCTGCGGCTCTTCACCAAGCACTACGACTTCGCGGCGCGGAACCTCTTCGACACCCGGATCACCGCCCAGCTCCTCGGCCTCCCCTCGATCGGCCTCGCCGCACTCCTCCAGACCCACTTCGGGATCTCCCCCGACAAGCGGTTCCAGCGTGCGGACTGGTCGATCCGACCGCTGACGACGGGGATGCTGGAATACGCGGCCGGCGACACCTCGCACCTTGTGGAGTTGCGGAACATACTACGCCAGGAACTTGTCGACGCCGGCAGACTCTCGTGGGCGGAGGAGGAGTTCCGGATCCTCGAGGAGACCCGTTGGGAGCCCGCGGAGGCCGACCCGAGGGTGACGTTCCTGAAGCTGAAGGGTGCCAGGGCCCTCGAGCGGCGGGGGCTGGCAATCCTGCGGGAACTCTACGCCTGGCGCGAGGAGACCGCCTCCACGCTTGACCGGGCTTCGTTCCGGGTGATGGGGAACGAGGTGCTCCTCGCGCTCGCGGCGAAGCCGGTGCACGATCTCGACGCCCTCGGCCGCGTCCGGGGGGTCGGGCGAGAGATCCTGGCGCGGCGGGGGGAGGAGATCCTCGCGGCGATCGAGCGCGGCCTCGCCGTTCCGGACGCCGAGCTCCCGCGCTTCGAGCGCGGCCCGCGCCGGGTGGTCGATCCCGACTTCGATGCCCGGGTCGACCGGCTGAAGCTCCGCCGCAACGCCGCGGCCGAGCGCCTCGGGCTGCAGCCCGGCGTGCTCTGTCCGAACGCGATCCTGGAGGGGATCGCGCGGCTGCAGCCTGGGTCCGTCGCCGAGATGGTGGCGGTGCCGGGAATGCGCGACTGGCAGCGGGAGGCGATCGGCGCGGAGCTCCTCGCCGAGTGAGCTCGGGCGACGCCGACCCTCCCCCGAGCCGGAGGACGGGCTATCATTCCTGACATGGATACTCCCCTTTCCCCGCCGTCGCCCGAGCTCGCCCGCAAGGCGCTCCGGGCGGTCAAGGACCCGGAGCTGGGGCTCAACATCATCGACATCGGGCTCATCTACGAGGTCGAGGTCTCCGAGACGGGCCGCGTGGACGTGAAGATGACCCTCACGTCACCGGGGTGCCCTGCGGGGACGGAGATCATGGACGATGTCCGCGAGACGCTGATGGACCTCGAGGGAGTCACCGAGGTCGAGATCGCGTTGGTGTGGGAGCCCTACTGGACCCCGGACCGGATGGATCCGCGAGTCAGGGCGTTCCTGGGGCACTGAGAGGAGTCGTGAGTCATGAGTCGTGAGTCCTGAGAGGGGACACGTGCACGGACTCCTTCTCCCTCCCCGCTTCTCGCTTCACGCTTCACGCTTCTCCCTTCTCGCTTCTCGCTATCCGCACCGCTCCCCCGCCAGCCGCCGCGCCGCATCACTCACCGCCGCGCGCACGTCGCGAATCAACGCCATCGAGCGCGGGGCGGGGTCGTAGCTCCGATTCGTGAGCAGCACGACGAACAGGTCGGCGACCGGATCGAACCAGATCAGCGTGCCGGTGAAGCCGGTGTGTCCATAGGTCGACCTGGTCGCGCAGCGGCCGTAGAGGGAGATCACCCCGTCCTCGAGCAACCGGGGGGTATCCCAGCCGAGCGCGCGGGTTCCCGAGCTCTCCGAGCGTTCGAGAAATCGCAGGGCGGTGTTCCGGCTGACCCAGGACGAGTCGGTGCCGCGCACGGTTCGCAACCAGGTCTGGGCGAAGCGGGCGAGGTCCTCGCCGGTGGCGAAGACACCGGCGTGCCCGGCGACCCCGCCGAGCACGTCGGCGTTGGCGTCGTTGACGGTCCCCATGATGCTGGTCCCATCGGGGAGCAGCTGGGTCGGCACCGACCGCAGCTTGTCCGCGGCCGTCGGGCGC